>Ga0208242_100301_pt1 | contig 44644 bp, 40 predicted proteins | sample SubbioAug_CSW13A_FD_184825 | JGI IMG/M metagenome (GOLD analysis project Ga0208242, IMG submission 184825) | Serpentinite rock and fluid subsurface biosphere microbial communities from McLaughlin Reserve, California, USA - CR12Aug_CSW13A (SPAdes) | ecosystem: Environmental > Terrestrial > Deep...
ATATTCATTTCTACAATGAAGAACGATTTCAAAAGAAACTAAAAAGCTTGTCTCCGTTAGAATATCGAAGACAAGCTTACTCAGCAATTTAATTAATTCTTCTGTCTACTTGACAAGAGGCAGTTCAGTATGAATGCTTGTTTTAAGATTATTTAATAATGGATACTACGTTACCAGCGCCTACAGTACGTCCACCTTCACGAATGGAGAATTTAGTACCTTGCTCAACAGCGATAGGAGCGATAAGTTTAACAGTCATAACAACGTTGTCCCCTGGCATAACCATTTCAACACCTTCAGGAAGAGTAATGACTCCAGTTACGTCAGTAGTACGGAAATAGAATTGTGGGCGGTAGTTAGCTACGAATGGAGTATGACGTCCACCTTCTTCTTTTGAAAGAACGTATACGTTAGCTGTGAATTCTGTATGAGGTTTAACAGATCCAGGTTTAGCTAGAACTTGTCCACGCTCAACTTCATCACGGTTTACACCACGAAGTAATGCACCAATATTGTCACCAGCACGAGCTGAGTCTAATAATTTACGGAACATTTCGATACCAGTAACAACTGTTTTACGAGTGTCACGGATACCAACGATTTCAACTTCTTCTGAAAGTTTAACTTCACCACGTTCAACACGTCCAGTTGCAACAGTTCCACGACCAGTGATTGTGAATACGTCTTCAACTGACATTAAGAATGGTTTGTCAACTTCACGAGCTGGAGTTGGGATGTATGAATCAACTGCATCCATAAGTTCACCAAGTTTAGCTTCCCAAACTGGATCGCCTTCTCCACCTTTAAGAGCAGAGCCACGGATAACTGGAGCGTTGTCGCCATCGAATCCATAAGCAGTTAGAAGTTCACGAACTTCCATTTCAACTAAGTCGATAAGTTCTTCATCATCAACCATGTCGCATTTGTTTAAGAATACAACCATTGAAGGAATACCAACTTGGCGTCCTAAAAGGATGTGTTCACGAGTTTGTGGCATTGGTCCATCAGTTGCTGCAACTACTAGAATTGCACCATCCATTTGAGCCGCACCAGTAATCATGTTCTTAATGTAGTCAGCGTGGCCTGGGCAGTCAACGTGAGCATAGTGACGAGTTTTTGTCTTATATTCAACGTGAGCTGTGTTAATGGTGATTCCACGTGCTTTTTCTTCTGGAGCGCCATCAATTTCATCGTAAGCTTTTTTCTTCGCACCGCCTGATTTTGATAAATAAGACGTGATAGCTGCTGTAAGTGTAGTTTTACCGTGGTCAACGTGACCAATGGTACCGATATTGACGTGCTCTAACGACCGGTCAAATTTTTCTTTTGCCATTGCAAAATTCCTCCTGTTTCATTTTTGTTAATGCATTTACATTTTATAAGATATTCACTACTTTTTCAATCTTTATTGAGAGTCGCGGTTGTTTTTCTTAGCAACTTTCTCTGCGATACTACGCGGAACTTCCTCGTAGTGATCAAATTGCATGGAGTAGCTTCCACGTCCTTGAGTAAAGGAACGTAAGTCGGTCGCGTAACCAAACATTTCAGAAAGTGGGATGAACGCTTGTACAGCAACTGCATTTCCACGCTCTTCTTGATCTTTGATTTGTCCACGACGTGAAGATACATCTCCCATCACACTACCAAGGTAGTCTGTAGGGGCAATGATCTCGACATTCATAATAGGTTCTAAGAGAACTGGGTTACATTTTTTACCTGCTTCTTTGAGGGCTAATGAACCAGCAACTTTAAACGCCATTTCTGAGGAGTCAACTTCATGGTAAGAACCATCATATAGGGTAGCTTTGATGTCAATGAGTGGGTATCCAGCCAATAAACCATTGTTTAATGAACTTTCAATCCCTTCCATGGTAGGTTTGATGTACTCTTTAGGTACTGTTCCACCCACAACCGCATCAATGAATTCAAATCCTTTACCTGTTTCGTTTGGTTCAAAACGAACTTTAACGTGTCCATACTGACCACGACCACCAGATTGACGAACAAATTTTCCTTCAACTTCGGCCATAGTACGAATAGTTTCACGGTATGCAACTTGAGGAGCACCAATATTGGCCTCTACTTTAAACTCACGTTTCATACGATCAACTAGGATATCAAGGTGAAGCTCACCCATCCCAGCGATGATGGTTTGACCCGTTTCTTGGTCGGTGTAAGTTTTAAATGTAGGATCTTCTTCTGCAAGTTTGCTTAGAGCTAAGCCCATCTTGTCTTGATCACCTTTGGATTTAGGTTCGATGGCCACGTTAATAACAGGCTCAGGGAACACCATGGATTCTAAGACAATCGCTTGTTTCTCATCACATAAGGTATCTCCAGTAATGGTATCTTTAAGACCAATAGCTGCCGCGATATCCCCAGCATAAACATCAGTGATTTCTTCGCGGTGGTTCGCATGCATTTGCATGATACGTCCAAAGCGTTCACGTTTTGCTTTTGTGGAGTTATAGACATAGTTACCTGATGATAAATGACCAGAATATACTCTGAAGTATGTTAAGCGACCTACAAATGGGTCGGTCATGATTTTGAATGCTAATGCTGAGAATGGAGCTGAATCATCAGCTTCACGAGCAGCAACTTCACCATTTGGAAGTACTCCCTTAATCGCAGGAATATCTAGTGGAGAAGGCAAGTAGTCCACAACCGCATCAAGCATGGCTGTGACACCTTTATTCTTATAAGCAGCACCAGCTAAGACTGGGAAGAATTCACCAGTAAGAACACCTTTACGGATTGCTCCTTTAATTTGTTCTTTAGTCGGTTCTTCACCTTCTAATACTGCCATCATGACATCTTCATCGTAATCCGCAATCGCTTCTAATAGTTTTGCACGATATTCTTGTGCAGCTTCTAACATATTAGCCGGAATCTCTTTAATAAGGTCAACCTTTAAAGCGACATCTTGGAAATAACGAGCATTCATTTCGATGAGGTCAATTACACCATCAAAATTTGCTTCGACACCAATTGGAAGTTGAATTGGAGCAGCTTTTGCACCTAAACGAGATCCAATGGTACGAACTGACAAGTAGAAGTCTGCCCCAGTCGCATCCATTTTGTTAACGAATACAATACGTGGGACATTATATTTGGTAGCTTGACGCCACACTGTTTCGGTTTGTGGTTCAACACCGCTTTTCGCATCCAGTACCGCAACGGCACCATCTAGAACACGAAGTGAACGTTCCACCTCGACTGTAAAGTCGACGTGACCTGGTGTATCAATAATATTGATACGATGACCATTCCATGAGGCTGTCGTCGCAGCGGAAGTAATAGTAATACCACGTTCCTTTTCTTGCGCCATCCAGTCCATCGTGGAAGCACCATCATGGGTTTCACCAATTTTATGAGCGCGTCCTGTATAGTACAGGATACGTTCGGTCGTCGTGGTTTTCCCAGCGTCAATGTGGGCCATGATGCCAATATTGCGCGTATTTTGTAAGGTAAACTCGCGAGCCATAATGTTCCTCCTTTTCTAAATGTAGATTAAAAACGGTAATGTGCGAATGCTTTGTTTGCTTCAGCCATACGGTGAATATCTTCACGTTTTTTGACTGATCCACCAGTTCCGTTTGCTGCATCGATAATTTCGTTCGCAAGACGACTTTCCATTGTCTTTTCGTTACGAAGACGTGCATAGTTTACGATCCAACGAAGACCTAATGTGAGCTTACGCTCTGCACTGACTTCGATCGGTACTTGGTAGTTAGAACCACCGACACGACGTGCTTTTAGTTCTAACATTGGCATGACGTTTCCAAGTGCTTTTTCAAACACTTCCATCGGTTCACGACCTGTTTTTTCTTCAATGATTTCAAATGCGTTGTAGAGAATCGATTGTGCTACACCGCGTTTGCCATCAACCATGATTTTGTTAATTAATCGTGTTACCAATTTTGAGCTGTAAATTGGATCAACCAATACATCTCTTTTTGCTATAAAACCTTTTCTTGGCATGATTGTTCTCCTTTCAGATTAATGCTTATTTAGCGGCTTTTGGTTTTTTTGTACCATAGAGTGAACGACCTTGTTTACGGTTGTTGACTCCTGCACAGTCTAATGTTCCACGAATGATATGGTAACGTACCCCTGGTAAGTCTTTAACACGACCTCCACGGATAAGCACCACACTGTGTTCTTGCAGGTTATGACCGATTCCTGGGATGTAAGCAGTCACTTCCATTTGGTTGCTTAAGCGAACACGAGCGTATTTACGAAGCGCAGAGTTTGGTTTCTTAGGTGTCATCGTACCAACACGAGTGCATACCCCACGTTTTTGAGGGGATGAAATCGCAGTAGGTTCTTTGATCAAAGTATTAAGACCGCGGTTTAATGCAGGTGACTTTGACTTCGTTACTTTGCTTGTGCGTCCAGCACGGACCAATTGATTCATTGTAGGCATGAAGTTATTCTCCTTTCTCACACACTTCCTGGTGTGCCATATTCTTCAATAAGGATGGTTTCCTGCGCACAGGAAACCTCCTTTGAATATCCTTAAGTATTTTATAGTCTTTTCCAACAATTGTCAAGACTAGTCGTTATCGAAATCAACGTCATTTTCACGTGTCATCTCTTCAGGAAGAGGGATAAACTCTTCACTTTGGCGATTACGCTCAAGTCGTTCTTCGATGAGATAACTCATTAATTCTTTAATGTCTTCTGAACTTGTACGATATGCTGTGGAACCCGTACCCGCTGGGATACGTTTACCAATAATGACATTCTCTTTTAGCCCTTGTAGTGGATCAATCTTGCCTTTAATAGCCGCATCCGTTAACACTTTAGTGGTTTCTTGGAATGATGCCGCGGATAAGAATGAATCAGTTTCTACAGATGCTTTGGAGATCCCAAGAAGTGCTGGTTTGAAGATCGCTGGGCGTTTGCCTTCAATCAGAGCTTTACGGTTGATATTGGTAATCACTGGTAGTGATAATTGCATCCCTGGGCTTAATGATGAATCTTGACCATCAATGATGATGACTTTACGAAGCATTTGACGAATCATAACTTCGACGTGTTTATCAGAGATTTCAATCCCTTGGCTCGCATAAACTTTCTTAACTTCTTTCAGAATGTAGTTTTGAACTTCGTTCACCCCTGCAACTTCAAGTAGTTCTTTTGGATTGACTTGACCTTCAGTAATCTTATCTCCAGCCACAAGTTCTGATCCAACTTTTAACCATGAACGGATGTTTTGGTTAGCCTCGACATCATGTTCAATGGATTCGTTATCATTGGAGACCACCACTTTAACTTTTCCACCGACAGAATCAGGAAGAATGATTTCAGAGATGACGCCATCAATTTTAGATAGTACGGCTGATACTTTTGGAGCACGTGCTTCAAAGAGTTCTTCAACACGAGGTAAACCTTGTGTGATATCTTGCCCTTCAGCCGCCGCAACCCCACCTGTGTGGAAGGTACGCATGGTTAACTGAGTTCCTGGTTCCCCAATGGATTGTGCCGCAACGATACCGACCGCTTCACCAATTTCCACTAGACGACCTGTCGCCATATTACGTCCATAACATTTCTTACAAATTCCATAAGTGGAATCACAAGTGAATACGTTACGGATATAAACTTCTTTGACACCAGACTCTTGCACTTTACGTGCTTTCACATCATCCATGTATTCATCTTCTTCCACAAGCACTTCTCCTGTTTTAGGATGAATAATTGATTCCTTCGCAAATCGTCCCACAAGACGATCATAGAGTGGTTCAATGATTGAGTTGGTCTTACGATCCACAATCTCAGCCACAAGATAACCACGATCAGTGAAGCAATCTTCTTCTCCAATGACCACATCTTGCGCGACATCCACAAGACGACGCGTTAGATATCCTGATTCCGCCGTTTTAAGGGCGGTATCTGTTAATCCTTTACGAACCCCGTGAGTCGAGATAAAGAACTCACTTACGTTTAGACCTTCACGGAATGAACTGTAAATAGGAACTTCAATAATTGAGGATTGATATTCTTTTTTAGATTTGGATTGCGTTGGTTTCGCCATAAGTCCACGCATACCAGCTAGCTGAGTAAAGTGTGAACGGTTACCACGCGCTCCTGAGACTGCCATCATGTTAATAGGGTTTTTACGAGGGAGTTCTCTCATGAGTTCATCCCCGATATCCGCTTTCACACGGTCCCATAATGATGTCAGATGACGCTCATACTCCCACGCCGTGAGTCGACCACGTTTGAGTAAGCGAACAAGTTCGTCAGCACTCTTCTTACCTTGTTCAACGAACTTAGCTTTTGAAGGGGCTACGTTAATGTCCGCAAGGGATACGGTCATTCCCGCAAAGGTTGAATACTTAAATCCTAAGTCTTTGATATTATCAAGAATTTCAGATGTTTTCTTAGTTTCATAGCGAGAGAAGACTTCCGCAATGATGAGTCCTAAATCTTTTTTCTTAAATTCAGGGGCAACACCCATCGCATTCACAATCGATTTCACATCCGATCCAGGTTTAATGAAGTATTTGTCTGGAGTCGCATTAAAGTTTGCTTTTGAAACTTCATTGATGTATGGGAAGTCACTAGGGAACATTTCATTAAAGATTAGTTTACCCACAGTCGTGACTAAGTAAGAGCGGTTTTGAGTTGGAGTGAACCCTTCCTTATTTAAAGAAGAGGCTTTTAATGCAATTTGGGTATGAAGGTGAATTTGCTTATTCTCATAGGCAATAATCGCTTCATTATAGTCTTTAAAGACCTTTCCTTCATTCGCAGCATAGCGCTCATGAAGTAGGGCACCTTCCTCATCGCCAATAGAGCGTAAGTAAGTTGCTTTTTCTAAGAATTCACTTGCTTTTTCTTCCATGTTAAGGAAGAAGTTACCAAGCACCATGTCTTGAGATGGGGTAACGATAGGTTTACCATCTTTTGGACCTAGGATGTTATTGGAACCAAGCATGAGGATTTCAGCTTCAGCACGAGCTTCTTCAGATAAAGGTACGTGAACCGCCATTTGGTCACCATCAAAGTCGGCGTTAAAGGCAGGTGTCACAAGTGGGTGAAGTCGAATTGCACGTCCATCCACAAGTTTAGGGAAGAAGGCTTGTATCCCTAAACGGTGAAGTGTAGGGGCACGGTTGAGTAAGACAGGGTGGTGTTCAATAACACGTTCCACAATATCCCAAGCACGTGCATCTTGACGATCAATGAGTTTTTCCGCAGTTTTTGGATTGTTCGCAATGCCATCCGCCACAATTTGATTGATAACAAATGGTTTGAATAATTGAATCGCCATTTCACGAGGAATACCACATTCATACATCTTAAGATCTGGTCCAACCGCAATAACGGAACGACCTGAGAAGTCGACACGTTTTCCTAATAAGTTTTGACGGAAACGTCCTTGTTTACCTTTAAGTGAGTGAGAAAGTGATTTTAATGCACGACCACCGGCACCTGTAATAGGTTTAGCACGACGTCCATTATCAATTAAAGCATCCACCGCTTCTTGAAGCATACGTTTTTCGTTTTGTACGATAATTGCAGGCGTTCCAAGATCGAGGAGTTTGCGAAGACGATTATTTCGTGTGATGACACGACGATATAAATCGTTGAGATCACTTGATGCAAAACGTCCTCCATCAAGTTGAAGCATTGGACGTAAGTCCGGTGGAATCACAGGAAGTACATCGAGAACCATCCATGATGGTTCATTTTCAGAGTTAATGAAGGCTTCAACTGTTTCAAGACGCTTAATGAGTTTCTTACGTTTCTCATTAACAGCGCCTTCTAAGTCTTTAATGATCTTTGCATGTTCGGCACTAAGATCAACTTGAGTGAGTAATGTTTTAACAGCTTCAGCTCCACTTTGTGCTACGAAACTTCCACGTCCATATTGGTCATTAAAGTCACGTAGTTCTTTCTCAGAAATGATTTGCTTGTAATCAAGGTTAGTTCCTTTAGGATCGGTCACGACCCAAGATACGAAGTAAACCACTTCTTCAAGTTGTTTTGGAGGAATGTTGAGTAGTAAACTCATGCGTGAAGGAATTCCACGTAAGTACCAAATATGCGCGACTGGAGCAGCAAGTTCAATACTTCCCATACGTTCACGACGAACGTTTGATTTAGTCACTTCTACACCACATTTATCACAGATGACGCCTTTATAGCGCACTTTCTTATATTTACCACAATGACATTCCCAGTCCTTGGAAGGACCGAAAATACGTTCACAAAATAGTCCATCTGGTTCAGGCTTTTGTGAGCGATAGTTAATCGTTTCAGGTTTGGTAACAACTCCATACGACCATTCACGGATACGTTCTGGAGAAGCTAAACCAATTTGAATCGAGGCAAAATGATTGACTGACATACTGAGCCTCCTTTTTTAGTTATCCATTTCAACATCAATATCAACATCCACAGCAGGTTCAGGAACATCGTCCTCATCCACACTGTAATGTGTTTCAATGTCACTACGAGCTTCAATATCGGCAAGCACTTCCACTTCTTCCGCATTCATCTTCTTAAGATCAATTTCACTTCCACTATCGCCAAGAAGTTTTACGTCAATGGCTAAAGCTTGAAGTTCGTGAGTTAATACTCTAAATGATTCAGGAATTGATGCTTCTGGAATGTCTTTACCTTTAATAATAGCTTCATAAGTCTTAGTTCGTCCTAGGATATCATCGGACTTGATGGTGAGGATTTCTTGAAGTAGACGTGATGCCCCATAAGCTTCAAGGGCCCAAACTTCCATTTCACCGAAACGTTGTCCCCCGTTTTGTGCCTTACCACCTAAAGGTTGTTGAGTCACTAAGGAATAAGGTCCAGTTGCACGAGCATGGAGTTTATCATCAACCATGTGGGCAAGTTTAATCATATACATGACACCCACCGAAATACGCTCATCAAAGGCTTCCCCGGTACGACCATCATACAAGATTGTCTTACCATCATTCGCCATTTCAGCTTCCGCCATAATAGCTTTTAATTCATCATTATTAATACCATCGAAGACTGGGGTTGCGAACTTAACACCAAGTTTTTTCGCAGCCATCCCTAGATGAATTTCAAGAACTTGTCCGATATTCATACGAGAAGGAACCCCGAATGGATTTAACATAATATCAATCGCAGTTCCATCAGGAAGGAATGGCATATCTTCGACTGGAAGGATTTTTGAAATAACCCCTTTATTTCCATGACGACCCGCCATCTTATCCCCTTCTGAAATCTTACGTTTTTGAACAATTAAGACCTTAACAATCTCATTCACTCCTGGAGGTAAGTCATGTCCATCTTTACGTGTGAAACGCTTAACATCTTGGACAATACCATTTCCACCATGAGGAACTTTAAGTGAGTTATCACGAACTTCACGTGATTTTTCACCGAAGATGGCTAAAAGAAGTTTTTCTTCAGGAGTAATTTCAGATTGACCTTTAGGAGTAACTTTACCCACTAAAACATCACCTTCTTTTACTTCTGAACCAATCATGACAATCCCCTCAGCAGTAAGGTGACGACATGCATTTTCTGAGACGTTTGGAATATCACGAGTGATTTCTTCAGGTCCTAGTTTAGTATCACGAATTTCAATATCATATTCTTCAATATGAATTGAAGTATATACATCTTCTTTAACTAAGCGCTCACTCATGATGACCGCATCTTCATAGTTGTATCCATACCATGTCATAAAGGCAATGGTCACGTTTTGTCCTAAAGCAAGTTCTCCATTTTGCATGGCCGGTCCATCCGCTAGGATTTCACCTTTCACAACACGATCTCCCTTAACCACAATTGGTTTTTGGTTGATTGAAGTTCCTTGGTTTGAACGACGGAATTTTTGCAGTGTATGAACAACTTCTTGATCATCCTCTGTTTGAACTAAAATCTTTTTGCCATCAACATAAGTAACAACCCCATCTACTTTAGAGATAAGAGCACTACCAGAGTCTTTCGCAACACGGTATTCAATTCCAGTTCCGACAAATGGGGAATCAGGTTTAATAAGAGGAATTGCTTGACGTTGCATGTTTGCTCCCATGAGGGCACGTGACGCATCATCATTTTCTAAGAATGGAATCGCTGCAGTCGCCACCGATACGATTTGCTTTGGTGAGACGTCCGCAAGTTCGACAAGTTCCTTTTCCATAATGACGTTTTCGCCTTTATGACGCACAACAACACGATCATTGACTAAACGACCATTGACCACCTCGTTAGCTTGCGCAATGACATAGTCAAATTCATCATCAGAAGAAAGATACATGACTTCATCAGAAACGCTGAAGTCTGGATTTACCTTACGATATGGGGTTTGAATGAATCCATATTCATTCACACGACCATAGGTTGTTAAGTTTGAGATTAGACCAATGTTTGGTCCTTCTGGAGTCTCAATTGGACAAATACGTCCATAGTGAGAGGAGTGAACGTCACGCACTTCATACCCTGCGCGCTCACGAGTGAGTCCACCAGGTCCTAAAGCTGAAATACGACGTTTATTTGTGAGTTCAGCTAATGGGTTAGTTTGATCCATGAACTGAGATAACTGAGACGATGAGAAGAACTCTTTAATCGAAGCCGTTAATGGACGAATGTTAGTAAGGTTTTTTGGAGTTAATGCCGCAACTTCAGTAATGGACATTCTTTCCTTCACAACACGCTCCATACGGGATAATCCGATACGGAATTGGTTTTGAATCAGTTCACCCACAGTACGAATACGACGATTACCAAGTTGATCAATATCATCCACATCCCCTACGCCGTCAAACATGTTGAAGAGGTAAGAGAACGAAACTATCATGTCGGAAACAGTGACTGTCTTCGCATTTGAAATTGGATCAATACCACAAATTTTAACTTCATGGTTTGAATCTTCAACATTGACACGCAATTCTTGTACCGCAGCACCAACTAGGTAGAATGTAATTTCATGACCTTCTAACGCAAGTTTTAATAACGCATCCACATGTTTTGTAGACATGGTAGCGATTTTATCTTTTGATTCAGATAAGAATGGATATGGCTTAACGACTAATTTGTCATCAAAGCTGAAATCAACACCATCCACTAAGACACGGTTTAAGACAAATAAACGTTGTCCATAGTTTAATACAGAGCGAAGGTTATTCGCATTGACACTCACTTCATTCGCAATGATTCCACCTAAAACTTCAATGGATTCTAAGCCTTGAACTTGAGCTATTTCACGATCTGTTAAGACTGTACCACGCTCAATAATCTCTCCAGTAGGAAGGATAATATCACTAGCCACAACACGATTGCGTAATGCAATGTTAAGCGATGGTGATACACTCACATTATCTGGATGAGAGAATAAGTGATTTAAAGGGAATGCATTCATGTAATGCCCAGCACTTAAAATCTCACGAAGTTGATTGCGCACATTACGAGTCACACGTGTGCCTTTTTCAAGGACAACGACTCCATTGTGATCCACCACATCTTGATTAAGCACATGACCTTCAGCACGATTTGCAGCAGCTAATTTTTTATTTAATTTATAACGTCCTGCTTTGGTTAAGTCATAACGACGATAATCAAAGAATTTCGCATTAAGTAAGTTGATAGCTCCATCAAGAGTCGCAACTTCATCAGAGCGTTGGTTTTCATAAAGTGAAAGCATGGCTTCTTGAGTTGTTTTGATTTTATCACTCACTAATGTATTCGCGATTTCCTCATAATGGCCAAAGTATGCGGCGTATAGAAGAATATATTGATTTAAGAATTCACGTTGTTCAGAAAGTACTTCTAGATCTTCATGAACTGGTAAATTTAGGGAATGTAAAAACTGCTTGAAGTTTTGGGTTTCAAGACCATCTTCACCCTTTTCTAAATCTAAGGATAAACCAATAGCTTTTAGAAGAATGGTTGATAATATTTTACGCTTGCGATCAACACGCATATTGACGATGCGACCTAAAGCTTGTTTACGTGCATCAGTTAAGAATTCTAACCACGTCCCACGAGAAGGAATAACTTCTGCCATAAAGATTTCTTTATTGGTTTTATCCTCTGTAGTGAGTTCATAGTACGCTCCAGGAGAGCGAACAATTTGTGATACGATGACACGTTCCGCACCATTCACAATGAAGGTACCAGCTTCGGTCATCAGTGGGAAATCTCCTAAGAAGATCTCTTCCACTTTTTCAATAAGTTCTTTGGTTTGTGAATCCAAAATAGTTAGTTTCATTTTCGCACGTAAAGGAGCGGCATAGTTTGCCTCTCTTATTTTGCATTCAAGAACATCATATTTTGGTTTTTCAAACCAATAATCTAAGAACTCAAGTTTGATGTTTTTATTGTAGTTTTCGATTGGATAGATTTCATCGAAAACTTCTTTAATCCCTACCTTTTTAAACCATTCGAAGGAATCGGTTTGGATTTCTACTAGATTGGGTAAATCATGTTCTCCAGAAACTTTAGAATAGTCTCGTCTTTGTGCTTTACTCCCAAATTTTGTCAGGCGATATGACTGTTTAATACTCATGCAAGCCTTCCTTTCCCAAATCAATCAAAATCATAAAAGGGTATAAATTCCCTATTATAATTTTAGATTAAGCAATTTATTATTCTAACAAATTGTCAAGCTAAAGTCAATGTGATTTACAAGACAAAATCCAAAACCCGCGATGTTGGGTGATTTTTTCAACTTGTACTCCAATTGATTTTAAATACTTCATTGTGCTTTCTGCACCTTTATCTTTGCGGATGACCATCCATAATGTTCCTTGAGGATTTAAATGGTGGATAGCCTGGGCATAGATAGTATATAAGATGTCTTTGCCCACACGAATTGGTGGATTGAAAACAATCCAATCAAAACTAGAGTCAATATTCTTAAAACCATCACTATGGACAAAATCTACATCAACTTGATTTAGTGAAGCATTAATTCGACTTAATGCGATAGCATCTTCATTGACATCACTGCATGTGATTTTAAGTTGTGGATAAACCTTCTTCAAGGTAATCCCCACCACTCCATAACCACATCCAAGATCAAGTACACTGAGAGGTTGATCAAGCAAAGGGAGCGAACTTAATAACAGTTGTGATCCTTCATCCACATGATCTTTTGAGAATATATTCTCGTGGGTTTCAAATTCTACATCAACGCCCAAAAACCGGAAAGGAATCCTTTTCCGGTTTAAAGGGTTGTGTTTGTTTGATTTAAAGTAATGATTCAAGGTTCACCTCCACGTGCAACACAAGGTTGCGAAACGTTTGCGAGGCAAAAATTACTTGATTTCTACAGTTGCGCCAGCTTCAACAAGCTTAGCTTTGATTTCTTCTGCAGCTTCTGGTTTGATGTTTTCTTTGATTGCTACTGGAGCTTTATCAACTAAACCTTTAGCTTCAACAAGTCCTAATCCTGTTAATTCACGTACGACTTTGATAACACCAACTTTGGATGCTCCAACATCTTTAAGGATTACAGATACGTCTTTAACTTCTTCTTCAACTGGTGCAGCAGCAACCGCAGCAGCAGCAGCTGGAGCAGCAGCAGTAACACCGAATTCTTCTTCGATTGCTTTAACGAGGTCGTTTAATTCTAAGATTGTCATTTCCTTTAAGGATTCAATGACTTGAGTTGCAGTTAATTTTGCCATGATAATTTATCCTCCTATTGTTCTTTCTTTTCAGCGATTTGACTGATGGCATACGCAAAGTTGCGTACTGGTGATTGGAACATTCCAAGTAACATGGAAATCATTCCATCGCGGTTAGGTAGTGTTGCGATAGTGCTTAAACCAGCAGCGTCAACGACTTTTCCTTCAACAATCCCGCTCTTCATAATAAGTGCTTTATTTTTCTTTGCGAATTCAGCTAAAACACGAGCTGGTGCGACAGCATCATTTGAGAATGCCATGGCGTTAGGTCCGGTTAAACTTGGTACTAAATCACCATATCCTACAGCCTCAGCAGCACGTTGTGACATTGAGTTCTTGTAGACTTTGAATTCAATGTTTTCAGCGCGAAGCTTACGACGAAGGGTGGTGAGTTGTGCCACAGATAAACCACGATATTCAACTACAACTGTAGATGAACTTGAAGCGATCTTCGATTGAATCTCTTCAACGACGACTTTTTTCGCATCAATGACCGATTGATTCATTGGGGTATGTCCTCCTTCTTTGTTTGTATCAAACCCTACAAATTAATAAACTCGTATCTTGTGACACGAGCAAAAAGTTGATCTTTTTCCTCGGCAACATAATTAAGCCCGATTTGGCCGTTGCTGTCTTAGGCTTTGATAGCGTTATAAGTGTATCATAAATCAGTGATATGTCAACCTTAAAAGGTAATCTATAATAAAAAAGACGTGATGAATGTTCATCACGTTGATTGCTTAAGTACTTTGATGAGTTTTCGCAAGATATCGAACATTGATAAGGTAAGAATCACCACAAGTAAGGTAAAGGATCCACGATTCACTAAAAGTTCAAAAGCTTCGTTTCCTGGGGCGATTAATCCAGCTATGTTATTCACGAAAATATTCTGTGTTGCCACTATAAAGACAAACATCACTAAGGCAAGAAAATCGAAGAAGGTTGAAAGCAGGATACGATATTTTGCTTCTAGGCGATAAATTGATTTGATGACCCCACTGATAAGCATCAAGATCAACCAAATATTCACCCAGATAATCCAAAGACTACGTGTTGCATCATTAAGTAATGGGGTTATAGTCCATGTAGTTTGACCACCTTGAGTCATTGAACTATAAATGCCGATCAGCTGAGGTTGAAAATTAATAATAAACATCAAGATACTGACAAACCCGATTTCAAAGATGTTTTCAAGACGATGTGAAGGTAAGTCGACACTTTCTTTAGGAAGATCTTTAACACTCCAACTTTTCGCAACTAAATCTTCATCCTCAATCTTGACTTGATTACGCTCGATCAGTGCAAATATAATGGTCACATAGGCAAATCCCATGATGGCAGCATTAAAGAGGGATAATGGATATTCTAAAATTGTCCAGCCTGTAAACTCTTGTGAGAAGATGAGTTTCATTGCGAAAGTAACAGTGAATGCTAGAGCTAGCGCAAACATCACTATCTTAACAATCATGATATACGTATCATAATATTTTGGACCAATGAGACTTTTTTCTTTATTGAGATAGCGATCGGCCAAGTCCTTGGGCGATCCCATATTCTCTAATATTGATTGGATAGCCTTTTCATCTCCTTCACTTTCTTCAACCATATCCATGATTAAAGATGTGAGTTCTTTTTTAACTTCATCCTTCAGTTGACGCGGGAGATACTTGATAACTTCACTGACATAAATTTGAATTAAGTTCATTGTTTTTCTCCTTGAATAAGTTGGTTCATCATCGTGTTAAGTGATTGGTACTCTTGTTTTAATGAATTGTATAGTTTTCTTCCTTCATCACTGATTTGATAATAGCGTCGTGGTCGATTATCGATCAGTTCCCATGAACTTTCCAACAATCCTTGTTTCTCGAGTCGTCTTAGAAGTGGATAAAGTGTTCCAGCTTCAATTTCAAATTGATGATCTTGAAGTTTTTGAATTAAGGAGTAACCATATTCTTTTTCATTAAGTTGACTTAGTACCCCAAGAATAAGTACCCCTCGTCGTAGTTCTAATACCAATCCATCAAGTAATTCTTTCATAGCATCACCACCTGTTAATCACATTATAGTGTGTGTCATACACTATTGTCAATACATTAATATTAAATTATTACTGAATGCATAAAAAAACTGTGGAAGACCACAGTTTTGTTTAATTATTCAGCAACTCTAATCCCAGGACCCATAGTTGTGGACAATGTAATATTTTTTACATAGTTTCCTTTAACTACAGCTGGACGAGCTTTTAGAAGAACATCATAGATCGCTTTAAAGTTTTCTAATAATGCTTCATCTTTGAATGATTTCTTACCAATGATGACATGAACGTTTCCTTCTTTGTCAACACGGTAGGTCACTTTCCCTTTTTTGATTTCATTGACTGCATTAGTCACATCCATCGTAACAGTTCCAGTTTTAGGGTTTGGCATAAGTCCTTTAGGACCTAAGAGTTTACCTAATTTACCAAGTTCAGCCATCATGTCTGGAGTAGCAACGATGACATCAAAGTCAAACCATCCGCCTTTGACTTTCTCAAGGATTTCTTTTCCTCCAACAAAGTCTGCACCAGCATCAAGAGCTTCTTTTTCTTTAGCACCTTGGGTAACAACTAAGACACGTTGAGTACGGCCTGTTCCATGAGGAAGAACCATCGCTCCACGGATTTGTTGATCCGCATGACGTGGGTCAACATTTAAGCGGAACGCAACTTCCACTGTTTCATCAAATTTTACATAAGAAACTTCTTTTGCTAACGCAATCGCTTCTGCAACTGGATACGGTTTTAAAGGTACAATCTTAGAAGCAGCTGTTAAGTATTTTTTTCCTGATTTTGCCATGATTATTCACCGAACCCTTCAATTACAATACCCATGTTTTTTGCGGTTCCCGCAATAATTTTCATAGCACCTTCAACATCATTCGCATTTAAATCTGGCAACTTGTAGGTTGCGATTTCACGAAGTTGATCAACGGTGATTTTGCCAACTTTGTTGACATGAGCCTTGTCTGAACCACTCTTAACGCCTGCATATTTCTTTAATAATACAGATGCTGGAGAAGTCTTGAGTTCGAAGGTAAATGATTTATCTTCAAACGCAGTAATCACTACTGGAACAACATCGCCAGCACGATCACGTGTCGCATCATTAAATGCGCTACAGAACTGTGGCATGTTGACACCAACCCCTGCTAATGCAGGACCTGGACGGGCTCCACCCGCTGGGAATTGGAGCTTAACGATTTTTACAACTTTTTTACTCACACTTTTTCCTCTTTTCTTTCATGTGCAGTGGTTTAACGAGCGGTTGCGCGCTCACCCACGTTTCAGCCTATACGACATAGGCCATTAAAGTTTACGGCTTTTCATGCCTTTTGTCAATAAAAAACTGTGGTTTCCCACAGTGTTTAGTTTACCTTAAGGCAGTCAGAATACGAGACTTCGGTTTTAATTGGTTGATTGAACATTGTCGTGTAGATGACTGCGACTTCTTCGCTTTCACGAAGTTCAACCACTTTACCTTCACTGTTTGCGAATGGACCATTTGTAATACGAACCATATCGCCAACTTTGAAGTCAATCACACGTTTACGCTCACCAATACGACTTAAGATCGCATCCATTTCAATATCAGAGACTGGGAACGGTTTTGCTCCACCCCCTGATGATCCAATAAATCCTGTAACACCTGGGGTATTACGTACAATGTACCAAGCTTCATCAGTCATAATCATTTCTACGAATAAATAACCCGGGAAAAGATTTTTCATCTTCTCGACTTCTTTACCGTTAGGTTTGACTTCAACTTCAAGAACTTCAGCCACTAAGATACGAAATAAGTTATCTTCAAGTCCCATGGACTCGACACGTTTTTCTAAGTTTTCTTTAACACGGTTTTCATGGCCAGCATACGTGTTGACCACATACCATTGTTTTTCGATATCACTCATATTAAACTCCAATAGCTGTGACAAAGAATGTGATAAGGACTTGAGCTAAAACGAAGAACACACCAAATAATGTCACTACTGCAACAACAGTAGACGTATCTTTAAACAATTCTTTTTGTTTTGGCCAACGGACACGTTTTACTTCCGTCATAATGCCACTAATTGAAAACCATTTTAGCATGTGCTTGTCTCCTTATTTTGTTTCTTTGTGTTCAGTATGTTTGCCACACGTCTTGCAGAACTTGTTAAGCGATAATCGTTGTGGTTGCGTTGTCTTATTGCGGGTTGTCGTATAGTTACGACTTAAACACACACTGCAAGTTAAGATAACCTTATCATTTTTCTCAGGCATGTTAAAAACCCTCTCTAATTGCTCATTTACTTTATCACAAACCCCTATCAGTGTCAAATAACCTTCCTTAGGGCTTTCTTAATTTTACACATGGTATTATCAATCATTTTACTCTTAATACCACACTGCTTTGCAATCCAATGATAGGTATAACCTTCAAGACGATACTTAAAGATTTGTTGTTCAAGTGGAGTACAGTTTAATAGCACTTCATCAATCTTAGCTTGAAGTTCTTTCTTCTTAAAGACCTCATATGGATTACTATTAAAACAAGGGGATGCTACCACATCATGTAAGTACATTTGTTCATCTTCACTAATGGATTGATCTAATGATAATGCACTTCTAAAGATCGTATGAGCTTGTGAACTATATTTTCGAAAATAGGTTTGTATCCTTCGCTCAATACATACTTTCGCAAATGGATACAGTGGCATACATCGCTCCTTTTCAAAACTAAGTATCGCATCCACTAGTCCAAGATTCCCCTCTTGAAACACATCATCATGATCTAAACGCAACGTTTTAATCACATGCATGTGTTTATGTATAAGCATATATATTAACCGCTCATACCGTTTCAACAATACATTCCACGCTTCATCATCATGATATTGAAGACGTGACATCAATTCATTATCACTTAAGTGTTGACTCATTATTTCTCCTAATGGTGTCCTTAAGAGCGTTGTCGTAGTACCTCATACACAAGAATACCTGTTGCGACCGCAACATTAAGTGAGTCAACTTGTCCATGCATTGGAATTGTCAACAACACATCACACTGCTTCTTCACAAGTGAAGACATCCCTTTACCTTCTGATCCGACAATGATGACCACTTTACCTTTTAAAGAGGCCTTATGATATACCACAGCATCATTGACATCACTTCCAAAAATCCAGTATCCCGCTTCCTTGAGTGTCTTGAGTGTTTGCGAGATATTCACGACCTCGACGATATTGACGGATTCAATCGCACCAGCACTTACTTTCGCAACCGTCGAAGTTAGGCTGACTGAGCGATGTTTTCCAATGATGACACCATCCACTCCTGCCCCATCCGCAATTCTAAGTATTGCGCCAAGATTATGTGGATCTTCCAGTCCATCCGTCACAATAATGCAGCTATGTTCTTGATCTTTGGTTGAACCTAATACTTTTTCAAGTGTGGTGAACGAATAATCTGGAATATGAGCGACCACCCCTTGATGATTACTGTCCCCCACAAATCCTTTGATTTGCCCTTTATCCACCATAACAACTGGAATACGATGTTCTTTTGCTAATGCTTCAATGTCTTGAGTGTCAGTTCCTTTTTGAAGGTATAAGGTATGAATCACTTTTTTCGCATGAATACGCTCTTTAATTGGATTTCTACCGTAGAGATATTGTTTCATATTTCTCCTGTACGAAGGTCTTAAAATAGTCCCACAATTGATTTAAGGTCTCTTGATCTTGAATTGAATAATAATAGCCAAAAACTGCTTCACATCCTGTAGACAATCGATAAGTAATGACACTCGCATTTTTAGGAATGGTATCACTTTTATAATTTCTTCCTTTAAGAAAATACTTCTTCATTGTTTCATCAAACCATGGTTGTGTCTGGGCAAAAACGATAAAATCAGCTTGTGCTTGAGCACTTAGGTATCGTATTGATTGTTGTGACAAGTCCTTACTTTTCACAACCCCTTGTGACACCAAATACGTCTTTGCGACCAGCGCTAAGTATGCATCTCCTAAATATGCATAGGCATTAATCGGTAAATTCATGTAAGAACCCCGCGTTCAATGAGTTGAGTTCTAAACCCATCTGCCTTTTCAAAATCTTTGTGTGCTTTTGCATTATGCCAAGCCTTTACAAGCTCAACTTCCTCTGTGGAAAGATGTGGAAAAGGACATGCAATTCCTAAGATACTCATCATCGTTCTTAACGTATGATCATGATTGACCACATCACTGATATTCAAATCTCTTTGTCTTAAGAGTTGATTGAGTTGTTTAACCTCTTCTAGGACAATACTCATGGCAAGATTGATATTCATATCATCCATACATGCTTCTAAAAACGAGGTGTATAAAGGGGTTAATTCGGCCGTAGGTCGTTCTAAATCAAGTAAGTTTAAACGAGCTTGTTTAAGAACAGTCATAATTTTTTCAACTTCTGATTTTGCTTGAGTGATTGTCATTTCAGAAATATTAAGTGGGGCACGATAATGCGCAAGCATCAGTAACCAACGTACAACATTGCCCCCAAGTTCTTGAATGTAATCTTTGGCCCAAATGACATTCCCTAAGCTTTTACTCATTTTCTCTCCATCAATATTCAACATCCCATTATGAATCCAATAGTTTGCGAGATGATGATGATGAGTTCCTAAGCATTGAGCAATTTCATTTTCATGATGTGGAAACTTTAAATCCATCCCTCCACCATGAATATCAATTTTACCTTTAAAATGATCTAAAATCATGACCACACATTCGGTATGCCAACCAGGACGACCTTCCCCAAAAGATGACTTCCATTTAATGCCCTGATCGGTGGCTTTCCACAAGGTGAAATCGAGTGGATTCTGCTTCTTTTCGTTTTTTTCAATGCGAGCTCCACTCAATAAGTCTTCTATTTTTTGATTTGAAAGTTGTCCATAATCTTGAATTGAAGACACACTAAAATAAACATCCTGCTCATTCACATAGGCGACATCTTCTTTTACCATCGTTTCAATATACTCAATAATCTTATCCATGGTATCAGTGACTTTAATCGTATAAGGCTTTTGGGCATTCAAGGCTTCTCTAACGTGCTCATACGACTCAATATACGTGGACGTCACTTCTTCTTCACTTTGATGTGTTTCAATGGCTCGTTGGATAATTTTGTCATCGACATCCGTATAATTAGAAACAAAATGAACGCGATAACCACACGCTTCAAGAATATTTTTTAATGTATCAAAGACCACAATGGGACGAGCATTCCCAATATGAGCATGATTATAAACCGTAGGTCCACAAACATACATACTTACTTCATTTTCTTTAATTGATTTAAATGGTTCAACACGTCCAGTGTAAGAGTTGTAAAGGCGCATAATTCTCTCCTATTCACTCACAAGTATACCATACCCAATTAAGTGAAAACATAAAAAAAAGACCGAGGAAACTCGGTCATATGATTAGAATTTGCTTGCGATGAATTTCGCAGTACGTACTAATTGGTGAGTGTATGATGCTTCGTTATCATACCAAGCAGCAACTTTAACTAAAGTCACGCCACCAGCTTTAATCACTTTGGTTTGTGTTGCATCGAATAATGAACCAAATGTGCAACCAATGATGTCTGATGAAACTAATTCTTCTTCAGTATATCCAAAGGATTCATTCGCAGCAGCTTTCATAGCAGCATTCACTGATTCTACTGTTGCATCTTTTTCAACTACCGCAACAAGCTCAGTAATTGATCCTGTGATGACTGGGACACGTTGTGCACCACCATCAAGTTTTCCTTTTAATTCAGGGACAACGAGTCCAATAGCCTTAGCAGCTCCAGTTGAGTTAGGAACAATGTTTGCAGCGGCAGCACGTGCACGACGTAAGTCTTTCTTAGCATGTGGAGCATCTAATGTATTTTGATCATTTGTGTAAGCGTGAATTGTAGTCATACTTCCAGAAACGATTCCAAATGAATCATTAAGGACTTTAGCCATAGGAGCTAAGCAGTTAGTCGTACATGAAGCCCCAGAAATGATTGCTTCAGATCCGTCTAAAGTATTGTGGTTAACGTTATAAACTACAGTCTTTAAGTCTCCTGTTGCTGGAGCAGAGATAATGACTTTACGAGCACCGGCATCAATATGAGCTTGGGCTTTTGCAGCATCTGTAAAGAATCCTGTACATTCCACAACAACATCAACACCTAATGCTTTCCAAGGAAGGTCAGCTGGGTTTTTCTCAGCATAGACACGAATTTCTTTTCCATTCACAACAAGACCAGTTTCAGTAGGAGATACTTCTCCATTGAAGCGTCCTTGCGCTGAATCATACTTTAATAAATGAGATAATGTCTTTGGATCGGTAAGGTCGTTAATCGCTACGATTTCGAACTCACTTGATCCAATCATGTAGCGGAAAGCTAGACGACCAATGCGGCCAAAACCGTTAATAGCAACTTTTACTGTCATAATTGTTCCTCCTGTGTGACGCCTCAATTATAGTGCTTTACACCACCAATGTCAATTTTTTCACTAACCTTTCAACGGGTATGCATCATCAAAGGTTTCTGCAAAACACGCGCTAAATCATCACTTTCACTAATACTTTGTTTGAATAATTCACTGCATAATGAAGGATGATGTAAGACCATCCAACTCTCCACTTTTTTCGAAATATTGGCTTGTGGGAATAATTTTTCTAATCGTTCAGCCGATGAAGTATGTAATAAAATATGATGATGAAGTGATGATGCAAAACTTAAACACCGTATGAGGGTATCGATATCCTCATACACCATTTCACGAATATCAACGCCATATGGTGTCAACTCATAATCCATATATCCAAGCACGCGACCTTCATGAAGGATACCTGCTCGCTTACGCTTAAAGGTATGGGAATGAGTCGGTAGATTAAAGTCCTCTATGTTTCGAATGAGGGTCGAATCAAATCGATTCATAAACTTATGATACGCTTGAGCCACAAGCTCTAATGGTAGTTCAAATGTCACCATGGAAAATGAAAGAGGTTCTATCATACTCTTTGATAGGTTCACACTTTGGGTGACAATCCAAGGTTTTGCCTTAAGAGAGCGCATTAAAACCTCATCATCACTAATGATGATTGAGGCTATAACTTGATGAGCATGCATACTTAATCGCTCTTTAAGTAAAGCTGTTAAATCTTGGACATCATCTTGCACACACCATGGCACAAGCATGACATTCACATGATGTGAACCTAGTTTCACAGTGCGTTTTTGTTCCATGATAAAAGCACTGATGGAGGACTCTTTCATAAAAGCCACCACATCACTTTCTAACCAGTCATGATGAAAACGAAGATCAAGTGTCGCAACCTCAAATGAAGTGGCTTGCTGTTTCCACAACGCTAAAGCTTGCTTTCTAATTTGATGATCACCAAAGATAATCATTCCTTGTCACCTTCCTCAAGAATTGTGACTTCTGCCTCGACATCAATAATCTGATCATTGTGAGGTTGAGATTGCGTGTTTGTTGATTGTGGACGAAACACCATCACACGTTTTGGTGCGAAAAGCCACATTCCTATCGCTAATACAATCAGAAAAAGAAATAGAGGCCAAAAAACGATAAGAATAATGATTGAAACCACAATCCACACAATTGAACGCATAGTTCCTCCTAGAAAAATTCTTTAATCGCAACCCCCAATCCCAACGATAATTTTGCGACTAAACGCAATGAAATATTACGGCGGCCGTTTTCAACGTCCGATATATAATTTGGATGAATTCCCACCTTCTTCGCAAGTGCTTCTTGAGTAAGTCCTTGTTGTGTGCGGAATTGACGTAGACGTCGACCAAAATGTTCTAATACTGAGTTTGACATACGATTCCCCCTATTTGGATTATATGTAAACTCAATTATAACCTAAGAAATAATTTAACCTGAAATTTAACCTACTCAGAAGTGTGAATATTCTCTTTTTCCATCAAAGGTTTTGCTAATTCGATGAGTTTATTAAAGCGATGCTTCATTCCCGACTTACTCATGAGAGTCCCGGATTGCCCTGAATACAGTTGAGCTAGTTCATTAAGCGATGCTTCGGGATGAAGCTGTCTTAATATCGCAACCTCTTTAAGTTTGCTATCCAGTTTTTCAAACTTATCATACTTAATCAAAAGTTCTATCGCTTGGATATGTTCATTGCTTGAGGCAATCACCTTCATTTCATTCGCAACTTCACAGTTATCAAGTCGCGTTAATGAATTGGTAAAGTCTCGTTGAATGCGAATATCTTCAAACTTCATGAGCGATTGGAATGCTCCAATCATGCGTAAGAAATCTGATATATGATCCGCAGCCTTGATATACACCACATGATGATGGCGTCGCACAATAATTTTAGCTTTTAAATCAAAACGATGACATAACTTTAACACAAACTGGGCTAGCTTTTCTTGAGAAAGCGCAATCTCACAATGATAATTCGCATTCACAGGCGAATTAATGGATCCACTTGCTAAAAATGCCCCTGCAATATAAGCTCGTGCACAACACTCTTTAGACACTACACTACGAGCTACGGTTTCAGAGAATCCTTTAGCGGTATAGAGGTGCATATCTTCTAGGATGGACTTGACATTTTGATCCACACTCACCACATAAGAATGATTCTTTTTAAGTTTGATGCGCTTATAAATCTTCAGTGATGGGGATGCTTGGTACGTCTGTTTGAGTAACACCCAAAATCTTTTTGCGGTCGTTGGGTTATCACTTTGAAAATTTAGTTTTAAGGTTTGATTGGAAATGCTTAAGGTTGCATCTGTTTGAACAAGCGCAGCAAGCTGAGCACGGGCACAACATGGCTTCAACTCATTCATCACAATTTCAGCCTTAATCTCCGAAGTGTAGGATGGCAAAACTCATCACCTCCTCTAAACAACGTTGTACTTTCATATCATCATGAATCACGGTGTTTCCTGATGTCGTTAATAAATCATAGGATAACACTTTTGTGAGTGAAGGAAAACGAATCGTGAGAGGCTCACATCCATCAAGAGCATAGTGATCAAGAATATGCTCAGGAAGTGGGGTATTAGCCACAATCGCCAAATCAAGGGTAATGGGACAATGATCAAAAATGGCTTGAAGATGATCATTGAGATCATATCCTTTAGTTTCCCCTTTTTGAGTCATCGCATTCGCCACAAAAATCTTACGAGCTTTTGATTTAATGAGCGCTTCACCAAGTTCTGGAATGATTAAGTTAGGAAGAATGCTTGTATACAGTGACCCTACCCCAAAAAAGATAAAATCTGCTTGCGCAATGGCTTCAATCGCTTGTGGTGAGGCATGCACTTCACTTACATATGTTAATGATTGAATTCTTGACGTTGCTTCTTTTCCAATGCGATGTTCCCCTATAATGGTGGTTCCATCTTCACACACAGCCTTTAATGTCACGGTTTGGGTGGTACTTGGAATAATATCACCGTTTATATTGAGTACTTTTGAAATATTTGAAATCGAAAGCAAGAAATCACCACTGCTTTCAGTAAGAGCACTAAGGATTAAGTTTCCTAAACTATGGCCACTTAAATCTTTCGCATTTTCTTTAAAGCGATACGACATAATTTGCGAGAGAATCGTTTCTTCAGGAGCCATCGCCACCATGACATTACGGATATCTCCCATAGCAGGAATGTCAAAAATGGAGCGTAAACGCCCCGTAGATCCTCCATCATCAGCCACAGTGACGAGTGATGTCAGATGAATATCTGATATTCGTTTTAAACCTCTTAAGAGTGCAGCTTGACCTTTGCCTCCACCAATCACCACAACACGTTTCATACTATTCCCCCAAATCACGATGTTTCGTATACACTTTATATTGTTTTGAGAATGTTCTTGCTAAAGCATTCACCAGCGTTACTGAGCGATGTCGTCCACCGGTGCATCCAATCGCAACTGTAACGTGGTTTTTACCTTCTTGAATATACAATGGAAATGAAAATGATAAGAAATGAGATAATTCATTGAAATAATGTTGAGCATGCTCTTGACTCATCACATAATCAACAACCGCTTGATCTTTACCACTAAGGGGTCTTAATGTCTCAACCCAGTATGGATTTTTAATAAAACGCACATCAAAAACACAATCCGCATCTTTAGGAATTCCATGTTTAAATCCAAATGAAACAAAACTAATACTAAAGGTCGGCATAGCGTCTACACCATAAAGAGATTGTAGTCGTTGAGTTAAGTCTTGATTACTTAGTTGTGTGGTATTAATGCATGTGGATTGTTCTTTAAGCGGGCTTAACATTTCGATTTCAACACTAATCGCTTCAATCAAAGATGATGCTAGATTACGTAGTAAAAATGGATGGGTACGTCGTGTGGCTTTATATCGTGCGAGCAATACATCTTCATCCGCTTCTAAAAATAGCACCCTCACATCAGCTTCAGAATTTGAGAGTCGTTGGATTAACTTCTTCATATACAATGATTCCGTTGAGATTGCCACAAAATCAAATCGAGGATCATCATTGGATAAAATGAGTTTTAATACTTCTTCAAACAACTCAAAAGGAATCTGGTCCATAACCGTATATCCCATGTCTTCTAAGATACCCATCGCCACCGTTTTTCCAGCTCCAGAGTATCCACTAACTACGACTATTCGCTTACGTTTATTGGTGTGTTTCATGATTTCATTCTACAACATTCCCACGTGTTTCACAAGCAAGCCAAAGATAAGAAAAACTTTAGGAGAGTCCTAAAGTTTAGTGTTTTGAATTAATGTAATGGAAAGCTTGTTGAGCCGCAACCGCCCCATCATTGGCGGCGGTGACAATTTGTCTTAAAAACTTAGCACATACATCCCCTGCTCCAAAAAGTCCTGGGATGGCGGTTTTCATATTCTCATCCACAATAAGGTATCCATCACTATTTGTAATGCCTAAGTGGGATACAAAGGCGGTATTTGGCGTGGAACCAATGTAAGGAAAGACGGCTTTAGTGGGCACAACTTGGGTTTCTCCATTCACATTGGATTTGATCTCTAGTCCTGTCACCAGTCCATTCTCCACCACATACGCCACTGGGGAATGAAGCCAAATCACATTAATCTTGGGATTGGATAAGACTTGATCTTGAATATGAGGTTCAGCTCTAAAGACATCACGACGCACAATGAGATTAACTTGAGAAGCAAACTTTGTTAGATACAAGGATTCTTCACATGCTGAGTTTCCCCCACCTATGACACTCACAGGTTGATGTCGATAGAATGCGCCATCACATACAGCACAAAAGGATAATCCTTTTCCAATAAGGGTATCATCCCCCTCTAAACCTAATTGTTTCTCCAGTGTTCCACTTGCAATCATCACTGTCTTTGATGTATAGAGTGATCCATCTTCACACAATACATGAAACACGTCCTCAACTTTATCAATTTTGCTGACACGACCATACAAGTATTCAACTCCTGTTTCAGTGGCGTGTTCATACATATCTAGGGCGAGTTGATATCCAGTGATTAACTTTTGACCTGGCCAATTTGCGATTTCATAGGTCTTAACAAGTTTTCCCCCTGGAGCATCAGGTTCTAAGATGGCGGTTTTAAGGCCAGCTCTTGGCCCATATACGCCCGCTGTGAGGCCTGCAGGGCCTGCTCCCACGATGATTAAATCGTACTGCGCGTCCATTCAACATCCTCCTTCAAAATAGTTTCAAACTCACTCCAATGAGATATCATCGCATTAGGTTTAAGTGCTTTAATTGCTTCTAAGCGATCTTCATTCGAGATATAGGCTACCGCATAAGCCCCAATATTGGTGGCGGTATTGATATCCACTACTGTATCGCCCACATAAATAAGTGAATCATGCCCTACACCTAGAGCTTTACATGCTTTCTCAATTGCTTCTTTATGAGGTTTATGATGAGTCACATGATTTAATCCAATGATGACTTCAAATAAATCATTCATCTCATACATCGAAAGGGCGTACTCAATCGAATCAGAATGTTTTGAAGAGACTACCCCAAGACGATATCCTTGATTCTTTAATGATGTTAAGACTTCTTTAACCCCTTCAAATGGCTTCACATGTGTTTTATGTAGTTCTAAGTTAATGGCACGATATTCATGAACAAGATCATCAATCATGGCTTGATCAAAATGCAAGGCAAAGATTTCTTTTAATGGTGGACCCATGAGTGTTTTCTTAAATTCAGGTGTCATCATATGACTTAACTTATGATTCTCATAGAGTTTCTCATAGGTCGCGATAACCGCAGGTTCTGTATCCATCACAGTCCCATCAAAATCAAATAGAATAACCGGTTTTTGTTTTGGAAATAGTTTTCTAAATACGCCTAATGTTCCTAAAACTCCAATGATCACAAAAGCAATCGACACCAATTGAGCACTTCTTAATCCCATAAACATTAAACTATCACTACGTAAACCTTCCACAAAGAAACGTAGTACACCATACCACATTAAGTATGCATACACCATATCCCCACGTTTTACTTGTGTGAATCGTTTGTAAAGATAAATGATGATTATATAGCCTAAGATATTTCCCATGGACTCATAAAGGAATGTGGGTTCACGATAGGATCCTCCAATAAGCATATGATTCGCAAACCATGTTGGCCAGCCGTTGTAAAAGGAAGGATCCACAATACGTCCAAAGGCTTCTTGATTCGCAAAGTTTCCCCAACGACCTAAGGCTTGCGCAATCATGATGGTTGGTACAGCCGCGTCCGCCAGACGTAAGAAGTCGATTTTTCGCTTTTTAACCCAGAAGTAACCATAAAGTACTCCAAGCAGTAAACCACCTTGGATGGCTAAGCCACCTTCCCAGGTAGCCACAATACGGATAGGATTCGCAAGATAACCTGCTAAGTCATCTGAAAAAGCGACATACCATAAACGAGATCCAATAACCCCAGAGATTAATGCGCCAAAGAATAAATCATCCAGTAAGGTCGCATCATACCCCATTTTCTTAGCTTCTTTAAGTGTGAGCGCATAGGCAATAAACGCTCCTGATAATATCAACACCGCATACCATCGAATTGCGAAACCGCCGATTTCAATAATAGTGGATGGATTTGGAAATAACTGCATATTCTTACTCCCTTCCTTGTTCTTGGTTTTGTTGGACTATATAATCATAAACACGATCATCAAATGATTTCGCGGCATCGATGCCTTTTTCTTTAAGTGTAAAGTCAGTGACCGCTGCTTCAATGAGTACGGATAAGTTACGACCTTCTTTGACTGGAAAAACCATCTTAGGAATGTCAATCCCAAGAATAGGCATACTAAACTGAGAATCCATGGATACCCGTTTATAGGCTTTACCATCTTGCCATTTCTCTAGGTACACCACAAAGTCAATTCTCATGGTATCTAGCATTGAACTCGCGCCAAACATGCGCTCAATATCAATAATACCAATCCCTCGTAATTCTAAGTATCCTTTTAGCAATTCTGGAGCAGAACCATAAATCGTATTATGAATTCGTCGCACATCAACACGATCATCCGCAATTAAGACATGACCTTTACGAATGAGTTCTAGTCCTAATTCCGATTTCCCCATGCCTGATTCCCCAGTAATTAGCACTCCTTTACCATAAACACTCATCAAAACTCCATGGATCGTATCAGACTCTGAGAGTTGTTCATCGAGGTATGAGATGACATCCACCATGAGTTGATAGGTTTTAAGAGTTGTTCTAAAGATAGGAAAGTTTTTGGCTTGGGCTACTTCCATAAGAATGGGCGGACACTCATGAGAGCGTGTGATGATAATGGAGGGTGTCCATCCATCAGTGAGTTTTTCAAACACATAGCGTTGATGTTCTGCCCCCATGGTTTGAATATACGCCATTTCTTTGTCCCCAAGCACGACGATACGTCGTGGCTCAGTATGTTCAAAAAATCCTGAGAGTTCAAGCCCTGGACGGTTTAAATCAGGCACCACAACCCAACGATCAAGGGCTTGATTGTTTCCACAAAGTTGTTCAAACTTAAAGTATTCTGTTAGTTTCCTCATCGTACATCGATTTGAATATTCCATGGTTTCCTCCTAAGGGTGTACTTTCTTAAGATACACACCGGTATAACTAGTTGGGTGAGAAGCAATGAGTGAAGGTGGGCCTACCGCAATCACTTGTCCACCTCCATCGCCCCCTTCAGGACCTAAATCTATAATCGTATCTGCATTCTTAATGATATCAAGATTATGTTCAATAATTAGGACACTATCGCCTTGATCCACAATGCGATGAAGGACCGTTAATAGTTTCGCCACATCATGCGTATGGAGTCCAGTGGTCGGTTCATCAAGCACAAAGAGTGTTTTACCAGTAGCTTTTCGTTGCAGTTCACTCGCAAGCTTAACCCGTTGTGCTTCCCCACCAGAGAGTGTGGTGGCGGATTGACCGAGTTTAATATATCCTAACCCCACATCTTGAAGTATTTTGAGTTTTGATGAAATCTTATGAATGTTTTCAAAGAAGATAACCCCTTCGTCCACACTCATGTTTAAAACATCAAAGATTGTTTTTCCTTTATAGGTCACTTGTAATGTTTCTTGATTGTATCGCTTTCCTTCACAATCCTCACACGATACAAAGACATCCGGAAGAAACAACATCGAAATACGTTTCACTCCATCCCCCTGACATGTTTCACATCGTCCGCCTTTGACGTTAAAGGAGAATCGTCCCTTTAGATATCCACGTTTCTTCGCTTCTGGTGTCATCGCAAACAAATCACGAATATCATCAAAAATACCTGTATAAGTGACTGGGTTAGAACGAGGTGTTCTTCCAATAGGATCTTGGTCAACCGCAATGACTTTATCAATATGTTCAAGCCCTTCGATGGCTTTGACAGCCCCTGGTTTAACCTTAACACGGGATAATTGGTGTTGCAAGGTCTTCACAATGACTTCATTCACAAGCGATGATTTACCACTTCCACTGACCCCTGTCACGACCACAAATTGATTCAGTGGAATATCCACATTGATGTTTTGAAGATTATTTTCACTGGCTTCAATAACCTTTAAGAAATGTCCATTTCCAGGCCTTAACGTTTGTGGAGTTGGAATTGAGAGTGTCTTATTAAGATATTGTCCAGTGATAGAGGTCTCACACGAAAAAATGTCATGAGTTGGACCATTAAAAATGATTTCACCCCCATGAGTTCCTGCCCCTGGGCCTACATCCACGATCCAGTCCGACGCTTCCATCGTTTCTTCATCATGTTCAACCACGATGAGGGTATTCCCTAAATCACGCATATCAAGAAGGGTTTGAATCAGTTTCGCATTATCTCGTTGATGAAGCCCAATTGAAGGCTCATCAAGTACATAAAGCACACCACTAAGTCGTGAACCGATCTGGGTGGCTAAGCGAATGCGTTGGGCCTCTCCTCCAGAAAGTGATCCCGCAACGCGATCTAAGGTAAGGTAGGATAACCCTACATTATCAAGAAATTGTAGTCGCTCACTCACTTCTTTAAGAACTAAGCGTGCGATTTCCAAATCATGGTCACTTAACTTTAAATGTCTAATAAAGTTTAGGCCTTGAGAAATTGAGAATTTTGTGAAATCATGAATGGAAAGTTTGTTTAATTTAACGCATAATGCCATTTCATTCAGGCGTTGGCCACTGCATGTTGGGCATGTGCTTTCACTCATGAATGAGCCATACCAATCTTTAGCCATGTTGGATGTTGTTTCAAAGAAACGACGTGAGATGAGTGAAACGACGCCTTCAATACGTTCATTTCGTAAGTAAGTATTTCCACTTCGAGAATGAATCGCATACTTGATTTGTCCTTTTGAACCATAAAGAATAATCTCTTTTTGTTCAGGGGTAAGTGAAGCAATCGGTTCATTCATGGGAATATGATAATGATCACATAAGGTTTTAAAGTTTTGCCACTCAATGTTTTCAGAATCGACGATATTGCGATAATATCGTATCCCTCCTTGCGCAATGCTTAAGCGCTCATCAGGAATAAGAAGGTCAATATCAACTTGTTGGATAACTCCTAATCCTTTACATGTGTCACATGCCCCTAACGGTGAGTTAAATGAAAATAGGCGAGGTTCTAAATGCGGTAATGAGAAACCACATTCAGCGCAGGCATAATTCGAAGACATTAACGTTTCTACCCCATCAATTAGGACAAGCACTAATCCCGAAGATAGTTTTAATGAAGTCTCAATGGAATCGAACAAACGTGATTGAGCTTGATCTGAAAGGATTAAGCGATCCACCATCACTTCAATGGTATGTTTATTATTTTTATTGAGTTGGATATCATCTTCAAGCAGTTTCATCTCTCCATTCACTCGAACACGCACAAATCCTTGTTTGAGAAGATCATTCATCAGATCTTTATGACTTCCCTTTTGATTTCTCACTACTGGGGCTAAGAGTTCGACTTTTGCTCCAGAGGGAGCACTCATCACATGATCAATCATCGTCTTAATCGACATCCCTACAATGGGATGATGATGAATCGGACATGTGGGTGTGCCCACACGAGCATACAGTAAACGTAGATAATCATAGATTTCTGTGACTGTACCTACCGTGGAACGTGGGTTATTCGAGGTTGTTTTTTGATCAATCGCGATGGCTGGAGAAAGCCCCTCAATGGAATCCACATCTGGTTTTTCCATGTTTCCTAAAAATTGTCGAGCATACGCAGATAATGACTCAACATAGCGTCGTTGTCCTTCTGCATAGATGGTATCAAAGGCCAACGATGTCTTACCACTTCCGGATAAGCCTGTCATGATAATAAACTGATTACGGGGTAAGGTTAAGTTAATATTTTTAAGGTTATTAACTCGTGCCCCTTTAATTACAATGTGATCATTCTTCATAGTTCACCTTTTAATTCAAACAATGCATCTCGTAGTAATGCGGCACGCTCAAAGTCTAAGACTTTCGCAGCCTCTAACATATCCTTTTCGAGTTGCATAATCACTTTTTGTTTTTCTTCAACACTGACTCGTCCTTGTTTTGTGAGTAAGCGACGTGTCAATTCTTCATTTTCTTTACCTGCGACACTTTGCGCAATATCCTTAATAATCGTTTTAGGAATAATGCCATATTTTTGATTATGAGCTTCTTGAATGCTTCGACGTCGATTAGTTTCATCAATCGCTTTTTTCATGGAATCAGTCATCTTATCCGCATACATTATCACTGTGCCTTCATCATTACGCGCAGCACGGCCTATGATCTGAATGAGTGAGCGTGAAGAACGTAAGAAACCTTCCTTATCCGCATCGAGTATCGCAATGAGGGAGACTTCTGGAAGGTCTAAGCCTTCACGGAGTAAGTTTATCCCCACAATACAATCATATTTCCCACGGCGAAGTTGGCGAATGATTTCAATGCGCTCGAGTGTCTTCGTTTCATGATGGAGATACACGGCATTAATCTCATGAGTTAAGAAATAACTTGTGAGTTCTTCAGCCATTTTCACTGTGAGCGTTGTCACTAAAACACGTTGATTCTTAGTTTTGCGAATCATGATTTCTTCAATCAAATCATCAATTTGACCATATGTTGGTCTCACGCTAATCTGTGGGTCCACAAGTCCTGTAGGACGAATGATTTGTTCCACAACCTTATGATTCACTTTTTCAAGTTCAAAGTCTCCAGGGGTTGCAGAGACATAGATGGTTTGTTTCGGTAGACTTAAAAACTCTTCAAATCGTAGTGGTCGATTATGGAGTGCAGAAGGTAATCTAAATCCATATTCGACTAGAACACTTTTACGAGCTTGGTCGCCATTAAACATGCCTCGCACTTGCGGTAAACTTGCATGACTTTCATCCACCACAAATAGGAAATCATCAGGGAAGAAGTCAAAGATAGTATAAGGTCTTTGGCCAGGAGAACGTGCATCAATATGCATTGAATAGTTTTCTATGCCTGAACAATAGCCAAACTCACGAAGTGCTTCAATATCATAGCGTGTACGTTGTTCTAAACGTTGAGCTTCTAAGAGTTTGTTTTGTTCTTTAAAGACACTTAGGCGTGATTCAAGTTCGATTTCAATCGCTTTGGCAGCTTCTAAAATTTGTGGTTTAAAGCGTGCATATTCAGTCGCTGGGAAGATGTTGTATAACATGTACCCTTGATTGACTTTGAATGTGATGGGATCTAGCTCAACGATACGCTCAATCACATTGTCAAAAAACTCAACACGAAGGATAAACTCATCGGTGTATCCTAACGCGATATCAATCACATCCCCTTTTACTCGAAAGGTTCCTTTGGATAGTTCAGTATCATTTCGAACATATTGACGAAGAACAAGCATACTAATCAACTCATCACGATCTAATGTTTCATTGACTTTGATGGTGAAAAACATATCTCGATAATTATTAGGATCACTTGAAGCATAAATGCATGCGACTGAAGCGACTACAATCGTATCTCTTCGCGTTAGTATTGAGTTAATTGCGGATAGGCGCAGCATATCCAATTCTTGGTTAATCGTTGCGGTTTTTTCAATATATGTGTCTGTACGTGGCATGTAGGCTTCGGGTTGATAGTAATCGAAGTTAGACACAAAATATTCCACCCGATTATGGGGAAAAAAGGATTTAAACTCATTATACAGTTGTCCTGCTAAGGTTTTATTATGCACCAAAACCAAGGTGGGTTTATTCACCTTGGCAATGACTGATGAGATTGTGAAAGTTTTTCCCGTTCCAGTTGCCCCTAGAAGTACTTGAAAAGGTTGCCCTTCAATGAGTCCTTGGGTGAGTTCTTCAATCGCTTTGGTTTGATCTCCTGCGCTTGAATACGGTGCAACTAAGCGAAATTGTTCATTCATCATGGTTTTAAGAGTTCTAATGCTTTCAAGAGTTGTGGATCTAAAAGACGTCGATTTGTATACCATTCACGATACACTTGCGTGTAAAGTGCACGGTAAACTTCTGGAGTTAATGATTCCACTGAACCTAAAGAAGTTGTGGCCGCAAAAGCATTCAGTGCTTCAAGGGTTTGAAGTGAAAAATAGCCATCCATTCGACCAGGATTATAGTTAAGGAAGTCAAGTGCCATTTGTGCAATCATGACATAATCAGAAACACTATCCACTAAGACCACTTCCTCTTCATTCATAATTTTGCGCTCAGTGGTAAAGAAAGGATGTAGGAAAACCTCGACATCAGGGGTAATGCCTGTGCCTTGTATCGAATTTCCATCTGGACTTAACCATTGAGCGGTGGTGACTTTAAGAGCAGATCCATCTGAGAATGGACGTGTAATTTGGACTGTGCCTTTACCAAAGGAAGTCACTCCCACAATCTTCATATTGCCTCGTTCTGATAAGGCTGCCGCTAAGACTTCTGAAGCACTGGCGGAGTTTTGATTCACTAATACGACAATATTTTCAAAGTTTGTGTAACGTTGTTGAGTGGCGACGAAACCTTGTTCAATGCGGCCATCACGGAGTTGTTGTTGGATGACAAGCGTGTCTTTATCTAAGAAGAAGGCCGAGATTTTCAATAACGTATCTAAGAATCCACCTCCATTATCACGTAAATCGATAATCAGTTTTTTCGCATTGGAGTCTTTAAAGAAATCTAGATACACTTTCACTTGATCCGCAGTATCTGCGCCAAATTGATAAATCTCTAGGATTGCAGTGTCTTGATTTAACATCTCTCCAAAAGCTGAAGAGCGAATTTGATCACGGACGATATCCTTGACAATGTTGGTGTTACCACGAATAAATTCAATTGAAACCACGGTATTGCGCTCTCCTCGAACCATACTTGCGATCTCACTGACTGCCATTCCCGTCACATCCACGCCATCAACTTTGTAGATAATGTCACCAGGCAACACCCCAAAGCTTTCCGCTGGCGAGTTTCTAAACACTTTCTCGACGACGGTAATACCATCAAGATTATAAATCTGAACTCCAATTCCCACAAAATTTGTGGTAATTGAATTTGAGAATTGTAAATATTCTTCAGGACTAAAATATTCAGTATATGGATCACCGTTTTGTTCAATCATGCCTTTAATGGCACGTTCAATAAGTGTTTGATCGATATTCTCAATATCTTTGCCATAAAACCATGTGGATGACAAGGTATTGATAATGGCATCTAGGCGTGCGTATTTTGAACTATCGACTGGGGTAATGGTGGTCACATTGAGTTGTGCAGAGATTAACCAGCCACTTAAAAACGCCACAACGACCATCACAATGAGTAAACGATTGGTCCAACGTTGACGAGTTAATGCACTGACTTCATCTGGCCAGCGATGTTTTTCAAGGTGTATAACAACTTTTTCTTCTTCCATAGGTGTGACTCCTTAAGGTCTTGTTGACTTATTGTAACATAGTCATCAAGTTGGTCACTTGATGATGCCTAAATGGTTAATAATCAATATGTCATCTTATAATTATACTCCTAAATATGTTAATTCACACAAAAAAGAGTATAATTAGTGTTAAATTCTTGGAGGTCCTATGAGACAAAATTATATTGACCGATTTATTCGATATGCAAAAATCAACACCCGTTCGGATTCAGAGAGTCACACGATTCCATCGACTCCTTCACAATGGGATTTTGTGAATATGCTTAAGGATGAGCTTATTGAGCTTGGTTTAGTGGACGTGTTTACCAATCCTGAAAATGGGTTTGTCATGGGAACATTAAAAGGCAATACTTTAAAACCTGTAACCCCACTTGGGTTTATATCCCATGTGGATACAGCTGATTTTAATGCTGAAAATATTCAACCTCGATTAGTGGAGAACTATGATGGGGAAGTGATTGTTCTTGATGACGCCACAAAGACTTCACTTGATCCAAAAGTATTTCCAAATCTTAAAAATTATATAGGACATACGTTGATTACGACGGATGGCACGACACTTCTTGGGGCGGATGATAAAGCGGGAGTCACTGCGATTATTGAAGCATGTCGATATCTACTCAATCATCCTGAGATTGAACATGGTGACATTCGTGTAGCCTTTGGACCTGATGAAGAAATTGGGGTTGGCGCAAATCGCTTTGATGCGAAAGCCTTTAATACTGATTTTGCTTATACGGTGGATGGTTCCTATAAGGGGCAAATTGAATATGAGTGTTTCAATGCGGCTTCCGCAAAGGTAAAAATTACAGGCATTTCTGTCCATCCTGGCACAGCTAAGGATAAAATGATCAATGCTTTTAAACTTGCAATGGAGTTTGATCGTTTACTTCCTGAAGATGAAGTTCCTGAAAAAACGTCAGGTCGAGAAGGTTTCTTCTTATGCACTGAAATGAAGTCTACGATTGAAGAAGCAACGATGGATTATATTATTCGCGATCATGATAAGCAACTTTTCTTAGATAAAAAAGAGAAGATGATTCACATTAAAAACTACTTACAAGCGAAATACCCGAATGCTAAGATTGAGGTTACTTTAAAGGACTCCTACTACAACATGGCTGATCGCATCAAAGAAGATATGCGAAGTGTGGATCTTGCGAAGGAAGCCATGGATTCACTTGGTATTACTCCTATTGTGGAACCAATTCGTGGTGGAACTGATGGTTCTAAGATTACCTTTATGGGGATTAATACTCCTAACTTATTTACAGGTGGTGAGAATTTCCATGGTAAATATGAGTTTCTAAGTGTTGATGATGGATTAGAATGTGTTAAAACCATTGTGAAGATTATTGAACTTCATGCATTAAAATACTAAGGAGAGTCTTGCGACTCTCCTTTTTCTTGATTAATATGACACTCCATATCGAACATTAAATACATCCAGTGGATTTAAACGACATGGTGGTTTGTTCCCTGTAACTGAACAACGTGTATTCATCCCCGTCGTTCCAAATCCAGCACCATAAGATAATGATCCATTCCAACTTCTAACATAATGGTCAACAGTGTTTGTTCCTAAGTAAATCACTTCAATATGTAAGTGAGGTCCTGTTGAAGATCCACTAGAACCATTTAACCCCACGACGTCTCCTTGATTCACAATTTGCCCAGCTTTTATTGGAGTATCTTTTTGAAGATGCATATAAATGACTAAATAGGATTTACCTGCAACATTGGTGATTAAATAAACTTGATTACCTCCTCGATTGATTCCAGGAGCACCACAGTTATTTCCAAGATACCCATAAGTTGCACATGCATTAGAACTAAACAAGACATAACCATTTCCTACAGCTTTCACAGGTTTTCCTACTGGAGCCGCAAAGTCAACTCCAATGTGGATACCTCCTGAAGGATAGTACCATGCGCCTGCAGAGATTCTAAATCCTGGGTCCATGGGTCTAATCCAACCTGGTGATGCTGCGATTAAATTTAATGCATTCCCAATGGCTTTGATTTGTTCATTAAATTCTGTTAAGTCTTCGACTGCTTCACGCTCTTTAGCAACAAGCTCTGCTTCTTGCTTGCGATATTCTGCCACTATAATTTCTATTTGTTCTTTAATTCCTGCGAGGGTTTCTTGATTGGTTTTTATATTTTCTCGATTCGCAAGTAAGGCTTCTTTTTGGCGATCAAGTTCAATTTTCTCATTTTCAATAATCTCTAATTCGGCTTTGATTTGTAAGATGATTGCCTTATCAGAATCCGTAATATCTTTAATGCCTTCTAAGCGTCGAACAAGATCAGCCATTGAACTTGACCCCATAATGATTTCAATGTATCCATTCACATTGATAAAGCCTTGCAAGGCAAGCATTCGTTCTTTAATCGTATTGTTGCGAGCTTCAACACTTTCCTCAAGTCGATTAATGTTAGCTTCAATTTCCACAATACTTTTTTCCATTGAAACGATGGAACGATTAAGTGTGCTGATTTGACGTTCTAAGGATTTAATATCCTCTTCATATTTACTGATTTGAGCAGTATATGATGTAATATCTTTTCGTATGTTATTAATGTCGGCTCTGAGTCGCTCTAAATCTTTCTTCGCATCGGCAGCTTTCTTATTGAGGTAGTCTTGAAACGCTTTACATGTCGCCACATTATCTTTAACGGTCGTCCCTAAACAAAGCGCTTCATAATACGCTTCATTTTTTGAGAAATCAATATTCGCATTAGAAACAGTAGTTCCAAAATCTACTGCCAATAAGAAGATTAAAAATAATAGGATGATTTTTTTCATCGCTTCCACCTCAAGTGTTTTCCTACCGAGATTCCGCTACCAAATAAACCTACACACACCGCAATAATAAGCATAATTGATGCTACAAAGTAGATGAATGGAAATGGCTCCACAAGAGTAAACATCGGTGTGATGAATTGGCCACCCATCGAGTCATACATCCAAATATACCCTGCGCCCACCATAATGATTGGTAAGATTGATCCAAAGAATCCAATAAGCAATCCTTCAAATAAAAACGGAATACGAATAAAGCCATTGGTTGCGCCAACGGTTCTCATAATTTGAATTTCTAAAGCTCTGGATGCAATCGAAAGCTTGATTGTGTTCGCAATAAGGAAAATCGCAATCAAACCTAGCCCTGCAACTAAAATATAAACGAATTGACGGGTATTTTCAAGTAATGCTAATAACTCAACCACTCTTACACCACCATATGCGACAGCTTCAACCCCTTCAACGGCTCGAATTGAGGTGGCTACAGCTTCAATATCGGCTCCATCTTCAATCTCAACAAGGTAGGCCATACGAAGTGGATTGTCGGGTCCACGGTATGATTCAAAGATGGATCCATTCTCACCAAAAGAGGCAATCATGGCATCCAATTCATTATCTTTTGAAGAATACGTTGCAGCTTTTACTCCTGTTAAGGTTCTTATACTAATGCCTATAGAATTGACACTAGTATCATCTTCATAGTTAGGATCAATCTTGACATGAATGTTAACACTGCCTTCAACCGCATAAGTGAATTGTTCAATATTGAGTGTGATCAGTAAAAACAACCCTACAAATAATAGTGTGATGGTAATCGTCGACATGCTTGATAGAGTCATCGCCATGTGACGGAATAGTCCAATAAATGCTTCTTTTAGGTGTCGGATAATTCTCATTATTCTTTATACCCCCCTGCCACTAGATCAGATACGAGGTATCCATCTTGTAAGGCAATGGTACGGCGACGATGATTATTGACAAGGTTTTGATCATGAGTCACCATTAAAATTGTGGTATTTTCATCACGATTAATTTTCTCTAGAATATCGATGATTTCTTTAGATTTCGCAGGATCAAGATTTCCGGTAGGTTCATCACAAATTAGAACTTTGGGTTGATTGGCAATAGCTCTCGCAATGGCAGTACGTTGTGCTTGCCCTCCAGAGAGTTGATGAGGAAAAACATTTAATTTATCAGATATCCCAACAAGTGCACATACTTCACGTGCTCGTTTACGAGCAGCCACCATGGGATAATTCACAACTTCAAGCGCAAATAAGACATTTTCAAAGACTGTCTTTTTTTCTAGTAATTTGAAGTCTTGAAAGACCACTCCAAGGTTTCTGCGATAGATTGGAACTTTACGATGTTTTAGTTTCCCAACATTGACTCCAGCCACTTCCACAGTGCCTTTGGTTGGAATTTCTTCACCATTAAGAAGTCGAATAATGGTGGATTTGCCTGAACCTGTCGGTCCGATGATATAAACAAATTCACCTTGTTCTATAGTTAAATTGATCCCATTTAATGCATGGGTTCCATTGGGGTATGTTTTATATACTTGCTTGAGAATAATCATTGGATTGTCCTTATCTAATTATAACAACTCCCCCCGAAATTGTATTGATTATACTTTATATTGAAAACTAAAACCATATCCTTTAACCTCAGTGGAATCTGTTACAATCAAAAAGGCATTAGGATCAATACTTGTGATGAGTGCATTGAGTTCAGGATATTGATTTTTAAGCACAACAGTCATAATAACAGGTTTTGCGCTTCCGGTATAACCCCCGGTAGCTTGTAGCACCGTCGTTCCACGGTCTATCTTTTTATGAATGACATCTAAAATTTGTTCATAGTGTTCAGAAATGATATAAACCATCTTCGCTTGGGTTTCACCAAAGACTAGAACACGATCAATCACATAGGAAGCCGCAACCACTGATATGAATCCTTGAAGTACGGCCTGAAGACCATAATTAAAGAAACCAAGACCTACAGTAATGCCATCAATAATAAATACCCATGTTGCAATTTCAATGCCTGTGAACTTATTAAGCACTAGCGGGGGTACATCCATACCTCCTGTACTAGCCCCTTGTTTAATGGTAATCCCTACTCCAAGACCTGCGATAATGCCACCATATAAACTCGCAAGTAATGGATCAACTCCAACTGCGGGCATCGTCCGAGTGAAGGTTAGAAATATTGGGTAAAGAATCGACGATAATGCCGTGGTCATGGCAAAACGTTTACCTAATATTAATGCTCCTAAAACAAACATCCCAATCACTAAGGAATCAATAATGACTTTAGGATCAAGAGGAATGATTGGTTTTAGTGCAATGGCTAACCCTGCAACACCCCCTGAAAGAATATCATAAGGTAAGATAAAGGCTCCTACACCAACAGCTAATAAATAGTTGCCAATGACAATAAGAATAATACGCTTGATATCTTGGAAGGAGATGTTTTTCATGATTGTATTATATCAGAATTAATGAACCAGGTTAAGGGTCATCATTTGACAAACTGACAATTTTTATGTATATTTAGAGTTGTTAGTTTTGATTTACATCATGAATAGGAGGATTAAACAATGAAAAAACTATTCTTACTTTTTGTATTGTCAATTTTAGTTTTTGCGGGGTGTGCACCGACTTCAAGCACTCCTAAACTGAAATTTGCGAATGCCGGTTGGGACTCGATTATGTTCCATAACGCAGTCATGGGAACCATTATCGAAACTGTTTTTGGTTTCGAATGGGAAGAAATGACGGGTTCAACCCCGATTACTTATGAGGCCCTCATGAGTGGAGAGATTGATATCTATAGTGAAATTTGGACTGATAACTTAGCATCTTATGAACAAGATGTTGCGAGCGGTCGATTTGAACTACTAGGAATGAATTTCGATGATAATCGACAAGGACTGTACGTCCCTCGATATGTTATTGAAGGCGATGCAGAGCGTGGTATTGCCCCTATGGCACCAAACTTACGTTATGTATCTGATTTACCACAGTATTGGGAACTCTTTAAAGATGAAGAAGATCCAAGTAAAGGACGTCTATATGGAGGAATTCCTGGATGGGCAGTTGATAGTATTTTAAGAAACAAATTTACTCATTTAGGACTTGATGCGACATTTAATTACTTCTCACCAGGAAGTGATGCCGCATTATCTGCAGCTTTATCATCTGCTTATACTCGTGGAGAAGCGATCGTCGGTTACTATTGGGAACCAACTTGGCTTATGGGTCTATATGACTTTGTCTTATTAGAAGATGAACCATTTAATGAAGAACGATTTATGGATGGAGTTGGTGAATTTAAGAGTTCTGATGTCACGATTGGAGTTCGTCGTGGATTCTCAGCTGAGTATCCTGAAGTAGCAGCTTTCTTATCTCGATATCGTACCTCTTCCACATTAACTTCTGAAGCTTTATCATATATTGAACAAACCGGTTCAACGTATGTGGAAACCGCCAAATGGTTTATTCTTAATAATCAAGAATTAGTTGCTTCATGGTTAAGTGCCGATCAGTTTGAAACACTGATGAATGCACTCAATTCTTAAAAACTAAAGGAGAACATTATGAACTGGATTTATGAATTTCCTTTCCAGTTAACGATTGATACTTCAGCTATTGACAAAGGTGTGCGCTCGTTTGCGCTCACCTTTGATGCTGTATTGAGAGTTATCAGGCAAGGCTTAACAAGTATTTTAGTATTGATATCCGATTTACTAACACTCATCCCTTGGTGGGTCTTAGTATTACTGGTTATTGGATTGTATTTTAAACAATCAAAACGGATTTGGATGTCGTTGATTTATGGGGGGTTATTATCTCTTATTGGCTTCATTGGTTTTTGGCCACTGATGATTAGCACCTTATCCATTGTGATTACGGCGGTCATTTTAAGTGTCATCCTTGGTTTCCCTCTTGGACTTTTATTAAGTTTAAGTGAGCGTGCCAATATGATTATGAGACCTGTTTTAGATACCATGCAGACGATGCCGGTGTTTGTATACCTTATTCCGGCGATGATATTGTTTGGTTTAGGTCGGGTCCCTGCAGTCATGGCCACCGTCATATATGCGATTGTCCCGATTATTCGCTTAACTAATTTAGGGATACGTCAGGTTAATCCTGAGATTGTGGAAGCATCTAAATCTTTTGGAGCAACCACATTACAAACTCTCATTAAGGTCCAAATTCCTCAAGCTTTCACAACCATTATGGCAGGTTTGAATCAAACCCTCATGATGGCGATGGCAATGGTCGTGACCGCTTCAATGATTGGGGCACCTGGTCTTGGAGCAGAAGTTCTCATTGCGGTCAATCGAATTGAGATTGGTCGTGGTCTAGTATCAGGAAGTACTGTGGTTATTCTAGCGATTATTTTAGATCGATTGTCTCAAGGTTGGGTGAAACCAACGAGTGAGGAGGATGGAGTATGAGCATGATTTTAAAAGTTGAAGGTGTTAATAAACTTTATGGAAAACATAAAGATGACGCCTTAAAGATGGCTCAGAAAGGTCATTCTAAAGAAGAGATACTAAAGAAAACCGGTGTAACCTGTGCTTTACTTGATGTCAATCTTGAAATCAACAAAGGAGAAACCTTTGTGATTATTGGATTATCAGGATCAGGCAAATCTACGCTAGTACGTATGTTTAATCGTCTTAATGACCCTACTCAAGGTAAGATATTCTTTAAAAACCAAGATTTAGCTCAACTGAATAACGAGCAATTGCGTCATTATCGTCGTGAGAAGATCGCTATGGTCTTTCAACACTTTGGTTTAATGTCTCATCGAAGTGTGTTAAAGAATGTTGAGTATGGTTTAGAGATTCGTGGTGTGGGTCCACAACTCAAATCAGATAAAGCCATGGAAATGATTGAGTTAGTGGGTCTCAAAGGATTTGAGAATCAACGTATCGATCAGTTATCAGGGGGTATGAAACAACGGGTTGGTTTAGCTCGTGCTTTAGCCAATGATCCGGAAGTATTACTCATGGATGAACCTTTTTCTGCGTTAGATCCACTTGTCAAGAAAGATATGCAATTTGAACTTCTTAAGATTCAACAGAAAATGAAGAAAACCATTATCTTTATTACTCATGACATTAATGAAGCATTTAAGCTTGGAGATCGTGTTGCGATTATGAAAGATGGTCGAGTCATACAAGTGGACACACCAGAAGCCATGATGTCAAATCCTGCGGATGAGTATGTCACACGCTTTATTGAAGGGGCCGATAAAACAGCCATCATGAGTGTGAGACATGTCATGATTACCCCAACAACCATAGTGTTTAAGGATGATGGATTTAATAAGGTCATTCGTGAGATGCGTAATAACAATGTCTCAAGTGCCTATGTTGTGGATGATGATATGGCTCTATTAGGGGTCGTAAGTTTAGAGAATGCGCTAAGACTTAAAGATAAGGTGTCTACACTCATGGATGTGGTGGATGAGGTTCAAACGATTTCACCCGATCAAAGTGTATCTGAGATCTTACCCCTCGCTTCACAAACTCGAGTTCCACTTGCCGTGGTGGAAGATAATAAACTCGTGGGTATCGTCTCTAAAGCAAGTGTTCTAACACTACTTGCTTCAGAGCCTGGAGTAGAAGACAATAACTAGGGGCTGTAACGAATAAACAGCCACAAAGATAAATCAAAAGCCGAGAATCCTCAAAGAGGAACCTCGGCTTTTTGATATAATTAAGATATGCAAAACCTTAAATTACAATTAGAGTATAAACCAAC
>Ga0208242_100302_pt1 | contig 44586 bp, 40 predicted proteins | sample SubbioAug_CSW13A_FD_184825 | JGI IMG/M metagenome (GOLD analysis project Ga0208242, IMG submission 184825) | Serpentinite rock and fluid subsurface biosphere microbial communities from McLaughlin Reserve, California, USA - CR12Aug_CSW13A (SPAdes) | ecosystem: Environmental > Terrestrial > Deep...
CACGAAATTGGCTTGCTTGCTGCCGCGCGCGCCCGGTATTCGGACGTAACGCGGCAAGGCCCGCGGCACCTTGACGATGGCGATCTCGTTCTCGCGCCCAAAGGCGTCGCGGCCGGCCAGCCGCACAATGAAGTTGAGCGACTTGTTGGCCACCTGCGGGAAGGGATGCGACGGGTCCAGCCCGACCGGCAGCAGCAACGGCTGCACCTCCTGCAGGAAATACTCCTTGACCCAGCGCTTCTGGTGGGAGTTGCGCTCGCTGTGGGCCACGACCTTGATCCCCTTTTTGTCCAGCAGGGGCATCAGGTCGTCGTTGTATATGGCATATTGCTGGGCCACCAGGTGCTGGACCTTGTCGGAAATCTCCCGGTAGGTCTGCGCACTGACGACCCCGCGCTGCTCATTGGCCTGGAACGCGGCCAGGTGCGGCGCGAACCGCACCTCGAAAAACTCGTCCAGGTTGGACGAGACGATGGCCAGGTAGCGCAGGCGCTCCAGCAGGGGTACTTCGGGCCGACGTGCCCAGTCGAGCACCCGCTCGTTGAAGGCCAGAATGCTCTGGTCCCTGTCCAGAAACACGTGCTTGGACGAGGTAGATACGCTCATAGGGGAAATTGTTGTCGTTATGGGTCTTTGACTCACATTATTGAGCAGCCCAATGACATTTTTATGACACCCACATGAATGACCGACGGCAATCAGGTGACGGCCTGTGGCTTAATTGCCGGCCGGGCCGCCTTCGCCGGCTGGGCCTGCCACTGGACGATCTGCAAGCGCCCGTCCTGGTGCTCGACCAGCGCAGTCAGGCTCTCGACCCAGTCGCCATCGTTGCAGTACAGGGTCCCGTCGATGTCGCGCATTTCGGCGCGATGGATGTGCCCGCAGACGACACCGTCGAGCCCCCGTTTGCGCGCCTCGGCCGCGACCGCCCCTTCGAAGCGCAACACGTAGTTCAAGGCCGATTTGACGCGGTGCTTCAGGTACTGAGACAGCGACCAGTACGGCAGCCCCAGGCGCGCGCGCAGCGAGTTGAGGTGGGTGTTGAGGCGCAGCGTCAACTCGTACAGGTTGTCGCCCAGGTAGGCCAGCCACTTGGCGTACTGGATCACCCCGTCGAAATGGTCGCCGTGCAGCACCCAGAGCTTGCGACCATCGGCGGTGGTGTGGATCGCATCCTCCACCACGTCCACCCCGCCGAATTTGTGGCCAACGAAATGCCGGGCGAATTCGTCGTGGTTGCCGGGCACGTAAATCACCTTGCAGCCCTTGCGCGCGCGCCGCAACACCTTCTGGACCACGTCGTTGTGGCTCTGCGGCCAAAACCAGCGCCGGCGCAACTGCCAGCCGTCGATGATGTCGCCAATCAGGTAAAGCCGGTCGCTCGGGTGGGCTTTCAGGAAAGCCAGCAGTGCCTTGGCCTGACAGCCGGGTGTACCCAGGTGCACGTCCGAGATGAAAACGGTACGCAAGCGTGGCCGGCTGTCTGGCGCCTCGGCTTCGGGCCCGTCGTCATGGTCGTCGTCATGCTCCAATGCGGTGCCCAACCAGTGGTCGGCGCTGCCCCCATCCGGTGCCCAGGCGTTGCGCATCACGCCCCCAGAAAGTGCTTGCGGTAGCGGGCCGGCAGGTCGGCCAGGCGCATCATCATCGGCAGGTCGGCGGCGTTGAAGTCCGGGTCCCATGCCGGCGGCCCCAGCACCTTGGCACCCAGGCGCAGGTAACCCTTGATCAGCGCCGGCGGCTCGACCACCAGCTCGCTGTCGAGCTCCTCCACCGGCAGCGGCAGGCGCGGACGCACGTGGTATTCGATCGACGCCAGGTGCGTGGCCTGGACCTGCCGCCAGATACTGGCCGCTGCATGACCGCCGCCCACCAGCCCGTGTGGCCCTTCATACTGCATCGGGATGCTGGCACAACCGATCATGGTGTCGAGTCGGTTGCGGGCCATGAATTCGGCCAAGGCCCCCCACAGCGCCAGAATCACACCGCCGTGGCGGTGCTCGGGGTGCACGCAGCTGCGGCCCAGTTCCACCATCTGTTCGCGCAGGCCGCGCAGGCGCGTGAGGTCAAACTCGGTGTCGCTGTAGAAGCTGCCCACCCGCTTGGCCTGGGCCGGCGTCAGCACCCGGTAGGTGCCCACCACCAGGCCGGTGGCGGCATCGCGCACCAGCAGGTGCTCACAGTAGTCGTCGAACAGGTCGATGTCGTGGCCCGGCAGCGACGACGACAGGCGCGCGCCCATCTCACCGGCGAACACCTCGTGGCGCAGGCGCTGGGCTTCGCGCACCTCGTCCAGGTGCCGGGCCCACGCCACTTCCAGCCCGTCGGCCGGGCGCACCATTGGGGAGGCGGGCATGGCCGGCGCCGGGCGCAACCAGGCCGCCAGGCTCATGGCTGGCGACAGTGCAAGGGTGGGTACGGGCGTCTCTTTCATGTGGGGCTCCTTGTTTGATAAAGATTGTTCAAACCCCGCATGACGCCCGCATGGCACATCCATGACTTTTCCATGACGAGTCCGGTTTCACGGCTTTGTCACGTTGCCGTCAAACCGCTTTCACCGCGCACCCACACCATGGCCCGAGACCCAACAGGAGTGCAACATGAACGTGACAGTGATCGGTGCGGGCTACGTGGGCCTGGTGACGGCGGCCTGCCTGGCCGAGCTGGGCCACCAGGTGACGGGGGTGGACCATGACCATGGCCGCATCGCCCTGCTGCAAGCGGGTGGCGTGCCCATCTACGAACCGGGCCTGGACGACTTGGTGCGGCGCAACGCGCAGGCCGGCCGGCTGCGCTTCACCGCCGCCATGGCCAGCGCACTGGCCGACGCCGAAGTCGTGTTCATCGCGGTGGGCACACCCCCACAGGAAGACGGCTCGGCCGACCTCCAGCATGTGCTAGAGGTGGCACGCCGCATCGGGCAGCACATGCGCCGCTTCCAGGTGGTGGTCAACAAATCGACTGTGCCGGTGGGGACGGGAGAGCAGGTCCACCAGGCGATCGAGGTGGAACTGCAGCGCCGCGGTCTGCCGGCGCTGCCCTTTGCGGTGGTCTCCAACCCGGAGTTCCTGAAGGAAGGCGCGGCAATCGACGACTTCATGCGACCCGACCGCATCGTGATCGGGCTGCCAGACAGTCCCGAGGGCGAGCGGGCACGGGTACTGATGAGCCGGCTCTACGCCGCCTTCAACCGGCACCACGAACGCACCGTCTGGATGGACGTGCCGAGTGCCGAAATGACGAAGTACGCCGCCAACGCCATGCTGGCCACGCGCATCTCCTTCATGAACGAAATGGCCAACCTGGCCGACCGGGTGGGGGCCGATATCGACGCAGTGCGCCGCGGCATCGGGGCTGACCAGCGCATTGGGCACAGCTTCCTCTATGCCGGCACCGGGTACGGCGGCAGCTGCTTCCCCAAGGACACCCGGGCGCTGGTACGCACGGCCGCCCGTCACGGCTTGCGGATGCGGGTGGTCGAATCCGTGGAACAGGTGAACCGCGCGCAAAAGACGGTGCTGGTCGAGCACCTCATGCGCCTGTTCGGGCACGACCTCCAAGGGCACCGTTTCGCCATCTGGGGGCTGGCCTTCAAGCCCAACACGAACGACATGCGCGAGGCCCCGAGCCGGGCCGTGATAGCCGAGCTGCTGCAGCGCGGCGCCGAGGTGGCGGTGCACGACCCGGTGGCCATGGACGAGGCACGCCGTTGCCTGGCCCACGACCTTCACGCATGCCCCCAGGCCCTGGACCGGGTGCACTGGATGAACACCCCGCTGAGTGCACTGGATGGCGCCAGCGCCTTGTTGCTGATGACCGAGTGGAAATGCTTCCAGAACGCCAGCTTCCATGAATGGCCACAGCGCATGCGCACGGCCCTGGTGCTGGATGGGCGCAACCTGTACGACCCGGCGGTCTTGCAGGAGCACGGTGTGGCCCACATCGGCATCGGCCGCCGCAACGACCTGGGCCGGGCCCGGCTGCTGGCTGCGGGTGCGCCCGTGACAGGCAACGGCTCCGTACACCCCGCACCGGCAGGGCTCAACCCGGCGCTGATGCCCAGCGAACGCTAGCCGCGCGGCACGGTGGCACTGGAGCCGGCCCGCCAAGCGCCGGATTCCCGATGGGCGGGCTGGCAGAGCAGGCGCAACCACACCTGCTCCACCTGCGAAACGATACAGCCCCAGTCGAGCGCCTGGGTGGACGCGCGGGCGGCCTGACGCAGCTGGGCCACCAGCGCCGGCTGGCTGACCAGATCCACGGCACGGCGCACGAAGGCGTCCTCGTCGCCAAAGGGCGCCAGCAGGCCGTTGTGCCCGTGCCGGATCAGCTCCGAAGCGGCCGCGTAGTCGAAGGCGAGCACCGCGAGGCCGCTGGCCAGCGCCTCGGGCGTCACGTTGCCATAGGTTTCGGTGAGGCTGGGGAATAGGAAGGCATCGGCGCTGGCGTAATGGTCGGCCAGATCGGTACCGGTCTGGGCACCGACCAGCAGCGCGTCCGGGCACAGGGTCTGCAGGGCTTCGCGTTCCGGCCCGTCGCCCACCACCACCAGGCGGCAGCGGGGCTGCACCGCCTGCATGGCCCGGTAGGCCTGGGCCAGCAGGCGCAGGTTCTTTTCGGCCGCCAAGCGGCCCACCGACAGCACCACCAGGTCGTCCGGGGCCACACCCCACTGCGCACGCAGGGCTTCGCTGCGCCGCGCTGGAAGGAAACACTGGGTATCGACCCCGCGCGCCACCACCAGCAGGCGCTCGAAGCCCATCGCCGCCAGCTCGGCCTGCAAGCCTTCGGTGGGCACCATGGTGCAATGGGCCTGGTTGTGGAACTTGCGCAGGTAGGCCGCGATCGGCTTGCGCAACCAGCCCACGCCGTAGTGCCGGCTGTAAGCGTGGAAGTTGGTGCGGAAATCGGTGCTCACCGGCAAGCGAAGTTTGCGAGCCGCCTGCAGCGCCGACCAACCCAGCGGGCCTTCGGTGGCGATGTGCACCACGTCGGGCCGGCGCACCGTCCAGAGCGACAGCAGCGATTTTTTCGCCGGCATCCCCATGCGCAGGTGCGGGTAGCGCGGGATGGGCAAGCCACGCATCAATACCTGTTCGAACCCATCCTGCCAGCCCTCCCGCTCCAGGGGCTTCTGCCGCGGGCGCACCAGTTGGAGTTCGTGGTTGCGCGCCTGCAGGCCGCGCACCAGCCGGTCCACCGTCAACGCAACGCCGTTGACCTCGGGCGGGTAGGTTTCGGTGACCACCGCCACGCGCAGCGAGCGCTGCGGGGCGGGGTAGTTCTCGATGAGCAGGGAGTCGGTGCCGGTGTTCATGGCCGCATCGTCGGCCCCTTGCATAACAACCGTGTGACAAACGACCCTCGTGCGTCGGGTCCATGACAGCGCCGAGCCTGTCACGCGAGTTTCACGGGAGGTGCGCACCATGGTTGCGGTGCGTCGCGCTGCGGCCACCCACCCTGCCCCGCTTGGGGCTGTTGTCAGTCCATCGATCCGTATGAGGACCTGCTCCGTGAAAGACTTTCTCCAGGCTTTGCGCACCCAGCGCTGGGACGACCACCGTTACTACCACCACAGCCGCATCAACCAGAGCCTGCACCTGCTCAGCGCACTCAGCTTCCTGGTCGCCTACGCCCTGCTCTTCACCGATCCCGCGATGGCCGCGCTGGTGGCCTGGCTGGTGTCCATGGTCAGCCGCCAGGCCGGTCACTTCTTCTTCGAGCCCAAGGGCTACGACGTGATCAACCAGGCCACCCACGAATACAAGGAAGCCATCAAGGTGGGCTACAACCTGCAGCGCAAGGTGGTGCTGATGGCCTTGTGGGCGTTGTCGCCGTTGCTGCTGCTGTGGCAACCCGATGCCCTGGGCTGGCTGGAGCCGCACCACGACTGGCGTGGCTTTGCCCACAATGTCGGTCTGCTGTGGCTGGCGATCGGCGTGGGCGGGCTGCTGTTCCGCATGGCCCAGCTGTGGTTCCAGCAGAACCTGCAGACCGCGGTGGTGTGGGCCACCAAGATCGTGACCGACCCGTTCCACGACATCATGCTGTACCACAAGGCCCCGCTGTACCTGCTGCGGGGCCAGATGATGGACCCCGGTCACCGCGCCGGCTGAACGCCACGGGCGCCGAGCCAGCGCCGCTGCAGCATCTCGCGCAGCACCTGGCGGCGGATGGCCCGGTGGGTCTGCCCCGGCACCTGCCACCACCAGCCATCGTCGCGCATGCGCTGGCAGGCCTGCACGAAGCGAGCCTGCACTTCGGCGAACTCGGCGTCGCTGTAGTTCAGGCTGAAAATCAGTCGCCCGGTGCCCACCCAGCTCAGGGCCAGGCCCGCCTCCCTCAGGTAGAACTGCAACATCCAGTGGTAGCGCGACGGCTGGGTGTAACTCACCGTCCAGATGGAGGACAAGGCATCCACCCGCACCGGCAGCTGATGGGCCGCCAGCATCTCATTGAACGCCGCCGCTCGCGCCGCCCAGCGGTCGTCCAGCCCCTCGTACACGGCCTGCACGGGTGGTTCATCGAGCCGCCGCAGGAACGACAGCATGGCCCCCATCACGTAGGGGTGGGCGTTGAACGTGCCGCGGGCAAAGCACAGGTCGGCCGGGCGGTCTTCGCGGAAGCGTTGCATCAGGTCGGCGCGCCCGCACACCACCCCGACCGGGAATCCCCCGCCCAGGGTCTTGCCGTAGCAGACCAGGTCGGCCTGCACCCCAAAGTAGGCCTGAGCCCCGCCACGGGCCAGGCGGAAGCCCACGAACACCTCGTCCAGGATCAGCACGATCCCCCGCTCGCGGCACACCGCGCGCAGTCGGTGCAGCCAGTCGGTGTAGGCGGCGCGGTCAAAACCCGCGGCACGGCTGCCATCCACCAAGGTGGAGTCGCCAGGGGCGTTGCGGTTGGGGTGCAGCGCCTGCAGCGGATTGACCAGCACACAGGCGATGTCTCGCCGGGTGCGCAAGACCTGCAGGCTGCGTTCGCTCATGTCCTGCAGCGTGTAGGTGTCGCGCGGTGGTAAGGGGTTGCCGGGGCCGGGCTGCACGTCCTCCCACCAGCCATGGTACGCGCCTGTGAAGCGCACCAAATGGCGCCGGCCGGTGTGGTAACGGGCCAGGCGCACCGCCTGCATCACCGCTTCGGTGCCCGACATGTGGAAGCTCACCGCCTGCTGGCCCGACACCGCGCACAGGCGCTCGACCACCTCGGCCACCACCGGGTGGTAGCCCCCCAGCACCGGCCCCAGGTCGGCCCCCCAGGCGCTGCCCTCGGCCATGCAGGCCCTGTAGAAATCGACGCCGAACACGTTGACGCCATAGGAGCCTGTCAGGTCGTAAAAGCGCTGGCCGTCGAGGTCTTCCAGGTACACCCCCTCGGCCTTGGCCCAGAAGGCCCCCACGGGCAGATGGGCTCGCACGTGGGGGCTGAACTGGAACGGCACCCGGTAGCGGCCGGTGAATTGCAAATCGGGCAGGTGCGGGCGGGCCTGGTCGGTGAGGGCGAGTGTGCGCGGCGAGCGGGTGCGCAACGCCTCCGACAGGCGGGAGAAGCCGCCACGGCGGCGGGTGACCACGCCGGACGGGGCGCCGTCGACCGAGAAAAACTGCGTCTCGTCGTAGGCGTAACCGGGCACCAGCCGTGCCACGCGCTTGGCCAGGCGGGAATGGCCAGCGAGCGAGCGGTGTTTGGCACGCGACAGTTGCCAGCGGCGCCGCAACGGCGCCCACAGCACGGCCGACAACGCGGCGGCCGACAGGAGGAATTCGGGAGCAGGCATGTCATCAAGCTTTCAAGTGAGGTGATGACAGTTGTATGCCCAACGTTTGACATTCCCATGAACACCCCGACCCGCCTGCCCCGACTGCCCAGCCTGCGCGACCTTTTGATGCAGGAAGACCTGAACTTCCTGCTGACCAACCGCATTCCCCGCATTGCGCTGACCCACCTGATGGGCCATTACAGCCGCATCCGCAGCCGCTGGCTGACCCGGCTGTCGATCGCCGTGTGGCGGCGCTTCACCGACCTGGACCTGAGCGAGGCCGCGACGCAGGACTACGACAGCCTGCACGCCTGCTTCACCCGCTCACTGCGGCCTGGGGCGCGGCCGTTTGTCACTGGGGACGACTTGCTCGCCAGCCCGTGCGATGCGATCGTGGGGGCATGCGGGCGCATCGAAGGGCAACAGGTCTGGCAAGCGAAAGGCTTTCTCTACTCGCTGGACGAACTGATGGGATCGGCCGAGCTGGCCCATCGCCACCGCAATGGCACCTTCGTCACGCTGCGGCTGACATCGGCCATGTACCACCGCTTCCACGCGCCGGCCGACCTGACGGTTGAGCGAGTCACCTACATCAGTGGCGACACCTGGAACGTCAACCCGATTGCACTGCGGCGCATCGAGCGCCTGTTCTGCCGCAACGAGCGGGCGGTGATCGAAACCCGGTTGCAGGCGGATGGCAGTGCCCTCACCCTCGTGCCCGTGGCCGCGGTGCTGGTGGCCAGCATCCGGCTGCACTGGCTGGACGTGCGGCTGCACCTGCGCTACCGCGGCCCCAACGTCATACCCTGTTCGGCCCGGCTCGCCCGGGGAGAAGAGATGGGCTGGTTCGAACACGGCTCTACCATCCTGGTGTTCGTGCCACCGGGCTGGTCATTGGCGCCTGGCATCGTCAATGGCCGCCGGCTGCGGGCCGGCGAGCCGTTGCTGCAGCGGGATCAGTCGGCCACGAAGCCCGACGCCGCGATCACCGGCGCCCAGCGCTTGGCCGAGGCGTCACCCCGCGCGGCCAGTTCCTGCGCAGACTGACCGACCGGCGTGAAGCCCATCGGCACCAGGCGCTCGCGCACATCCGGCATGGCCAGCACTTTCGCCAGTGCCTTGTTCCAGCGCTCCACCACCGGCGCCGGTGTACCCGCCGGGGCGTACATGGCGTTGAACCCCACACCGGAGATGCCCGCGTAGCCCAGTTCGGCAAAGGTCGGCACGTCGGGCAATTGCGGGTCGCGCTGCGGCGAGGTCACGGCCAACACGCGGATCTTGCCGGCGCGGTGCTGCTCCGTCAGGCTGCTGAGCACGTCGATGGAGGCACTGATGTGCCCACCCATCAGCGCCGTCAACATGGGCGCGCTGCCCTGAAAAGGCACGTCCACCATCTTCACGCCGATCGCGTCACCCAGCACGATGCCGTAGAAATGGTGCGGCGCGCCACGCGCCGGAATGCCGTAGTTCGCCCTGTCGGCGTTCCGTTTCGCCCACGCCACATAGTCGGCCAGCGTATCGACTTTGGGTGACGAGCCCACCGCGAGGCCAAAGGCAAATTCACTCACGGTGGCCACCGGGACCAGGTCGCGCACGGGGTCGTAGCTCAGCTTGCGGAAGGTGTAGGGATAGAGCGAGCGCAAGGCATCGGGCCCGAGCATCACGGTGCTGCCGTCGGCCGGCGAGCTTTTGAGCACGTCTACCGCGATGCGTCCACCGGCACCGGCACGGTTTTCCACCACCACCGGGCGGTTGAGTTCCACCTTGAGTTTGTCGGCCAGCACACGGGCAATCGTGTCAAACGACCCCCCGGCCGGGAAGCCGACCAGGATGCGTGCCGGTGCCTCCTGGGCCAGAACTGGCACTGGCAAGGCGGCAGCAAGCAACGTGGCCATTCCACATTGAACGATGCGGCGACGTGAGGCGTGTGTCATGAGGGTCTCCTGGTTGAATTTAATTACCAAACATAACTACTTCATTGTCGTGAACCGCCGACACTTGCCCATCAGGACAAACCCGCCCCCGGTCGTGTAGCCGGCTGTTCTTGCAGTTGACACACCAATGTCATCCGCAGCGATTAACTTGGGCGGGTTAACAACCCAACACGATCTGCGGATGGCCTTGCCCCACGACGAACTGCTGCGACGCATCGAACGCGACCTGCTCGACAGCTACGACGAAGAACTCGAACTCGAAATCGAGGACGGAAGCCCGGTGACTCCAGAAGGCCCAACAGCCGACGCAGGCGGCGGGAGCGACAAGGCCGAGCGACTGGCCTATTTCCGTACGTTGTTCGAGCTCCAAGGCGAGCTCGTCAAGCTGCAGGACTGGGCGGCGGCCACCAAGCAGAAGGTAGTCATCCTGTTCGAAGGACGCGATGCTGCCGGCAAGGGCGGTGTGATCAAGCGCATCACCCAGCGCCTCAACCCGCGGGTCTGCCGGGTGGTGGCGCTGCCCGCCCCCAACGACCGGGAACGCACCCAGTGGTACTTCCAGCGCTACACCCCACACCTGCCCGCCGGCGGCGAGATGGTGCTGTTCGACCGCAGCTGGTACAACCGCGCCGGAGTGGAAAAGGTCATGGGCTTTTGCTCCGACGATGAGTACGAGGAGTTCTTCCGCTCGGTGCCCGAGTTCGAGCGCATGCTGGTGCGCTCGGGCATCAAGCTCATCAAGTACTGGTTTTCCATCACCGACGACGAGCAGCACCTGCGCTTCCTCGGCCGCATCCACGACCCGCTGAAGCAGTGGAAGCTCAGCCCGATGGACCTGGAAAGCCGCCGGCGCTGGGAAGACTACACCCGCGCCAAGGAGACGATGCTGGAGCGCACCCACATCCCCGAGGCCCCTTGGTGGGTGGTGCCCGCCGACGACAAAAAACGCGCCCGGCTCAACTGCATCCGCCACCTGTTGTCGCAATTCGCTTACGAAGAAATTCAGCGCCCCGAAGTGCAACTGCCCACCCGCGTGCGCAACCCCGACTACATCCGCCACCCAGTGCCAAGCAGCATGATCGTGCCCGAGGTGTACTGACCTGTCTTCAACGGCCTGCCTTTTCGTCATTGAACGTTTAACACCATGCCCTCCATCCGCCCCCTGACCCTTGCACTGTTCACCAGCGGCCTGTTGCTCGCAACTGCGGCGCAGGCCCAGCCCTACTTCCAGCGCATCGCGTCGTTCCATGTCGAAGCGAACCTGGACGCCAAAGAAAACCCGAACACCAAAACCTCGGCCGAAATCATCGAGTTTGCCGACAACGGCCACACCCTCGTCTACACCGACAGCCCGGGGCAACGCCTGGGCTTCATCGACATCCGCAACCCACGCCAGCCCAAGCCGGCTGGCACCGTGGCCTTTGGCGGCGAGCCCACCTCGGTCGTGGTGAGTGGCAACGTGGCCCTGGTGGGCATCGTCACGTCAACCGATTACAAGAACCCGCGCGGCTATGTGGCCACGGTGGACGTGCGCCAGCGCACGCAGACCGCCGTGTGCGACCTGGGGGGCCAGCCTGATGCACTGGCCCTGAGCCCGGATGGCCAATACCTGGCCGTGGTGGTGGAAAACGAACGCGACGAAAAGCTGGACAAAGGCAAACTCCCGCAACTGCCTCCCGGCAACCTGACGGTGTTCCGCGTGACGCCGCAGGGGCTCGATTGCGCCTCGCGTCGGGTGGTGGACCTCACCGGGCTGGCCCAGGTTGCCCCCACCGACCCCGAGCCGGAATATGTGGACATCAACGCCCACAACCAGGCCGTCGTCTCTTTGCAGGAAAACAACCACCTGGTCATTGTCGATCTGCCGAGCGCGACCGTGGTGCACCATTTCCCGGCCGGCAAAGTGAGCTTGAAGCAGGTGGACAGCACGCGGGACGGCGTGATCGCCCTGACGGGTGAGATCAACGACGTGCCGCGTGAACCTGACGCCGTGAAGTGGCTGGACAACGAGCGCTTCGTCACCGCCGACGAAGGCGACTACGAAGGCGGCAGCCGTGGCTTCACCGTGTTCCACAAGAACGGCACCGTGCTGTTTGCCGACGACGGATCTCTGGAACGCCATGCCGTGCGTCTGGGCCATTTCCCGGAAAAACGGGCCGACAAGAAGGGCGTAGAGCCCGAAGGCATGGAAGTGGCCACCTTCGAGGGCCAGCGCCTGATGTTCGTGGGCACCGAACGCGCCTCGCTGGTGGCGGTGTACCGAGACAATGGCGCCCTGGCCCCCACGCTGATGCAAACCTTGGTTGGCGGCGTCGGCCCAGAAGGCCTCAAAGCCTATCCGGGCCGCGGCCTGTTGGTCACGGCCAGTGAGGCCGATGGCCGCCACGACGGTCGCGTGGGTTCGGTGGTCACCATCTACCAGCATGGCTTTGCCGCGCCCGACTATCCCACCCTGGTTTCCGACAACGACGACCAAGGGCTGCCCATCGGCTGGGGGGCGCTGTCTGGCCTCGCAGCCCACCCCAAAAAGGCGGGCCACCTGTTCGCCGTGACCGACTCCTTCTACAAGGAAGGCCGGATCCTGCGCATCGACGCCACCAGTACACCGGCACGCATCGTGCAGGCCATGACGGTCACCGAGCAAGGCAAGCCCGCCGCAGACCTCGACCTGGAAGGCATTGCCGTGGCACGCGACGGCGGCTTCTGGCTGGTCAGCGAAGGCAATCCGGAAAAGGCCAAGGACAAAACCCATTCGCAGCTGATCAAGGCCAATGCCCGCGGCCAGATCGAGCGCCGCATCGACCTCCCCGCCCCACTTCAGGCCGCGGCCACGCGATTTGGCTTTGAAGGCGTGACGGTGGGCCGGCTCAACGGCCAGGAGGTGGTGTGGGTGGCCGTGCAGCGTGAATGGAAGGATGACCCGAAGGGCCACGCCCGCCTGCTGGCGTATTTCCCGGCTACGCAACAATGGCAGCAACTGCGCTACCCGCTGACTCCCGCAGCCCAGGGCTGGGTGGGCTTGTCGGAAATCACCGCCACGCGCGACGGCCTGGTCATCGTCGAGCGTGACAACCAGATTGCGGGCGATGCCGCCATCAAGCAATTGACCCTGGTGGCCAACGACCAACTCAAGCCGGTGCCATTGGACGCCAAGGACGTGCCCGTGGTGCGCAAGTCGGTGTTGAAAGACCTGCTGCCGATCATGAAGCAAACCAACGGTTATGTGCTGGACAAAGTGGAAGGATTTGCGATCGATGCCAGCGGTGTGGCCTATGCCGTGACCGACAACGACGGCGTGGATGGCACGAACGGTGAAACCCAGTTCATGCGGCTCGGCCAGATGAAACGATAAGCGAGGGCAACATGACCGACCACGACCCGATTCGCGTGCTGTTCCTGTGCACCCACAATTCGGCGCGCAGCCTGATGGCCGAAGCCATACTGAACCACATGGGTGCCACACGGTTTCGCGCCTTTTCGGCGGGGAGCCAGCCGGCCGCCAATGGGCAGCCCCACCCACTCACACTGGAAGCCCTGCAGAGCGCCGGCATTGACACCCATGGACTGCGCAGCAAGAGCTGGGACGAATTTTCGCGGCCCGACGCCCCCGAGCTGGACCTGGTGATAACCCTGTGCGACCAGGCGGCAGGCGAGCCGTGCCCGGTGTGGCCTGGCCAGCCGGTGACCGCCCATTGGAGCTACGAAGACCCCTCGCGTGTGGAGGCTTCGCACGACGAGCAGCTGTACGCCTTCAAGCACGTGCTGCACGCCTTGCACCAGCGGCTGGAGTTACTGATGAACCTGCCGCTGTCGCGGCTCGACAAGTTCATGCTGGAGCACCACGTACGCAGCGTGGCGCCAAGCCGCAACAAACCACTGGGAGACGACTGAACCGGCTCAGTCCAGCCACTTCTGCATGAAACGGGCCTCACCCAATGCGGGGTCCAGTTCGTACCCAGCAAATCCGACGCGACGGTACAAGCGGCACGCGGGGGTATTCCCCTCCAAGACCTCCAGCGTGAGCTTGCAAGCGCCTCTTTCACGCGCAATGCGTTCGACCAGGGCCAGCATCTGTTCGCCTATCCCCCGGCCGCGGTGTGACGCCAGCACGGCCACGTCGTGCACGTTCACCAGCGGCCGGCACTTGAAGGTGGAAAACCCTTCGATCGCGTTGACCAGACCCACGGGCTCGTCGCCGTCGTACGCCAACACGCTGAACGCGTTCGGCCTACACGCCAGTTCAGACACCAGCCGCTCCTTGACGCCATCGCTCAACGGCTCACCACCCCCGGCCGGATCGCTGGCGTAAGCATCGAGCAGGCGCACCACGGCGGCAGCATGCGCCGGGTTGGCGTAATCGGCCCGCAGGATGCGCAGCCCCAAGGCCTGTGACGCCGTCATCTCAGCCAAGGGCAGCGGCATCCGCCAGCCGCTGCGCCAACGCCTTCGCCTGGGTGGCATCACGCGCCTCCACCATCACCCGCAGCAAAGGCTCGGTGCCACTGGCGCGGATCAGTACCCGCCCCGTCTGGCCCAACTCCTCCTCGGCAGCACGGATCGATTCACTGAGTCGGGTGTTGCCTTTCCAGTCCTGCCCGGCTTGCAAGCGGACATTGATGAGGGTTTGCGGAAAGAGCGTCACGCCTGCCAACAACTCGGCCATGCTGCGTTCGCTGCGAACGCAAGCCTGCAGCACCTGCAGCGCCGACACCAGGCCGTCGCCCGTGGTCTGCTTGTCCAGCACCAGTAGGTGGCCCGAGCCTTCACCGCCGAGCAGCCAATGGTGGCGGTGCAACTCTTCCAGCACGTAGCGGTCGCCGACCTTCGCACGCACGAACTGCACGCCCTTGGCCTTCAGGGCCACCTCCACCGCCATGTTGGTCATCAGTGTGCCCACCACGCCGGGCACGACCTCGTCCCGCCCCAGGCGGTCGTCGGCGAGCAGGTAGAGCAGTTCGTCACCGTTGTAAAGCCGGCCCTCTGCGTCCACCATCTGCAGGCGGTCGGCGTCACCGTCCAGGGCAATGCCCACGTTGGCCCCGTGCTCGCGCACAGCTTCGACCAACGCTTCGGGGTGGGTGGCGCCCACACCCCGGTTGATGTTCAGACCGTCCGGGCTGCAACCGATGGTGACGACCTCGGCGCCCAGCTCGTGGAACACCTTCGGGGCGATGTGGTACGCGGCGCCGTGCGCGCCATCCACCACGATCTTCATGCCCTTGAGGGTGAGGTCGCTGCCAAAGGTGCTCTTGCAGAACTCGATATAGCGGCCGGCCGCGTCGTCCAGCCGGCGGGCCTTGCCCAGGCTGGCCGAATCCGCCCACACCGGCGGTTCGTCCAGCGCGGCCTCCACGGCCAGCTCCCAGTCGTCGGGCAGCTTGGTGCCCTGGGCGCTGAAGAACTTGATGCCGTTGTCGGCAAACGGGTTGTGGCTGGCGGAAATGACGACCCCCAGACTGGCCCGCTGGGCACGCGTGAGGTAGGCCACGGCCGGTGTGGGTACCGGGCCCAGCAGCACCACGTCCACCCCCGCCGAGTTGAAGCCGGACTCCAGCGCCGACTCCAGCATGTAGCCCGAAATTCGCGTGTCCTTGCCAATGAGCACCGTGGGATGCGCCTCGGTGCGCTTGAGCACCCGGCCTACCGCGTGGGCCAGCTTGAGGACGAAATCCGGAGTGATGGGGTAGGTGCCGACGGTGCCTCGAATGCCGTCGGTGCCAAAATACTTGCGGGTCATGGGTTGTTCTTCTGCCTGTGTTGTGACAGCCTGAATTATCGGTCCTGCGCCGACATGGCCTGCCACACCTTCAAAGCATCGGCCGTCTCGCGCACGTCGTGCACGCGCACGATGCGCGCACCCCGCTCCACCGCCAGCACGGCGGCGGCCACGCTGGCGGCCACCCGCTCGCGCGCGGCGTCCTGCCCCGTCACCCGCCCCAGGGACGATTTGCGCGACCAACCCGCCAGCAGCGGGTAACCGAGCGCCAGCACCTCGGCCTGGCGTGCCAGCAGGGCGAAATTCTGCTCCACCGTCTTGCCAAAGCCGATGCCGTAGTCCAGCACGATGCGCTCGGCCGTCACCCCGGCGTTGCGCAGGCCTTGCGCGTGTTGCTCCAGGAACGCCGCCACCTGGGGCACCGCATCGCCCTCCATGGGGGCAATCTGCATGCGCTGCGGCTCCAGGTGCATGTGCATGAGGCACACGCCGCAACGGGGGTGCCGGGCCACGACGTCCACACCGCTCAGGCCCTGCTCGCCGGGCCGCTGCAACGCCCAGACGTCGTTCACAATGTCTGCCCCCAAGTCCAGGCAGGCCTGCATCACCTCCGGCTTGTAGGTGTCGATGGACACTGGCACGCCCAGCTTGACCAGTTCACGCACCACCGGCACCACGCGGGCCAGTTCCTCGGCCAGCGGCACAGGCGGCGCGCCGGGGCGGGTGGACTCCCCGCCCACGTCGAGGATGTGGGCGCCCTGGGCGAGCAGCGCTTCGGCATGGCGTACAGCCGCTGGCGCATCGGTATACGCACCACCATCGGAGAACGAATCCGGCGTCACGTTGACGATGCCCATCACCTTGGGCGCGGTCAGGTCGATGCGGAAGCGGCTGGTTTGCCAGACGGGGGAAGGTGTTGGCATGGCGTATGAGTGAGTTTGGTGAGATAAAAAACAAACCGGGGCCCATGGGCCCCGGCTGGTCATCGCCGCCGCTTCAGGCGGCTGTAGGCGTTGGATCGTGCTTCACCGCGGGGGAGCCGCCGTTACCGCCGCCACCGGCGGGTGGGTTGCGGGGCGAGAAATCCTTCGGCGGACGCGGCGGCTTGCCCGCCATGATGTCGTCGATCTGATCGGACTCGATGGTCTCCCATTCGAGCAAGGCCTTGGCCATGGCGTGCATCTTGTCGCTGTGCTCTTCGATCAGACGGCGCGCCAAGGCGTACTGCTCGTCGATGATGCGGCGGACCTCCAGGTCCACCTTGCGCATGGTTTCCTCGCTCATGTGGGTGGTCTTGGTCACCGAGCGGCCCAGGAACACTTCGCCTTCGTTCTCGGCGTAGACCATGGGCCCCAGGGCGTCGCTCATGCCGTAGCGCATGACCATGTCACGGGCAATGTGCGTGGCACGCTCGAAGTCGTTGCTGGCGCCGGTGGTCATCTGGTTCATGAACACCTCTTCCGCAATGCGGCCGCCAAAGAGCATGCTGATCTGGTTCAGCATGTATTCCTTGTCGAAGCTGTAGCGGTCTTTCTCGGGCAGGCTCATGGTCACACCCAGCGCGCGACCGCGCGGGATGATGGTGACCTTGTGCACCGGGTCGCACTTGGGCAGCAGCTTGCCGATGAGGGCGTGGCCGGCCTCGTGGTAGGCCGTGTTGCGGCGCTCTTCCTCGGGCATGACCATGCTCTTGCGCTCGGGGCCCATGAGGATCTTGTCCTTGGCCTTCTCGAAGTCCTGCATCTCCACCACACGGGCGTTGCGGCGGGCGGCCATCAGCGCGGCCTCGTTGCACAGGTTGGCCAGGTCGGCACCGCTCATGCCAGGGGTACCCCGGGCGATGATCTCGGCGCTCACGTCCGTGCCAATCGGGATCTTGCGCATGTGAACGTTCAGGATCTGCTCGCGGCCGCGGATGTCGGGCAACGTCACATAGACCTGGCGGTCGAAACGGCCGGGGCGCAGCAGCGCAGCGTCCAGGATGTCCGGGCGGTTGGTCGCGGCAATCACGATCACGCCCATGTTGGTCTCGAAGCCATCCATCTCGACCAGCATCTGGTTGAGGGTCTGCTCGCGTTCGTCGTTGCCGCCGCCCAGGCCGGCACCACGCTGGCGGCCCACCGCGTCGATCTCGTCGATGAAGATGATGCAGGGCGCGTTCTTTTTGGCGTTCTCGAACATGTCGCGCACACGGGCCGCACCCACGCCCACGAACATTTCCACGAAGTCGGAACCCGAAATGCTGAAGAACGGCACCTTGGCCTCGCCGGCAATCGACTTGGCCAGCAGCGTCTTGCCGGTACCGGGTGGGCCCACCAGGAGCAAACCACGCGGAATGCGCCCGCCCAGTTTCTGGAACTTGGAGGGGTCTTTCAGGAAGTCGACCACTTCCTTGACTTCTTCCTTGGCCTCGTCGCAGCCGGCCACGTCGGCAAAGGTCACGGTATTGGCGTTCTCGTCCAGCATGCGGGCCTTGCTCTTCCCAAAGCTGAACGCCCCGCCCTTGCCGCCGCCTTGCATCTGGCGCATGAAGTACACCCACACCCCGATCAACAGCAGCATCGGCCCCCAGCTGACCAGCAGCGTCATGAGCAACGAACCTTCCTCGCGCGGACGAACGTCAAACTTCACGTCGTTGGCGATCAGGTCGCCGACCAGACCGCGGTCCAGGTAGGTGGCGTTGGTGCGCACGCGCCGGTCATCCACCGTGACGGCCACGATTTCGGTACCGCCACTGCCTTCCTGGATGGTGGCACTCTTGATGCGCTGGGCCTTGACCTCGTTGAGGAACTCGGAATAGCCCATGTAGCCGGCGCCTGCTGTGGTGCGTCCGTCAAACTGCTTGAAGACGGTGAACAGCACCATGGCGATCACCATCCACACGGCCACTTTGGAAAACCACTGGTTGTTCAAGAAAGGCTCCTGCTGTATTCGTACCTGCCCAATTCAGGGCCATTTTAGGGGTTTCAAGGCCTGGGCGCCCCTGCGCGACCGGTAAACCTCTGTATCAACGCCATTAATATCCCAAATCGGCTTACTTCAGACCCATACCCACCAAAAAGGTTTCCGACGATTTGTCTCGCGAAGCCTTGGGCTTGAGGGGCTTGACCACCCGGAACGTGTCCTTGAACAGCTTGACCAGCTCGTTGTAGCCGCTGCCATGGAACAGCTTGACCACCAGCGCGCCATCTCTCTTCAGGTGCTGCCGGGCAAAGTCCACCGCGAGTTCCACCAGGTGTGCGATGCGCGCCGCATCCACCGACTCCACCCCCGACAGGTTCGGCGCCATGTCCGACACCACCACATCCACCGGCCGGCTGGCGCCGTCCGGCAGCTTCAGCGCCTGCTCCAGCTGGGCCAGCACGGCCTCCTCCCGGAAATCGCCCTGGATGTAATGCACCCCCTCAACCGGCTCCATGGGCAGCAGGTCCAGCCCGATGATGACCCCATTGAGCTCGCCCGCCGCCGCCCCCTCGGGCGAGAGGCGCCGCCGGACGTATTGGCTCCAGGCGCCCGGCGCACAGCCGAGGTCCACCACGCACTGCCCGGGGCGGATCAAGTGGAAGGTTTCGTCGATCTCCTTGAGTTTGTAGGCGGCGCGCGCGCGGTAGCCTTCCTTCTGGGCCAGTTTGACCCACGGATCGTTGACGTGCTGGTTCAGCCAGGCCTTGTTGACCTTCTTGCTCTGCGTTTTGACCTTCATGCGGGGATAATTGTCCCATGCCTCACATTCAACTCACTCCCGCCCAGCGCAAAGTCCACCGGGCCGACGCGCACCACCTCGATCCGGTCGTCCTCATTGGCGGCGACGGACTGACCGATGCGGTCAAGAAAGAGGTGGACGCCGCACTCAAGGCGCACGGCCTGATCAAGGTCCGCGTGTTCAGTGACGACCGCTCCGAGCGCGAGGGTTACCTTCAGACCCTGGCCGACGAGCTCGACGCCGCCCCCATCCAGCACATCGGCAAACTGCTGGTGCTGTGGCGCCCCATCCCCGAAAAAGAAAAAGCCCTGGACGAAGACCGCAAGCCCGGTCCGCGCGACGTCAAGATCCTGAAGTACAGCAAGAAGGGCGGACAGCGCCCCGAAGTCAAAACCGTGCGGGTACTGGGCAACGAGCGGCTCACCCCTGGCGGTCTCATAAAGCGCGCCAAGAAGGCCAAGCCCAAGAGCGTCAAGAAAAGCAGCCAGGGCTGAGGCCTGGGCGCACAACACCCTGCCTGCGCTGGGGTTGAAGCGCATGCATTAGTCTTTGACTATTGAAATCAATTCATTCATTGCAACAATGAACGCATCGACTCCCGCACAGACTGCCGCGCTCGCCAACAACCCACTGCTCGATTTCACCGACCTGCCGCGCTTTGACGCCATTGCCCCTGGTCACGTACTGCCCGCGGTGGAGGCCCTGCTGGCCACGGCCGATGCCGCCCTGGAGACGGTGACGGCCCCCGACTTCCCCGCCAACTGGAAGCGGCTGGCCAGCGTGTTGGACGTGGCCACCGAACGCCTGGGCCGAGCCTGGGGCGCCGTGAGCCACCTGAACGCCGTGGCCGACACCCCTGAGCTGCGCGCCGCGTACAACGCCGCTCTGCCCAAGGTGACCGAATTCTGGACGCGGCTGGGCGCCGACGAACGGCTGTACGCCAAATACAAGGCCATGGACCCGGCCCAGCTCACGCCAGAGCAGGCCCAGGCCCACAAAAATGCCATGCGCGGCTTCGTGCTGGGCGGCGCGGAGCTGCAAGGGGCTGCCAAGGAGCGTTTTGCCGCCATCCAGGAGCGGCAAGCCGAGCTGAGCCAGAAGTTCAGCGAAAACGCCCTCGATGCCACCGACGCGTACGCGTACTACGCCACGGCGGAAGAACTGGATGGCGTACCCGATGACGTGAAGGCGGCCACACGCGCCGCTGCCGAGGCCGAGGGCAAGGACGGCCACAAAATCACCCTCAAACTGCCCTGCTACCTGCCGGTGATGCAGTTTGGCCGCCACCGGGCGTTGCGCGAGCGCCTCTACCGCGCCTACGGCACCCGGGCGAGCGACCAGGCCGAGGGCGATGCGGTGAAGTTCGACAACTCCGCGCTGATCCGCGAGATCCTGGCGCTGCGCCAGGAAGAAGCGGAACTGTTGGGTCACCGCGACTTTGCCACCGTCTCGCTCGTGCCCAAGATGGCCGACTCGCCCGAGCAGGTGGTGAAGTTCCTGCGCGAGCTCGCGGCCAAAGCCCACCCCTACGCCGAACAGGACCTGGCCGACATGCGCACCTTCGCGGCCGAACAGCTCGGCCTGACCGACCCGCAAGCCTGGGACTGGCCCTACATCGGCGAGCAGCTGCGCCAGGCCCGCTACGCCTACAGCGAACAGGACGTCAAGCCCTACTTCACCGCGCCCAAGGTGCTCGACGGGTTGTTCCACATCGTCGAGACGCTGTTCGAGGTCAGCATCCGCCCCGACACGGCTCCGGTCTGGCACCCTGGCGTGCAGTTCTTCCGCATCGAACGCACGGGCCATGGCACGGGCGACGGTGCCCCGCAACTGGTGGGACAGTTCTACCTGGACCCTGGTGCGCGCAATGGCAAACGCGGCGGCGCTTGGATGGACGACGTGCGGGCCCGCTGGCTGCGGCCCGACAACGCCCAACTGCAAACCCCGGTGGCGCACCTGGTGTGCAACTTCGCCGAGGGCATGAACGGCAAGCCGCCGCTGCTCACGCACGACGACGTGATCACCCTCTTCCACGAATTCGGCCATGGCCTGCACCACATGCTCACGCAGGTGAACGAGCGCGACGTGAGCGGCATCAGCGGCGTGGAATGGGACGCGGTGGAACTGCCCAGTCAGTTCATGGAAAACTTCTGCTGGGAATGGGACGTGCTCAAGCGTATGACCGCCCACGTGGACACCGGCGAGCCGCTGCCGCGCGAGCTGTTCGACAAGATGCTGGCCGCCAAGAACTTCCAGAGCGGGCTGCAGACGCTGCGCCAGATTGAGTTTGCGCTGTTTGACATGCTGCTGCACAGCGCCGACGCCCCTCGCAATGCCGACGGCGTGGACTTCATGGGCCTGCTGCAACGGGTGCGCGACGAGGTGGCCGTGATCCAGCCACCGGCTTACCACCGGATGGCGCACACCTTCAGCCACATCTTCGCGGGCGGCTACGCGGCCGGCTACTACAGCTACAAGTGGGCCGAAGTGCTGAGTGCCGATGCCTACGCGGCGTTTGAGGAAGCGGCCCAGGCCAGCGGCACGACACTGGACACGGCCACAGGCCGCCGCTACCGCACCGCCGTGCTGGAAGCCGGCGGCAGCCGCCCGGCGATGGACTCGTTCAAGGCCTTCCGCGGGCGCGAGCCGCAAATCGACGCGCTGCTGCGGCACCAGGGCATGGCCGCCTGAACGCGGCCGAGCCCGGAGAGCAGCCCCGGGCTCAGTCGCTGGTTCCGAAGGCGAAGGTCTTGACGCCCTGGGCGGTTCCCAGTAGGCACACATTGGCTTTCTGGTGGGCAAACACGCCCACCGTCACCACCCCCGGCCAGCTGTTGACGGTGTTCTCCAGGCCGAGCGGGTCGGCAATGCGCAGGCCCGTCACGTCCAGAATGTGCTGGCCGTTGTCGGTGACCAGCGGGGTACCGTCCTTCAGGCGCAGCCGTGCGGTGCCACCCAGGGCCTGGAACTGGCGTGCGATCTGCTGCGCCGCCATCGGGATGACCTCCACCGGGAGAGGGTAAGCACCGAGCACCGGCACCCACTTGCTCTCGTCGGCAATGCAAACGAAGCGCTCGCACAGGGCCGCGACGATCTTTTCCCGCGTGAGTGCGGCACCACCGCCCTTGATCATGTAGCCCCTGGGGTCGATCTCGTCGGCCCCGTCCACGTACACCGCCAGCCGCTCGACCTCGTTGGCGTCGAACACCTCGATGCCGTGGCCCCGGAGACGCTCGGTGGAAGCGATCGAACTGGACACGGCGCCCCGAATCCGGTCTTTGATGGTGGCCAGGGCGTCGATGAACTTGTTGACGGTGGAGCCGGTCCCCACGCCCACGATGCCACCGGGCACCACGTACTCCAGGGCGGCACGGCCCACCAGGGTCTTGAGTTCGTCTTGTGTCATCGGGGGGGCGGACTGTGTCATGGGCAGTGAGGAGGGTGGGTAGAAAATTGGGCGCAGGCGGCGGGGCCGTCCGTCCGATCTGGGACAATCTCGGGCTTGGCGGGCCCGCCTGGCCTGCTGTTGCCGCGATTATCCAATGTCCCTGCTGCCCTATTCCTTTGCCCGCCCGTTTCTGTTCAACATGGACCCGGAGGCGGCGCACGAGCTGACGCTGAACAACCTGGAGCGCATCCAGCACACCCCGTTGATGTGCCTGGCTTCTCAGCCACGGGTGAGTGACCCCGTGACGCTGGCCGGGCTGCCGTTCCCCAACCGCGTCGGGCTGGCTGCCGGGCTGGACAAGAATGCCCGCTGCATCGACGCCTGGGGCGCCATGGGGTTTGGTTTTGTGGAGGTGGGCACCGTCACGCCGCTGGGCCAGCCGGGCAACCCCAAGCCCCGCATGTTCCGCCTCCCGCAAAAGCAGGCGCTGATCAACCGCCTGGGCTTCAACAACGACGGGCTGGACGCTTTCGTGCGCAACGTGCAACGCTCCCGCCTGCGCCAGCGGCCCAAGGCTGGCGACCTGCTGCTGGGTCTGAACATTGGCAAGAACGCGGCCACGCCCATCGAACGCGCGACCGACGACTACCTGATCGGCCTGCGCGGCGTCTACCCGCATGCCGACTATGTGACCGTCAACATTTCCAGCCCCAACACCAAAAACCTGCGCGCGCTGCAGAGCGACGAGGCACTGGACCAACTGCTGGGGGCCCTGGCGACCGAGCGGCAGGCGCTGGCCGACCAGCACGGCAGCCGCAAGCCGATTTTCGTGAAGATTGCCCCCGATCTGGACAGCACCCAGGTGGCCGTGATTGCCGACACGCTGCTGCGGCACGGGATGGACGGCGTCATCGCCACCAACACCACCCTGTCGCGCGAGGCCGTGCAGGACCTGCCCCATGCCGACGAAGCCGGCGGTCTGTCCGGAGCGCCGGTGCTGGAAGCGAGCAACGCCGTGATCAGGCAACTGCGGGCGCGGCTGGGTCAGGGCTACCCCATCATCGGCGTGGGGGGCATCCTCAGCGGTGCCGATGCAGTGAGCAAGATCGACGCCGGCGCGGACGTGGTGCAGGTGTACAGCGGCCTCATCTACAAGGGCCCAGCACTGGTGACCGAAGTGGCCCAGGCGCTCCGGTCACACCGCCGCTGAGTACCGGCGTGCCCTAGCCCAGCGGCGGCAGGTCCGCGTGCTGGGTGGACACCATCACATCGCACGGGGCTTCCGCCAGCAAGTGCCGGGTCACGCTGCCCAGCAGCAGTTCCTCGGCGGCGTTGCGACCGTGCTTGCCTATCACCACCAGGTCGCAGCCTCGGTCTTGCGCCTCTTGCACCATGGCGGGGGCAGCGTCGCCTTCGCGCAGGCAGAGGCTGTAACGGTCGGCCACGTCCGCCTGGGCCGCCACCAGAGCTTCGAGCTGCGACAACGCGGCGCGGCGTGCCTTGTCGCGGTAGAGGTCGATGGTGGCCGCATCCACGCCGGCAAACCGCAGCTTTTCCTCAAACGGCACGGTGAAGGTGTGCGCCAGCACCCACTGAGCGTGGGGCGCGACCGCCTGCGCCCACCCAGTGGCAGCGGCTGACCAGGCCGAAAAATCCACCGGTACCAGGGCGAGTCGGTAACCGTCTTTAGGGGCTTGCCGCACCATCAGCAGCGGGAGTTGCGCAAGCCGCAACAGGCGTTCGGCCGTGGTGCCGATGATCCAGTGGCGGACCGGCGACGTGCCGTGCACCCCCACGACCAACAGGTCGGCCTGCTGGTCGTGGGCCAACTGGCCGATCGCGGCCACCGGCTGGCCGTCGATCACCTGCGGCTGCACCGCCACGCCAAAGCGTTGCTGCAACCCCGCCGCCTCCTCGGCAAGTTGGGACTGGGCGGTTTCTAGCATGCGCTGAGACCAGCCGGCCTCGCTGCCGAGCCAGCCGCGCAGGGCATCCATCCAGTCATGGTTGAGCACGTGCACCAGCGTGAGCCGGGCGCGGTGTTCGGCGCAAATGCGCGCCGCACGTGCCACCGCCCACCCAGCGGGCTCAGAAAAATCGGTGGCAGCTACAACGTGCCGGATGGCTGGCGTCATTCGTTTCCTCCTTCTTCAGACAGGCGCAGATCGGCCATCAACTGCTCGGCCGCGTGAGAGGCCGCGTCATCGAACGGCAGGAACAGGCGGCGCACCCCCAGCGGCGTCAGCGCCTGGCCCATGGCCTCGTCGCGCGCGGTCAGCGCCACTTCGCCGCTGTAGCCCGCATTGGCCAGCGCGTGCAGCAGCGCACGATTGGCTTCCACCAGCGGCAAAGTGCTCACGACCCAGCGCGTCTGCGCCAGCGGCAGCGACTCCAGAAAATCCGGATTCTCACCATCGCCGTACTGCACGGGCAGCCGTTTGCGCTTGAGATCGCGCACGGCCTCGGGATCGAAATCCACCCCCACGACCTTGACACCGGCGGCATGCAACTCCTGAAGCAGGCGGCTGCCGTAGCGCCCCAGACCGAACACCATCACGTCCACCGCGTCGGCTCGCAAGGGCTTGCGCTCCACAGCCAGCTCCCGAAAGGGGCGCCGGCGCTCGAAAATCCCCAACCATGGCGACAAGCGTTCGTACAAGGGGTGCGAGTACAGGATCATGTAGGTGGACAGGGTGATGGTGATGAGGCCGACCAGCGTGGTCAGCCCCAGCGCCTCGACACCCACGTGGCCGAGCGTGATGCCCATCGCCACGAACACAATCGAAAACTCGCTGATCTGGGCCACCGTGAGCCCAGCGAGGAAACCAGTGCGGCTGCGATAACCCATATAGCCCATGATGGCCATGACGATGAGGGGGTTGCCAATGAGCACGAACAGCGAGAGCAACAGCGCCGGCACCACCTCTTCGCCCAGGGTGGAGAAATCCAGCTCGGCCCCCAGGTGGATGAAGAAAAACAGCAACAGAAAATCGCGGATGCCGCCCAGCCGGGCGTTGATAGCCTCGCGGTAATGGGTAGAGGCAAGCGTGAAGCCTGCAATGAACGCGCCGGCCTCCATGCTAAAACCGGCCCAGGCACCCAGGGCCGCCAGCGCCACCGCCCAAGAGAGCGCGAAAATCAGCAGCAGCTCTTGCGACCGTGCCATGGCCGATACCAGCCGCGGCAGAAGGTAGCGTATCAAAATCGCAATGACCGCAGCAGCTGCCAGCAGCCGCCAGCCCAACGACAACGCAATTTCCCACCCCGAGGGCTCGAACTGGCCCTCTGCCGGAGCACGCAAGGCGCTCATGGCCATCATGGCGAGCACCACCGCCAAGTCCTGCACGATCAGGAAACCCACTGCGATGCGGCCGTGCAGCGAGTCGAGTTCCCGCTTGTCCGACAGCAGCTTGACGATGATGATCGTGCTGGAGAATGTGAGCGCCACCGCCACGTAAAGCGCCGTCATGAACTCCTTGCCCAGGGCCAGGATCAGCCCGAACCCGATGACGATGGTGAACGCCAGTTGGCCGAGGCCCGTGGCCAGCGCGACCGGGCCGATGTGACGGATGTGGTGCAAATCCAGCTTGAGGCCCACAATGAACAACAGGACCGAGACGCCAATCTGCGCCAGCAGGTTGATCTGGTCGTGGGCCTTGACGAGACCGAAGCCGGCCGGCCCGAGCGCGATCCCCACCACGATGTAGGCAATCAGCACCGGCTGGCGCAGCCGCACAAACACGGCTCCCACCAGGGCGGCCACCAGCAACAACAGGGCAAACTCGGTGAAAGGCGTGGCATGCATGCCACCCATTCTATCGACCACTTCCCGAGAAAAATGCCCCCAACGCAGGTGCTGTCAGGCGGACTCGTCCAGCAGGCGGCGCACCTCTTCGCCAATGGCCAGGGCACTCGTGAGGCCGGGCGATTCGATCCCGAGCAGGTTCACCAGCCCGGGCAATCCGTGCTGGCCCGGGCCGTCGAGGCGGAAGTCCGGCGCGGGTTCGCCAGGGCCATGGATTTTCGGGCGCACGCCGCTGTACGCCGGTTGCAAGGCGCCGTCGGGCAGCGCCGGCCAGTAGCGGCGCACCTCGGCGTAAAACGCCTGGGCCCGCGCGGGGTCTACACGGTAGTCGAGGCCATCCGGACCATCGACGCGCAGCCATTCGAGGTCGGGCCCGAAACGGGCCTGACCCGCCAGATCCAAGGTGAGGTGAACCCCCAACCACGCGTCCTGAGGGGCCGGGTAGATCAAGTGCTGGAACGGCGAGCGACCTGCCAGCGTGAAATAGCTGCCCTTGGCGTAATGTGCGGTAGGCCGGTGGGCTGGCGCCAGACCCTCGGTCTGTTGGGCCAGGCAACAGGCCCACAGGCCCGCCGCATTGACCCACTCGCGACAATCCAGCGCCATCGCGGTACCGTCGTCGGTGCGCACCTGAAGGCGCCACCCGCCACCGCGGGGGCTGGCCGCCACGCAGCGCGAGCCCAGGGCCACCATGCCACCGGCGGCCTCCAGGTCGCCCTGCAGCGCGAGCATGAAAGCGTGGCTGTCAACGATGCCGGTCGTGGGCGAGAACAAGGCCGCACGGCACTGCAGCGCGGGCTCCAGTGCCTGCGCCTGGGCCGCGTCCAGCCAGTGGACTGGCACGTCGTTGGCACCCGCCTTGTGGGCGAGCGCTTGCAGGGCAGGCAGTTGTGCGTCGTCGGTGGCCACGACGAGCTTGCCGCAACGCCGGTGAGCCACCCCGTGGGTGGCGCAGAAGTCGTACAACAGTGCCTTGCCCCGCACGCAGAGGCGGGCCTTGTGGCTGCCCGGCGCGTAGTACAGGCCGGCGTGCACCACCTCGCTGTTGCGGCTGCTCACCCCGGTGCCGATGGCCAGCGCCTGCTCCAGCACCACCACTTCACGGCCCGACTGGGCCAGGGCACGCGCCACCGCCAGGCCGACCACACCGGCGCCAACGACGACGCTGTCGACCCGGTCCATCAGCGGCGGGGCAACAGCAGCACCAGCGCCAGTGCGCCCAGCAGCAGGAAATTGAGGAAAGACCAGTTCGCTATGGTCAGACTCAGAAAGGTCCAGTCGATGGCCGTGCAGTCGCCGGTGCCACGGAAGATCATGGGCACGGCGCGCTTGAGCGGAAACGCCTCGATCATGCCGTAGAAGTCGCGACCGCAGGTGACCACCTCGGGCGGGAACCACTGCAACCAGCTTTGCCGCGCTGCCACGAACGCACCAAAACCCGCCGTCAGCAGCACCAGCAGGGCCGCGGCTCGGCGCGTACCCGTACCGGGCCAGGCGGCACCCGCCAGGGCAAACACCGCTACACCGATCAGCGCGTAGCGCTGAACGATGCACATCGGGCAGGGATCGAGCCCGACCACGTGCTGCAGGTACAAGCCAAAGGCCAGCAGGCCCACACACAGCGCCGCCATGGCGGCCAGCACCGCGCGGGGGCGCCCGGTCAGTGCGGTAAGGTCAACGGTCAAAGCCCCTCCGGCAGGTCATTGCAATGGGGTGTGAGACGCGGCTGGCCGCCCGGGGTTCCGCGCGAGGTCAACTGTCCACGAAGGCGCGTTCGATCACGAAGTCGCCCGGCGTGCTGGTGTTGCCTTCCTTGAAGCCGAACTCTTCGCACATGGCCTTCAGGTCGCGCAGCATGGCCGGGCTGCCGCAGATCATGACGCGGTCGGTCTCCGGGTTGAGCCGGGGCAGGCCGAGTTCGCGCTCCATCTGGCCGCTGCGCACCAGGTCGGGGATGCGGCCCTGGCGCTCGAACGGTTCGCGGGTGACGGTGGGGTAATACACCAGCTTGTCACGGACGATCTCGCCCAGGAACTCGTGGTTCGGCAGCTCCTGGGTAATGTAGTGGCGATAGGCCAGCTCATTGACCTGGCGCACACCATGCACCAGGATCACCTTCTCGAACTTCTCGTAGGTTTCAGGGTCGCGGATGATGCTCATCCACGGCGCCAGGCCGGTGCCCGTGCCCATCAGGTACAGGTTCTTCGCCGGCAGCAGGTAGTCGATCAGCAGCGTGCCGGTGGGCTTGCGACCCACAATGACCGTGTCACCCGGCTGGATGTGCTGCAGGCGGCTGGTCAACGGCCCGTCGGGCACCTTGATGCTCAGGAACTCCAGGTGTTCCTCGTAGTTCGGGCTGGCAATGCTGTAGGCCCGCAGCAGCGGCTTGCCATTTTCCAGCTTGAGGCCGATCATGGTGAAGTGGCCGTTGGAAAACCGCAGCGCCTGGTCACGGGTTGTGGTGAAACTGAACAGCCGATCGGTCCAGTGGTGTACCGTCAGCACACGCTCTTCGATGAATGCACTCATTTGAAAGAATGGGAAGGACGGCCGTGCCGCCAAAGCGCCGCCAGTGTACAGCGGCCCGCCAGAACCGCGCCTTGAGCTGGCTCAACCCCACACGCCGGCGTGGTGGGCAAAGCTTGGTACAGTCCTGGGCTTGTCTTGCAGGCCACATTGTGACCGCCGTTTCTGCAAACCAGAAACAACAAGATTTCATGTCTTCATAACCTATACGATTAAGAGAGCAGCGCAACATGGCACGCACTGTCCAATGCATCAAGCTCGGCGTCGAAGCCGAAGGCCTGGATTTCCCCCCCTACCCTGGCGAGCTGGGCAAGCGGATCTACCAAAGCGTGAGCAAACAGGCCTGGGCCGACTGGCTCAAGCACCAGACCATGCTGGTGAATGAAAACCGGCTCAACCTGGCCGACCAGCGCGCTCGCCAGTACCTGGCCCGCCAGATGGAAAAGCACTTCTTTGGCGAAGGCGCTGACCAGGCTGCCGGCTACGTGCCGCCGACGCAAAACGGTTGAGGCACCTGCCGACATGGCCCATCCGGTGGCGCAGGCGACGGGCAACGGCAAGCTGGCGTGCCCCCCTGGCCACGATGGGCTCGACCGCGCCCGGCAGGTGTACACGGCCGGCTGCGGTCTGCTGGATGGCGCGCAAGCCCCCTGGGCTGGCAGACCAGCCTGGCACATCCTCGACACCCAGTTTGGCCTGGGACTGAAGTTTCTGAGCACCTGGCAGGCCTGGCGTGAAACGCCCCAGGCGCCGGCACGCCTGTTCTACACGGCGTTCGAGCCGCACCCAATGGCCGCCGCCGACCTCCGCCAGCGTCTGGCGGCCTGGCCCGAAATCGCCCCCCTGAGCGACGAACTGACCCACCACTGGTGGGGGCTGCTGCCCGGTGTGCACCGGCTGCTGCTGGACGCAGGTCGGGTACACCTGACCCTGCATGTGGGCCATCCCCAAGACGTGTTGCCCAGCCTGGACAGCGCGGTGGACAGCATCTTTTTGGAAGTGCCCACAGGCATCACCCCTGCCGAAGGTGCCCACGTACCCTGGATGAAAGCCCTTGGCCGGCTGTGTCGCCACGGGACCCGCCTGGCGGCATGCCCCCTGCCGGAGGCAGTGCGCGATCAACTCACCACCGCCGGCTTCGTCTGGGACACGGCGTCAAACCCGGGGCACGGCCTGCGGGCGCACCACGCGCCGCGGTGGACGGTACGCCCCGTGACGCGCCAGCCGCTGGTGGACCAAGCCCGCCGCGCCATCGTGGTCGGCGCCGGGCTGGCCGGTTCGGCTGTGGCGCACAGCCTGGCGCAACGCGGCTGGCAAGTCGAAGTGGTGGACCAAGCCGATACGCCAGCACAAGGCGCCTCGGCACTGCCGGTGGGCCTGGTGGCTCCGCACGTTTCGCCAGACGACGCCGCACTGTCGCGCCTGAGCCGCAGCGGGGTGCGGCTGACCTTGCAGCGGCTGACCGCCCTGTTACCACCAGGCCTCGACTGGGCCCCGAGCGGTGTGCTGGAGCACCGCGCCGACGGCAAGCGCAGTCTGCCCGCCGCCGACGCCTGGCGGCAATGGGGCCACGACTGGAGCACACAGGCCAGCCAGGCCCAGCGGGAAGCAGCCCGGTTGCCCTTGGACGCCAACGCCTTGTGGCATGGGTGCGGTGCCTGGGTGCGCCCCGCGCGACTGGTGCAAGCCCAGCTGGACCACCCCAACATCCAATGGCGCGGCGGCCTGAATGTGGCTCGGCTGGCGCGTCAGGCCGGCACCTGGCAGTTGCTGGATGCCGCCGACCGTGTGCTCGTGGAAGCCGAGACCGTGATCCTGGCCAGCGCCTGGCCCACACGGGCGCTGCTGCAAGGGCTCGGACACGACACCTTGCCCCTGCACCCGCTGCGCGGGCAGATCACCTGGGCGCCGCTCGACACCCTGCCCCCCGAGGCGGCAGCGCTGCTGCCCCCGTTCCCGATGAACGGCCAGGGCGCCCTGGTGCACCACGTGGAAGGGCCCGATGGCCGCCCAGGCTGGTTCGTCGGCTCGACGTTCGACCGCGGCGTGACCGAGGGCCTGGTTCGCCCGGAAGACCGGGAAACGAACCGGCAGAAGCTCACAGGCCTGCAACCCCAACTGGCCCAAGCCATGGCCCCGGCATTTACCCAGGCGCAAGACTGGGCGGGCGTGCGCTGCACACTGCCGGACCGCGTGCCGGCGGTCGGCCCGGTGGCCCCCGAGCATCTGCCGGGCCTGCACGTGTGCACTGGCCTGGGCGCGCGGGGGCTCACACTCTCCGTGCTCTGCGGCGAAGTGTTGGCGGCCCTGCTGCATGGCGAGCCCTGGCCCACCGAGGGCCGGCTGGTGCACAAGCTCCTGGCAGAGCGCTTTGCGCCGCCGTCGGCCTGATCAGTCGCCGTACCGCACCATCACGTAGCGGCCAGGGGCCGGCCCCAGCGCGGCGTCCGGTACCGGCTGGCGCGCCGTCACGGCCCGGCCCTGCCCGTGCGACACCAGCCAGGCGCTCCAGGCCGGCCACCAGCTGCCCTCGTGCCGCGGCGCCAGGGCCTGCCACTCGTCTGCGCTGCGCCATGGCTCGCGCGGTGGCGTGGTGAGCAACTGGTAGAAACGCCTCGGGTGTCCGGGCTCGGAAACGATGCCGGCGTTGTGCCCGCCATTGGTCAGCACAAAGGTCACTTCACCCGCCACCAGCCGGTGGACCTTGTAGACCGACCGCCAGGGGGCCACATGGTCCTTGACGGTGCCCACCGCGAACACCGGCACACGGATGTCCCGCAACGACACCGGCTGGCCTTGGAACAGCAGCCGCCCCTCGGCCAGGTCGTTGTTGAGGAAACAGCTGCGCAGGTACTGGCTGTGCATCACCGCCGGCAGACGGGTGACGTCGGCGTTCCACACCATGAGGTCGTTGGGCACCTCGTCCTCGCCCAGCAACCAGCGGCGGGTCAGGCTGGACCAGACCAGCTCGCGCGAGTGCAGAAACTGGAACGACCCCGCCATCTGCTTGCCGGTCAGGAAGCCCTGCTCGGCCATCATGTCTTCCAGCAGCCGCACCTGGGCTTCGTCAATCAGCACCCCCATCTCGCCCGGCTCGGTGAAATCGGTTTCGGCCGCCAGCAGGCTGAGCGTGGCCAGAGGTCCCGTACCTTCACCGCCATCGCGAGCGGGGCGGCCCACCTGGGCATCGCCACCACCCAGCGCCGCGGCGGCAATGGCCGCAAAGGTGCCTCCCAGGCAATAGCCCATGAGGTGCACCGGTTCGCCTGTGGCGCTGTGGACATGATCGAGCGCGGCCAGCACACCGTCGCGCACGTAGTCGTCCATGCCCAGCAGGGCGTCGCTTTGGTCCGGGTTGCGCCACGACACGATGTACACCGTGTGCCCCTGCGCCACCAGCCATCGCACCAGGGAGTTGTGCGGCGACAGGTCGAGGATGTAATATTTCATGATGCAAGACGGCGCGATGAGTACCGGCTCCGCCTGTACCTGCGCCGTGGCGGGCGCGTACTGCAGCAGCTCGATGAGGGCGTTCCTGAACACCACCTGCCCCGGCGTCATGGCCAGCCCCCTTCCCGGCCCGAGCGATGCCACCGGGGCGGGCTCGGCAGCCGGCTCCATGCGCCACTCGCGCAACGCCTGCCCCCAGCCCTTGAGCAACGTCTGCCCGCCCGAAGTCCAGGCAGCGTGCATGGCCTGCGGGTTGCTAATCAGCCAGTTGCTGGGCGACCAGAGGTCGATGAGCTGGCGGCCGTAAAAAGCCATTTGCTCGCGGCTGTGGGGCTGCATGCCGCGCAAGGCGCTGGCCCCTTGCCACCAGGCCTCCCAGGCCTCGCTCGCCGCGGCCCAGCCGATCCAGGGCCATTGCTGCCATTCCTCGGCGGTGAAGCGCGGGTCTTGCTCCACCGCCTGAAACGCCGAACTCTTGGGCTCACCAGGGGACAGCCCTGCCGGCCCAAGCCCCCACGGCCGCCAGGCCACCCGTGAGGCGTCGGCCCACCAATCGGCGCCGTGCTGCACGGCTTTTCCCCACAGCCGGGCCTGAGACCCGGGGGACGACCACAGGTGCAACGCCCAGTCGGTGTAGGCAAGTGCGAGCGAAATCGGCGAAATCCCGTGCCAGAACCGGGCCATGGCGGCCGTGGCGAGGCGGTCGAGGTGCTGGGCCGAGTCGTCTGCCCGCTGGTGCGGGGAAGCGCTGGCCGGGTTGAGGGAGGTTGTGTAGGCAATCAACGGGCGCATGGGCACACCTTAGCAGAAGCATCAAAAAGCCGCTCGCTCACAGCCTCTTTATCTCCATTAAGAATAACGAAAAAAAATAAATGTAGTTTGAGTTTATGAAGCAGCCCCCTACAGTCGGCACCTACTCGTTTGACGGCCACCTGACCGTTTCCGTATCTGTTTCGCAGCCTTACATGTACCAGTACACCGACTTTGACCGCCAGTTCGTGCGCCAGCGCGCCGCCCAGTTCCGCGACCAGCTGGAACGCTTTCAGGCCGGTACCCTGGGCGGCGACGAGTTCAAGCCGCTGCGCCTGCAAAACGGCTGGTACATCCAGCGCCATGCACCCATGCTGCGCGTGGCCGTGCCCTACGGCGAACTCTCGAGCCGCCAGGTGCGCGTGCTCGCGCGCATCGCCCGCGAGTACGACCAGCCCAGCCACGAGGTGTTCCAGGGCGCTGTGGCGGCGCAAAACAAGTTGGGCAGCATCCAACTGCGCGACGGCAAAGCCATTGCCAGCCGCCTGCCCACGGGCTATGCCCACTTCACCACCCGCCAGAACGTTCAGTACAACTGGATTCCGCTGCACCAAGCCGCCGACGTGATGGACCTGCTGGCCAGCGTGGACATGCACGGCATTCAGACCAGCGGCAACTGCATCCGCAACATCACCACCGACGAACTGGCCGGCATTGCGGTGGACGAAGTGGCCGACCCGCGCCCCTTCGCCGAAATCATGCGCCAGTGGAGCACGCTGCACCCGGAATTCGCCTTTCTGCCGCGCAAGTTCAAGATCGCCATCACCGGCGCACGCGAAGACCGCGCCGCCACCTACTGGCACGACGTGGGCCTGCATCTGGTGCGCAACGAAGCGGGCCAGCTCGGCTTCAAGGTGCTGGCCGGCGGCGGCATGGGCCGCACCCCCACCATCGCCACGGTGATGCGCGAGTTCCTGCCCTGCGACCAGATCCTCAACTACCTGGAAGCCCTGGTGCGCGTCTACAACGCCTGGGGCCGCCGCGACAACATCTACAAGGCCCGCATCAAGATCTTGGTGAAGGCCGAAGGCCAGCGCTACATTGACGAGGTGGAGGCCGAGTACCGCCGCATCGTGGAGCAGGACGGCGCGCCGCACACCATCACCGCTGCTGAACTGGAGCGAGTGAGCAGCTTCTTCGCACCGCCCCCTGCCAGTGCCTCGGCCCACTGCACCGACGAGAAAGTCGCCCGCATCCTGCGCGCGGCGGCCGAAGACGACGTGGAGTTCAGCCGCTGGATCCAGCAAAACGTGCAACCGCACAAGAACCCCGACCTGCGCGCCGTGACGCTGTCGTTCAAGCGCCTGGGCCAGGCCCCCGGCGACGCCACCGCCGACCAGCTGGACGCCGTGGCCGAACTGGCCGACCAGTACAGCGCCGGTGAAGTGCGCGTGACACACGACCAGAACTTGGTGCTGCCCTGGGTGCGCTGCGACGCCCTGCCCGAACTGTGGCGCGAGGCGCGCCGCCTGGGCCTGGCGCGCCCCAACATCCGCCTGCTGACCGACATGATCGCCTGCCCCGGCGGCGATTTCTGCGACCTGGCTAACGCCCGCTCCATCACCGTGGCCGAGGCCATCACCGAGCGTTACCAGGACCTGGACGAACTGCACGACCTGGGCGAGATCGACCTGCACATCAGCGGCTGCATCAACAGCTGCGGCCACCACCACAGTGGGCACATCGGCATCCTCGGCGTGGACAAGGACGGGCAGGAGTGGTACCAGCTCACCCTGGCGGGCTCGGACGGCTCTGCTCTGAGCGGCGCCCCGGTGGCGGGCAAGGTGGTGGGCCCGTCCTTCTCGGCCAACGAAATCACCGAAGCGGTGGAAGCCGTGATCGACACCTACCGCGCCCAGCGCCTGGAAGGCGAACGCTTCATCGACACGCTCAAGCGCGTGGGCCACGACCCGTTCAAGGCGGCCGCCAACGCGGTGCGCGTGACCACCGCCCGCACCGCCCCCCCCGAAGAAGCCCTGAGCGCCTGAACTCGAACGCCCCGAACCGAACATGAAACTGCTCACCCACAGCCAAGCCAACACCAGCACCGAAGGCGTGCTGGCCGTGGACAACGCCGCCGACGTGCTGGCCCTGTCCCTGGAAGGCGTGCAGCGCATCGACCTGCACTTCCCCAAGTTTGCCGACGGTCGCGCCTTCAGCCAGGCCGTGCTGCTGCGCCGCCGCCTGGGCTTCAAGGGCACCATCCGCGCCACCGGCGACGTGCTGATCGACCAACTGGTGCAGATGCAACGCTGCGGCTTCAGCGAAGCGGTGCTGCGCGAGGACCAGAACCTGGCCCATGGCGAAGCGTTGCTGCGTCACTTCAGCGGCTTCTACCAGGGCGACCTGCAGCAGCCCCTCCCGTTGTTTGCCCGCGCCGCGTGAGCCGCCCCCAGGAAGCCGCCATGAGCGATACCGTATCCGATCTGTCCGCATCCAGCCTGCCGGGGGTGTCGGCCTTCACGCCACAGCCGCTGCCAGCCACCCAGCTGCACGCCAAGCCGTCGGCCGATTTCGACGCCAAGCTGACCGAGACCGAAGCCCTGCTGCGCCAGGCCGCCGCCGATTTCCAGCCCGTGACTCAGGCCTCCAGCCTGGGTGCCGAAGACGTCGTCATCACCCACCTGATCAACACGCTGGCGCTGGACATCCCGGTGTTCGTGCTGGAAACCGGTGCCCTGCACCCGGAAACCCTGGCCCTGCTGGAACGCACCGTGCAAACGTCCCGCGCGCCTGTCAACGTCTATCGCCCGGCGCAAGAGGCCGTGGTGCAGTTTGTGGCCCGCGAAGGCGCTGACGCCATGTACCGCAGCATCGACCTGCGCAAGGCCTGCTGCGGCATCCGCAAGATGGAGCCGCTGGGCCGCGCCCTGCAAGGCCAGAAGGCCTGGATCACCGGCCTGCGCCGCGAACAGTCCAACGCCCGCGCCGACGTGCCGCTGATTGATACGGCTGAAGTGGCCACCAAAGGCCTGACCAAGTTCAACCCCCTGGCCAACTGGACCTGGGGCGACGTGTGGCACTACATCGCCACGCGCGGCGTGGACTACAACCCGTTGCACGACCAGTTCTACCCCAGCATCGGCTGCGCGCCCTGCACACGCGCCATCAGCCTGGGCGAGGACTTCCGCGCCGGCCGCTGGTGGTGGGAAGACGAAGCCGCCAAGGAATGCGGCCTGCACGTCAAGAAACCGGAGGCAGCATGAACGCCCGCATCGACCCCGAACTGCTCAACGAAGACAAGAACATGAGCCACCACCTCGCGAATGCACACCTCGATGCCCTGGAAGAAGAGACCATCTTCATCCTGCGGGAGGCGGCCGCCGCTTTCGAACGCCCTGCCCTGCTGTTCTCGGGCGGCAAGGACTCGCTGGTCATGCTCAAGTGCGCCGAAAAGGCCTTTGGCGTGGGCCGCATTCCCTACCCGCTGCTGATGATCGACACCGGCCACAACTTCCCTGAAGTGACCGATTTCCGCGACTTCCGCGCCAAGGAGCTGGGGGCCGAGTTGATCGTGCGCAGCGTGGAAGACTCCATGGCGCGCGGCACCGTGCGCCTGAGCCACCCGGGCGAGAGCCGCAACGCGCACCAGTCCGTGACGCTGCTTGAAGCCATCGAGGAATTCCGCTTCGACGCCCTGATGGGCGGCGCCCGCCGCGACGAGGAAAAGGCCCGCGCCAAGGAGCGCATCTTCTCCCACCGTGACAGCTTCGGCCAGTGGCAGCCCAAGGCCCAGCGCCCCGAGCTGTGGACCCTCTTCAACACCCGCTTGCAGCCGGGCGAGCACTTCCGCGTGTTCCCCATCTCCAACTGGACCGAGATGGACGTGTGGCAGTACATCGAGCGCGAGAACATCGCCCTGCCCAGCCTGTACTACACCCACCCGCGTGAGGTGGTGGAGCGCAAGGGCCTGCTGGTGCCCGTGACGCCGCTCACCCCGCCGAAAGACGGCGAAGAAGTGGTGGTGCGCGACGTGCGCTTCCGCACCGTGGGCGACATCACCTGCACCTGCCCCGTGCCCAGCACCGCTGCCACACCCGGCGAGATCGTGATCGAGACCCTGGCCGCCGACCTGAGCGAGCGCGGCGCCACCCGCATGGACGACAAAACCAGCGACGCCTCGATGGAAAAACGCAAGCGCGAAGGATATTTCTGATGGACGCCCTCAAATTCATCACCTGCGGCTCGGTCGACGACGGCAAGAGCACGCTGATTGGCCGCCTGCTGGTGGACAGCAAGGCCGTGCTGCAAGATCACCTGGCTGGCGTGACGCGCGGCGGCGAGACCGATCTGGCCCTGCTCACCGACGGCCTGAGCGCCGAGCGCGAGCAAGGCATCACCATCGACGTGGCCTACCGTTACTTCAGCACCGAAGACCGCAAGTTCATCATCGGTGACGCGCCCGGCCACGAGCAGTACACCCGCAACATGGTGACGGCCGCTTCCAGCGCCGACGCCGCAGTGGTGCTGGTGGATGCCACCAAGCTGGACTGGGCCAACCCGGCCCTGCAGCTGCTGCCGCAGACGCGCCGCCACTCCCTGCTGTGCCGCCTATTGCGCGTGCCCAGCATCGTCTTCGCCGTCAACAAGCTCGACGCGGTGGCCGACGCCGCCGTGGCCTTCAAGCACATCAGCGACGCGCTGCGCACCTACGCCACCGAAGCGGGCATCCCGGTGCAGGCCATCGTGCCCATTTCGGCCCTCAAGGGCTGGAACGTGGTGGACTTTGGCCACGAGAACCCAGGCTGGTGCAACTACCAGGGCCCCACGCTGCTGGAAATCCTGGAGCAACTGCCCACCACGCCGCAAGACACCGCCGCCCCCGTGGCCTTCCCGGTACAGTGGGTGGAAAAGCTGCACGACAGCAACGTGACCCACCAGGGCCGCCGCATTTTCTGGGGCCGCGTGTCTGCTGGCACGGTGCAACCCGGCACCGAGGTGCAGGTGTTCCCCAGCGGCCAGAAGGCCGTGGTGGCCCAGGTGCTGGACCACGCCCGCGCGCCCAAGACCATCGAAGCCGGCCGCAGCGCGGGCATCGTGCTGGACCGCGAGGTGGACGTCTCGCGCGGCGACTGGATCCTGGCGGCGCCGGTGGCTGCCGAGGTGGCCCCCAGTGCCGATGACTTCGATTTCGACACCCCCGCCGCCGTCAGCCCCTACCCGGGCACCAAGGAGCTGTCCACCACCATCGCGTGGATGGACGACGAACCCCTGGTCGCCGGCCGCGTTTACTGGGCGCTGCACGGCCACCGCTGGGTCAAGGCCAAGGTGCGGCGCGTGGTGCACAAGCTCGATATCCACACCCTGGCCGAGCAGGACTCCGACCACCTCGGCCCCAACGCCATCGGTCACGTCGATCTGCTGTTGCAGGAGCCGGTACCGGCGGTGCCGTTTGAACGTTCGCGTGCGCTCGGCGCCCTCATCCTGGTGGACACCGCCAGCCACAAAACCTCGGGCGCAGTGCTGGTGAACTGATTCGCACCCAGAACCCCACCGGCTTGCCCATAAAATCGAGCCTTTGAGCCCGACCGGCCGCCGCGCAGGCACACCGTCTTGCGCCGGCCGGCTTTCTCATTGACAACCCTGCTGCACTGCCCAGCGCCCCACCATGACCCACGTTGTTACCGAAGCCTGCATCGCCTGCAAATACACCGACTGTGTGGATGTTTGCCCCGTGGACTGCTTCCGCGAAGGCCCCAACTTCCTCACCATCGACCCCGATGAGTGCATCGACTGCGCCGTCTGCATCCCCGAGTGCCCGGTGAGCGCGATCTACGCCGAGGAAGACGTGCCGAAGGACCAGCAGCACATGATCCAGCTCAACGCCGACCTGGCCCGCCTGCCCAACTGGAAGAGCATCACCAAGCGCAAGGCCGCCTTGCCCGAAGCCGAGCAATACAAAGACCAGACCGGCAAGCTGCCCCTGCTCAAGCGCTGAGTCCCACGGGTGTCTGCCGAGCCCATGTCAGTGATTGACACCCAGGCCCTGGTCATCGGCGCCGGTCCGGTGGGCCTGTTCCAGGTGTTCCAGCTCGGGCTGCAGGAAATCGGCGCTCACGTGGTGGATGTACTGCCCGAGCCCGGTGGCCAATGCGTCGCCCTTTATCCCGACAAACCGATCTACGACATCCCTGGGCTGCCGGTGTGCACCGGCCGGGAGCTGACCGAACGGCTGCTGGCGCAAATCGCCCCGTTCCGCGCCCCGATGCACCTGGGCCAGCAGGTGCACACACTGACCCGCCTGGATGACGGGCGCTGGCACCTCACCACCAGTGGCGGCCTCGCCTTCCATGCGAGCACCGTCTTCATCGCGGCCGGTGTGGGCGCCTTCGTCCCCCGCAAAGCCGCCATCGACGGCTTGGCGCCGCACGAAGACCGACAGGTGTTCTACCACCCGGCACCCGATGCGGCATTGGACGGCCGCCACGTGGTGGTGCTCGGTGGCGAAGACGCCGCCCTGCTCACCGCCTTGGACCTGGTGCAGACCAGCCGATGCAACAGCGTGACACTGCTGCACCGTACCGACAAGTTCAAACCCGACGACCCGGCGCTCGACGCCGCGGTGGCACAGGCGCTGGCGTCCGGCCGCTTACAACTGGTGGTGGGCCAGCCGATGACGGCCGAAGCGGATGCCGACGGTCACCTGGTCGCCCTGCAGGTGGCCACTCCAGGCGATACCACCGTGCGTCTGCCGCTGGACACCTTGCTGCCGCGACTGGGCCTGTCACCCCGGCTGGGCCCACTGGCCGACTGGGGGCTGGCCATGGAACGCAAACAACTCACCGTGGCGCCCGACACCTTCGCCACCAGTGCACCGGGTGTGTTCGCCGTGGGCGACGTCAACAGCTACCCAGGCAAGCGCAAGCTCATCCTCTGCGGCTTCCACGAGGCCACCTTGGCGGCGTTCGCGGCCGCGGGCATCGTCTATCCCGAGCGGCGCAGCCTGATGCAGTACACCACCACCAGCCCCCGTCTCCACGAGCTGCTGGGGGTGGCAACCCCCGCAAACACCTGATCAGCCCAGCAGCCGCATGGGCACCGGCGCATGGCCGTGGTTGAGCGGCCCATGGCCACCCCCCGTGCGCACACCCGCGCCCGCCTCGATCGCCCCGCGGATGTAGCCGTGGGCGGCCTGGACCGCCTCGTCCAGCGGGTGGCCAAGCGCGAGGTGGGCCGCAATCGCCGACGACAGCGTGCAGCCTGTGCCATGAACGTTGCGGCTGGCGATCCTTGGGCCCGTCAGGTGCTGCCAGTAGGCGGCCGGTGCATCGGCCAGCGCCAGCACATCGGTCAACAGGTCGCCCCCCAGATGCCCCCCCTTGAGCAGCACCGCTCGGGCACCCAGTGCGAGCAGATCGGCGCAGGCGCCTTCGAGTTCGGACTCGTCGCGCACCGGGCGGCCCAGCAGCAAACCGGCTTCGTCCAGGTTGGGCGTGACCACCGTGGCGCGAGGAAACAGCTCGCGCACCAGCGCCGACACTGTCGCCTCCTCGATCAGGCGGTCGCCACTGGTGGCCACCATCACCGGGTCCAGCACCACCCGCTCCAGGCGGTAGGTGTCGATGGCCCAGGCCACCACCTCCACCACCTCGGGCGCGTGCAGCATGCCGATCTTGACCGCGTCCACGCCAATGTCGTCCAGCACCGCTGCCAGCTGGGCCTTCAAAAAGGCCGGTGGCACGCCGTGGATGCCACTCACGCCCAGCGTGTTCTGCGCCGTCAGGGCCGTGATCGCGGTCATGCCGTAGCAGCCGAGGGCGCTGAAGGTCTTGAGATCGGCCTGGATGCCGGCGCCACCGCTGGAGTCGCTGCCGGCGATCGTCAGCACACGGGGGTAATGAAAGGTCTGGCTCATGGCGGAATTATCCTGCAGCGCACCATCTCGGCCCCTGCCTTGTGATGTAATTCCAAAGGTCGAAACCGAATGACTTCACACATCTCCTCCCCCACTCCTCAAGAGCCCGTGCTGATCCTGGGCGCCGGGCTGATGGGCCGGCTGCTGGGCGTCGCCCTTGCACGGGCTGGCCATGCGGTGCGGTTGCTCGATGCGGGCACACCCGACGGCAGCGGTGGTGCAGCCCGCGTGGCCGCCGCCATGCTGGCCCCGCTGGCCGAATCGGCCGTGACCGAACCCAACGTGGTGGCCATGGGGCAGTACGCCCTGGTACGCTGGCCCGAGCTGCTGCGCACCCTGGCCGCCCCGGTATTTTTTCAGCAGGCGGGCACGCTCGTGCTGTGGCACCGGCAAGACGCCCCCGAGGCCCACCGTTTTCGCGCCATCCTGGGCGGCGTGCAGCAGGCCCTGCCCAGCCTGCCCCACCCCCAGGCGGTGGACGCTGCGGCCATCGCCGAACTGGAACCCGCACTGGCGCAGCGCTTTCACCAGGGCCTGTACCTGCCCGAAGAAGGCCAGCTCGACAACCGGGAACTCTTGCAAGCCCTGAACCAGACCCTGGCCGAGCTGGGCGCGGAGGTGCAGTGGCAGACGGCCTGGACGCTGGAACAGGCGCAGGAGCACCAACGCCGACAAGGCGGCTGGGTGCTGGACTGCCGGGGGCTGGGTGCGCAAGGCAACTGGAACATGCCCGCAGGCGGCCTGCGCGGCGTCCGCGGCGAGGTGGTGCGGCTGCACGCCCCCGACGTGACGCTGCAGCGCCCCACCCGCATGCTGCACCCCCGCTACCCCATTTACATTGCGCCCAAGCCCGGCCACATCTTCGTCATTGGGGCGACCGAAATCGAAACCAACGACCTCACGCCAGCGAGCGTGCGCTCCACCCTGGAACTGCTGAGCGCCGCCTACGCCGTGCACCCCGGCTTTGGCGAAGCACGCATCCTGGAGCTCAACTCCCAGTGCCGCCCCACCCTGGCCGACAACCTGCCCGCCGTGCGGGAAGCTGCGCCCAGGGTGCTGCAAATCAACGGACTGTACCGCCATGGCTTCATGATTTCTCCTGCCGTGGTCGACGCGGTGCTGGAGCACATGCACAGCGGCACACAGACACTGGCTCAGCGTCTTGGGCTGCGCTTCGACACGCTGGCCACCACGGCCACGGCCTGACCCCTAGCCCGCCATGCGAGTTCTCATCAACCAACAGCCCCACGAACTGCCAGCCGACGCCACCCTGGCCGACGCAGTGACGGCGTTTGGCGCCAACGGTCCGTTTGCCGCCGCCGTCAACCTGCGCTTCGTGCCCCGCGGTCAGTACGCCAGCACCCCGCTGGCCGAAGGCGACCAGATCGAAATCATTTCCCCCGTCACTGGCGGCTGAACCATGCCTGCTTTCACCCCGACCCCCGACCCGCTGGTCTTGTACGGCGAAACATTTCCCAGCCGTCTGCTGCTGGGCACCTCGCGCTACCCCTCGCCGGCCGTGCTGGAACAGGCCGTGGCCGTTTCCACGCCTTGCATGCTCACCGCCTCGCTGCGCCGCCAGGCAGGCGGTGGCGAACTGGACGCCACCCAGGGCTTCTGGGCCCTGCTGCAGCGCATGGGCGTGCCGGTGCTGCCCAACACCGCCGGTTGCCACTCGGTGCAGGAGGCCATCACCACCGCCGAAATGGCGCGCGAGGTGTTTGGCACCGACTGGGTCAAGCTCGAGCTGATCGGCGACGACTACACCCTGCAGCCCGACACACTGCAACTGGTTGGCGCTGCCGAGCAACTGGTGCGAAGCGGCTTCAAGGTGCTGCCCTACACCACCGACGACCTGGTGCTGTGCCAGCGCCTGGTGGACGTGGGCTGCCAGGCCGTGATGCCCTGGGCTGCGCCCATTGGCACCGGCAAAGGACCGATCAACCCCTACGCACTGCGCATGCTGCGCGAGCGGCTGAGCGTGCCGCTCATCGTCGATGCCGGCCTGGGCCTGCCGTCTCACGCCTGTCAGGTGATGGAGTGGGGCTTTGACGCCGTGCTGCTCAACACCGCTGTGGCGCTGGCGCGCGACCCCGTCGCCATGGCCCAGGCGTTTGCCGACGCGGTGCGCGCCGGCCGCCGGGCTTTCCTTGCGGGGGCCATGGAGCCTCAAGAGGCCGCACAACCCAGCACCCCGGTGCTGGGCACGCCGTTCTGGCACCATGCCTGACCCCACGCGACACCCCATGAACGACCTCTCCCTGCCCTCGGTGGACGAGCTGACCCGCCTGCACGCGGCGCTGGCCCTGGATTCCAATGTCGACGCCACGGCCTTGCCGAACGGCCAGGGCGTACAGGCGCTGGCTTACGCGGCATCGCGCCGCCTGGGTTTCATCGATGCCGATGCCCATTGCATCGCCCACGCGTGGCAGCGCCAGACCGACCGGACGGGCCACTTTGAGGTGACCCTGTGGCCCGAGGCCGCCGTGGATTACGGTCTTCTGCCACCAGGCCAGGCTCCGGGCCAGGGGTTTGCCCCCTGCCCGCGCGAGCTGGGCGTGTACGCGGTGCTGCCCGATGCCCAATGGGTTGGGCGCATGGCGGCAGCTGGCGTGCCCACCGTGCAACTGCGTTTCAAGTCCAGCGACCCGGCGGCGATCCGCCGCGAAGTGCAGGCGGCCGTGGCGGCTGTGAAGGGCACCGACAGCCTGCTCTTCATCAACGACCATTGGCGTGAAGCCATGGCCGCGGGCGCCTACGGCGTGCACCTGGGCCAGGAAGACCTGGACACCCTGTCACCCGCCGACCTGGACGCGATGCGACAGAGTGGACTGCGGCTCGGGCTGAGCACCCACGGCTACGCCGAGATGGTGCATGCCGCACAGGTGCAACCGAGCTACCTTGCCCTGGGCGCTGTGTTCCCCACGACACTCAAGGCCATGCAAACGCCGCCCCAAGGTCTGGCCCGGCTGCAGGCCTATGCCCGGCTGGCGCGGGATTACCCGTTGGTGGCCATTGGCGGCATCGCCATCGAACACCTGCCAGCCGTGGCCGGCACCGGCGTGGGCAGTTTCGCGGTGGTGCGAGCCATTACCGGCGCTGAGGCACCGGAAGCCGCGGCCCGCCTGCTGATGGAACGCTGGAAACAGGCCCGCGGCGCGTGATCTGGCACCATACCACGCTCCATTAAGGGCCAGTTTCCTGTTATAATTTAAAGCTGTTCCCCGATAGCTCAGTCGGTAGAGCGCCGGACTGTTAATCCGTAGGTCCCTGGTTCGAGCCCAGGTCGGGGAGCCAAAATTTCTTTTGAAATCAAAGGCTTGCATCAGCGATGGTGCAAGCCTTTTGTTTTTCGCTTTCAGTCCGTAGCCAAGTCACCGCAGATTCCGTAGCCAACTTCTGCCCTTTCCGTAGCCAAGTGCACAGTGCGAATCGCTGTTGCAGATTGTCTACAGTCTGGCCAAGGTTGGCAATCGGAGGCTGTCTTTGTGAAGGTAGAGGCCAAGAAATAGGCTTACTCCATGGCGGTCGGGACAAGTTAAGGGTTGTAGGACACCCGCCCGCGCAGGTGCACCACGGGGGCAGCGCATTCACGAAGGGTGGGTGTCGTGCAAGCCTCGGGGGAGGAAACCGCGGGGAG
>Ga0208242_100306_pt1 | contig 43965 bp, 41 predicted proteins | sample SubbioAug_CSW13A_FD_184825 | JGI IMG/M metagenome (GOLD analysis project Ga0208242, IMG submission 184825) | Serpentinite rock and fluid subsurface biosphere microbial communities from McLaughlin Reserve, California, USA - CR12Aug_CSW13A (SPAdes) | ecosystem: Environmental > Terrestrial > Deep...
CGGGGGCGGGCTCGCACTGCACCGCCGTCACCCGCTGCTGGAAGCGGATCTCGCCGCCCAGCGCGGTGATCTTCTCGCGCAGCGCCTCCACCACCTTCACCAGCTTGAAGGTGCCGATGTGCGGGTGGGCCATGTACAGGATCTCGGGCGGGGCGCCCGCGTCCACGAATTCCTGCATCACCTTGCGGCCCAGGAAGCGCGGGTCCTTGATCTGGCTGTACAGCTTGCCGTCGGAAAACAGGCCGGCGCCGCCTTCGCCGAACTGCACGTTCGATTCCGGGGTGAGCACCTTCTTGCGCCACAGGCCCCAGGTGTCCTTGGTGCGCTGGCGCACCGGTTTGCCGCGCTCCAGCACGATGGGCTTCAGGCCCATCTGCGCCAGCGCCAGCGCGGCAAAAATGCCGCAGGGCCCAAAGCCCACCACCACCGGGCGCTCGTTGTCATTGGCAGGCCAGTCAGCGGGCGCCTGGGCCGGCTTGTGCCAGGCCATGTCGGGCGTGGGCAGGATGTGCGGGTGGTTGGGGAAGCGGGCCAGCACCTCGGCCTCCTGGGCCGGCGAGCGCAGGGCCACATCGACGATGTAGACGGCCAGCAGGTCGGCCTTGCGTGCGTCAAAGCTGCGTTTGTGCACGCGCAGCTCGGTCAGGTCGGCTTCGTTCACGCCCAAGGCCTGGGCGGCCAGGGCTTTGAGGGCCGCCACCGGGTGTGGGGTGGGCAGGCGGTCGGCGTCGGTTTCGGCGGGGGCGTCGGCGGCGCGGCGGGCTTCCACCGGCAGCGCGGCCAGCGGCAGTTTGAGTTCGGCGATTCGGATCATGGGCGGGGCTTGTGGCGATCAAGCAGGGCGCCCAATGATAGCGAGAACGGTCCGGGCCGGGTGGGCGCGTCCGTTCCGGGGGATAATGGCGATGTGAAGCCTGCCAGACCGCCGCTGGCGCAAGACCCGAAAGGGCGCGCTGGAGGAACGTCCGGACTGCACAGGACAGCGTAGCAGCTAACGGCTGCCCACCGTGAGGTGAGGATCAGAGCAACAGAGACGAGTCCTTGGGGACCAACCGCTTCGGCGGCAGGAGCCTGGGGGGTGAAACGGGCAATCTCTACGCGCAGCAACACCAAGTAGGCCAGCGTCGATGTGGTTCCGCAGAGCTGGCGGGTAGGTGGCACCGAGCCGTGTGGGCGACCCACGGCCCAGAGGAATGGCGGTCACGTCGGGGCAACCCGACGCACAGAATCCGGCGTACCGGCAGACTTCACACTTTATTCAGAAACGCTCGTGCGCCCCCAGCACGCGCCATTCGCCGGCGGCCAGGGTGCCCAGCGCCACCCGGCCCAGGCGCAGGCGGTGCAGAACACTGGCCTGCAGTCCGGCGCTGGCCAGCCAGTCGGGCAGGCGCTGCGGGGTGTAGGTTTTTACCGCCAGGCGCAGCCGGGTGCGGGCCGCACTCTGGCTGCCCACGCTCAGTTTCAGCAACGGCGTGCGCGGCCCCCAGGCCATGTCGGCCTTGTGTTGCTCCAGCGCGGCCAGGGCGTCGGGCGCCACTTGGTCCGGTACGTCCACCACCCATTCGTGTTCCAGCAGCGGGCCGTCTTCGCGCAGCACGCGCAACACGCCGGGGCTCTGGGCGAACACCGCCAGGCCACTGCTGGCCGCCGGCATGGGGCTGACGCAGCGCAGGTGCTTCAAGTGCCAGGGGCGCAGCGTGCTGTTCGGCGCCAGCAGGCCTTGCAGCGTTTGGTCGGGGGCCAGTGCCACGCCCACCGGTTTGTGCCAGACTAGGGTGATGGGCTGCAACGCCTCCACCCGCGCGTCGGGCGCAATGGACACGGTTTCCTCGCGCACCCGGCGTGCCGGGTCGTCGGCCATCGCGCCGTCCACCGTCACCCAGCCGCCTTCAATCAGGCGTTCGGCGTCGCTGCGCGAGCAGCCGCGCAGGGCCGCCACGCGCTTGGCCAAGCGTTCGCCGTCGGGTTGCACGGCCTCAGACATTGAAACCGCCCAGGCTCTCGATGCGCTCGACGTGGGCCAGCAGGGAACGCTTGGCGACCGGCCACAGGCGTTCGGGCACGTCGTCGTAGGCCAGCGCCACCCAGTCGTCGTGGCTGCCGTGCGGGAGTTGGCGCATGGCGGCGGCGATCTTGGCTTCGCGCTTGAGCCGGTGCTGCTTGAGCTGGGTGATGGCGCCGGGGGCGTTGCCCAGCACATGCCCGTGGGCCGGCAGGATGAACTCGATGCCGTCCGACGCGCAGGCGGCCAGCAGCCGGTCCAGCGACTGCAGGTAGGCGTCCATGTTGCCGTCGGGCGGGTCGATCACCGTGGTGCTGCCGTTGAGGATGTGGTCGCCGCTGAAGAGCAGACCGTCTTCCTCCAGCACCAGGCAGACGTGGTTGGCGGCGTGGCCGGGGGTGTGGATGGCCCGCAGGGTGTGGCGGCCGTAAGGGCCTTCGAGCACCAGCCGTTCGCCGTCGGCCAGGGCACGGTCGGGGGCGAAATGGCTGTGGGCCCGGGCAGAAGGGGCGCTGGCCAGACCCAGGATGTCCGGTGCCGGGCGGCCCTGCTGGCGGCACAGGGCCTGCAAGGGCTGGGCGCCGGGCGAATGGTCGGGGTGGGAGTGGGTGCACACGATGTGGCGGATGTCGCCTCCGGCGGCGCGCCACAGCCGCTCCAGGTGGGGCTCGTCGGCCGGGCCGGGGTCGATCACGGTGTAGCCAGCGCCCGGCTCACCGACCAGGTAACTGTTTGTGCCAGGTCCGGTCATGAAGCCGGGGTTGGGGGCGGTGACGCGCTGCACGTTCTTGAGCAGCGTGACCGGGCGTTCGTGCTGCCAGTCGAGGTGGTGGTTGAGCTGGCCGTCGGGGCAGGTCAGCGCGAGTTCTCCAAAGGGGGGCTCGTGCTCCATGTAGCGCACCTCTTTGCCCTCGAGCCAGCCGGCGCGCGGGCAGCTCACCCACAGCGGTTGTTCGGTGGCACTGCAGGCGGCCAGCACGGCGTCCACGGTGGCGAAGGTGGCCAGCCGTTCGAGCGTGCGCACCGTGGGGAACACCATGTGGAACTGCCCGGCATGGTGGCGTTGCAGCGCTTCGGCGGGCTGTACCCATTGGGGCTCGAACTGCTCGGAACCGTCGGCTTCGGGCTGTTGCCCCTCGGGCATGCGTGCCACCAGGAAGGGCACGTCGAAGCGGCGCGGCAGGTCGCGGTCGGTGATCCAGTGGGCCAGCACGTAGACCTGGTCGGCCGCCAGGCTCAGGCCACTGGCGGCGCATTGGTCCACGAAGGGGCCATGGCGGTCAAGCGCAGCCACGTCGGTGGCGTCGGCCCACTGGCCGTCGGCCCGGCGGGCCAGCAGCACACCCAGTTCCTCGAAGCTTTCCCGGATGGCAGCGATCGCCTGCGTCAGGTGCTCGTCGCTCTGGGTGCTGCGGCGGCGTGCCTGACCGTGGGCGGTGGCATCGGCCGCGTCGATGGCGCCCCCGGGGAATACGTAGGCGCCAGGGGCAAAACTGGCCGTCATCGAGCGGCGGGTCATCAACAATTCGAGGCCCTGGGCACCGTCGCGCAGCAGCAGCACGGTGGCCGCGGGGCGCAGCGGGGCAGGGTCTCGGGGCGGGTAAGGCCGTTGGGTGGGGCGCACCATCGGGGCAGGTCTCCTGGTTGTCGGCCGAAGTCGGGCCGGGTGTCGTGGTCGAGCCAATGGTAATCGTCTGTAAAAAATCGCGCTGCCCCGTTTGTCACCGGCCGCGCCCAGGACCATAATGGGTGCATTCATATCAATTTCAGGAGAAGGTCATGCGTACTCCCGCAGTTGTGGCGTCGGCCCTGGCCGTCGCGCTGTTGGCTGGTTGCGCCAACATGTCTGAAGAACAGAAAAGCGGTACCGCCCGCGGGGCGATGATCGGGGCCGCGGCCGGCGCCGTGCTGGGGGCGGTCACCGACGGCAGCTCGGGCGCCGTGAAGGGCGCCGCCATTGGCGCCGGCGTGGGCGCGGTGGGCGGCCACGTCTGGTCCACCCGCATGGAAGAGCAGAAGCGCCAGATGGAGGCGAGCACCCGTGGCACGGGTGTCGAAGTCACCCAGACGGCCGACAACCAGCTCAAGCTCAACATCCCGAGCGACGTGTCGTTCGACGTCGGCCGGGCCGACATCAAGCCCAATTTCCGGCCCATCCTCGACACCTTTGCCCAGGGCTTGGTCAGGAACCCCGGGGCGCGCGTGACCATCATCGGCCACACCGACAGCACCGGCTCCGATGCGATCAATAACCCGCTGTCGGTCAACCGGGCCGCGAGCGTGCGCGACTACCTGACGGCACGGGGTGTGCCGGCGGGTGTGATCAGCATCGACGGCCGTGGCTCACGCGAGCCCATCGCCAGCAACGACACCGCCGAGGGCCGCGCCCGCAACCGCCGCGTCGAGATGTTCATGGCCGAGCCGGCACGCTGAGCCGCTGCCCGATAATGCGCCCATGCAGGTTTCCTTCACCAAAATGCAGGGCGCGGGCAACGACTTTGTCGTGCTCGACGAAACGCGCGGTCTGCTGGGTCTGAGCCCGGCGCAGTACCGCTTCCTGGCCGATCGCCACTTTGGCGTGGGGGCCGACCAGATCCTGAGCGTGCGGCCCGCGCCGCACCCGGGGGTGGACTTCGAATACGTCATCCACAATGCCGACGGCGGGCAGGTCGAGAACTGCGGCAACGGGGCGCGCTGTTTCGTGCGCTATGTGCATGACCGCGGCCTGACCGACAAGACCACGGTGCGGGTGCAGGTCTCGGGTGGCGAAATGGCGCTGAGCCTGGACCCCGACGGCCGGGTGACGGTGGACATGGGGCCGCCGGTGTTCGAGCTGCCCCGCATCCCGTTCGACAGCCAGGGCCAGTCGCCGCTGGCCGAGGGCGACTGGCCGCGCTGGCCGTTGACCCTGGACACCCCTGCCGGTGTGCAGACGGCTCCGGTGGCGGTGCTGTCCATGGGCAACCCCCACGCGGTGCTGCGGGTGGACGACGTGGACACGGCGCCCGTGGCCGAGTGGGGGCCGCTGATCGAGCGGCACCCGTGCTTTCCCCGCCGCGTCAACGCCGGCTTCCTGCAGGTGCTGGACCGTGGCCACGCCCGTTTGCGGGTGTACGAGCGCGGCGCCGGCGAAACCCTGGCCTGCGGTACCGGGGCCTGTGCCGCGGTGGTGGCCGGCATCCGCCTGGGCTGGTTGGACGAGCGGGTGGACGTCGAGCTGCGCGGTGGCCGATTGACCATTGCGTGGCCGCTGAGCCAGGGCCTGGGCGCGTCGGTGCGCATGACCGGGCCGGCCGACACCGTGTTCGAAGGCCGTATCGACGTGCCCGACCTGCCCTGATTTCTTCCCTGTTTGCCCGCCTGGAGCCTCCACTTGGACACCCGCGACACCATCCCGCCGATCACCGAAGACGACATTGCGCAGTTCCTGGTCAACACGCCCGACTTTTTCGAGCGCCATGCGGAACTGCTGGCCAGCGTGCAACTGACCAGCCCGCACGGCCAGCGCGCGGTCAGCCTGCAGGAGCGCCAGGCCGAGCTGCTGCGCGAGAAAATCCGCCACCTGGAGCTGAAGGCGGCCGAGATGATCCGCCACGGGCAGGAAAACGTGCAGATCGCCCACCGGCTGCACCGCTGGACCCGTGGGCTGTTGCTGGTGTCGGCGCCGGCGGAGCGGCCCTCGGCCATCGTGCGCAGCCTGGAGACCGAGTTCCAGGTGCCGCAGGCCGCGATGAAGGTCTGGGGCGTGTCCGAGGCCTGGGCCGACCAGCCTTTTGCCCAGGGGGCAAGCGCCGATGCCTGTGCCTTTGCCACCTCGCTCACGGTGCCTTACTGCGGTGCCAACCCCGGGCTGGAGGCGGCGCGCTGGCTGGCCGACCCGCAGGCCGCGGCCTCGCTGGCCCTGGTGCCGTTGCGCCTGGAGGCGGGCCAGCCGGCCTTCGGGCTGCTCGTGCTCGGCGCCAGCGACCCGCGCCGCTTCTCGGCCGACATGGGCACCGACTTCCTCGAGCGCATCGGCGAGCTGGCTTCGGCGGCCCTGTTGCCCCTGTTGCCGGCCTGATACCCGCTGGATGCCCCCAAGGCGAGCGCGCCCATGACCCCGGCCCCAACCGACGATGCTTGGGTCGAGCGCTACCTGGCCCATGTGCGGGTGGAAAAGCGCCTGGCGGCCCGCACCCAGGACCTGTACGCGCTCCATTTGCAGGATCTGCTGCAACGCTGCACCGGCGCAGGTCTGGCATTGACGGCAGTGCGCGACGCCCACCTGCGCCAGTGGCTGGTCCAGTGGCGTGCGCAGGGACGCAGTTCGCGCGGCATGGCGCTGGTGCTGTCGTGCTGGCGGGGGTTCTACACCTGGCTGGGGCGGCAGGGGGTCGTGCCGTTCAACCCGGTACAGGGCGTGCGGCCACCCAAAGCGCCGCAACCCCTGCCCAAGGCGCTGGCGGTGGAGGAGGCGCTGCGTCTGGTCGAGGCCCCTGAAGCGCCCGAGGGCGGCGAGTCCGCCCTGGCCGCGCGCGACCGTTGCATGGCCGAGTTGCTGTACGGCTGCGGCCTGCGGGTGGCCGAGCTCGTGGGCCTGGACCTGGTGGCCAGTCCCGCCGCGCAGGGCTGGATCGATGTGGCCGAGGCCGAACTGCGGGTGTTGGGCAAGGGCAGCAAATGGCGCAGCGTGCCGATCGGTGGGCCGGCGCTGGAGGCGCTGCGCCACTGGCTGGCTTGGCGGCCGGCGTTCGCCGGTGCCGACGAAACGGGCCCGCTGTTCGTGGGGCGCCGGGGCGAGCGCCTGAGTACCCAGTCGGTGCGCTTGCGGCTGCGGCGGTTGTCGCAACAAGCCGGTCTGTCCACCCCGGTGCACCCCCACATGCTGCGCCACAGCTTTGCCAGCCACCTGCTGCAGTCCAGTCACGACCTGCGGGCCGTGCAGGAGTTGCTGGGCCATGCCCACATCAGCACCACCCAGGTGTACACCCGGCTCGATTTCCAGCACCTGGCCCAGGTGTACGAAGCGGCGCATCCGCGGGCCCGAAAGTCCGGTGGTGGCTAGGGTCTAGGGAAACCCCCGGGTGTGTCCGGGTGCGGGGAGCCCGACAATCCACGCTTTGAGTCATTCGCAACAGGAGTCATCCATGAAATCATTCATCGCTTTCATCCAGGCCTGCCTGCTGGGCTGGATGGTGTCGTCGTCCGCGCTGGCGTCCGACGCCATCAAGGTCGTCTACCACATGAGCGAAGGCATTCCCCAGGCTTCGCGCGCCATCAACAACATCCGCAACCACCTGGCGGCCGATCCGTCGGCCAAGATCGTGGTGGTGACCCACGGCCTGGGCATCGATTTCCTGCTGGACGGCGCCACCAACCAGATGGAGCAGCCGTTTGCCGGTGCGATCGGCGAGCTGGCCGGCCGTGGCGTCGAGTTCCGCGTATGCAACAACACGCTGGTGTCGCGCAAGATCGACGCGGCCAAGCTGGCGATGGAAGCCAAGATCGTGCCGTCGGGCGTGGCCGAAGTGGCCAAGCTGCAGGCCAAGGAAGGCTTCGTCTACCTGCGCCCCTGACGGGATCGCTGCTCTCCCACCGGGCCGGGTGTTCCCCGGCCTTTTGTTTTAATAGCGCCCCATGAAAACCATCCGACTCAAGCCGGGCAAGGAAAAGTCCCTGTTGCGGCGCCACCCCTGGGTGTTCGACGGCGCCATTGCCAAGGGCGGCGGCGATGCGGGCGAGACCGTGCGCGTGGAAAGCCACGACGGCGCCTTTCTGGCCTGGGGGGCGTACTCGCCCCAGTCGCGCATCCGGGTACGGGTGTGGAGCTTTGACCAGGCGCAGCGCATCGACGCGACCTTCCTCGCGTCGCTGGTGCAGCGGGCCGTGGCACTGCGCGCTGGCTGGAACCTGCCCAGCGACGGGATTCGGCTGGTGCACGGCGAATCGGACGGCCTGCCCGGCCTGGTGGTGGACCGCTACGGCGACACCCTGGTGGCGCAGTTCACCAGCTGTGGCACCGAGCGCTGGAAGGCGGTGCTGGCCGACGCCCTGCTGGAGGCCACCGGCCTGCAGCGCCTGTACGAGCGGTCCGACGCCAGCGCCCGTGCGCTGGAGGGCCTGCCCGAAGTCACGGGCTGGCTGCGCGGTGGTGGCGACACGGCGCTCGTCATCCACGAGCACGGCTGGCGCCTGGGGCTGGACGTGGCGCACGGCCACAAGACCGGCTACTACCTGGACCAGCGCGACAGCCGCCGCGACTGTGCCGACTGGGTGCGTCGGCTCGGTCTGCGCGAGGTGCTCAACTGCTTCAGCTACACCGGCGGCTTCACCGTGGCCGCGCTCGCGGGCGGCGCGGAGCATGTCACCTCCGTCGATTCGTCCGGCCCGGCGCTGGCCCAGGCGCGGGCCAACGTCGAACTCAACGGTCACGACGTGGCGCGTTGCACCTTCCTGGACGCCGACGTCAACGCCAGCCTGCGCGCCTTCCTGGCCGAGGGCCGCCAGTTCGATGCCATCGTGCTCGACCCGCCCAAGCTCGCGCCCACGGTGGCGCATGCCGAACGCGCCGCGCGCGCCTACAAGGACATCAACCGGCTCGGCCTGAAGCTGCTGCGTCCGGGTGGGCTGCTGTTCACCTACTCCTGCTCGGGCGGCATCGGGGTGGAGCTGTTCCAGAAGATCGTGGCCGGGGCCGCGCTCGATGCCGGGGTGGACGCGGCCATCGTGCAGCGCCAGGGCGGTGCGCCCGACCACCCGGTGGCGCTCAACTTCCCCGAGGGCGAGTACCTCAAAGGGCTGGTGCTGGTGCGGCGCCATTGAACCCGCACGGCCTCCGCGAGCGAGGCCACACGCCCACCGGGCACTTGACAGCCGCACTACACTGCTTTCAAGGGGCCCGTTGCGGCCCGTTCCCCACTTGTCCTGACACACCATGGCCCTGATTCCCGCCACCATCCTCACCGGCTTCCTCGGTTCCGGCAAAACCACCCTGCTCAAGCGCGTGCTGTCCGAAGCGCACGGCCAGAAGATCGCCGTCATCGAAAACGAGTTCGGCGAAGAGAACATCGACAACGACATCCTCGTGGCCGACACCGAGGAGCAGATCATCCAGATGAGCAACGGCTGCGTCTGCTGCACCATCCGCGAGGACCTGCGCAGCACGCTGCAACTGCTGGCGGCCAAGAAGCGCAAGGGCGAGCTCGACTTCGAGCGCGTGGTGATCGAAACCACCGGCCTGGCCGACCCCGGCCCGGTGGCGCAGACCTTCTTCATGGACGACGAGGTGGCCGAAAGCTACCTGCTGGACTCCATCGTGACGCTGGTGGACGCCAAGCACGCCATGGAACAGCTCGACCACCGGGTCGAGGCGCAGCGCCAGGTGGGCTTTGCCGATCAGATTTTCGTCAGCAAGGCCGACCTGGTGGACGCCGAGGCACTGGACGCGCTGACCCACCGCCTCAAGCACATGAACCCGCGCGCCCCGATCGAGACGGTGCACTTCGGCGAAGTGGCGCTCAACAAGGTGCTCGACCTGCGCGGCTTCAACCTGAACGCCAAGCTAGACATCGACCCCGATTTCCTCAAGGCCGACGATCACGGGCACGACCACCACGACCACAGCCATTGCGACCATGACCACGGCCACTGCGAGCACGAAGGCCATGGTCACGGTCACCACGACCATGCCCACGGCGAGCATTGCGACCACCCCTCGCACGCCCACCACCACCATCACGACGACGACGTGAAAAGCTTCGTCTACCGCGCCGAGCGCCCGTTCGACCCGGCCAAGCTGGAGGACTTCCTCGGCGCCATCGTGCAGGTGTACGGTCCCAAGCTGCTGCGCTACAAAGGCGTGCTGCACATGAAGGGGACCGAGCGCAAGGTGATCTTCCAGGGCGTGCACCAGCTCATGGGCTCCGACCTGGGCCCCGAGTGGAAGGCCGACGAGCCGCGCCAGAGCAAGATGGTGTTCATCGGCATCGACCTGCCGCGCGACATCCTGGTGCAGGGGCTGGAGCAGTCGCTGGCCTGAGCCTCGAACCGAACTCGTCGTGCGCCGCCGGTCGATCCGTCGCCGGCGGGCCCTTCAGGCCGTACAATCGACCGCGACCGACTGGGCGACCACCCGAGGCTCCCCTGTGTGGAGGCTCCAGCGGTGCAGCGGGACCCGTCCCATCCGGCCGAACCGGCCCCCGATTCGAGAACGCGACATGCCCACCACCGCACACTCCACCGTCAAGAAAGACCCCAAGCTGGCGAACCACTGGAAGACCAAGCCGCTGGAAGAGCTGACCGACGCCGACGTGCTGGCCATGCCCGACAGCGAGTACATGAATGACGTCCAACTGGCCTACTTCAAGCGCAAGCTGGAACAGCTCAAGCAGGACATCCTGATCAACGCCGGCGAAACCACCGAGCACCTGCGCGAAGACACCGTGGTGGTGCCCGACCCGGCTGACCGTGCCACCATCGAGGAAGAGCACGCGCTCGAGCTGCGCACCCGCGACCGCGAGCGCAAGCTGCTCAAGAAGATCGAGCAGTCGATTGCCCGCATCGATTCCGGCGACTACGGCTACTGCGACGAAACCGGTGAACCCATTGGTGTAGGCCGCCTGCTGGCCCGCCCCACGGCCAGCCTGTCCATCGAAGCCCAGCAGCGCCGCGAACTCAAGCAGAAGCTGTTCGGCGACTGACCGGTTCAGCCCTGCGTACGTCGCGGTCTTCCAGCACACCGACCATGGCCAAGGCCGACCCCGGCAAGGGTGGTTTCTTGTCAAAAGTGGCGCGCTTCGTGCGCCATCCGACGGTGGACTGGTCGGAGCTGGATGCGCGCACCCAGGGCGTTGACGAAGAGCGCGAAGCCCTCAAAGCGGCCATCCAGCGCAAGCGCCGCAACGACGCGGTTCGCCACCGCGAACTCAACGAACTGCGCGAGCTGATGCGCCGCCAGCCGGGCGACTCTGCCGTCGATGGGCAGGCGTGCGGCGACGGGCGGTCGTCGCTGCCAGCGGGGGGTGGGTCGTCCGACAAGACCCGCACGATCGAGCAGATCGCCCGCATCGAAGAGCAGATGGCGTCCCACTGGATGAGCCTGAGGGGCGCCGGTGAGGCCCGTCCCAGCACCCACATCGGTAGCGGCACCACCATCCCGGCGCAGCTTGAGGGCGGCGTCACCCAGCCGGCCCACCTGCAGGCGCGCAGTGGCCCCTCGGGGTTCCCAATGACGATCGACGTCGTCACCGAGGACCCGAACGCCGGCAACGCCGACTGGGAGCCGGCGCTGTCCCATCCTGCGATTGCGGAAGCGGCGGTGCGGTTTGCCAACGCCCAGTACGCCGACACCGAACGGGCCTTGCGCACCCTGATGGTGGAGGAGGCGCTGTCGCCTACCGCCCGCGCGGCCGGCGAGGTCTTGCTCGATGCCCTGCATGCCCAGGGCAACCTGGAAGGCTTCGAGGAATGCGCGGCCGAATTGGCCGAGCGTTTTGGCGGTCCGGTGCGCCATTGGCCCGAAGAAGGGACTGCCGCGGGGCCGGTGGCCGAGGAGGGGGAGCCCACCAGCGGCGCCACCCCGGTGCCAGCCCGCTGGGGCAGCTGGCGCTGCCCGCTGCTGCTCGATGCCTCGGTGGTGGCCCAGCTGCACACCACGGTGGCGGCGTCGGGCGGGCGGGCCTGGCTGGATTGGACCGACCTGCTGTCGGCCGACTTGCCCGCCGCCCAGGCGCTGCTGGCGCTGGTCAACAACTGGCTGCGCCAGCCGATCGAGTTCCATTTCCGCGGTGCCGCCGTGTTGCGTCGTCGGCTCAAGGCCAGTACCCCGTCGGGCCGGCGCGAGAACGACCCGGTGTGGTGGCTGCTGCGCCTCGCGCTGCTGCGGCTGATGCAGCGCCGCGATGAGTTCGACCTGGCGGCGCTGGACTATTGCGTCACCTACGGCGTGCTGCCACCCGAATGGGAAGAGCCGGTGTGCCGGTTCCAGGTGGCAGAAACCGCCCCCGAAGGACTGGACGCCCAGGCGGCGGCGCCCGAGCCAGGCCACGAGCCCATCCACCCGCTCGACACCCAACTCGTGGGGCTGGACGTGCTGGAATGGCCGGCCATGGCCACCACGGTGACCGGGGCCGAGACCCGATTCCCCGCGCTGCAGAACCCTCAGGGCTTTGCCGCCACCGAGCCGCTGCGCCAAGGGGCGGCGGTAGCCTTGACTGGCACCCTGCAAGGCGACGTGCCCGGTACGTTGGCCCGCCTGGACGCCGCGCTGGATGCCCACCCCATCGACCGCCCCTTCCGGATCGACTGCCACGGGTTGTTGAGGGTGGATTTCGCGGCCGCCGGCAGCCTGTTGCAGTGGTTCATGGCGGCTTCCTCCAAAGGGCTGAAGGTGGAGTTGGTCGAAGTCAGCCGCCTGGTTGGGGCGTTCTTCCATGTCGTGGGTATTGACGAGGCCGTGACCGTGCGCCTGCGACAATACTGAGCATGGAACACAAGGATTCTTCGCTTTTCTACGGCACCACCATCGTCTGCGTGCGCCGCGAAACGCCCGAGGGCGTGCAGGTGGCCATCGGCGGCGACGGCCAGGTGACGCTGGGCAACATCGTCGTCAAGGGCACGGCGCGCAAGGTGCGCAAGCTGCACCATGGCCAGGTGCTGGCGGGTTTTGCCGGCGCCACGGCCGACGCCTTCACCCTGTTCGAGCGTTTCGAGGCCAAGCTGGAGAAACACCAGGGCCACCTCACGCGCGCGGCCATTGAGCTGACCAAGGACTGGCGCACCGACCGCGTGCTGCGCCGCCTGGAAGCCATGCTGGCCGTGGCCGACAAGACGGCCAGCCTCATCATCACCGGCAACGGCGACGTGCTGGAACCCGAGTACGGCCTCGTGGCCATCGGCTCGGGCGGCGCCTACGCGCAGTCCGCGGCCAAGGCGCTGCTGGATCACACCGCGCTCAGCGCCGAGCAGATCGTGCGCGAGTCGCTCAAGGTGGCCGGTGAACTGTGCATTTACACCAACATGAACCACACGGTCGAGGTGCTGGCATGAGCAGCATGACCCCCCAGGAAATCGTGTCCGAACTGGACGCGCACATCATCGGCCAGAAGGCCGCCAAGCGTGCTGTGGCCATCGCGCTGCGCAACCGCTGGCGCCGCCAGCAGGTGGACGCCAAGCTGCGCCCCGAGATCACACCCAAGAACATCCTGATGATCGGCCCCACCGGCGTGGGCAAGACCGAGATCGCGCGCCGCCTGGCCCGGCTGGCCAATGCCCCCTTCATCAAGGTGGAGGCCACCAAGTTCACCGAGGTGGGCTATGTGGGCAAGGACGTGGACAGCATCATCCGCGACCTGGTGGACATGGCCGTGAAGCAGACGCGCGAGGCCGAGGTGGCCAAGCTGCGCACCCGCGCCGAAGACGCGGCCGAGGAGCGCATTCTGGACGCCTTGCTGCCCCCGCCGCGCAGCACCGGTGACCATGAGCCCGCGACCGACAGCACGGCCCGCCAGGTGTTCCGCAAGAAGCTGCGCGAAGGCCTGCTGGACGACAAGGAGATCGAGCTGGAGCTGGCGGCCGCCCAGCCCATGATGGAGGTGATGACGCCTGCAGGCATGGAGGAAATGGCCGAGCAGCTCAAGGGCCTGTTCGGCCAGCTCAACGCCGGCCGGCGCAAGACGCGCAAGCTGAAAATCGCCGAGGCGCGCAAGCTGCTGATCGACGAGGAAGCGGGCAAGCTCATCAACGAGGAAGAGATCAAGCTGCAGGCGGTGCACAACGCCGAGCAGAACGGCATCGTCTTCATCGACGAGATCGACAAGGTCACCAGCCGCAGCGAAGGCGCCAGCACCGGCGAGGTGTCGCGCCAGGGCGTGCAGCGCGACCTGCTGCCGCTGGTGGAGGGCACTACCGTGTCCACCAAGTACGGCCCGATCAAGACGGACCACATCCTCTTCATTGCCAGCGGCGCCTTCCACCTGAGCAAGCCCAGCGACCTGATCCCTGAACTGCAGGGGCGCTTCCCCATCCGGGTGGAGCTGCAGTCGCTCTCGGTGGCGGACTTCGAGGCCATCCTGACGCAGACCCACGCCAGCCTGGTGCGCCAGTACCAGGCGCTGCTCGCCACGGAAGGGGTGACGGTCACGTTCACGCCCGAGGGCATCACCCGCCTGGCGCAGATCGCCCACGACGTGAACGAGCGCACCGAGAACATCGGCGCGCGCCGCCTGGCCACGGTGATGGAGCACCTGCTCGACGAGGTGAGCTTCGACGCTGCCCGGCTGGAAGGCCAGACGGTGGTGGTGGACGCCGGCTATGTGGACGCCCGGCTGGGCGAACTCAGCCGCAACGAGGATCTGTCGCGCTACATCCTCTGACACCTGTTGCTTTCAAGCTCATGCAGGACTTTCAGTCCTGTTTCTAGGTGCTTGTTTTTCTTGGACTTTTGGGCCCGATTTACTTTGTAAGTCGGGCCTAAGTCTTTGATTTCATTCGAAAAATATCCAACCCCCCTGTTGCACGCAGGGGGTTTGGTGCTACAGTGGTGAAAAGTGCAAATTAGTGGTGAAAAGTGGGTTTTAAGGTCTGACTCCCGTGTTCCAAGGTGCCTCGTCCCTCAGTCTCGATGCCAAAGGTCGGCTCTCGGTGCCCACCCGGCACCGCGACGTCCTGAGCGCGACGGCGGGCGGCCAGCTCACCATCACCAAACACCCGCACGGCTGCCTCATGGTGTTCCCCCGCAACGAGTGGGAAAAGTTTCGCGAGCGCATCGCGGCCCTGCCCATGTCGGCCCAGTGGTGGAAGCGCATCTTCCTGGGCAACGCCATGGACTGCGAGATGGACGGCACCGGCCGCGTCTTGATTTCGCCCGAATTGCGCGCCGCTGCCGGTCTGACCAAGGAAGCCGTGCTGCTGGGCATGGGCAACCACTTCGAGCTCTGGGACGCCGAGACCTACGCCGCCCAAGAGGCCGAGGCCATGCAGGGTGACCTGCCCGACGCCCTCAAGGACTTTTCTTTCTGAGGCCCGGCGGTGCAAGCGTCCTACACACACTGCACCGTCTTGTTGAATGAAGCGGTCGACGCCCTTCAGATCCAACCAGACGGCCATTACATCGACGCGACCTTCGGGCGTGGTGGTCATTCGCGGCTGATCCTGTCGCGCCTGTCGCCCGCCGGCCGGCTGACGGTGTTCGACAAGGACCCGCAGGCGATTGCCGTGGCCCAGGCGCTGGCCGCCGAAGACCCCCGTGTGGCGGTGCGTCACGAAGGCTTCAAGGCGCTGGGCGAACTGCCACCCGCCAGTGCCGACGGCATCCTGATGGACTTGGGGGTGAGTTCGCCCCAGATTGACGACCCCACCCGGGGATTTTCCTTCCGGCATGACGGACCGCTGGACATGCGCATGGACCCGACCCGGGGCATGAGCGTGGCCGAGTGGCTGGCAGAGGCCGACATTGCCCAGATGGCGGAGGTGATACGTGAATACGGCGAAGAACGGTTTGCTCAACAGATTGCAAAGGCGATTGATCGTCGCCGACAGGAACGGGGCCCTGTTCGAACCACCGCCGAGCTGGCCGAAATCGTGGCTGGCGCGGTCAAAACCCGCGAGCCGGGCAAGGACCCTGCAACGCGCACATTTCAGGCTCTTCGGATTTTCATCAACGCCGAGCTTGAGGAGTTGCAACAAGCGCTGAGCGCGAGCCTGCGGGTGCTCAAACCCGGTGGCTGGCTGGTCGTGATCAGCTTCCATTCGCTGGAGGACCGCATCACCAAGCAGTTCATGGCCCAGCAGTCGAAAGAGGTGTTCGATCGCCGCGCCCCGTTCGCCGCGCCCAAGCCCATGGCACTCGATGGCGTGGGGCGCGTGATGCCGTCCGATGCCGAAGTGGCCGCCAACCCGCGCGCGCGCAGCGCCGTGATGCGCGTGGCCCGCCGCACCGCTGCGGCGCTGGAGGGCTCGGCATGACCCGCCTCAACCTGGTCCTGCTGGTGGCGGTGCTGGGCAGCGCCTTCTACCTCGTGCACCTGCAGTACGAGTCGCGTCGGCTGTACGTGGCGCTTGACCGGGCCAAGTCCCACAGCGAGCGCCTCGCGGCCGACCATGAGCAGCTGGTGGTGCAGAAACGCGCCGAAGCCACCCCGGCGCGGGTGCAGCAGCTGGCGACGCGGCAGCTGCAGATGCGTGCCGCCCACCCGGGCATCACCGAATACGTGGCCTTGCCGGCCTCGGCCGGAGCCGATGGTGCGGTGGCCGGGGCGGTGCAGACGCTCAAGGGGCCCCTGTCGGCAGGAGGCCGCCCGTGAGCCGCAGCATTGCCTACAGCTCCAGCCCCCTGCTGACCAGCGCCACGCCGGTGTGGCGCAGCAAGTTCATTGTCGCGGCCCTGGCCCTGGCGTTCGTCGGTCTGGCCGGGCGGGCTGCCTATGTGCAGGTGTTCGGCAACGAATTTTTTCAGCGCCAGGGCGAGGTGCGGTTTGCGCGCACCCTGGAGCTGCCGCCCAACCGCGGCCGCGTGCTCGACCGCAATGGCCTCATCCTGGCCACCAGCGTGGTGGCGCAAAGCATCTGGGCCATCCCGCAGGACGTGGACCTGAACGAGCCCAAGCTGGCCCAGGCGGCGAAGCTGCTCGACATGCCGCTGGCCGAGCTCAAGCGCCGTTTGAACACCGAAAAAACCTTTGTCTGGGTCAAGCGCCAGGTCGACGAGCCGCTGGCGCTGCAGCTCAAGGCGCTGGACATCAAGGGCCTGTACCTGCGCAAGGAATACAAGCGCCAGTACCCCGAGGGCGAGGCGGCGGCGCACGTGGTGGGATTCACCAACGTCGAAGACGTGGGGCAGGAGGGGGTGGAGCTGGCCTTCAACCAGCAGCTGTCGGGCAAATCCGGGTCCCGCCGCGTGATCAAGGACCGCCTGGGCCGCGTCATCGAAGACGTGCGCGAGGCCATCCCGCCGGTGGATGGCCACGACATCCAGCTCTCGATCGACAGCAAGATCCAGTTCTTTGCCTACCAGAAGCTGCGCGAGGCGGTGGCCGAGCACAAGGCGCTGGGGGGCAGTGCGGTGGTGCTTGACGCCCATACCGGCGAGGTGCTGGCGCTGGCCAACTACCCCAGCTACAACCCCAACCAGCGCCGCAACCTCAGCGGCGAGCAACTGCGCAACCGCGCCCTGACCGACAGCTTCGAGCCCGGCTCCACCATGAAGCCCTTCATTGCCGCGCTCGCGCTGGACAAAGGGCTGGTGCGACCTGACACGCCGATCCAGACCGCGCCCGGTCGGCTGCAGATGGGCGGCTTCACGATTTCCGACGTGCACGCCTACAACGTGCTGACCGTCAACGAGGTGATCCAGAAATCCAGCAACGTCGGCACGGTCAAGATGGCGATGCAGTTGCAGCCACGCGACATGTGGGAGGCCTATGCCCAGGCGGGCTTTGGCCAGAAGCCGCACCTGCCGTTCCCGGGCGCCGTCAGCGGCCGCCTGCGGGCCTACAAGACGTGGAAGCCGATCGAGCAGGCAACCATGAGCTACGGCTATGGCCTGTCCACCTCGCTGTTCCAGCTGGCACAGGCTTACACCGTGTTCGCCCGCGACGGCCACATGGTGCCGGTCACCCTGCTCAAGACCGATCAGCCGGTGCAGGGGGTACGGGTGTTCAGCGAGAAAAACGCGATGGCCGTGCGCCGCATGCTCGAAATGGCGGCCGGCCCTGGCGGCACCGGTCAGCGCGCGCAAACGGTGGGGTATTCCGTGGGCGGCAAGTCGGGCACCGCGCGCAAGCAGGAGGGCAAGGGTTACGCGGCGCGCAAGTACCGCAGCTTCTTCGTGGGGCTGGCGCCGGTGGAGGCGCCGCGCATCGTGGTCGCGGTGATGGTCGACGAGCCCAGCAATGGCGTCATCTACGGGGGGGCCGTGGCCGCCCCGGTGTTCAGCGAAACGGTGCAGCAGACCCTGCGCCTCATGGGCGTGCAGCCCGACACCAACGTCAAGCCCCACATCGTGGCCGACGTGGTGGAGGAGTCGGTCTGATGCGCACCCTGCAACACGTCACCGATGCCGTGGCATGGCTGCGTGCGCTCGGCGTGCAGCGCTTGGTCTGCGACAGCCGCCTGGTCCGCCCCGGCGACGCGTTCGTGGCCTGGCCGGGTGCGGCCCAGGACGGTCGGCGCTTCGTCAATGCCGCGCTACGTGCGGGCGCGGTGGCCTGCGTGGTGGAGGCCGACGGTGTCGGGCTGTGGAATTTCGTCGATGAGCGCATTGCCGCGCTGGCGGGCCTCAAGGCGCTGGCCGGTCCGCTGGCCCACGCCTTTGAGGGGGAACCGAGCCAGGCGGTGCGGGTGGTGGCCATCACCGGCACGAATGGCAAGACCTCTACCGCCTGGTGGACGGCCCAGTGGCTGGGCGCGGCTGGCGAGCCCGCCGCCGTCATGGGCACGCTGGGCATTGGCCGGCCGGGCGATGCGCTGGAGCCCACCGGCCTGACCACGCCCGACCCGGTGCGGGTGGCCACCGCCCTGCGAGCGCTGCAGGCCGACGGCGTGCGGGCCTGCGTGATCGAGGCCTCGTCCATCGGGCTGGAGGAGCAGCGGCTGCACGGCACCCACATCGACACCGCGGTGTTCACCAACTTCACCCAGGACCACCTCGACTACCACGGCAGCATGGACGCCTACTGGCGGGCCAAGCGCGCCTTGTTCGACTGGCCGGGTCTGCGCGCGGCCGTTGTCAATCTGGACGATCCCATGGGCCCGCCGCTGGCGCAGGCCATGCAAACCCGCGCCGATCAGGGGCGTATGGACCTGTGGACGGTGTCGGCCGACCCGCGTGCCCCCCGCGCAGCCCGGCTGCAGGTCACCGAGCAGCACTGGACCGCACAGGGCCTGGCCTTCCGCGTGCAGGAGGCTGGCGGCGCTGAGGTGGCCATCGCCCTGCCGGTGGTGGGGGCCTACAACGTGGCCAACCTGGTCTGTGCCCTGGCGGTGTTGCGCGCCGCGGGCCACGGCCTGGCCGAGGCCGCGGCCGCCAGCCGGGTGCTCGGCGCCGTACCAGGGCGCATGCAGTCGGCTTGGCCCCAAGGCCCTGCCGAGTTGCCGCTGGTGCTGGTGGATTACGCCCATACCCCCGATGCGCTGGAAAAAGCCTTGCAGGCGCTGCAGCCCGTGGCCCACGAACGTGGCGGCCGCCTGTGGTGCGTGGTGGGTTGCGGCGGCGACCGTGACCGCAGCAAGCGCCCCCTGATGGCCGCGGCAGCCGAGCGCGAGGCCGCACGCTTGGTGCTGACCAGCGACAACCCCCGCAGCGAAGACCCGCTGGCCATCCTGCACCAGATGCAGGCCGGTCTGAGCGAGCCGGTGCGCGCCCTCGTCGAGCCCGACCGCGTCGAGGCCATCGCCCGCGCCGTGCAGCAGGCCGACGCCCGGGACGTAGTGTTGCTGGCGGGCAAAGGTCACGAGGATTACCAGGAGATCGGCGGCGAGAAGCGCCCATTCTCCGACCTGCTCGAAGGCCACAAGGCCCTGCGGGCCCGTCTGGCGGTGCAGGGAGGCCAGCCATGATGACCACCATTGCCGAATTGCTGCCCCGCCTGAGTGGTGCGCGCCCGGTCGGCACCGTCGGGGCAGTGCTGCGGGTGCACACCGACACGCGCAGCCTGCAGCCGGGCGACCTGTTTGTCGCCTTGCGTGGCGAGCGCTTCGATGCCCACGACTACCTCGCGCAGGCGCACGCCGCCGGTGCCGTGGCGGCCGTGGCCGAGCGCGGCCTCGCCGAGGCTGGGCTCGGCGGCGTGGAGGTGCCCGACAGCCGGCGGGCCCTGGGCGAGCTGGCCGCTCTGTGGCGCCGCCAGTTTGAGCTGCCCCTGATCGCGGTGACTGGCAGCAACGGCAAGACCACGGTCACCCAGATGGTGGCCTCGGTGCTGCGGGCCGCCGCCGGCGACGCCGCACTGGCCACACAAGGCAACCTGAACAACGACATTGGCGTGCCGCTGACGCTGTTGCGCCTGCGCCCGACGCACCGCATGGCGGTGGTGGAGCTGGGCATGAACCACCCGGGCGAGATCGCCGGCCTGGCCGCCATGGCCCAGCCCACGGTGGCGCTGGTCAACAACGCCCAGCGCGAGCACCAGGAATTCATGGCCACGGTGGAGGCCGTGGCGCGGGAAAACGCCGCCTGCTTCGCCGCCTTGCCGGTGGATGGCACTGCCGTGTTTCCGGCAGACGACACCTACACCCCGTTGTGGCGTGAACTGGCCGCCGGTCGCCCAGTGCTGACCTTCGGTGCCCCCGGCACGGGCGCCGACGTGCACGGCGAAGCCCGCTGGTGCGACGGCACCTGGCAGGTGCAGGTGCACACGCCCGCCGGGGCCTTCGAGGCGGTGCTGCACATCGCGGGCCGCCACAACGTGCGCAACGCATTGGCGGCTACCGCCTCTGCCCTGGCCGCGGGTGTGCCCTTGGTGGCCATCGCCCAGGGCCTGTCGGCCTTCGTACCGGTCAACGGCCGCTCCCGTGCCCTGGCAGTGCACGTCGGTGGGCATGTCCTCACGCTGGTGGACGACAGCTACAACGCCAACCCCGATTCGGTCCGCGCCGCCATCGACGTACTGGCCGAGTTGCCCGGCCCGCGCTTGCTGGCCCTGGGCGACATGGGCGAGGTGGGGGACCAGGGCCTGGCGTTCCACGACGAGGTGCTGCGCCACGCGCTGGCACAGGGCACGGAGCACGTGCTGGTGACGGGCCACTGGATGGCGCAGGCCACAGTGCCCTTGGCCGCCGGGGCGGCCGGCCGCCTGCTGCATTGCGCCGAACAGGCCGATCTGATCGCCCGCGCCGTCGGCCTTGCCCCGACGCTGGGCAGTGCACTGGTCAAGGGGTCGCGCTTCATGCGGATGGAACGGGTGGTGGAGGCGTTGGCCGCGCTGGACAACCCACCCCAAGCACACGAGGAGGGCGCGCATGCTGCCTAGTCTGGCCCTTTGGCTGCAGGGGCTGAGCCCCGACCTGAGTTTTCTGCGGGTGTTCCAGTACCTGACGTTCCGCGCCGTCATGGCAGCGATGACGGCGCTGCTGCTGGGCGTTGCGGCGGGCCCGTACTTCATCCGGCGGCTGACCGAACTCAAGATCGGCCAGCCGATCCGCGAGTACGCGATGCAGAGCCACCTGAGCAAGAGCGGCACACCCACCATGGGTGGGGTGTTGATTCTGTTCGCGATCGCGGTCTCCACCCTGCTGTGGTTCGACTGGAGCAACCGCTTCGTCTGGATCGTGCTGGTGGTGACGCTGGGCTACGGTGCCATCGGGTGGGTGGACGACTGGCGCAAGGTCGTGAACAAGGACCCGGAGGGCATGCGCTCGCGCGAGAAGTACTTCTGGCAGTCGCTCATTGGCGTGGTGGCGGCCTTCTACCTCGTGTTCGCGATTTCCGAGGGCTCCAACCAGCGCGTGTTCCAGCTGTTCGTGGACTGGGTCGCATCGGGCTTCACCATCGACCTGCCCGACCAGGCCGGGCTGATGGTGCCCTTCTTCAAGGAAATCAGCTACCCGCTGGGGGTGCTGGGCTTCGTGATCCTCACCTACCTGGTGATCGTCGGCTCCAGCAACGCCGTCAACCTGACCGACGGTCTGGACGGGCTGGCCATCATGCCGGTGGTGATGGTTGGCTCGGCCCTCGGCATCTTCGCCTACGTGACCGGCAATGCGGTCTTCGCGAAGTACCTGCTGCTGCCGCACATCCCCGGCACCGGCGAGGTGCTGATCTTCTGTGCCGCCATGGCCGGCGCCGGCCTGGCGTTCCTGTGGTTCAACGCCTACCCGGCCCAGGTGTTCATGGGCGACGTGGGCGCGCTCGCGCTGGGCGGGGCGCTGGGCACCATCGCCGTCATCGTGCGGCAGGAAATCGTGCTGGCCATCATGGGCGGCATTTTCGTGGTCGAAGCCCTCTCGGTGATGCTGCAGGTCACCTGGTTCAAGTACACCAAGCGCCGCTATGGCGAAGGCCGCCGCCTCTTCAAGATGGCGCCGCTGCACCACCACTTCGAAAAATCAGGCTGGCGCGAGACCCAGGTGGTCGTGCGCTTCTGGATCATCACCATGCTGCTGTGCCTGATCGGCCTGTCGACCCTGAAGCTGCGATGAACACCTTGCCCGCACTGTTCCAAGACCGCGAGGTGCTGGTGCTCGGCCTGGGGGTCTCGGGCCTGGCGCTGGCGCGCTGGTGCGCCTGGCTGGGCGCACGCGTGACGGTGGCCGACACCCGGCCGCAGCCGCCCAATGCCGCCACGCTGGCGGCCGAGCTCCCGGGCGTGACGCTGTTGTGCGCGCCGTTCGATGACGCGCTGTTCCAGCGTGCCCCGTGGGCCATGGTCTGCCGCAGCCCGGGCATTGCGCCGGCCCAGATGGCTCCGCTGGTGTCGGCCGCCGTGGCGGTGGTCGTGCCGGTGGTGGGCGAACTGGGCCTGTTTGCCCAGGCGTTGCAGGTGCTGGCCGCCCAGCCCGACCACCCCTACCAGCCCAAGGTCATTGCCATCACGGGCACCAATGGCAAGACCACCACCACGTCGCTGACCGGGCACCTGCTCACCGAAGCCGGTTGGCACGTGGCCGTGGCCGGCAACATCGGCCCGACCCTGCTCGATGTGTTGCGCGAGCGATTGCTGGCCCAGCACCTGCCCGACGCCTGGGTGCTGGAGCTCTCCAGTTTCCAGCTCGAAGGCGTGCAAGGCTTCGAGCCCACCGCCGCCACCGTGCTCAACGTCACGCAGGACCACCTCGACTGGCACGGCAACATGACCGCCTACGCCGGGGCCAAGGCGCGCATCTTCGGCCAGCAGGGGCTGATGGTCCTCAACCGCGACGACGACACCGTGATGGCCTGGCGCCCGCAGCCGGTCACCGTGCGCGAAGGCGGTCGCACCCGCACCCAGCCGGCCCGTGAGTACGTCACGTTCGGTACCGAGCCACCCCACCGCCCAGGCGACTGGGGCCTGGAGACCGTCAACGGCATGAGCTGGCTGGTGCGCGCCCTGCCGGTGGACGACACCCGCCGCAAGGCACGCGGTGCGGCCGAGGCGGAGGAGGTCTATCTGCAGCGGCTGATGCCCGCCGAGGCGTTGCGCATCCGGGGGCGGCACAACGCCAGCAACGCCCTGGCCGCGCTCGCCCTGGCCACCGCGGCCGGCGCGCCGCTCGCCCCGATGCTGCACGGCCTGCGCGACTACCGTGGCGAGCCCCACCGGGTCGAGCCGGTCGGCATCGTGGGCGAGGTGGAGTACATCGACGACAGCAAGGGCACCAACGTGGGTGCCACGCTGGCCGCACTCAACGGCCTGGGGGCCGAACGCCGGCTGGTCGTCATCCTGGGGGGCGACGGCAAGGGCCAGGACTTCTCCCCGCTGGCGCCAGCGGTCGCGCGGCATGCCCGCGCCGTGGCCCTGATTGGTCGCGATGCCGGAGCGCTCCGCCAGGCCCTGAAGGGCGTTGCCGTGCCGCTGTTCGATGCATCTTCGTTGCCCGAGGCGGTGCAATGGTGCGCCACCCAGGCCCAACCGGGTGACGCGGTGCTGCTGTCGCCGGCTTGTGCCAGCCTCGACATGTTCCGCGACTACGCCCACCGGGCGCAGGTGTTCGTGGACGCCGTGCGTGAACTGCAGCACGCGGAGGGCACCCCCACATGAGCCAGGCCCGCGCGACGCCCGCCAATGGCCTGCTAGGCCGCGCCAGCCGCTGGCTCGGTGGCAGTGCCCGCGCCGCCGGCGGGGCCGCCCGCGAGCTGGTGGGCGAGCTGCCCATCCGCCTGACCAGCCGCGACTACGCCCGCGGCCAGACCGCCAGCGTGCGCCAGCTCGGCTTCGATCAGGCCCTCCTGTGGGTGGTCGTGGCGCTGCTGTGCTGGGGCCTGGTGATGGTGTACTCGGCCTCGATCGCCCTGCCCGACAACCCGCGCTTCCGCAACTACGAATCCACCCACTTCCTGCTGCGCCATGCGCTGGCGATGGCGATCGGCGGCGTGGCCGCGCTGCTGGCCTTCCAGGTGCCGGTGAGCCGCTGGGAAAAGTGGTCGCCCTGGCTGTTCGGCCTGGCGGTGGTGATGCTGGTGCTGGTGTTGCTGCCCTTCATCGGCAAGGGGGTCAACGGCGCGCGGCGCTGGATCCCGTTGGGCGTCATGAACTTCCAGCCCTCGGAGCTGGCCAAGCTGGCGGTGCTGATGTACGCCGCCGGCTACATGGTGCGCCGCATGGAGGTCAAGGAACGCTTCTTCCGCGCCGTCATCCCCATGGGCGTGGCGGTCACACTGGTGGGTGTGCTGTTGCTGTTGCAGCCCGACATGGGCGCGTTCATCGTCATCGCCGTGATTGCCATGGGCATCCTGTTCCTGGGCGGCGTCAATGCACGCATGTTCTTCCTGATTGCCGGGCTGTTGGCGGTGCTGTTCGCGCTGATGATCCTGAGCTCGCCGTGGCGGCGCGAGCGGGTGTTTGCCTACCTCGACCCGTTCAGCGAGGACCACGCCCTGGGCAAGGGCTACCAGCTGTCGCACTCGCTGATCGCGTTCGGCCGCGGCGAGATTTTCGGCGTGGGGCTGGGCGGCAGTGTGGAAAAACTGCACTGGCTGCCCGAGGCCCACACCGACTTCCTGCTGGCAGTGATTGGCGAAGAGTTCGGGCTGATCGGGGTGCTGGTGCTGATCGCGTTGTTCATGTGGCTGACCCGCCGCATGATGCACATCGGCCGCCAGGCCATCGCGCTGGACCAGGTGTTCGCTGGGCTGGTGGCGCAGGGCGTGGGCCTGTGGATCGGCTTCCAGGCGTTCATCAACATCGGGGTGAACCTGGGCGCGTTGCCCACCAAGGGCCTGACGCTGCCCTTCATGAGTTACGGCGGCTCCGCCATCCTGATGAACCTGGTAGCGGTGGCCGTGGTGCTGCGCATCGATCACGAAAACCGAAAACTCATGCACGGAGGCCGGGTATGAACCAGCAACCCTGCGCCCTCGTGATGGCCGGAGGCACCGGCGGGCACATTTTCCCCGGTCTGGCCGTGGCCGAAGCCCTGCGTGCCGAAGGCTGGCGAGTGCACTGGCTGGGCGCGCCCGGCAGCATGGAAGAGCGCCTGGTGCCGCCACGCGGTTTTGCTTTCGAACCGGTGGCGTTTGGCGGCGTGCGCGGCAAGGGCGTGCTCACGCTGGCCTTGCTGCCGCTGCGCCTGTTGCGCGCCTTCTGGCAGAGCCTGTCTGTGGTACGCCGCGTCAAGCCCGACGTGGTGCTGGGCCTGGGCGGCTACATCACCTTCCCGGGCGGCATGATGGGTGTGTTGGCAGGTAAGTCGCTGGTGCTGCACGAGCAGAATTCGGTGGCGGGCATGGCCAACAAGGTGCTGGCCGGCGTGGCCGACAAGGTCTACACCGCTTACCCCAACGCCTTGCCCAAGGGAGAGTGGATCGGCAACCCGCTGCGTGCCGAATTTTTGCGGCAACCCGCCCCGGCCGAGCGCTTTGCCGGCCGCAGTGGCCCGCTCAAGGTGCTGGTGGTGGGCGGCAGCCTGGGCGCCAAGGCCCTGAACGACACCGTGCCCCAGGCCCTGGCCCTGATCCCGGCCGAACAACGCCCGTTGGTCACCCACCAGAGTGGCGAAAAGCAGATCGAGGCCCTCAAGGCCGCCTACGCACAGGCCGGCGTGGAGGCCACGCTGACCCCCTTTATCCAGGACACAGCGGCCGCCTTTGCCGACGCCGACGTGGTGATTGCCCGCGCCGGCGCCAGCACGGTGACCGAGCTGGCGGCGGTGGGTGCGGCGGCCATTTTCGTGCCTTTCCCGCACGCGGTGGACGATCACCAGACCCACAACGCCCGCTTCCTGGTCGATGCGGGTGCCGCCTGGCTGGTGCCGCAAAACGAACTCACCGCCCAGGGTCTGGCCACGCTGTTGCAGGGCCTGAGGCGCAGCGATCTCCAAGCCCGCGCCGAAAAAGCCCGTGCTCAGGCCAAGACCGAGGCCGTACCCGCCATGGTGGCGGCCTGCCGTGCCTTGGCAAAACGTCCCCACGCCTCTGCTGGAGGCCAAACATGAAACACGCCATTCGCCACATCCATTTCGTCGGCATCGGCGGCGCCGGCATGAGCGGCATCGCCGAGGTACTGCTCAACCAGGGCTATGCCATTTCCGGCAGCGACCTGGGCGAAAGCACCACCACCCGCCGTCTGCGGCAGCTCGGCGCGCGCATCCACATCGGCCACGACGCCGCCCACATCGACGGCGCCGACTGCATCGTCACTTCCACCGCGGTCAAGGCCGACAACCCCGAGGTGGTGGCCGCGCAGGCCAAACTGCTGCCGGTGGTACCGCGCGCCATCATGCTCGCCGAGCTGATGCGCATGAAACGAGGCATCGCCATTGCGGGCACCCACGGCAAGACCACCACCACCAGCCTGGTGGCCAGCGTGCTGGCCGCGGCCGAGATGGACCCGACCTTCGTCATTGGGGGCAAGCTCAACAGCGCGGGTGCCAACGCCCGCCTGGGTTCGGGCGAACACATCGTGGTCGAAGCCGACGAGTCCGACGCCTCCTTCCTCAACCTGCTGCCCGTCATGGCGGTCGTCACCAACATCGACGCCGACCACATGGACACCTATGGCCACGACTTCGGTCGCCTCAAGCAGGCCTTTGTGGACTTTCTGCACCACATGCCGTTTTACGGCGCCGCGATCGTGTGTGTGGACGATGCGAACATCCGCGGCCTGCTGGGCGAAATCCAGCGGCCCATCACCACCTATGGCGTGAGCGAGGACGCGCAGGTGCGGGCCTTGGACATCCGCGCGGTGGAGGGGCAGATGCACTTCCGCGTGCAACGTCGCAACGGTGTGCAGTTGCCCGACCTGCACGTGGTGCTCAACCTGCCGGGCCACCACAACGTGCTCAACGCCTTGGCCGCGATCGCGGTGGCGGTGGAATTGAATGTGCCCGACACGGCAGTGCTGGATGCACTGGCCCATTTCAAGGGCGTGGGGCGGCGCTTCCAGCGCTACGGCGAGGCGGCCCTTCCCAGTGGCGGCACTGCCACCCTGGTGGACGACTACGGCCACCACCCGGTGGAGATGGCCGCGACGCTGGCGGCCGCGCGCGGCGCCTTCCCGGGCCGGCGTCTGGTGCTGGCTTTTCAGCCGCACCGCTACACCCGCACGCGCGACTGCTTCGAGGATTTTGTGAAGGTGATTGGCCAGGCCGACGCGGTGCTGCTGTCCGAGGTGTACGCGGCGGGCGAGGCGCCCATCGTGGCCGCCGACGGCCGGGCGCTCACACGCGCGCTGCGCGTGGCCGGCAAGGTGGAGCCGGTGTTCGTGGACGACATCGCCGCCATGCCGCAGGCGATTCTGGACAACGCCCGCGACGGCGACGTGGTGCTGTGCATGGGTGCCGGCTCCATCGGTGCGGTCGCGGGGCAAGTGATGGCGCTGGCGCAGGCCGGCGCAGAGAAAGAGGAGAGCGCATGAGCGCCGATGTGACGATCGATCCCCGCCGCCTGGGCAAGGTGGCGGTGCTGATGGGCGGGCATTCCGCCGAACGCGAGGTGTCGCTGATGTCTGGCACCGGTGTGCTGGAAGCGCTGCGCCGCCGCGGCGTGGACGCCCACGCCTTCGACCCGGCGCAGCGCGACCTGGGCGACCTGAAACGCGAAGGCTACCAACGTGCCTTCATCACCCTGCACGGCCGCTTTGGCGAAGACGGCACGGTACAGGGCGCGCTGGAGTTGATGGGCATTCCGTACACCGGCCCGGGCGTGCTGGCCTCCAGCGTGGCCATGGACAAGGTGATGACCAAGCGCATCTGGCGGGCCGAAGGCCTGCCCACGCCCGACTGGCGGCAGGTGGCCAGCGCCGAAGACACGGCGGCCGCTTTCCAGGCCCTGGGGGCCCCGATGATCGTGAAGCCGGCACGAGAGGGTTCCACCATCGGCCTGACCAAGGTGACCGACGCCGCCCAGTGCGCCGAGGCCTACCGCCTCGCCGCCCGGCACGACCCCGAGGTGCTGTGCGAGCAGTTTGTGGGTGGCGACGAAGTGACCTGCCCGGTACTGGGCACTGGCGCCGAGGCGCGTGCGCTGCCGGTGATCCACATCGTCGCGCCCGATGGCAACTACGACTACGAACACAAGTACTTCACCGACGACACCCAGTACATCGTGCCCTGCGACCTGCCGGCTGGCGAAGAGGCCGCCATCCAGGCGCTGGTGCTCAAGGCTTACCAGACGCTGGGCTGCCGCGGCTGGGCCCGGGCCGACGTGATGATCGACGCGCGCACCCGCCAGCCTTACCTGCTGGAGATCAACACCTCCCCGGGCATGACGGGCCACTCGCTGGTGCCCATGTCGGCCCGCGCGGTGGGCATCGACTACGAGACGCTGTGCCTGCAGGTGCTGGCCACGGCGGCGCTGGACAACCCCCTGCCCGCGAGCGTGGTGAGCTGAGATGGCCTCGTCGCTGCCCCTGCCGATCGACGTCCGCCTCATGGGCTGGGTCGCCAACGCCCTGTTCGGGCTGGCACTCGCCATGGCGCTGGGCGCGTTCGGCCTGTGGGCGGCACGCCATCCCGGCTGGGCCATCGGCGGGATCACCGTGGTCGGCGACGTGGAACACCAGAACGCCGTCACCTTCCGCGCCCACGTGGTGTCCAGATTGCAGGGCACCTTCCTCACCACCGATCTGGCCCAGGTCAAGCGCCTGTTCGAGGCCATGCCATGGGTGCGCCAGGCGGTGGTGCAGCGCGAGTTCCCGAACCGGCTCAAGGTCACGCTGCAGGAGCACGAGGCCGTGGCTTGGTGGGGCGAGTCCGGTGGTGGCCGCATGGTCAACGCGCAGGGTGAGGTGTTCGAGGCGAACCCCGACGACCCCCAGGCCGACCAATGGAGCGAACTGCTCGGCCCCGACGGCCAGTCGGCCCAGGTGTATGCGGTGTACCAGGCCCTCAAGCCCCTGTTCACGCGCATGGGCCGCGACCTCGAACGGCTGGAGCTCAACGCCCGCGGCAGCTGGCGCGCGGTGCTGGACAACGGCGCGCGGCTCGAGCTGGGTCGGGGCGACACCGACGAACTGCTGGCCCGGGTGCAGACCTTTGTGGCCACCGTGCCGACGCTGGCGCTGCGCTACGGCGGGCGCGACATCGAATCGGCCGACCTGCGCTACCCCAACGGCTACGCCCTGCGGCTGCGCGGCGTCACCACGCTGACCGAACCGCCCAAGGGCAACCGCAAATCCTGAACACACCACGACACACCGAACATGGCCAAGGAATACAAAGACATCGTCGTCGGACTGGACATCGGCACCGCTAAGATCATGGCGGTGGTGGCCGAAGTCCAGCAGGGAGGGGCGCTCAAGCTCGCAGGGCTGGGCGTGGCGCCAAGCAACGGCCTCAAGCGGGGCGTGGTGGTCAACATCGACGCCACGGTGGCCAGCATCCAGCAGGCGCTCAAGGAAGCCGAGCTGATGGCCGACTGCCGTATCGCCCGCGTGTACACGGGCATCACCGGCAGCCACATCCGCGGCATCAACAGCAGCGGCATGGTGGCCATCAAGGACCGCGAGGTCACGCCCACCGACGTGGCGCGCGTGATCGAAACCGCCAAGGCCATCAACATTTCCACCGACCAGCGCCTGCTGCTGGTGGAGCCGCAGGAATTCATCATCGACGGGCAGGAAGTCAAGGAGCCGATCGGCATGAGTGGCATCCGGCTGGAAGCCAAGGTGCACATCGTTACCGGCGCGCAGAGCGCGGCGGAAAACATCATCAAATGCGTGCGCCGCTGCGGGCTGGAGGTGGACCAGCTCATGCTCAACCCGCTGGCGGCCAGCCAGGCGGTGCTGACCGACGACGAGAAAGAGCTGGGGGTGGCGCTGGTGGACATTGGCGCCGGCACCACCGATGTGGCCATCTTCCAGGGGGGGGCGATCCGCCACACCGCTGCCATCCCGATCGCCGGCGACCTGATCACCAACGACATCGCGATGGCGCTGCGCACCCCCACCAAGGACGCGGAAGACATCAAGGTGGAAAGCGGTTGCGCCAAGCAGCTGCTGGCCGACCCGGACCAGCAGGTCGAGGTGCCGGGCCTGGGCGACCGCGGCCCCCGCATGCTCAGCCGCCAGGCCCTGGCCGGCGTGATCGAGCCGCGGGTGGAAGAGATTTTTGCGCTGGTGCAGCAGGTGATCCGCGAGTCGGGTCACGAGGAGCTGCTGTCCAGCGGCATCGTGCTCACCGGCGGCAGCGCCGTCATGCCCGGCATGATCGAGCTCGGCGAGGACATCTTCCTCAAGCCGGTGCGCCGTGGCATGCCCAAGTACACCGGCGTGCTCAGCGACATGGTGGCCCAACCGCGCGCGGCTACCGTCATGGGCTTGCTGGAAGAGGCGCGGCTGGCGCGCCTGCGCGGGCACAAGGTGGCCCAGAAGGCCGGCTCGGTGGGCTCGGCCCTGGGCCGCATCAAGGACTGGTTTGTGGGGAATTTCTGATGCACCTCCAACGCACCTTGCCGTGGCCTTGCCGCCACACCCGCATTGGCCGATCCCGTCCGCGAGTCGCCCACCTTCGACGAAGTCACGGCGCCAATGCGCCGCCTGGCTGATCCCCGGTTTCTGTTGTCCGCACGTTTTTGGTTTTTCACAAGTTCAAGGCATTCAAGGAGTATCGAAATGAGCATCGAAATGATCGAGGTTGAAGAGTTCAACCGGGGCACGCAGATCAAGGTGATCGGCGTGGGCGGCGGTGGCAGCAATGCTGTCGAGCACATGATCCAGAGCCATGTGCAGGGCGTGGAATTCATTTGCGCCAACACCGACGCGCAGGCGCTCAGCAAGACGGCCGCACACCGCGTGATCCAGCTGGGCCAGACCGGCCTGGGCGCCGGCAGCAAGCCCGAGAAGGGCCGTGCCGCCGCCGAGATGGCCGAGTCCGACATCCGTGCCGCGATCGACGGCGCCCACATGCTCTTCATCACCGCCGGCATGGGCGGCGGCACCGGCACCGGCGCCGCGCCGGTGATCGCCAAGGTGGCCAAGGAAATGGGCATCCTGACCGTGGGCGTGGTGACCAAGCCGTTCGACTGGGAGGGCGGCCGCCGCATGACCAACGCCGACGCCGGCCTGGCCGAGCTCGAGCAGAACGTCGACTCGCTCATCGTGGTGCTCAACGACAAGCTGCTGGAGGTGCTGGGCGACGACATCACCCAGGACGAGGCCTTTGCCGAAGCCAACGACGTGCTCAAGAACGCCGTGGGCGGCATTGCCGAGATCATCAACGTGGAAGCGCTGGTGAACGTGGACTTTGAAGACGTGCGCACCGTGATGGGCGAGCCCGGCAAGGCCATGATGGGCACGGCCGTGGCCAGCGGCCCGGACCGCGCCCGCATCGCCGCCGAGCAGGCCGTGGCCTGCCCGCTGCTGGAAGGCGTGGACATGAAGGGCGCCAAAGGCGTGCTGGTGCTGATCAGCGCCGCCAAGGGCTCGCTCAAGCTCAACGAGTCCAAGCTGGCCATGAACACCATCCGCGCCTTTGCCGCGCCGGACGCGCACGTGATCTACGGCACCGCCTACGACGAGTCGCTGGGCGATGCCATCCGCGTGACCGTGGTGGCCACCGGCCTGAACCGCCAGGGCGCGCGCCAGCCGCTGACCGTGGTGCAGACGCCCGCCGTGGCGGGCCTGCGCACCGGCACCGACAACATGCCTTTCATCCCCACGCTGAACCAGGCCGTGGGCGGCTCGGGCCTGGCCCAGGCGGTGGGCATGGGCGCTGCGTCGGGTGCCGGCAACCCGGCCGTGCCGAGCGTGTGGCGCACCCGCGACCGCACCTCGGCCGCGGCCAAAGTGGACGCGCTGTCGTCTGGCGGCATGGACGATTTCGAGATCCCGGCCTTCCTGCGCAAGCAGGCGGATTGAGGGGGCGGGGCGCACCGATTGCGCCCGCCATCCCCACAATGGGTTCTCGCTATCGGGGCCATCCGAAATACCCTCGGCAGAAAGCACGCTGAAAAACTAAAATTGACTGCATGATCGCGCAACGTACCCTCAAAACCCTGACCAAAGCCGTGGGCGTGGGCCTGCACAGCGGCCAGCGGGTGGAGCTGACGTTGCGCCCTGCGGCGCCCGACACCGGCATCGTGTTCCGGCGGGTGGACCTGCCGGAGCCGGTGGACATCCCGGTCAATGCCGACGCCGTGTCCGACACGCGGCTGGCGTCCACCATTGCCAATGGCGGTGCCAAGGTGCACACCATCGAGCACCTGATGAGCGCCTGTGCCGGGCTGGGCATCGACAACCTGATCGTCGACATCACCGCCGAGGAAGTGCCCATCCTCGACGGCTCGGCCGCGTCCTTTGTCTACCTGATCCAGAGCGCTGGCATCGAGTTGCAGAAGGTGCCCAAGCGGTTCATCCGCGTGCTCAAGCCCGTGGAAGTGCGAGAGGGCGAGGGCCGCCACCTCAAATGGGCGCGGCTGGAGCCCTACCACGGCTACAAGCTCAGTTTCGAGATCGAGTTCGACCACCCCGCGGTGAACGCCACCGGCCAGCGGGTGGAGTTTGACCTGGGCACGGGCCAGTACGCGCGCGAGATCGCCCGTGCCCGCACCTTTGGCTTCACGCGGGACGTGGAAATGATGCGCTCGCACGGCCTGGCGCTCGGTGGCGGACTGGACAACGCCATCGTGATGGACGACGTGAAGGTGCTCAACGCCGACGGCCTGCGCTACGCCGACGAGTTCGCCAAGCACAAGATCCTCGATGCGATGGGCGACCTCTACATCGTGGGCCGGCCCTTGTTGGCCGCCTACAGCGCCTACCGCAGCGGCCATGCCATGAACAACCAGCTGCTGCGCGCCTTGCTGGCCCAGCCCGAGAGCTACGACATCGTCTCCTTCGAGCAGGACAGCCGCGCGCCCAAGGGCTTCGCGCAACTGGCCCTGGCCTGGTGAGGCGGACCGGTAGCGGAGCACCCACATGCTGATCTTCCGCTTCCTCCTGTTCAGTCTGCTCGGCGCTTCGGTCCTGTGTTTCGCGTTCTACATCGGTACCGGGCAGGCACGCTTTCGGCACTGGGGGCTGGTCATCCTGAAATGGACGGTGGTGGCTGCGCTGGTGTTCTTCGGCGTGCTGATCCTCAGCCGCATCGCCTGAGCCTCAGTAACTGCGGCCACCCTTGTAGGCGGCGTGGGTGCGCGCCTGCAGCTTGCTCACCTGGTTGATGGCTGCCGTGGTGCGGGCCACCTGGGCGTGGGTGATGCACAGGCCCAGGGCGTCGGCGGCGTCCTTGCCGGGCAGGCCGGGCAGGTTGAGCAGGCGGCGCACCATCTCCTGCACCTGGTCCTTGTGCGCCTTGCCGTGGCCGGTCACGGCCTTCTTGAGCTGCAGCGCGGTGTATTCGGCCACGGGCAAACCGTTGGCCACCAGCGCCGTGAGGCAGCAGCCGCGGGCCTGACCCAGCATCAGGGTGGCCTGCGGGTTCACGTTCACGAACACGATTTCGCACGCCGCCACGTTCGGCTGGTAGCGTTGCACCACTTCGCTGATGCCGTCGAAAATCACCCCCAGCCGCTGCGGCAGCAGGGCGCCATCGTCCGGGCTGGTGCGGATGGTGCCGCTGGCCACGTAGCTCATGCGCGGGCCGTCGGCGTCCACCACGCCGAAGCCGGTGGCCTGCAGGCCGGGGTCGATGCCGAGGATGCGTACCGCCATGGCGTCAGGGCAGCTGCACCGCGCCCATGCGCGCCACGATGGTGGCGGTGCGTCCGGCCAGGTAGGCCGAATTGGGGCGGGTTTCGTAGAGTTTGGGCGCCGGCAGCATCACCGCCAGGCGGGCGGCTTCGTGGGGGCTCAGGCGTTCGGCGGGCTTGCGGAAGTAGCGCTGCGCCGCGGCTTCGGCGCCAAACACCCCGCTGCCCCATTCCACGCTGTTGAGGTAGATCTCCAGGATGCGCTGCTTGCTCAGGAAGGTTTCGAGCAGCAAGGCCAGCACCAGCTCCTGGCCCTTGCGCAGCATGTGGCGTTCGCCCGACAGCAGCAGGTTCTTGGCCAGCTGCTGCGTGATGGTGGAGCCGCCCACGATGCGGGGTGGCCGGGTGTGCAATGGCTGACCGGCGCGGGCGGCCCGCCGTTCGGCCTGTTCGCGGCGGCGAGCGTTCTTTTCCCAGGCCTGTTCGATGGCCGACCAGTCCACACCCCCGTGGCTGGTGAAGCCGGCGTCTTCCGACGCGATCACCGCCCGCTTGAGGTGGGGGGAAAGGCGCGCGTAGGGCACCCACTGCTGCGACCATTGGAACGCCCCGTCGCTGCGGGCCAGGCGCCAGGCCTCGGAGCGCTGGAACGCCGTGCTCTGCGGGTCCACCGCCGCCATCAGCGCGATGCGGCCCACGAAGGCCAGTTGCAGCGCCACACCGGCCGCCAGCAGCCAGAGCACCCAGCGGATGAGCCCGCGCAGCAGGCCCGGCTTCATGGCGCCCCCATCTGGGTCTGCAGTGTGGCGTCGCGGGTGAAGCGGAACCGCGACACCACCACGATCTGGTCGGCGCGCCGGCGCATTTCTGCGGTGAACCGGCCGAACGACAGGCCGCGCACGATGGCCTGCGCCCGCGTGTCCAGTGGCGTTTGCCCGGAACCCTGCACGACCTCGGTGCCCAGCACCCGGCCATCGTGGTTGACGGTGATGACCATGGTCAGTTCGCCGTAGAGCTTGCGCCCGCCCGACTCGGGGAAATTGGCCGTGCCGTGGTCTTCGATCTTGCGTCGCAATTCGTCGTAGTAGATGGCGTACACCGCTTCCCGTGTGGACGGGCTGATGTAGCGCTTGCGGGGGCGGGCGTTCTCTTCGTTGATGCGGCGTTCGATCTCGGCGAGCACCTTCACCAGCGCCTGCCGCTTCGCTTCGCGTTCCTGCGCCTGCGGGCTGAGTTCGTTGCGCGGGTCTGGCAGGGGCAGGCTGGCCAGCTGCTGGCGCAACTGGGCCAGCAGGCGGTTCTGCTGCTCCTTCATCGCTTCGATGCGGCGCTCGTCCTCGTCCAGTGCCTCGCCCAGCCGTGCCTGCGGTGCCGGGGGCAGTGGTGACGTGGCGCGACCGCGCTCGGCCTCGCCGCCGCCGGCCAGGTTGAACTGCGCAATCGCCTGCGCCTTCTCTGGGGCGTCGTCGCTGCGGGCATTGACCAGGATGACTTCCAGCGGCGTGTCCTGGAACACGCGGTTGAAGCGTTCCGGGTCGACGAAACGCACCGTCAGCAAAGCGGCGTGCACCAGTGCCGAGACCGCCAGCGCGATCTGCAGGGTGGTGAGGGTACGGAGCAGCTTCACGGCACCCGATTATCCGGTTTCAGGCCGCCTCGCCAGGGCCTTCAGTTGCCGGTACCGGGCGCCGGGTCCATGGCCGACCCCGCCGCTGTGCCCGTGCCCTGGCCGCCTTCGGGGCCGGCCGGTTCGTCCAGGTCCATCGCAATGGCCACCGAGGTGGCGAGCTCCAGCTCGTCGTCGCCTTCTTCGTCCAGTGCCTCGGGGGCGGCATCCAGCCGTTCCACGACCGTGCCAGTCACTTCCAGCGAAATGTCGTCGATCTGGCCCAGCCGCACCCGCACGTGGGCGCCGCGCTGCAGCCCTTCGGCGCCCAGCACGTTGAACACCAGCGGCAGCGTGTCGGCGCGCACCAGGTTGTCCTTGACGACCGTGGCGGTGAGCTCGGTGATGCCGTGCTGCTGCAGGTAGTGCAGCGTCCAGTAGCGCTCCATGCCGTTCTGGAACTGGTTGTAGGCGGTGTAGGCGGCGTCGAAGGCGCTGATCACGGCGAACAGCGCTGCGTCCTTGGGCTTGAACGGGGCGGCCAACGCGGCGGTGGCGCCATGGCGCACGCTGGCAATGATCTGCCATTGGTTGACCAGGTCGGTGTAGCGGCGCAGGGGCGAGGTGCTCCAGGCGTAGCACTTGACGCCAATGCCCGCGTGCGGCAGGGCCTTGGCGCCCATGCGCACCTTCACCCCCGGCGCGAGGCTGGCCTGGCTGCGGTAGATGCCGGGCACGCCGCTGTCGGCCAGCAGCTGGCCCCAGGTGCTGTTGGCCAGGATCATGGCCTCGGCCACCATCAGGTCCAGCGGGGCGCCGCGTGAACGGGTGCCGATGACCACGGTTTCGTCGCCATGCGGCTCGTCGCCCTGCACGCCTTCGAGTTTGAAGGTGTAGTCGGGCCGGGTGAAGGTTTCGGGCTTGCCGCGGACCACCTCGCGGCGGGCCTTGCACACCAGCGCCAGCCGGTACAGGAAGGAGAGTTCGGGCCGCAGTGCAACGAATTCGTCGGCCAGCGGCGCACCGGGCTCGGCCGCCGGGTCCTGCAGCCAGTCGGCGGTGATGGCCTGGTCAAGCTGGTCGTGCCGCAGGTTGTGCACGATGGGCACCTGCTCGAGCCGGCTCTCGTGGCGCAGCAGGGTCAGGTCCGCCTCGTTGAAGGTGAGGTAGAGCGACAGCGCCGGGCGCGGGCCGCCGGCCTCCAGCGTGTAGGTCTGCACCACGGCGTCGGGCAGCATGGTCACCTTGTGGCCCGGCATGTAGACGGTGGACAGGCGCTGGCGCGCCACCTCGTCGATCGGGCTGCCAGGCTGGATGGCCAGCGCCGGCGCCGCGATGTGGATGCCCAGCGTCACTTCGCCGCTGCCCAGACCCTGCACGCTGAGCGCGTCGTCGATTTCGGTGGTGCTGGAGTCGTCCACCGAAAACGCCTCCACGCGGGCCAGCGGCAGGTCGTCGGCCACCGGCGGGGCCTGCAGGGCCGGAAAGCCGGTGCCCTTGGGGAAGTGCTCGAACAGGAAGCGCTGCCAGTGGAACTGGTAGGCGTTGGAGATGGCGCCCGCTTGTTGCAGCAGCGCCAGCGGCGCCAGGTGCGTTTCGCGCGCGGCATGCACCACGGCCTTGTACTCGGGCGCGTTCTTGTCGGGCTTGAACAGGATTTTGTAGAGCTGCTGGCGGATCGGTTCCGGGCAGGTGCCGGCGGCCAGTTCGGCGGTCCAGGCATCGATCTGGGCCTGCACCTGCTTCTTTTTTTCGATCGCGGCCAGTGCCTGCTGCAGGATCTCGGCCGGCGCCTTTTTGTAGCGGCCCTTGCCGGCGCGGCGGAAGTAGTGCGGCGCCTCGGTCAGGCACAGCAGGGCGGCCACCTGCTGCTCCAGCGTGGCGGGGTCCTGGAAGTAGTCGGCGGCCAGGTCGGCAAAGCCGAATTCGTCTTCGGGCGCGAATTCCCAGGCGAGGTTGAGGTCGATCTGGGGTGCCAGCGCCTGGGCACCGGCCATGAGAGTGGCGGGCGCGGGCTTGTCGAACTTGAGCAGCACGTTGGCCGCCTTGACCTTGACGCGCTTGCCCGATTCCAGCTCCACCTGCAGGGAGCTTTCGGCTTCGGACAACACGCGGCCGGTCAGGAACTTGCCGGCTTCATCGAACAGTGCAAACAAAATGGGGCTTTCGGGTGGAAGGGCGGTCTGGGGCCGAAGCCTACAGGGCGGCGCCGACCAAACCCCGAGTTTACCGGGGTGGGTGCTCCTGCGGGCGCGTCAAAGCGTCAGGGAATCCCCAGCAGCTTGTGCGTCTGCAGCGACAGGCGCCACTGCGGGTGGGCCATGCAGTATGCGACGGCGGCCTTGGTGTGTTGCTCGCGCAACGGGCCGTCCATGGGCTGCAGGAAGAAGTGGCGGAACGCCAGCGGCTCGAACTGGTCGGGCATGGCGCCGGGCTGGGGAAACACCAGCTTGAGTTCGTCGCCCGCTGTGGCCACCAGTTCGCTGCCTGCCTTGGGGCTCACGCACACCCAGTCCAGGCCGGGGGGAATGGGTTGGGTGCCGTTGGTTTCCACGGCGATCTCGAACCCTTGGGCGTGCAGGGCGTCGATCAGCGGCGCGTCCAGCTGCAGCAGGGGCTCGCCCCCGGTGCACACCACCAGCGGCTTGCCCTGGGCAGAGGTGCCTTTAGGCGAGGGCCAGTGCGAACGAACGGCCTCAGCCAGCGCTTGGGCCGTGGCGAACTTGCCGCCGCCCGCGCCGTCCGTACCCACGAAGTCGGTGTCGCAGAAACGGCAAACGGCCTGTGCGCGGTCTTCCTCACGCCCGCTCCACAGGTTGCAGCCCGCAAAACGGCAGAACACGGCGGCACGGCCCGCCTGCCCACCTTCGCCTTGCAGGGTGTAGAAGATTTCCTTGACTGCGTAGGTCATGCTCAGGCCTTGGTGTTCAGATGGGCAAAGCTGCTTCGCTGTCGCCCAGCAAGGCCACGGCGCCGCACCCTGGGGTCTCGTGCAGGTCTACACGGTTCAGTGCGGGCAACTCGCTGCGCGCCTGCCCCAGCACCCAGCGTGCCAGGCTGGCGCAGTCGCAGTCAGGCAGCCCGGCCAGTTCGTGCAGCGGGCGGTGGTCCAGGGCCTTGAAGATGGGGTCAAACAGGCGCTTTACGTCGCCAAAGTCCACGGTCCAGCCCATCACTTCGTCCAGCGGGGCACACAAGTGCAGGCGCAGGGTGAAGGTGTGCCCGTGCAGGCGTTGCAGCGGGCTGTGTTCGGGCGCATGCCGCAGGCGCACGGCGCTGTCCAGCGTCATTTCCTTCCAGATGCGGTAGTGCTGCCCGTCATGGCTGGCGCCGCACGATGCGGTTTCAAACACCGTCACCCACGACAGTTCCGGCAACAGGGGCTTGAGCTGGCGCCAGAGCCAGCCAGACATCACCTCGCTCGTCGGGTTCTGCAGGCCGGGGATGTTGTTCAGGCAGGCGTGGTCCAGCAACTGGTGCAGCGGCGCCCACAGGGCGTCCAGTTGGTCGGCGTCCACTGGCGTGGCGCCGCTTTGGCGGGCGTGCAGCAGCACCTCGAAGCCATGCCCATGCATGCGGCCGCATTTGTGCCCTTCCGGCACGTTGGGCAGTTGGTGGGCGGCATGCAAAACGTAGCGACGCCACACGTGGGCCTGGCCCTGGGCGTCAATCTCCACGCCGCTGGTACGGGTGCTCTGCACGCTCACCTGTTGCAGGTGCAGGCCATTGCCTTGCAGCCGTTGTTGCAGCCACTGGGCCAACTGCGTGTCGGTGGGGTTGGGCACGTGGTCGTTCAGACAGGCGTGGTCCAGAACTTGTACGCCTGTGGCCAGGTGGCGGCGCAGTTGGTCCACCTCGCCCCCGGCAAAGGCGGCCCAGTCCGCATCGGTGGTGCCGCGCAGGCGGGCCACGAAGCTGTGCCCGTGCAGGCGTTTCTTGGGATGCCCTTCGGGCAACGCGTCTATGCGCCGGGCGGCCTCAAAGCCCGCCTCGGCGGTGTGGAGGATGTGCATGTTAGGCCCTCGCGCTCAGGCCATGCCGAAGCGGACCCAGAGCGGGTCCGCGTGGCCAGCTTCGGCAAAGCCCTTGGCGCGCAGCAGGCACGAATCGCAGCCGCCGCAAGGTTTGCCGTCCGGCCCCGGGTCGTAGCAGCTGCTGGTGAGTGCGTAGTCCACACCCAGGCGCAGGCCTTCCTGAATGATCTGCGCCTTGTTCAGTGCCATCAGCGGGCTGTGTATCTTGAGCTTCTGCGTGCCTTCCACCCCGGCCTTGGTGGCCAGGTTGGCCAGCGTTTCAAAGGCGGCGATGTACTCCGGGCGGCAGTCGGGGTAGCCCGAGTAGTCCAGCGCGTTGACGCCGATGAAGATGTCCGATGCGCCCAGCGTTTCGGCCCAGGCCAGCGCGAAGCTCAGGAACACGGTGTTGCGCGCGGGCACGTAGGTCACGGGGATGCCGTGGCCCATGTCGTCCACCGACCGGCCCTTGGGCACGGCGATGTCGGCCGTGAGGGCGGAGCCGCCAAATTCGCGCAGGTCGATTTGCGCGACCACGTGCTTGGCTGCGCCCAGCGCGTGGGCCACGGCTTCGGCGGCCTGCAGTTCATGCACGTGGCGCTGGCCGTAGCTGAAGCTCAGCGCGTAGGGGGTGTAGCCCTGTGCCTTGGCCATGGCCAGCACGGTGGACGAATCCAGCCCACCACTGAGCAGGACGACAGCGGGTTTGTTATTGCTCATGGCGTGCTCCCGTCAGGCAGCCACGGCCTGCGGCGCGGGCTTGAACACCTTCATCAGCGCGCTCAGGAGCACGCCGTACAGGGGCAGGAAGCACACCAGGCTCACGCCCAGCTTGGTGAAGTAATCCACCGTGGCAATTTCCACCCAGTGTTCAGCCATGAAGGCGTCGCTGCTGTTGTGGAACGCCACCGAGAAGAACAGCACCGTGTCCAGCAGGCTACCCACAACAGTAGAAGCGGCGGGCGCCACCCACCATGCGGCCACCTGGCGCAGCCGGGAAAACACGGCAATGTCCAGCAACTGGCCCGCCACGTAGGCCACGAAGCTGGCCAGCGCAATGCGGAAGACGAAGCCATTGAATGCCGCCAGCGACGCCCAGCCGCTGAATGCGCCTTCAAAGAACAGCACCGAGACGGCGTACGAAGCCACCAGCGCGGGCAGCATCACGCGGGCAATCACGCCACGTGCCACCTCTTTGCCCAGCAGGCGCACGGTGAGGTCGGTGGCCACAAAGACCAGCGGGAAGGTGAACGAGCCCCAGGTGGTGTGCAAGCCCATCACCTCGAAGGGGATTTGCACCAGATAGTTGCTGGCGATGATGAGAGCGATGTGCAGAGCCACGAGGGCCGGCAGGGCGGAGCGACCGCGCAGTTCAGCGGCGCCATGAAGGGAAGCCATGGTGGGGGTCCTTTTTTTTGAAGACAGGATGGGGGCGAGGGAACCCATCAGAAGAATTTGGCTGTGAGGCCGACTTCGCTATTTTATCTGTCTACCAAATAAAGTGCCACAGCCATGGCGTTGGCTTCGGCATGCCACAGAAGTTTGCGTTCGGCTGGGTGCCTGGCTCAGCAGTGGCTGTGACCGCTTTAGATCCCACCCAGCCATGACCGGCCGGCAGGGCTGAACCACATCAACAGGCCGGTGGTGTTTAAGGCGGCCGTGGCCCAGAACACCTGCCGAAACGAAGGTTTCGATGATTTGTGTCGCAGCAACTGCTGTGCGAGCAGGGCGCCGGGCCAACCACCACCCAGCGCCATCAGGTGCAAGGTCTTTTCTGGTGTGCGCCTGGCCGCCCGCTCGGCGGCGGACTTGTCGAAAGCGTAAGCAAAGAAGGTGACGGCACTGGCGACCAGGTACCAAGCAGCCACCCACCAAGGCGGTGTCCAGAACACGGCCACGGCGCCGTAGAGCACGACGAAAGCTGGGATAGCCCACAAGGTGACCATGCCCGGTGGTGTCCCGGGGTTCGAGGTCCGTACCGCTGCTGCGGGGCGTTTGGCGAGCATCTTTAAATTCTTGGCTCGCTTGCCTTTGGGGCCGGTTTCGATTTCAAACGACACGGCTTGTTGCGGTGCGGGCCGTCCTGCCCCGCGAGGCCAATCCGAGATGTGCACAAAGATGGCCTCCCCGCCGTTCGTGGGCTCCAGGTGGCCGAAGCCGCGTTCATCATTCCAAGTGGTGAGGATGCCTTCAAAGCGCATGGATTTGACCGGTGCAGAGTGTTGTGGCAATTTTAATACTTATGGTGGTGTGCGGGTCGACTGCTGCCCATCTCATCGGCGGACCAGCAACGACAAAACCAACAGGAAAGCCTGCAACGAGGGGGAGGTGCTGGGCAGGTCAATGCGGTACTCGAAACGCGAGCTGATGAGGTGTGGCTCGTAAACCGTGCCGAGGTGGTTGCCCTCAGCGTTGAGCACCGGAAAACGTCGCTTCCAAAACGAGGTGGAAGGCTGCAACGTCGCTTGCAGCGGGGTGGTCAGCCGGATGGCCGGCAACCGGCGCCCCTTTTCAAACACCACGTCTGCAGCGCACAGCACCGCGTGGGCCTGGGTTTCCAGGGTGTAGCGCAGGTCGTTGACGAAGCCGCGGCGGGTGTACTCGAAGCGCAGCAGCAGCGCTTGCCCGTGCAGTTGCAACTGCAGGTCGCCGGCCGTGGAGCCTTCCGGGTGCCAGCGCAGGCGCGCATTTTTGGCCTGGGCGACGTTGGGAAAGCGCAGTTCGCCCACCGCCACGCCCGCGGGCGAGACGAAATCGTAGACAAAGCCGTTCCACATGGACCGTTGTTGCAGGGCCAGCTGGTGGTGCATGGTTCAGTCAGCCTCGGTGTCAAAACCCGCGCACCACCTCCAGCGCGTCCTCAATGCGCTCCACCGCGTGCACGGTCATGCCCTCCAGCGCCTTGACCATGCCGGCGTCGCCCTTCTTGGGCAGGTTGGCCTTGGGCACCACCGCCACCGAAAAACCCAGCTTGGCCGCTTCCTTCAGCCGCTCCTGCCCACGCGGGGCGGGGCGCACCTCGCCGGCCAGACCCACTTCGCCAAAGGCGATGAAGCCTTTGGGCAGTGCCTTGCCGCGCAGGCTGCTGGCGATGGCCAGCATCACCGCCAAGTCGGCCGCCGGCTCGCCAATGCGCACGCCACCCACCGCGTTGACGAACACGTCCTGGTCCATGCAGGCCACGCCGGCATGGCGGTGCAGCACGGCCAGCAGCATGGCCAGGCGGTCTCGATCCAGGCCCACGCTCAGGCGGCGTGGGCTGGGTCCGCCGCTGTCCACCAGGGCCTGGATTTCCACCAGCATCGGGCGCGTGCCTTCCAGCGTCACCAGCACGCAACTGCCAGGCACCGGTTCCGCATGTTGCGACAGGAAGATGGCACTGGGGTTGCTCACGCCCTTCAGGCCTTTTTCGGTCATGGCGAACACGCCGATCTCGTTCACCGCGCCAAACCGGTTCTTGATGGCGCGGATGAGTCGGTAGCTGCTGTGGGTGTCGCCCTCGAAGTACAGCACCGTGTCCACCATGTGTTCCAGCACGCGGGGGCCGGCCAGCGCGCCCTCCTTGGTGACGTGACCCACGAGCACGATGGCTACGCCGCTGGCCTTGGCCGCGCGCGTCAGGTGGGCGGCGCATTCGCGCACCTGCGCCACCGAGCCCGGGGCAGAACTCAGCTGGTCGGAGTACAGCGTCTGGATCGAGTCGATCACCGCGATGGCCGGCTGCTTCGCGTCCAGCGTGGCCAGGATTTTTTCGAGCTGGATTTCGGCCAGCACCTTCACCTGGCTTTGCTCCAGCCCCAGCCGGCGCGAGCGCAGCGCCACCTGGGCGCCGCTTTCCTCGCCGGTCACGTAGAGCGTGTCCAGCCCGGCGCGCTGCAACGCATCCAGAGCCTGCAGCAACAGGGTGGATTTGCCGATGCCCGGGTCACCGCCGATCAGTACCACGCCGCCTTCCACCACGCCACCGCCCAGCACCCGGTCGAGCTCGCCCAGGCCGGTGGGAGTCCGGGCCACGTCGGCGGCCTCGATCTCGCTGAGCACCGCCAGCTCGGCGGTAGGGGCCAGGCCTTTGGTGCCGGCGCTCAGGCGGTTCTTACTGGCGGCGGGCGCTTCGGCCACGGTTTCCACCAGGCTGTTCCAGGCGTTGCAGTGCGGGCATTTGCCCAGCCAGCGCGGGGTGGTGCCGCCGCATTCGTTGCAGGCGTACAGGGTCTTGTCTTTGGCCATGGGAGGAAACTGTAGCAGTGGGGGCGGCGGGATTTGCCGCCTTCAGACCAAATGCAAGTGAGTGATCACTTCGTCGATGTGGTCGTCAAAATCGCTCAGCGCGTGGTCGCTGCCGTCCAGCAGCTTCAGGTGCACGCCGGGGTAGCGGGCCACCATTTCGCGCCAGTCCAGCACCTCGTCGCCCTTGGCGATCACGGCCAGTACCCGTTCCGGGTGGGGCAAGGTGCCGCCAGCCAGGGTGCGCAGTTCGTCCACGTACGCTGGTCGGAAAAAAAAGCGTGTGTCGGGGTCGTGCCAGTTCGTCTGCTCCCCGATGTACTTGGCCAGATCGCGCGCCGGGTCTACGGCGGGGTTGAGCAGCACCGCACGGCAGCCGGTGTCGAGTGCCAGCCGGGTGGCGTAGAAGCCGCCCAGCGACGACCCGACCACCGCCGTGTGGTTG
>Ga0208242_100308_pt1 | contig 43861 bp, 38 predicted proteins | sample SubbioAug_CSW13A_FD_184825 | JGI IMG/M metagenome (GOLD analysis project Ga0208242, IMG submission 184825) | Serpentinite rock and fluid subsurface biosphere microbial communities from McLaughlin Reserve, California, USA - CR12Aug_CSW13A (SPAdes) | ecosystem: Environmental > Terrestrial > Deep...
CGTGATCCAGGCCTACCTGGGAGCTGCGGCATGAGCGCGACCCACCCCACCCCGGAAGTCGTCATGACCCTGCCGCAGAAGTTGTTCGCCCACGCCCGGGAACATCCGCAACTGCTGGCGCAGCGCGTCAAGCGCAAAGGTATGTGGCGCTGCCATACATGGGCCGACGTGTTTGATCGCACGCGCAGCATTGCGCTTGGCGCGGCGGCGCAGGGCCTGCAGCGCGGCGATACCGCGATCGTGATCGGCGAGAACGAACCAGAGCATTACTGGGCGCTGTTTGCGGCCCAGTCGCTGGGCGCCAAAACCGTGTCGGTCTACCCAGATGCCACCGTCGACGAATTGCATTACCTGTGCGAGGATTCAAAGGCCCGTTTCATCTTCGCGCAGGATCAGGAGCAGGTTGACAAGGCGCTCGCGCTGCTGGAGCGACTGCCTGATATCCAGGGCATCGCCTACTGGGACAACTCGGGCATGTGGTCGTACCGGCATCCGCTGCTGCAATCCTTTGATGACCTGACCGCTGAAGGTCGGCGTCAGCACGAGAAGCACCCGCTGCGCTTCGAACGTGAAGTCAACGCCGGCCAGGCGGACGATCTGGCGCTACTGACCTACACCTCCGGCACCACCAGCAAGCCCAAGGGCGTGATGATCAGCCACCGTTGGCTGATGGACAACGCGATGCGAATGAAGAGTTCGTTGCCGATACAACCCGGCATGGAATATTTGTCTTACACGCCGCTGGCCTGGATCACCGAGCAGTTGCTGGGCGTGACCCTCGGGCTGATCACGCCCCTGGTGGTCAACTTCCCGGAGGGCCCCGACCAGGTCTTGCCCAACCTGCGCGAACTTGCGCCACACATCGTGCTGTTCGGACCGCGTCAGTGGGAAAACATCGCCGCCACCATCGAGGCGCGCATGCTCGCCGCGAGCTGGATAGCACGGGGCATCTACCGCTGGGGCATTCGCATCGGCCACGACGTGCATGTGGCGCGGCTCGAAGGGCGCACGGCACCGTGGTTGTCGCGCCTGCTGCTGCCGGTGGCCGAAGCGCTGGCCCTGCGTCCGGTGCGCGATCAGTTCGGCTTTGTTCGCAGCGACGTCGCGGTTTCAGGCGGCACCGCCATGGCGCCCGACGTGTTTCGTTTGTTTCACGCCATGGGCGTCCATTTGCGCAATATTTATGGCTGCTCGGAGTTTGGTCTGATTGCTGGCCACCGCGGCGAGCGCTACGACCTCGAAACCGTGGGCCCGCTGCTGGATGTGGACCCAGCCTTCGGCCCGCCGCTGGAATCGCGCATCGAGGACAACGGCGAGCTGCTGCTGCGCGGCGGCACCGGCTTTCTCGGCTACTGGGGCAAGCCCGACAAAACCGCCAGCATCCAGCGCGATGGCTGGTACGTCAGCGGTGACGCAGTGCGCAAGACCGAGCGCGGAGAACTCGTGTACCTCGACCGCGTGGAACACCTGGTCAAACTCGCCAGCGGTCACTCGTATCCCCCGCAGTTCATCGAGACGCGTTTGCGCTTTTCGCCCTTCATCAAGGATGTGATGGTGCTGGGCGACACCACCCGGCCTTGGGTTGGAGCGCTGATCAACATCGACATGGCGGTGACCAGCCGCTGGGCCGAGGAGCGGCGCATTGCATTCTCCACCTTCACCGACCTGTCGCAGCGGCCCGAGGTGCGGCAACTGGTGCAGGGCGAAATCCGCCGCATCAACAAACTGCTGCCCGAGAGCTCGCGTGTGGTGCGTTTCGCCAATTTTCCGAAGGAGCTCGACCCCGACGAAGGCGAACTCACCCGCACGCGCAAGCTGCGCCGAGAGTTTCTCGAGGTGCGCTATGGAGCGCTGATTGACGGACTGTATGCAGGTGTCGCCGACATTGCCTGCGAAATAGCCGTGACCTACCAGGACGGCCGCCAAGGCGCGTTGCGCGCAACCGTGGTGGCCACCGACATTGAAGGAGCACACACCCCATGATCATCGAATTCATCAACTACACCATCAACGGCGCGCTGCTCGGCCTGCTGTATTCGCTGGTGGCAATGGGCTTTGTCGTCATCTACCGCGCCAGCAAGGTCTTCAACATGGCGATCGGCGAGATGATCGTACTGGGCGCCTTCCTACTGTGGTGGGCGATCCAGTCGCGCGGCATGCATCCGGCGCTGGGCATCGCCGTTGCACTGGGCATTTCGGTGCTGATCGGGCTAGCGATTGAAAGGCTGCTGTTCAGGCGGCTGATTGGCGAATCAGTGTTCTCGATGATCATGGTCACCATCGGGCTGCTGATCCTGATGCGCGGCCTGGTGCTGGTGATCTGGGGCCCGCAGGAGCGCCAGTTCCCCGCCATCTTTCCCCTCACGCCAATCATCTTGGGCGAGATGATCATCCCGCGCTCGCTCGCCATTGGTGGCCTCATCGCGGTGCTGGCGGCGGTGGCGCTGCACTGGTTCTTCAACCGCAGCCGCACCGGACTGGCGATGTCGGCGGTGGCCGAGGACCACCAGATCGCTCTGGCCATGGGCATCAGCGTGCGCCGCTCCATCGCCTTCGCCTGGGCGCTAGGCGGTGTGCTGTCGGTCATCACTTCGATGGTCTACCTGAGCGGCAAGTCGCTGACATTCCTGTCCTCCGAAATCGGCTTCGCCGCCCTGCCGGTGGCCCTGCTGGCAGGGCTCGAATCCATCGGCGGCCTGCTGCTGGCGGGCATCATCGTCGGGGTCGTGCAGGGACTGACCGCCGCCTACATCGACCCGCTGATCGGTGGCAGTGCCGCTGCCGTCGTCCCCTATATCTTCATGCTGGTGGTGCTGGTTGTTCGTCCGACCGGCATGTTCGGCTGGAAACGCATTGAAAGAGTCTGACCCATGGATCCATCCGGCATTTTTTCCACCAGCTATGCGCGCGACCGCGCGCTGATCCGCACGCGCGCCCAGTGGGTCACCCTGGCGCTGTTCATTGTCATTCTGCTGATCCTCCCCTGGTTCGCCTCGGAGCGTCTGGTAGCCGTAGCCAACCTGATGCTGGTCACGTCCATCGTGGTGGTCGGGCTGCAAATCACCACCGGCTACGCCGGGCAGATCAACCTGGGCCAGGCTGCCTTCATGGGGGTCGGTGCCTACGCCGCCAGTGTGGTCGAGGTCAAGGCCGGGCTGCCGTTCTGGGTGGCGGTGCCGGTTGCCGGCCTGGTGGCTGCGCTGGCCGGTTGGCTGTTCGGCATGACAGCGAAACGCATCAAGGGTTTCTACCTCGCCCTGACCACCATCGCGGCCCAGTTCATCTTCCACTTCGTTGTCCTGAACCTGCCCTCATCCTGGCTCGGCGGCGTCAATGGTTTCAGCCTGGAGCCTGCGAGGCTGGGCACATTTTTGTTCAACACCGACCGTTCTCTGTATTACCTGTTTCTTGTCGTCACCATGGTGATGGTATTCGGCGCTTTCGGCATCCTGCGCAGCCGCCACGGGCGCGCCTTCGTCGCCGTGCGCGACGACGATGTGGCCGCCGGTATGATGGGCATCGACGTGGCCGGCGCCAAGTCGCGCGCCTTTGTGCTCGGCGCTTTTTACGCTGGCATCGGCGGTGCCCTGTGGGCCTACCAGGTGCGCTTCGTCTCGGTCGACCAGTTCACGCTGTTCAACTCGATCTGGTTCATTGCCATGATGATCGTCGGCGGGCTCGGTTCGATCGTCGGGGCACTGATCGGCACCGTGCTCATCCGGGGCGTCCAAGAAGTCATCACCAGTCTGGGCCCCGACCTGGTCGAGCGAATTCCCAGCCTGAGCAGCGACCTGATCTTCGCCAGCATGAATGTGTTTCTCGGCCTCATCATCACGCTGTTCCTGCTGCTTGAACCGAAAGGCCTGATGCACCGCTGGAACATCCTGAAAGCCAACTACCGGCTCTGGCCGTTTCACCACTGAGCCCGCCCGGCACAGCGAGTCGCAATTCCCCCCGCCCCTTTTCCTCACCACCACCACAACTGGAGACAAGCATGCAACGAAAAACCTTTCTGAAACTCACGACCGCCCTGGCCACTGGCCTGCTGCTGAACGCGCCCGCCCACGCGCAAACGACGACGATCAACGTGGCCGCCTTTGCCGACTTCGCCGGCCCCTACGCCAACGTCATGCCACAGATGCAAGGCGGGCGACTCGCCGTGATCGAATGGTGGAACAAGGAAGTCGGCAGCAAACTCAACGTGCAGATCGTCGTCAAAACCTTCGACACCCGCTACGACGTGGCGCAAACCGCCAGCCTGTGGCCCGGCATCAAGGCCGAAGTCAAACCCGCGATCCTGCTCGGCCTCGGTGGCCCGGATGCCGCCGCGTTGCAGCAGCGCTTGCCGGAAGACAAGATTCCCATGGTCATGGCTACCGCCACCTACGGCTTCGGCTGGAAACCCAACCAATGGGCCCTGAACCTGCGCCCCACCTACGCCCACGAGGCGGGCGGATTCCTGGAATGGTTCCGCACCACCAAACTCGATGGCAAGCGCCCTGTCAAGGTTGCGATCATCACCTCCGAGGCCACCCCCGCTTATGCCGACATGGCCAAGGGCCTGCAAAGCTACACCAAGGCCAACCCGGACAAAGCCACCTTCGTCGAGGCGATCTGGACCGAAGTGCAACCGGCCGACCTGACCCTGGCGGTGCGTCGCCTGGTCAATGCTGGCACCGATGTGATCGTGATCCAGACCAACACCGCCCAGGCCGTGGCCACCAAACGTGCGCTGCAGGCGCTGGGCAAAAACGTCCCGATCATGCTCTCGCTGCACAACGGCGTGGTGGGATCATCCAAGGCACTGGGCGACCCGAATGGCTTCGCCGGTGATTTCGAAGTGGGCGCCATCGCCGATGCCAGCGAAGACGACACGACCGCACGCAAGTTCTACAGCATGTTGCAGGAAAAGCATGGCCTGAAATCGGGCTGGAATGCCATGACCATCATGGGCCTGGGCCAAAGCGTCGTGGCAGTGCGCGCGATTGAGGCCACGATCAAGGCCAAGGGTGCCGGCAAGGTCACTGGCGAAGCGGTGCGCGAGACCTTGATGAACAGCCAGTTCACCAGCAACGACCTGATGGGCATACTGCCAGGCGTGGACTTCAGCAACGACACCCCCTTTCCCACCGGCACCGCCAAGGTCAACATCGCGACCATGAAGGACGGCAAGGTCGTTCGGGCGGCGGGCGATGTGGCCGTCCCAATGGTGCCCAAATGGTGAATTCAGCCCTTGCTGCAGCACCGGATCAACGGACCACGCCCGATGCGGCCGCCAATCCGGCGGTGCTGACGCTGTCCAACGTCGAGGTGCTGTATGCCGAGGTGATCCTGGCGCTCAAGGGCGTGTCGATGCAGGTCCCCGAAGGCGGATGTGTGGCGCTGCTGGGCGCCAACGGCGCAGGCAAGAGCACCACCCTCAAGGCCATCTCCGGCGTCATTGACTCGGAAGATGGCCGCGTCTCAGGGGGGGTGATCACCTTCGACGGCCGACCGATTCAGGGGCACGACCCGGCGACCGTGGTGCGCGGTGGTCTGGTTCATGTGATGGAAGGCCGGCGCGTGCTGCAGCACATGACGGTCGAGCAAAACCTCATCATCGGCGGCCACATGTTTCCATCGGCGCAGGCGATGCGCCGGGCGATGGACAGCGTGTACGAAGCGATTCCGCGCCTGGCCGACCTGCGAAAACGCACGGCCGGTTATCTGTCGGGCGGCGAGCAGCAAATGCTGGTGATCGGGCGCGCGATCATGGCCGAGCCGAAACTCATGCTGATCGACGAGCCGTCACTCGGGCTGGCGCCGCGCATGGTCGAGGAAGTCTTCAGCGTGCTGCGCCACCTGCGTGAGCAGGGGCTGTCGCTGCTCATCGTCGAACAAAACACACGCGTGGCCCTGGAGATCGCCGACTATGGTTATGTCATGGAGAGCGGTCGCATCGTGCTGGAGGGGCTGGCCCAGGAACTCCGCGACAACGAGGATGTGCGCGAGTTTTATCTCGGCCTGGACCGCGAGGGGGTGCGCAAGAGTTTCCGAGAGGTCAAGCACTACAAGCGGCGCAAGCGCTGGCTGGGGTAACAAACGGCTGGCTTGTGGTTCTAATTCAGTTTCAGGAGTAACGACAAATGAGTGGTCCCTTGCAGGGGTTGAAAGTGATCGAGTTCGGCGGCATCGGCCCCGGACCGTTCTGCGCGATGATGCTGTCCGACATGGGTGCGGACGTGATCCGCCTGGACCGCAAGGCCGACAAGGGCAAAGACCGCGGGGAAGGCGCCTTCCTGGCCAGTGGTCGGCGCAGCGTGCTGCACCGCGGCCGGCGTTCGGTGGCGGTCGATCTGAAGTCACCCGCAGACGTACAGCGGGTGCTGGAGCTGGTCGACGGTGCCGACGCGATCATCGAGGGTTTTCGCCCGGGCGTGATGGAGCGGCTGGGATTGGGCCCGGACGTGCTGCTGGCACGCCACCCGCGACTCGTCTACGGACGCATGACCGGCTGGGGTCAGGACGGCCCGCTCGCGCAGGCCGCCGGGCATGACATCAACTACATTGCGCTGTCGGGCGCGCTCAGCATGATTGGCCGCTCGGACGGCGGGCCAGTAGCGCCGCCGGCGATGGTTGGCGACCTGGGCGGCGGCGGCATGATTCTAGCCTTTGGCATCGTTTGCGCTTTGCTTGAAGCGCGCTCCTCTGGCCATGGTCAGGTGGTCGATGCTGCGATCACCGACGGCGCTGCGCTGCTGACCTCCATCGTCTGCGACCTCAAGGCGCTGGGAATGTGGAAGAATGAGCGGCAGGCCAACCTGTTGGATGGCGGATCGCATTTCTACGACACCTATGAGTGCGCTGACGGGAAATGGATCTCGATCGCATCACTGGAACCCCAATTCTATGTGCTGCTGCTGGAGAAGCTGGGCATCAGCGATCCCGAGTTTCAACGGCAACGCGATCCGGCCGTCTGGCCGACACTCAAACGACAGGTCACCGACATCTTCCGCACCCAGCCGAGCACGCACTGGTGTGCGTTGCTGGAAGGGACCGACGTGTGCTTTGCGCCGGTGCTGACTCTGGAAGAGGCTGCACATCATCCACACAACAGCGCGCGCGGCACTTTCTTTGAGCGAGACGGCGTGCTCCAACCTTCGCCGGCACCAAGGTTCAGCCGGACGGTGACTGATCGCCCAGGCCCCGCACCGTTCATTGGCGAACACGACGACGAACTCTTGTAGTCGAAGAATTGTGGGGGCTGGGGAAAACGGACCACAGGCATTCGACGCAGTTTCAGCCCGACCAAATCGAACGCATCAACCGCGAGCTGAAAATCCTTCCGCCGCCCGATGATCATTTGCATTGAGCGGCAGTGATTTGCCGGGCGGTCTCCGCCGAGCACCGATCAGACCGCTTTGACCAGTGACTTGGTGTAGATGCGGTAGGTGCCGATGCCGCGCGACACGATGTCTCCGTCGAGTGCGTCGAGCGTGACCTTCACCGACACATAGGCCAGCGTCTTGCCGATGTGGTCCGGCGTTGCCGATGCAAACAGGATTCCTGTGCCGACCGCACGCATGAAATCCACGGTGAGCGTGACCGTTACCGACGACTGGATGAGCTGGCCGCTGCCCGGGATCGGCCGGTCGATCAGGGTTCTGCCCCCGACCGCATCGAGCAAGGTCAGGGGCACGCCGCCGTGGAGCACGCCGTGGGGGTTGAGGTGGTCGCGCCGGATCGGCAGCCGGAAATACAGGCCGCGCTCGTTGTGCAGGATGTCGTACCCGACGAGCTGCTGAAAAGGCCCGTGGGAGCACGTTGCCGACGGAAGAGGGGGTTGTGAGGTCACTCTTGATCGACCTTGAAGTAGTCGGGTTTTCCGGCTGGCCAGAACTCGCCCCACAGCAGCATCCCGCCTTCGACGTTGAGCACCTCGCCGGTGATGAACTTGCCCGAGGGTGCGGCGAGGTAGACCACCGCCTCCGCGATGTCCTGCACGTCGCCGGCCCGTTTCATCGGATTGCACGAGTAGAAAGTGGAAACGTTTTCTTCGCGGTAGTTGTTGAAACCGTTGCTCTCGATGGCGCCGGCGCCAATGCAGTTCAGGCGGATGCCGTGCTCTGCCCACTCGATGGCCAGCGTGCGCGACAGCGCGATGACGCCCGCGCGCGAGGCGGTGGTGTGCGCCATGCCCGTGAGGCCGCGGTCGATGGCGGCGGTGATGTTGACGATGTTGCCGGGCCGGCCTTGCTCCACCCAGCGCCTGGCCGCGCCCTGCATCATGTACCAGCTGCCATTGAGGTTGGTGTCGATCACCGCGTTCCAGCCCTTGACGTTGAAGTCCATGGCATGGGCGGCAAACTGGCCGCCAGCGTTGTTGACCAGCACGTCGACGCCGCCCAAACGTTCCCACACGGCACTGAGCATGGCGTCCACCTGCTCGGGGTCGCGGATGGTCATCGGGTAGGTGAATACCTCACGGCCCGACAGCGCGCGCAGTTTTTCGGCGCAGTCCTCGAGTTTGTCGGCCTTGCGCCCGCAGATGGCGAGCGTGGCACCCAGCCGCGCGAACAGGAAGGCAATCGCCTTGCCGATGCCACTGCCGGCGCCCGACACCAGCACCACTTTGCCGGCGAAAAGGTCGTCGCGATAGACCGTCGGGAGTGCGGCCAGGGCCTCGTCGCCCGGGCCGAACTTGGGGTGTTGCGAGTCAGCCGAATTCATGTGTTCACCTTGAAGTAATCGGGTTTGGCGATGGTCCAGACTTCGCCCCAGAGCACGCCGCCGCCATCCACCGTGAGCAGTTCGCCGGTGACGAACTTGCCGCTGGGCGCGCTGAGGTAGACCGCTGCCTCGGCCACGTCCTGCACGTCACCGACATGTTTCATCGGGTTGGCTCCGGCGAAGGCCTTCACCGCCTCGGGGGAGTACTGACGAAAGCCGGTGCTGGCGATCGCTCCAGGCGCTATGCAATTGACGCGGATGCCATGCTGCGCCCACTCCACTGCAACAGTTTTAGACAGGTGAGTCACCGCGGCGCGCGCAGCGCAGGTGTGCGCCACGCCCGGCATGCCCCGCTGGAAGGTGGCGACGATGTTGACGATGTTGCCCCGCGTGCCGGTGCCCTGCCAGCGGCGCGCCATCGCATGCATCATGTACCAGGTTCCGTTCAGGTTGGTGTCGATCACCGCCTTCCAGCCCTTGACGCTGTAGTCCAGCGCCCGCTGCGGGAATTGCCCGCCGGCGTTGTTGACGAGCACGTCGATGCGTCCGAAGTGCAGCCAGGCCACGTCGATCAACTGTTCCACCTGCTCGGGATCACGGATCGTCATGGGGTGCACCAGCACATCAGGGCTGCCGAGCCGGCGCAGCCATTCGGCGCAGCTCTCTAGCTTGGCTGGGTCGCGCCCGCAGATGACCAGCTTGGCGCCCAGGCGCGCGTACAGGAAGGCGATGGCTTTGCCGATGCCGCTGCCGGCGCCGCTGACCATCACCACCTGGCCTTCGAAGAGTCCGCTCTGGTAGACGGTGGGGCGGGTTGCGAGGGCTTCATCGTCGAAGCCGAAGGTGGTGTCTTCTGTCATGTTGTCCCTTCAGAATCGGAAAATTCCGTAGTGCGGGTCGGCGATCGGGGCGTGTGCGGCGGCTGAGAGTGCCATGCCCAGTGCGTTGCGGGTGTCAGTGGGCGCCAGCAGACCGTCGTCCCACAAGCGCGAGGTGGCAAAGTAGGCGTTGGATTCGCGTTCGGCCTTTTCGTACACGCGCTGGCGCAATTGCGCCATCTCGGCCTCATCGGGCGTGTGGCCCTTGCGGCGCAACTGGGCGATTTTCACGTCGGCGAGGGTGTTGGCGGCCTGATCGGGGCCCATCACCCCCATGTGCACGTTCGGCCAGGCCCAGATCATCCGTGGATCCCACGCCCGTCCGCACATGCCGTAATAGCCCGCACCGAAAGCTGCGCTGGTGATGACGGTGAACTTGGGCACCTCGCTGCCAGCCTGCGCCATCAACATCTTGGCGCCGTCCTTGGTGATGCCTTCCATTTCGTAGTTGCGGCCGATCATGTAGCCGGTGGTGTTTTGAAAAAACACGAGCGGTGTACGGTTCTGATTGCACAGCGAGATGAAGTGCGCCGCTTTCTTGGAACTGTCGCTGAACAACACGCCGTTGTTGGCGAGGATGCCCACGCGGTACCCCCAGATGTAGGCGTAGCCGCAGATCAGCGTGGTGCCATAAGCGGGTTGGTATTCGTGGAAGCGGCTGCCGTCGACGATGCGGGCAATGAGTTCGCGCTGGTCAAACTGCACCCGGTGGTCGGGCGAGACGATGCCCAGCATTTCGTCGGGGTCGTAGTAGGGTGGCTCGGCATCGCGTTCTGGCAGGTAGCTTTTCGTCGCGGGCTTGAACTGCGCAACGATCTCGCGGCAAATCGCGATGGCGTGGGCCTCATTGTCAGCCGGGTAGTCGACCGTGCCGGATACCTGGGTGTGTAAATCACAGCCTCCGATCTCGTCGGCGGTGTGCTCCTCACCGGTGGCGGCCTTCACGAGCGGTGGCCCGCCGAGGAACACGCCGCCGGTGCCACGCACGATGATGCTGTAATCGCACAGCGCCGGGATGTAGGCACCGCCGGCGGTGCAGTGGCCGAACACCATCGCGACCTGCGGCACGCCGGCCTTGGACAGCAGGCATTGGTTGCGGAACACCCGGCCACCCTCGATGTACACGCCTGACAGTTCTTCAAGGAAGGCGCCGCCGCTGTCGCACAAATGCAGGACCGGCAACCGGTTCTCCAGCGCGATGTCCAGCAGTCGTGCCAGCTTGCGTGGCGTGAGCGTGTACCAGACACCGCCCTTGACGCTGGAATCGTCGGCGTGGATCAGCACCTCGCGGCCACTGACCACGCCCAGGCCAGTGACCACGTTGGCACCCGGGACCTCGCCGTTGTAGTCCTCGCAGGCAGCCAGCGCCGAGAACTCAAGAAAGGGCGTACCGGGATCTAGTAGCAGGTCCAGCCGTTCACGTACCAGTAATTTGCCCTGCGCGCGCACGCGCTTGATCTCATGCGGCGGACGTTGGTGGCGCGTGATTTCCATGCGCTCGCGAAAATTCGCGACGATGGCGCTCATGGCTTGATGGTTTCGCCGGAACGCTTCGGATGCGGTGTCGATGCGGGAGTCGATGCGTTTCATCAATCGGTTCTCAGGGGTCTTGCAGCGTCACGAGGGTGGACTTGAGAGCGAAGGTGTTGCCAACGGCAAAGTGCACAGTCTTGACCCGGGCGTCGCGCGGTGCCGTCAGCGTGGTTTCCAGCTTCATGCTTTCGATCACGATGAGCGGTTGGCCCGCATGCACGGCATCGCCGACTGCCACATGAACCGCGATCACCGTGCCGGGCATTGGCGCCTGCAGCAAGTCGGAAGCGGCACCGGCCCGGTCGCCGCCGGAGGCTGCGCTGAGATCGATCACCTCGACTTCAAGGGCACCGGTGGCCGCACTGTGCACGAATCGACTGTCGCCTTGCGCGGCGATCCAGACGGCTTGCGGGCGCTGATCCACGGTGACCCGCCAACGGCCATCAGGCAGCGTCTTCCCCTGCATCTCGAATTTGCGTTCGCCATGGCTGACGTGGAACACGCCATTCGCTCCACGTGTTACCACGAGGTCATGGACCTTGCCATTGATGACATAGCGGCGGCGCATCGTCAATTCCTCCAGGGTCCCATGGCGGCGTGCATCGCTGGAATGGAGTGAACGGCGCGCAACAGTTCGCGGTCGGCGAGCACCGCCGATGCCAGTACCAGGTCGATGTCATCGGGGGTGAGAGACTCGCGCAGCTCGTCGGCACAGCGTGCAAGCATGCCGGTGTCGGCCTGCCCAGCACGGAACTCGGCATGGCGCAGTGCCCGCGTGAGGTAGCGTGCGTTGGTGGTCAGACCCAACAGCACCGATTGCTCTAGCGCCAGGATGGAGCGTTCGATAGCCTGTGCACGCGTGTTGCCATGGCAGATAATTTTGGCGATCATGGGGTCAAATGCGGCAGTTACCGCCTGTCCTTCGCGCACGCCGGCATCAACCCGCACGCCTGGACCAGAGGGTGGTCGCCAGCACAGGATGTCACCGGTGGAGGGGCGAAAATCATGCTCGGCGTCTTCGGCGTAAAGCCTGCATTCGATGGCGTGACCAAGCTGCACGATGTCCGCCTGGGTGTAGCCGAGCGGCTCACCCTGGGCGACGCGTACCTGTTCGCGAACGAGGTCAAAGCCCGTCACCATTTCGGTGACCGGGTGTTCGACCTGTAGACGCGTGTTCATCTCAAGAAAGTAAAACTCGCCACCGGCGCCGTAGATGAACTCCACGGTGCCGGCGCCGCGATAGTTGGCGGCGCGGGCAATGCCGGCTGCAGCTTCGCAGATATCGTGGCGCTGCACCGGTGAAAGGGCCGGGGAGGGGGTTTCTTCAATGATTTTCTGGAAGCGTCGCTGCACTGAACATTCACGCTCCCAGAAATGCACCAACTGGCCATGCGCGTCGCCCATCACCTGCACCTCGATGTGCCGCGGGCGCTCCACATAGCGCTCGACAAACAGCCGACCGTCGCCAAAATAGCGCTCACCTTCGCGCCGTGCGGTCTCGATCTCGCGATCCAACATGGCGAGGTCACGCACGATGCGCATGCCCTTGCCGCCACCGCCGGCTGAAGGCTTGATCAGCAGCGGCGCGCCGAGCGCCCTGGCGCGCTCGACGAAGCTGGCCGGGTCATCGTCCTCGATGGCGCTCGGTGCCACCGGAAAGCCGCGATGGGCGACGAAGCTGCGCGCGCGCACCTTGTCACCCATCAGTTCGATGCTGTCCGGACGCGGGCCAATGAAGACGATGCCATCAGCTTCCAGCGCACGCGCAAACGCCGCGTTTTCAGACAGGAAGCCGTAACCGGGATGCAGCGCCTGTGCCCCACTGCGCCGACTCGCTTCAACCAACTGCGCGATATCGAGGTAGGCCGCCACGGGCGTCAAGCCGTGCAATTCGACCGACTCGTCAGCCTCCAGCACGGCCGGGCTATCGGCGTCCACCGCGTGGTGGGCCACCACGGTGGCGAGCCCCATGCCCTTGAGTGTGTGCAGGATCCGCAGCGCGATCTCGCCACGGTTGGCGATCAGAACTTTTTGAAACACGGGCGGAACCAGTTGTACGGCGGGTGACGAACGGCGTCTGGTGTCAATCGAGCACGGGGATGGGGTCGGACACGCGCTCGAAGCGGGAGTTTTTGGCGTCCGAGCGCAACACGAGCACGCTGCTCGGCGAGTGCCGGTCATTGGGGCCAAAACTGATGGGGGAAGCCAGCCCATCGGTGCTGAAGTTCTTGGTTGTCTCCAGCTTCTCGACGACACAGGCGCGGGTCAGCGCCTTGCCACAGCGGCGGATCGCGTCTTCCATCAGCAGCGCACCGACGTAGGCTGTGATCGAATAGCGGTTGAGCGACTTCAACTCGTCGGCTGACAGATATTTCTGTGCCAACCCCATGAACTTGGCCATGCCTGGCACCGACAGGTCGGTCAGAGGCGGGACATAGTCTGCGACGAAGTAGCCGTCGCCCGCGGCACCGGCGAGCGCCTGAACAGGGGTCAGGTGGGCCGAATGCACGGCAAGGAAGGTCAGCGACATCTGGTTTTTAGCGGCTTCCTTCATCAGCATCGAATGCTCGGCCACCACGCCACCCGACGCGAGAAAGGTCGCGCCCACCCGCTTCAGACTCAGCATCTCAGCCGAGAAGTCCTTGGTGCCACGCTTGAAGGAGATCTCGGACACGCTGTTGAGCCCCAGGTCCTTGATCGCCTTCTGGTAGCCGCAACGCACGTCGCTGCCAAACTCGTCATCCTGATAGACCAGTGCAAACTTCTCCTTTTGCAACTTCTTGCTCGTCACCATGTATTTCATGGCGGCGCTCAACTCCTGACAATAGGTTGGGCCGACCACGAATACCGTTTTGTTCGGTGGAGTGAAGTGCGCTGCTGCCACGGCCATCGCGTTGATGGTTGGCAAGCCTTGCTCGTTGATGTAGGGCACCATGGCTTGCAGCATCGCTGAACCCGAGGTGCCGATCAGGCCGAAGATGCCTTCCACGTCGACCAGTCGCTTGACGCCTTGCACAGCACGCTGAGGCACATAGCCGTCATCTTCCTGGCGCATTTCCACCTTGCGGCCGTTGATGCCACCGCGGGCGTTGACATCCTGTTCCCATACCCGCAAGGCAAGCATGTGGGCCTTGCCCAGCAGGCTGGCGGGGCCGCTGACGGGCGTGATCGAGCCGAGGACGATTTTGGCGTCGGTCACCCCAGGGTCGGCAGCAGCGGCGGTCGTGGCCGTCAGGCCAATGACCATGCCGAGCAGACTGGTGGCGGCGTATCGAAAGTATTTGCGTGTCATGGAAAGGCACTCCTGGTTGAGAAATGGGGGAGGGGCTGGTGGCGCGTCGTCAGGATTACTTGGAACTCAGAAATTCAGAGGCTCGCTCGAATTTCCCGGCGCTGGCATTCGCCTTGAGCAAAATGGGGCGGGTCCCCGACTGTCGAATTTTGGGCCCGAAGGTCAAGGGGGCCATGATGCCGTCGCTGGTGAAGTTTTTGGTCTGCTCGAGCTTTTCGACCACGCAGGCACGCGTGAGGTTTTTGGCACAGGCGTTGAGCGCTGATTCGAGCAACTGAGCGCCTACATAGGCGGTCAATGAATACCGATGCATGGCCTTGACTTCATTGGCTGAAAAATACTTGTAGGTCAGTGCGGTGATTTTGCCGATGCCCTGAGTTTGAGTGTCGGTCACGGGGGGGACAAAATCGGCGATATACATGCCGTCGGCAGCCGGGCCAGCCAGCGCCAGCACAGCATTCAGATGCGAAGGGTAAACGGCCAAGCGCACGGCTTGCATCTGGTTCTTCGCGATCTCTTTGAGCATGGCGGCGGTTTCGGTGATGATGCCACCGGTCAGCACAAAGGTGGCGCCGGCGCGCTGCACGCTCAGCACCTCGGCGGAAAAGTCCTTCGCGCCGCGCTTGTAGGGGACTTCAATGACGCTCTTGAGGCCGAGTTCTTTCAGTGCCAGGTCGTAGCCGCATTTGACGTCGGTGCCGTAATCGTCTTCCTGGAAGATCAGGGCAAACTTGGAGCCCTGCAGCTTCTGAGTTGTCACCAGATGCTTCATGCTGGCGGAGACAGCCTGGCAGTAGGTTGCCCCGATATTGAACAGCGTCTTGTGCGGTGGGTTGAAGTGGGCGCTGTTGACGGCGATATGGTTGATGGCGGGAATTTTCTGCTCGTCGATGATGGGCAGCATGGCCACCAATTGCGATGAGCCAGATACCGCGATCAAGCCAAATACCTGGTCAACATCAATCAGTTTCTTCAGGCTTTGAACCGAGCGCTGCGGCACATAGCCGTCGTCCTCGATGCGAATGTCCACCTTGCGTCCGCCGATGCCGCCGCGCGAATTGACATCCTGCTCCCAAACTTTCAGGGTCGTGGCAATGGCCTTGCCAATGATGCTGGGCGGGCCGCTCAGCGGGATGACCGCGCCAAGCACGAGTTTCTCGTTCGTGACCCCGGGATCTGCCGCCAGTGCGCTGCCGAAGGTCAGTGCGGCGAGGGCGCCGAGGCAAAAGCGCTGGGTCAGCTTCTGTAGTGTTCGCATCGCAGGTCTCCCATGGAATAAGCAGCGCGTGTGCTGCGGGGTCAGAATCGGAAGGGCCAATGGGTCCAGTAATGCTTGATGTCGCGCCATCGCCCCATCAGGCCATCGGGCTCAAAACGCAGGAACAACACAATCGCGAGTCCATAAATGACGCCTTTGATCTCATAGGCGGCAGTGGAGCCCGACCCGCCGAAGCTGGCGCCGATCATGCCGAACACGAAGCCCAGGCTTTCGTTGAGCAGGACGATGAAAGCCGTGCCGAGCAAGGCGCCGGCTACAGAACCCAGGCCGCCAACTATGAGCATGGAGAGCGCCTCGATCGATATCAGCAGGCTGAAGCTGTCGACATTCAGGTAGCGTGTGTAGTAGGCCAGCAAGCCCCCGGCGATGCCGGTGTAGAAGGCGCTGACCATGAACGCCAGCAACTTGTAGCGCACCAGGTTGACGCCCATGGCCTTGGCGGCGATGTCGTGCTCCCGGATCGCCAGGAACGCTCGGCCAATGCGGCTGCGCAGGATGTTCAGGGTGATGAAGGTGAACATCACCACAAAGCACAGCACCACGTAGTAGTAGCCACGTTCGGCATCCAGCGCCTGGCCGAACAGCGAGGGTTGTGGCACCGTCAGTCCTTCCGAGCCTCCGGTCAGGTCGCCACCGTTGAGGATCAGGTGGTTGATGATCACGGCAAATGCCATCGTCGTGATGGCCAGGTACAGCCCTTTGAGACGCAGCGAGGGTATGCCCACGATGATCCCGGCGATGGCCGCGCTCACGCCACCGGCGAAGATGGACGCCAGCATTGGCCAACCAAGTTTGCTGGCCACGATGCCGGCCGTGTAGGCGCCGACCGCCAGAAACCCCGAGTGCCCGAGCGAGATCAGCCCGGTGGTCCCGGTCAGCAGGTTCAGGCCCAACACCCCCACCGCTGTGATCAGCAGCAGCAGAATGACGGAGACATAGTACTTGGCCAGCAGCAGTGGCGCGGCCGCCAGCAGCGCCACCAGCAGACACGACCAGACGATGACAGGAACCGAGTCGGTCAGTGCCAGCAGCTGACGATAGTTTTGTTTGAAGTTTCCGCTACGCATCAGACACGCTCGATTTCAGGTTTGCCGAACAGGCCATAGGGTCTGACCATAAGGACGACGAGGATCAAAACAAAACCGGCGATCTCCTTCATGCCGCGGCCGATATAGCCTTCCGACAGATTCTCGACCACCCCGATCAGGATGCCGCCGAGTGCGGCGCCGAACACCGAGTCCAGCCCGCCCAAGATGACTGCGGGAAAGCTGCGCAGACCTGTCGTCCACATGCCGGGGTTGACGTCGTAGATCACGCCGATCAACACGCCCGCAATGGCGGCGAGCCCCGCCGACAGGGCCCAGGACAAGGCGAAAATGCGCTTGACATTGATGCCCATCAGCAGGGCTGCAGTTTGCACGTTGGCGGTGGCACGCATGGCGATACCGACCCGCGAATAGCGAAAGAAGGTCCACAGGCCGAGCAGTACGGCCGCCATCAGCCCAACGGAATACAGCTGCGCCGGGTACAGGCCGGCCGGGCCGATCTTGATGACCTCCGTTGGCAGGCCGGCATTGAGCGGCATGGGGTCTGCGCCCCAGATCAGCACCACCACCGAGCGCAGGATCACGGCCAGGCCAATGGTCACCATCACCGTGGAAAACACCGGCTGACCAAGCATCGGACGGATCAGCAAGACCTCGATCAGCAGGCCGATCAGCACCGAGGCCGCGACAGTTGCTGCCAGCATGGGCCAGAAGCCAAATTGGAAGGTGCCGGCCAGGGTGAAGGCGATGTAGGACACCAGCATCATCAGCTCGCCCTGGGCGAAGTTCACCACGCCGGTGGCGCGGTAAATCATCGCAAAGCCCATGCCGATGAAGCCGTAGAGCAGGCCCACGGCGATGCCGGAAATGACCAGTTGCAGAAAATAGTCCATCAGCCTGCTCCTCCACCGTAGATGATCTCGATCTCTTTCGCGAAGGTTTTTTCGATGACGTTGCGGCGCACCTTCTGGGTGGCGGTGAGTTCGCCGTCGTCGTGGTCGAGTTCTTTTTCCAGGATCAGGAACTTGCGGATGTTCTCGACCCGGGCAAACAGCTTGTTCACACGCTTGACGTCCTCGTCGATCAGTTCGCGCACCTCGGGCAGCGCGGCCAGGCTCTTGTAGGTGGTGTAGGCCAGTTTGCGTTCTTGTGCCCACTTGCCGACTGTTTCGTAGTCGACCTGGATCAGCGCCGCCAAATAGTGGCGTCCGTCGCCCAGGATGATCGCCTCGCGCACATACAGGCTGTCCTTGAGCGCGTTTTCGATCTCCGAGGGAGCGATGTTCTTGCCGCCGCTGGTGATGATGATGGCCTTCTTGCGGTCAACGATCATCAGCTCGCCGTTGTCGGCCAGTGCCACGATGTCGCCGGTGTGCAGCCAGCCGTCCACCACGGTCTTGGCGGTGGCGCCTTCGTCGTGGATGTAGCCCTTGAACACGGCGGGGTGCTTGACGACGAGCTCGCCGTCCTCCGCGATCTTCCAGTTCAGGCCGTCGATGGGCAGGCCGGTGGCGCCCAGTTTGATCGCTTTTTCATGCTGGAAGAAGATCACCCCGCCGGACTCGGTCATGCCGTAGACCTGGTACACCGGAATGCCGAGGATGCGGAAGAACTTCAGTACCTCGGGTGAGACGCTGGCGCCGCCACAGAAGCCGCACTGCATGCGGTCCAGGCCGACGAACTTCTGCAGATTGCGAAACATCAGCAACCACAGAACGAAGAAGTGCAGGCGATCCGACAGACTGCGCTGGCCCCCTTGCGCCTCGACCTTTTCGAACAGACGGCGCCCGGCATCGAAGCAGCGCTGGAAAGCCCAGCGCTGAAAGCGCGAGGCGTCCTGCATGCGGATCAAAATGCCTTGCTGCAGCTTCTCCCAGATGCGCGGCACGCCCAAAAACACCGTGGGTGCGATCTCGCGCAGATTGACGGCCACCGTGTCGATCGATTCGGCGTAATTGACCACGCCACCGGTGAGCAGGTGCATGACCGTCGAGAAGGCACGCTCGGCCACGTGGCACAACGGCAGGTAGCAGACCACTTCGTAGTTGTGCCGGTCGAGCTTGAAATGGGTTTTGAGCTTGTCAACGGTGACGATCAGGTTGCGGTGCGACAGCATCGCGCCCTTGGGCGGCCCGGTGGTGCCCGAGGTGTAGACCAGCATGCAGGTGTCGTCGGGTTGGGTGTCCTCGATGGCGCGATCAAAGGTTCCCGCGTGCTGGGGCGATGCCGCGGCGTATTGGTCGCCAAGCTCAAGCACGTCCTCGAACGACATCAGCTTGTCGTGTTTGTAGCCGCGCATGCCCTTCATGTCGACGCAGATGATCTTCACCAGGTCGGGCAGGCCGGTGGCGTGCTTGTCCATGGCGTCGAGCACTTTGTCGACCTGTTCCTGGTCGCCGCAGACCACGAACTTGCTGTTCGAGTGGTGCACGATGTACTGCAGCTCCGGCCACGGGTTGGTGGGGTAGATGCCCACCACGACGCCGCCGATGGCTTGCGTGGCCAGGTCGGTGAACATCCACTGCGGACTGTCCTCGCTGGCAATCGCCAGCCGGTCGCCCTTGTCGAAGCCCAGAGACTTGAGACCGAGTGCGAAGCGGCGCGCCGTTTCGAAATAGTGCTGCCAGGTCATCCGGTTCCAGATACCGTAATCCTTCTCGCGAAACGCGAGCGCATCCGGAAAGCGCTGTGCCCAGTGCTGGAGCAGCTTGGGCAGGGTGGTGTTGCCGTTGCGCAGCAACGCGTCCAGGTTGTCGATCACGCGGCCTCCTTGGTTTTGCTGCCCAGGTAGGCGTCGATAACCGCCGCGTTGGCCGATATTTCGGCCGGCGTGCCCTCGCCGATCTTGCGGCCGAAGTTGAGCACGCAGACGCGGTCGGAGATGTCCATCACGATGCCCATGTCATGCTCGACCATGAGGACCGAAATGCCGAGTTCGTCGCGGATGTCCAGCACGAAGCGGGCAATGTCTTCGGTCTCCTCGCTGTTCATGCCCGACACCATTTCGTCCAGCAGCAGCAACTTGGGCTCGGTGGCCAGTGCGCGCCCCAACTCGACCCGCTTTTGCAGGCCATAGGACAGGGTGCCCACCGGCATGTCGCGAATTTCCTCGATTTCGAGAAAATCGATGATCTCTTCCACCTTGCGACGGTGTTCGAGCTCCTCGCGCCGCGCCCGTCCGAAGAACCACGAGGCATCCAGCACGTTGGTGGCCATGTGGCAGTGGCGGCCGACCAGCAGGTTGTCCACCACGCTGGCATGTTTGAACACCGCCAGGTTCTGGAAGGTCCGACCGATGCCGATGGCGGCCAGGCGGTGTGCCGGCATGCCGGTGATGTCGCTGCCATCGAAATGCACGGTGCCGCTGCTGGGCTTGACGACGCCGCTGATCATGTTGAAGGTGGTCGTCTTGCCGGCCCCGTTGGGGCCGATCAGGGAATAGATTTCACCGCGCCGAACGTGAAAACTGACACCGGCAACGGCTTCGACGCCGCCGAAGCGCTTGGACAGGGTTTCGACCCTTAACAATGTGTCGTTCATGTTTTTTTCTCAGGACAGCCAGCGTTTGCGCCGCTTGTAATGCTTCACGTCGCGCATGTTCTTGCGCGATCCACCTTCGCCGAAGCCTAGGTAGAACTCGCGCACGTCGTCGTTGCGCAGCATCTTGTCGGCCTCACCGTCGAGCACCACGCGGCCGTTTTCCATGATGTAGCCATAGTCGGCAATGGCCAGCGCCATCTGTGCGTTCTGCTCCACCAGGAGAATGCCCATGCCTTCCTGGCGGCACAGGCGGGTGATGATGTCGAAAATCTCTTCGCTGATCTGTGGCGCCAGACCGAGCGTGGGCTCGTCGAGCATCAGCAGTTTCGGGGACGACATCAGCGCGCGGCCGATGGCCACCATCTGCTGTTCGCCGCCCGACAGGTAGCCCGACACCGTGCTGCGTTTTTGCACCAGACGCGGGAACAGCCCATACACCATCTCCATCTGGCGCCTGGCGTCTGTCAGACTGCGTGTGTAGCCGCCCATCACGAGGTTTTCCTCGACCGTCAGCTGGTCGAACAGGCGGCGCCCCTCGGGCACCATGACCACGCCGGCGCGCACGATTTCGTCCGGCGCCAGGCCGGTCAGCTGGCGGTTTTCAAACGTGATCTGGCCACCCTTGATCTCACCGTCTTCCGGATACAGAACGCCCGAAATGCCTTTGAGCGTGGTTGATTTCCCGGCCCCGTTGGAACCGAGCAGGGCGACTATGCGACCTTTGCCGACGGCCAATGAGGCCTCTCGCACCGCCTCGATGGTGTTGTCGTAAACGATCTGGACATTGGTGAGATTCAGCATGACAGGCCGTTACTTGCGCTGTGCTGCGGCGACTTAACCATTGAACGGGTTTGCCGGTCGAGCGTAGTGGATGGGTGCGCCAGGATGGCAGCCGCAGTCGTGCAGACCTTCGGCTCGGATGGGCCGGGTGCATGGGCGCGACCATGGTCTCTGGTTGCCAGGGTGCCGGTCGAGGGGGCAGTTAATTTTCTCAAAGGTTGTCCCGTGTTGGCCGTGTTGGCCGTGTTGGGCAGCGTGCCTGCCATGTGCCTTGCCGTTCGGTAGGCGCCATGCCTTGTTTGCATGGCGTTAATCTAACGGTAGTTAGGCTGGCGTCAACTCGGGAAATCCCTATGCAGGTGCCATCAAGTCCGGGTGCAAGTGCGGGCGGCAACTTCTGGCCAGGCTCGCTACAGCATGAATGCCGGTGATTCACCGTCGGCGCATTCAAGACTGAAGATGGCACGGTCCGCCCACCTACAGCGCTGCTGCTGAAATGAGGCTGCCATCGGTCGACGGTGGGGCCTCGCAGAAACGGCATCCGAGTGCCAAAGTGGAGGTTCTTGCAACCACTTGATCTGGAGGCCCCACCATGCAATCTACTGCAAATCTGCCCGTCATTGGTCTGGATCTGGCCAAGTCCGTCTTCCAGTTGCACATCGTCGATATTCAGACTGGTGAAATCCAGCGTCGCCAGATCAAGCGCGCCAAGCTCACCGAGTTCTTCGCCAAGTGCCAGCGCAGCCTAGTTGCGATGGAGGCGTGCGGCACAGCCCACCACTGGGCGCGGGTGATCAGTTCCCTGGGGCACCAGGTCAAGCTGCTGCCTGCCCAGCACATCAAGGCCTTCTTGCTGCGCGACAAGACCGACGCCATGGACGCGCAAGCGATCTGGGTGGCTGCTCAACAGCCGCACCTCAAGCCCGTGCCTGTCAAGACGGAGCGCCAGCAGACTTGCATGGCGTTGCACGGCATGCGTCGTCAGCTCATGAAGATGCGGGTCATGCAAACCAACGCACTGCGCGGCATGCTGGCCGAGTTCGGCATCGCTCTGCCGGTCGGGCACAGCCAGTTGCTCAAGGCGATTCAGGGCGAGCTGGCCAAGGCGCAGCAGGCTGATCAGCTAACAGCCGATCTGGTGCTCAGCGTGCAAGAGCAACTCAAACGCATTGACGCCTTGCAAGAAGACATCGACCACCTTGGTCAGCGGCTGCGTGCCATGATTCGCGAGGACCGCCAGATGCAGGCGATCCAGCAAATCCCGGGCGTTGGGGACTTGACGGCCTCGGCGCTGGTGGCGGCCGTCGGAGACTTCTCGACCTTCAAATCCGGGCACCAGTTTGCATCGTGGGCAGGCTTGACACCGCGACAGGTGGGAACAGGTGGAAAGACACAACAGCTTGGCATCTCCAAGCGTGGTGATACCTACTTGCGCACCCTGCTGATCGCGGGAGCCAGGGCCGTGATTGCCAGAGCCGACAAGTCGAGTTGGATCACTCGACTTCTGGCGCGGCGGCACTACAACGTGGTCGTCGTGGCATTGGCTAACAAGATGGCACGTACGGTCTGGGCGGTCCTGGCCAAAGGCACAGTCTTTGAACAAGTCAAGTGGAATCCCATTGATCCGGTCGCTGTCTGATGTAACCACAACAGAACGCCATACCGTCAAACAACTGAACCGAACCGTTTTGAAGGAGCGCCTGCAGAAAGCGGAGTGATGGATTGAAGGTCAAACCAGGTAGGGGACATTCCGGTGTTGCACTAGTACCTTGAGTACGGTCTGAAGATTGGAGCCTCGACCGCGAATAGCCATCATGGGCAGCAGAACCAACTGCACAAACAGCCCGAATGTAAGGCAGCAGTCCTTTCAAGCTTTCACGACGCCAACGCTTGCACTCCTTGGGCGGACCATGTAAGTGCAACACCTGCCCCCGAGTACGGTCCGCAGATTCAAAGCAGCCCACCCAAGCGCAAACGACTACCTCGCAACAAAGGAAAAGGCCGAAGAGCTCAGATACTATTGCTCCGGCCCCATGAATCTTGAACTTTCGTGGATCGTTTGCCTGTGGCAGTCCGTCCACGACTCGCGACTTCAAAGGGCCGGATCAATAGATGGACATGGTGAGCATCCATGTGCGTCCGCCCGAGATTGAAGACCGGCAGTTGCCCGGGCACGGGGAGGGTGACCTGATCAAGGGTGCTGCGAACGCCAGCGCGGTGGGCACCCTGGTGGAGTGCACCAGTCGGGCTGCTCATGCTCATCAAGCTGCACGGGTTCAAGCCCGCCAGCGCGGTCAATGTCCTGCAGGCCTTCTCTGACAAGCTGCTGAGGCTCGCTGAGCCTATGTGCCAGAGCATGACGTACGACCAGTGCCGGGAGAAGGCGATGCACAGGGAACTGAGCCGACCCACGGACATTGCGGTGTACTTCTGTTACCCCCACAGCCCTTGGCAGCGAGGCTCTAACGAGAACTCCAACGAACTGGTGCGCCAGTACCAGCCCAAGGGCTCGGACCTCTCAGGGTACAGCCAGGAGCAGCTCGATGCGATTGCCGATCAGATCAACAACCCGCCCTGGAAGGGGTAGGGCGCACGATCCCCCTCTGGCAGTCTATCGGGACCTCCTGCTCAATAGCACGCAACACCCACCCTCGTTCATTGAAACCCAGGGTATTGCACTTTAGATTTGAATCACTCTCGGCTACATTCCCGCGTAGTTCGGCCCGCCGCCGCCTTCGGGCGTGACCCAGACGATGTTCTGAGTCGGATCCTTGATGTCGCAGGTCTTGCAGTGCACGCAGTTCTGCGCGTTGATCTGCAGCCGGTCCGAGCCGTCGTCGTTCTTTACGAATTCGTAAACGCCGGCCGGGCAGTAACGGCTCTCGGGGCCGGCGTATTTCGCCAGATTGATCTGCACCGGCACGCTGGCGTCCTTGAGCGTCAGGTGCGCGGGCTGGTTTTCTTCGTGGTTGGTGTTGCTGACGAACACGCTGGAGAGCCGGTCGAAGGTGAGCTTGCCGTCGGGCTTGGGGTAGCTGATCTGCGGCATCTCGGCGGCCGGGCGCAGGCTGGCGTGGTCGGCCTGGGTGCGGTGGATCGTCCAGGGCGGACGCTTGATGCCAAGCCTGGGCAGCAGCCACTGTTCAATGCCGGTCATCAGGGCTCCGACGAGGCTGCCCTTCTTGAACCACTGTTTGAAGTTGCGCGACTGGTCGAGTTCGGTGTGCAGCCAGCTGTTTTTGAACGCAGCGGGGTAGGCGCTGAGTTCGTCGCCGCTGCGTCCGGCGGCCAGGGCTTCAAACGCGGCTTCGGCGGCCAGCATGCCGCTCTTGATGGCGGCGTGGCTGCCTTTGATGCGTGCGGCGTTCAGGTAGCCGGCATCACAGCCGACCAGCGCGCCGCCCGGGAACACGGTCTTGGGCAGGCTGACCAGGCCACCGGCGGTGATGGCGCGCGCGCCGTAGCCGATGCGCTTGCCACCTTCGATGTGGGCGCGAATGGCGGGGTGGGCCTTCCAGCGCTGCATTTCCTCAAAGGGGCTGAGCCATGGGTTCTTGTAGTCGAGCCCGGTGACGAAGCCCAGCGTGACCTTGTTGCCTTCCAAGTGGTAGAGAAAACCGCCGCCGTAGGTCTGGCTGTCCATCGGCCAGCCGGCCGTGTGCACCACCCGACCAGGTTGGGCGCGGGCCGGGTCGATCTCCCACAGTTCCTTGATGCCGATGGCATGGCTTTGTGGATCGCGGCCTTCGTCGAGCTTGTATTTCGTGATGAGCTGTTTGCCCAGATGGCCGCGCGCGCCTTCGGCAAAGATGGTGTATTTGGCATGCAACTCCATGCCGAGCTGGAAGCCGTCGTGCGGCAGGCCGTCCTTGCCAATGCCAAGGTTGCCGGTGGCGACACCCTTTACCGAAGGTAAATTCCCGCTCTCCGAACCGTTGTCGTTGTACAGCACCTCGGCGGCTGTGAAGCCGGGGAAGATTTCCACGCCCAGGGCTTCCGCCTGCTCGCCCAGCCACTGGGTCAGGGCGCCCAGGCTGATGACGTAATTGCCCTCGTTGTGGAAGCAGTCGGGCACCAGGAAGTTGGGCGTGCGCTTGGAGCCGGTTTCGCTCAGGAAAAGCACGTCGTCACCGGTGACGGGTTGGTTCAGCGGTGCGCCCAGCTCCTTCCAGTTGGGGAAGAGTTCGTTCAGCGCGATGGGGTCCATGACCGCGCCGGAGAGGATGTGAGCACCGGGCGCGGAGCCTTTCTCCAGCAGCACCACGGAGACGTCCGCGCCCTTTGCTGCCGCGAGCTGCTTGAGGCGGATGGCTGTGGCCAAACCGCCGGGGCCGGCACCCACCACTACCACGTCGTATTCCATCGCCTCGCGCGGGCCGTATTGTTCGAGCAGGGAGGTGGGCTTCATGCGGAGAGAGTCAAAAAGTTGGCGACCCTGGGGCCGAAGTTGACGAAATAAAAAGGGGAGGTCAGGGCCGGCTGTCGACCGGCAGCGGCGGTGCGGTGCGCGGTGCGCCGTCACGTTTGTAGACCATCACCGTGCGTTTGAAGGTGCAGACAATCACGCCGCTCTGGTTGTAGCCTTCGGTGCGCACCGTGACGACGCCGACATTGGTTCGCGACCGCGACTCGCGCCTATCCAGTACCGTGGTGCGGGAGTAAATCGTGTCGCCTTCAAACACTGGATGCGGAAGTCGAACTTCGTCCCACCCCAGGTTGGCCATGACGTTTTGCGAGACATCGCTCACCGTCTGCCCCGTCACGAGGGCCAGCGTGAGGCAGGAATTGATGAGCGGGCGGCCGAACTCCGTCTGCGCGGCGTAGTGGGCATCGAAGTGCAGCGGAGCCGTGTTTTGCGTCAGCAACGTGAACCAGATGTTGTCGTTCTGGGTCAGGGTGCGGCCGAGGGCATGCCGATACTCGTCGCCGACCTCGAAGTCTTCATAGAACCGGCCGGGCCACCCTTCCTTGACAGTCATTTTTTGATCCTTCGGTGTGTTGTTCAATTTGCGATTTCCAAGATGCAGTCGGTTGGCGTGCCACTGAGCCACGTAGGCGACATGGGGACCATGGTTGTCCGTCTCTCTGCCCGGCCTATTGAAGTTGCCGGCAATGCATTGCGGCTATGCTTTGTCATGCAGGAGAATTCCATCGAACACGATCGCTGTGATTTGGCGTGAGAAATCCTGAAACGAGCCTCGTTGGGGGTTGTACCACTCGACGGTCCAGTTCAATGCACCAATCACGAAAAGCCGAATCATGGCCGTGCTTGTGTCCTGGCGCAACTCGCCGCTGGCGAGCGCTGATTCGAACAGCCGATCCCAATAGTCTGCGTAAGCCCGCCGCACGATCCGGTGGCGATTTTTTGCGCTGATCGGGATTTGGCCGTAGATGCGGATGTTGGCTGACGTAAAGTCGCCATAATGCAGCATTCCCCAGAGATGGCCTTCAATGCCAGCGGCGATTCGGTCTCGCCAGGGTGCACTTTCGGGAAGAGCCGCAACACGGGTGCGCACGGCATCGGCGACGATGGTGATACCTTTGTCCAGTACCTCGCCCAGGATCTGCTCTTTCGATTCGAAGTGATAGTAGATGCTGCCGGCTTTGACGCCGGCAGCATCCGCAACCTCGCGCAAAGTAGTTGCCGCATAGCCATGATGCCTGAACAGCCGTGCAGCTTCGAGCAGCACCCGTTCACGTGTAGCGGGGCCATCTGCGTTATCTTTGCTGAGCTTTGCTTCTGTACTTGGCTTCATAATGACCGATAGTTAGATCCAAAAAAGCAAATCGTATCAAACTTGGCTTTGGTCGAAGGGGCAGACTCGTGCATTGGCGCGTCGCAAGTAGTTGCTCACTTGCTCCCGTTGGTCCACTGCCTGAAATCAGGCCGGCGTTTTTCCAGGAAAGCGCTCACGCCTTCTTTGGACTCTGCCGTGTCGTAGTACAGGCTCAGCGCTTGAAGTCCCAGGCTGCCGATCCCGCGAATGTGCTCGGTGGATGCATTGAACGAACGTTTCGCGATCGCCAGAGCCGTCGGACTTTTTTCGACAATTTCCTTGCACCAGCGGGCGACTTCGGCGTCGAGCCGGTCGTGGGGCACGACGGTGTTGCACAGACCCATGGCCAGGGCCTCCTGTGCACTGTAGCGGCGGCACATGTACCAGATCTCGCGGGCTTTCTTTTCGCCAACCACATGGCTCAGGTAAGCCGTGCCCCAGCCAGGGTCGACCGAGCCTACTTTCGGGCCGACTTGGCCAAACACGGCCTTTTCCGAGGCAATGGTCATGTCGCACAAGGTGGCCAGGACATTGCCGCCGCCAATGGCGTAACCCTGCACGCGGGCGATCACGGGCTTGGGCACGTCACGAATGGCGCTGTGAAACTCTTCCACCGGGATACCGATGGTGCCCCGGCCGTCATACTGGCCGGCATGAGCCGACTGATCGCCGCCGGTGCAGAAAGCACGGTCACCCGTCCCGGTGAGCACAATGGCGGCGATTCGCTTGTCCCAGCCTGCTTTCATGAATGCCTGCAGCAGTTCCTCGACGGTCTGGCCGCGAAACGCATTCATCACTTCGGGGCGGTTGATCGCGATGTAGGCCACCGAGTCGAGTTCTTCGTAGAGGATGTCCTTGAATTCCATGGGTTTTCCTTTTTGTCTGTTATTTCAATGCCGCATGTCTTTCGACCGTGCCCGGGCGTTTACCCAATCATGCTGTAACCACCAGACACTGAAAGAACCTGCCCGGTGACATGGCCCGCAGCCTTCGCTGAAGACAGGAAGACGACGGCATTGGCAATATCCTGCGGCCGTCCCACCTTGCGCAACGGCAGCGCCTTGGCGACTTTTTCCAGTTGCTCCGGCGTGAACATACTGTCGGCATCAATCCACATGCTGCTTCCGCCCACTTCGTCGGTGGTACTGGGGATAGTGACGCCGGGGCATACCACGTTGCAGCGGATGCCGTAACGCCCGTTTTCCTTGGCGATCGTTTTCATGAAGCTGTTGATGGCAGCCTTGACGCCGCCATACACCGCTTCACGTGGCTCACCTTGCCGACTGGCATCAGAGCTGATGGAGACGATTGAGCCGGCGTTGCGAGGAACCATGACTTCAAGCGCGGTCTTGGTGCAGTTGAGAACGCCGAGGTAGTTGATGTTGATGATCTTTTGCCACAGATCGGGGGTCGTCTGCGTGAAGAACATCAACTGGTCCCAGCCGACGTTGTTGACGAGGACATCGACGCCGCCGAACTTGTCCGAGGCTGCCTTGAACATGGCTTGCACCTGGTCAAGTTGGGTGACATCGGTCTTGACAACCTGCGCCGACGCCGCGCCGCTCGCCAGCGCGAGTTCTGCCGTCTTTTGCGCCTGACTTTCGTCGATGTCGCCGATGGTGATGTTGGCGCCTTCCGCGGCGAAGCCGAGCACGATGCCGCGGCCAATGTTCGAGCCGCCACCCGTGACGATGACCGATTTTCCTTTTAGTTCGAGATCCATACTGATTGCTCCTTGCGCTTTAGGCGCCACATTGGTGAGGATGAAATTATAACTATCTAACGATAGTTAGACAGCGAGCGAGATTTCCTGTGTTGGATGGTGCGCCTGGCAGCTACCACTGCAATCCACTGTGGCATAGGCTGCCACCTGTCGATTCAAGAGAGGGATGAAAATCCGAGAAACAAGATGGGATGGTTCACTATCAGTGCGCAACGCGCCTGACCGTGAACCATCCCAAGGGAAGGCAATTACTGTTTGTTCTTGGCGAACTCGCCGGACTCTTTCTTCACGATCTCCTGGATCACATCGTCATACGCCGAGAACCAGTCGGTCTGGGGCACCCACTTGGCGCCATCCCACATGTCGATGCGGGTCTTGCCGCCACCGCCATGGTCCTTGGCCGTGACCGTCACCGGTGCGAAGAGGCCGTTGGCGTCGAAGTTACGCAGGCTCTCCAGGCCTTGCCGCATCTTGTCGGGGGTCAACGGCCTGCCATGCTGCTTGATCGCCAGACGCGCCCCTTCAAAAACGGGGCCATAGGTGGCCAGGCCGGTGTTGTAGAATATGTCGTTGAGATGCTTGCGGTCGCCGCTGCCCTTGCCTTTCTCATACAGGTCCTTGATGATCTGCTGGATCAGCGGGTGCTCCTGGCCGCCCACCACATTGGTGCCGCGCTTGAGACCTTTTGCGTTTTCCAGGCCAATGTTGGCAAGATCCACTTCGTTGAGCCAGTTGACGGCGATGTACTTGTCCATCGGAATGCCGTTGCGCTTCATCTCGCGCGAGGCGACGACGTGCATATTGCCCAGATTCCAACTGAGAACCCAATCGGGGTTGAAGCGGCGAATCTGTGTCCAGGCGGCGGACTGGTCGTTGCCCGGCAGCGGATTCGGGAATAGTTGGAGATCGAAGCCTTCGCGAGCCGCCAGCGTCTTCAGCAGCTGGATCGGCTCCTGCCCGAACGGGGTGTCCATGTAGAAGAATGCGACCTTCACGCCCTTGAGGTTGTTGTTTGACTGGGTTTTGATGTAGTGAATGTTGTTGGCTGCCTGGCCCCAGTAGGTTGGACCGATCGGGAATATCCACTTGAACACATCGCCATCGACGGCATCGCTGCGGCCAGTAAAGGATGAAATCATCACACTGCCGTCCTTCATCGCGCGCGGAAGCACCGCGCGCCCGACCGGCGTGGAAAAGAAATCGAAGGTTATCGCGCCATCGCGCTTCATCTTTTCGTAGCACTCGATGCCGCGCTGCGGCTCGTTGCCGTGGTCTTGAACCAAAACCTCGACCGGATGGCCTTCGATGCCGCCTTTTTGGTTGAGTATCTGCGCATAGTCGCGCGCCGCCTGGGCGACTTGTGGCACGGCGAAGGCGTAGACCTTGCTTAGGTCGTAACAGAGCGCGAATTTAATCGGCTGGGCCTGGGCCAGCACGGGTTGGGCGCTTGACAGCGCCAACCCCAAGCCAGCAAGGATGGCAAGCAGTTTGATTTTCATGATGATGTCTCCTGTTTCGTACAGCGGTGGGATTCAGTTCGCAGCATGCAGTCGGACCCAAGACCTGGCACCGGAGTTCCAGACGCCCCACCGGATGGGTATCCCCTGGAAAACCGTTTCAGGCTCAGGTTACGTTCTTGCCTGGTTTCGACAAGTTCTTAGCCAGTGTGCGTCGCGATGCAATTGCAATTACTGCTTGGTCTTGGCGAACTCCGTCGATTCCTTCTTGACGATCTCCTGGACCACATCGTCGTACGCCGTGAACCAGTCGGTCTGCGGCACCCACTTGGCGCCATCCCACATGTCGATGCGCGTCTTGCCGCCACCGCCGTGGTCCTTGGCCGTGACCGTCACCGGTGCGATGAGGCCGTTGGCGTCGAAGTTCTTCAGGCTTTCCAGGCCTTTTTTCATTTTCTCGGATGTGATGGGCCAGCCATTTTGCTTGATGGCTAGGCGTGCGCCTTCGAAAATGCTGGCATAGATGGCCAGACCGGTGTTGTAGTAGACATCGTTGAGATGTTTGCGGTCGCCGCTGCCCTTGCCCTTCTCATACAGTTCCTTGATGATCTGCTGCATCAACGGGTGCTCCTGGCCGCCCACCACATTGGTGCCGCGTTTGAGGCCTTTGGCTACATCCGGCCCTATGTTCGCGATATCCACTTCATTGAGCCAGTTGACGGAAATGTATTTGTCCATCGAGATGCCGTTGCGCTTCATCTCGCGCGAGGCGACGACGTGCATGTTGGACAGATTCCAGCTAATGACCCAATCGGGGTTGAATCGGCGGATCTGGGTCCAGACAGCGGCCTGGTCATTGCCTGGCATCGGATTCGGAGCCAACTGCAGCTCAAAGCCCTCTTTGGCAGCGAGCGTCTTCAACATGCCGATCGGCTCCTGCCCGAATGGGTAGTCGGGGTAAATGAACGCAATCTTCACGCCCTTGAGGTTGTTGTTCGATTTGGTCTTGATGTAGTGAATGTTGTTGGCCATCTGGCCCCAGTAGGTTGGCCCGATGGGGAAAATCCACTTGAACACATCGCCATCGACTGCATCGCCACGGCCGACGAAAGATTGCACCATCACATTGCCATCCGCCATTGCGCGAGGCAGAACAGCACGGGAAACCGGTGTGGACAGCATGTCGAAGGTGATCGCGCCTTCGCGTTTCATCTTTTCGTAGCACTCGATGCCGCGCTGCGGCTCGTTGCCATGGTCTTGAACCAAAATCTCGACCGGATGGCCTTCGATGCCGCCTTTCTGGTTCAATAGCTGGGCATAGTCCTTCACCGCCTGGGCGACCTGCGGCGAGATAAAGGTGTAGGCCTTGCTCATGTCATAACAAAGACCGAACTTGACGGGCTGGGCTTGCGCCTGCGCAGACTGCAGACCGGCAAGCGCCAATCCCAGACCTGCGACTACAGAAAGCAACTTGGATTTCATGTCATTTTTCCTAAGAATCGTACGGGTTAAAAAAGTCCGATGGGCACGCCGTACAGTACGGCCCAGGACTGAACGTGAAACCAGGTATCGACGTGGACAGGGTTATCCTTGAGAGGGGTCAGGTCAGCCAACGTTTGCGCCGACTATAGTGTTTGATGTCATGGAAACTGCGGCCTTCGGCGCCTCCGAGATAGAACTCCTGGATGTCCGGGTTTTTCTTCATCGCTTCGGCGCTGTCATGCATCACCACGCGTCCGTTCTCGATCAGGTAGCCATGCGAGACCACCTCCAGAGCGGCAATTGCGTTTTGTTCCACCAGCAGAACGGACAGACCTTCTTCCTTGTTGATGCGCCGGACGATGTCGAAAATCTCGGCCACCAGAAAAGGCGCCAGCCCGAGGCTGGGCTCGTCAAGCATCAGCAGCTTGGGTTGGGTCATCAACGCGCGGCCGATGGCCAGCATCTGCTGCTCGCCGCCTGACAGGTAGCCGGACTGCGCGGTGCGTCGTTCGTGCAAACGCGGGAAGTAGGTGTAGACCATGTCCTTGTTGCGCAGCATGTCCTGGCGGTTGCCGCGAACGGCCGAGGCTGCCACCAGGTTTTCGTCGGGTGTCAGGTGCTCGAACACGCGCCGACCCTCGAGCACCTGCACGATACCAAGCTTGACGCGCTGCTGTGGCAGCAATGCATCAATGTTCTGGCCCATGAAGCGAACCTCGCCACGGGTCACCAGGCCCCGTTCGGCGCGCAGCAGGCCGCTGATTGACTTTAGCGTTGTGCTCTTGCCGGCGCCGTTGGCGCCGAGCATCGCGACCATGCCGCCTTGCGGAACTTCAATGGATACGCCCTTGATGGCGAGCGATACATGATCGTAGATGACCTCGACATTGTTCAGTGACAATATCAGAGCAGGGTCTGCTGTCTGGTTTCGCATCAGCATCGGGGAGGGAGTTAAGTTATCAGTCGCGTGCATGATGTCGCCTTTACTTTCGGGCGTAGCCGAAGGGCCAGACCAGCAGATAGTTGCGCAGATTGTTGTACAGCTTGCCCAGGCCCATCGGTTCGACCAGCAAGAAGACGATGATCAGAGCGCCATAAATCGCATACGGGATGTGGGACATCGTTTCAAGGCCGAGCGAGACTCCCATGAGCTGCGCCAGCCAGGCGATCAGGCTTTTCATCAGGCCGGGCAGCAAAAGAATGAAGGCGGCCCCAAGGTAACTGCCGATGATGCTGCCTAAGCCGCCGATGATCACCATGGCCAGCAATTCGATCGACACATTGACAGCAAACTGCTCCGGTGTCACCGCCCGGTAGAAGGTGAAAATCAGGATGGCGCCGCTGACGCCTCCAATGAAGGACGAGGTGGCAAAGGCGACGAGCTTGTAGCGAAAGCTGTGTACGCCGATGACCGCCGCAGCGAAGTCTTTTTCACGCACCGCCACGAGCGCGCGACCAAGCCCGGTGCGACGCAAGTTGAGCATGAACACGGTCACCAGCAGGCACCAGCCCAGCGCCACGTAATAGAGTCCGGTTTCCGAGGTGACGGCCTGACCGAGCAAGCGCAGCGCGGGTGCTTGCAGCGTGGCCTGGACGCCGCCGCTGATGGCCTGCACGTTGTTGAGCACCCAGTCCATCACGAACTGCAGAGCCAGCGTGCTGAGCGCCAGATACAGGCCTTTCACGCGCAGCGCCGCGAACGCGAAACCGATGCCGATGACCGCGGCCATCACGCCGCCGAGCACCACCGCGATCTCCCAGGGAATACCGTTGCGTGCGCCATGCACCGCCGTGTAGGCGCCGATGCCCATGATGGCGGCATAGCCGAAGTGGAACTGACCGGCCCAACCCAGGATCAGGTTCAGGCCGAGCACGGCCGCGGTCCACACCAGCCACGGTAACAACTGGGTGCTGAGGGCGAGCGAACTCATGGTGAATGGTGCCGTGATGGCAAAGGCCAGTAGCAAGCCGATCATCCAGCGATCTGCGGGCAGCGGAAAAAGCGATTTTGCTTCCGCGTAACTGGTGTGGGAAATTCCTGATTGGCGAAAAAGCATGGCGATCAAATCCTTTCAATGTCGTGGCGCCCGAACAGGCCGTGGGGCCGAATCAGGATGGTCAGAATCAACGTTGCGGCAACCACCAGGTCGCGGCTGCCACCGCCAAGCAATGGGTCCAGAAAGCCCGACGCAACAGCCTGGAAGATGCCGAGCAGCAGGCCGGCCAGAATAGCCCCGCCGAGGCTGTCCAGACCGCCCAGCACGGCGACCGTCAAGCCCGTGAGCAAAAGCATCGCCAAGCCTGCGTGTACGCCTTGCACCGAGCCCCACATCACGCCGGCCGTGGTGGCCAGAACCGCAGCCATGGCCCAGGAAAATCCCACCCCGCGCTCAACCGAAATACCGATCGACCACGACGCGATGTAATCGTCGGAGATGGCGCGCAGCACAATGCCCCGGCGCGTGCGAAAGAAGAACATGAGGACCAAAAACAGCGCCACGGCCACCACCGCCCCCGCCACGGAATGGCGATTGAGCAGCAGCGGGCCCAGGAACAGCGGCGCGTCGCTGATGCCAATCGACAGTGGACGGGCTGTGCCGCCCCAGATGGCCAGCGTGGTCGCGCGCAAAAAGATGTCCAGCCCCAGCGTCATCATCAGGATCATGATGATGGGACGGCCCGCCAGCCGGCGCAATGCCACCCGCTCAATACCGATCCCGACAAAGAACATGGATACCATCGCCAGCGGGATCGCGGCCCACATCGACAGGCCCAATCCATGGGCAATCGCCAGCACCACATAGGCGCCGAGCATCGTCATCGTGCCTTGCGCCAGATTGGGCACCGAAGAGGACTTGTAGATGAGCACAATCCCCATCGCCACCAGCGAGTACATCAGCCCCGACAAGGCGCCATTGACAGCCAATTCGCCGAACAATAACAGATCCATCTCTATACCTCCTGAACCGAGAGCAGGCGCTCGGTAATGCCGATTTCACCGGATTCGTAGGTGATTTGGGCTTTCATGATGACGGCCTTCTGGCCACCGTAAATTGCGTCGATGATAGGCGCGTAGCGCTCTTCCACGACGCTGCGGCGCAACTTGCGGGTGCGGGTGATCTCTCCGTCATCCGGGTCGAACTCCTTGTGCAGGCACACGAAGTGGCGCAGCTTGAGCGCCTCCGGCAGCGTGGCGTTGACACGCTTGATTGCGGTGGCGACCAACTCGATCACTTCGGGTGTTTGCGACAGGTCGGCATAGGACATGTACGAAATACCGCGTAATTCGGCCCAATGACCGGACGTTTCCTTGTCGATGCAGACGATGGCCGCCAACGTGTCGCGGCCGCGCCCGAGCACCGCCACATCCTTGATGTAAGGGCTGAACTTGAGGCGGTTTTCGATGTAGTTCGGGATGTAGCGTTCGCCCTTGGCGGTATGCACTACTTCCGACAGGCGTCCGAGCACCACCAGGTGGCCGTCAGGCTCCACGTATCCGGCGTCGCCGGTGTGCAGCCAGCCGTCTTCGAGCGCTTCGCGCGAGGCCGCTTCCTGCTTGTAGTAGCCTGCGAACACGCTTTCCGAGCGGACCAAAATCTCGCCGCTGTCGCTGATCTTGACTTCCACGCCGGGCAACGGTTTGCCCACGGTGTGCAGGCGCACCTCGTTGATGTCCTGCAGCGCGTTGAAGGCGCTGCATTCGGTCTGGCCGTAGAGCTGCCTCAGCTTGACGCCCAGTGCGCGGTAGAAGACGAAGGTGTCCTCGCCGATGGCTTCGCCGCCGGTGAAGGCGTGGCGCAGACGGGTCAGTCCGAGTTGATCCTTGATGGGGCCGCAGACCAGCAACTCGCCGAGCGGACGCAGCAGGCGCTCCAGCAGCGTCGGTTGACCTCCTTCGAGCTTGCGCCTTTCGGCCGCGAGCGCGGAGTTCATGAACACGTCGTAGAGCCACTTTTTCAACCGCGTCGAATCCTCCATGCGCACCTGGATGGTGGTCAGCATGTTGTCCCAACTGCGGGGCGCGGCCAAGTACAAAGTAGGCCCAATCTCGCGCAGGTTGTGCTGCACTGTTTCCTGACGCTCGGGAATATTGATGGTGAATCGCAGTGCGAAACCGGCAGCGATGGTTATCGCGAAATCGCCTACCCAGGCCATGGGCAGATAGGCAAGAATCTCTTCGTCGAATGCGAATGCGCCGCCACGGTAAGCATTGCCGACGCCGGCCAGCACGTTGCGATGGCTCAGCACCACGCCCTTTGGCTTGCCCGTGGTGCCTGATGAATGCACGAACACGGCCGGACCGTCGGGCTGGGCTCGTGCGATCAGGGTTTCACGCAGTTGCGGCTCGCTGTGCAGGCGCTGTCTGCCGATGGCCTGGATCGCTTGCCACGAGAAAAGTCCTGGGTTCGGATAGCTGACCAAACCACGCGGATCGTCGTAAACGATATTCTCGATCACCGAACCTTGCTCGCGCAGGTCCAGCACCTTGTCTACTTGCTCCTGGTCTTCGGCCAGGGCAAAGCGCACGCGCGCCTCCTGCGCGAAGTGCCGAATCTCGTCGGGTGTTGCGTCGGGGTAAACCGGCATCGCATAGCCGCCCAGCATTCCCGCGGCCAGCATGCCCATGTACAGGCGAGGCCGGTTGTCGCCCATCACCAGCATGGCCTCGTCGGAGCCAAAGCCTAGGCTTTCCATGCCCGCAGCGCAGGCAAGCGTGGCATCGAGCAATTGAGACCAGGTGGTTTCCTGCCAGATTCCCATGCTCTTTTCGCGCATCGCCACGCGATCAGGAGATACGCGGGCATTGCTGGCCAGGATGCGGATGAGGGTGGTATCGGAGTTCAGATTCCAGGTTGCGCCGCCGGCATTCGCCCCCTTGTTGTCAGTGAGCTGCATGCGCACCCCCCAGATAGGCCTTGATCACGCGTTCATCCTTCATTACCTCGGCCGGAATTCCGGTTCCTATGGTTTCACCGTAGCTGAGCACCATCATGCGATCACAGATGCCGGTGATCACGTCCATGTGGTGTTCGATCAGCAGCACGGTGACGTTGCGCTCGTCGCGCGCGTCGAGAATGAAGCGCGCCATGTATTCCTTTTCCTCCTGGTTCATGCCGGCCATGGGCTCGTCCAGAATGAGGAAGCTGGGTTCGGCCACCAGCGCGCGCGCCAGTTCGACCCGCTTTTTCAGGCCGATCGGAATGCTGTCCACCAGTTCGTCGCGCACGCTCTGGAGCTGCATGAAATCGATGATTTCCTCCACCTTGAGCCGGTGCGCCATCTCATCCTGTCGGCCCAGCCACCAATACAGCGCGGTTCTGGCCACGCCGGGCTTCATGTGGATGTGACGGCCCAGCAGGATGTTGTCGAGCACGCTCATGCCGTTGAACAGCGCCAGGTTCTGGAAGGTGCGGGCCACGCCCAGGGTGGCCACCTTGTGCGGCGCCATGCCGGTGATGTCGTGGCCGTTGAGCCATATGCTGCCGACCTGCGGCGGGAAGAAACCGGTGATGGCGTTGGTCATGGTCGTCTTGCCGCTGCCGTTGGGGCCGACCAGGCCAAAGATCTCCCCGCGCTCGATACGCAGATTGACCCCGGTCACTGCGACCAGGCCGCCGAAACGTCGCTCCAGCCCTCGACATTCGAGGACGGGTACTGTCGCTTGGTTGCTGGCTTGCATCGAAGCCGACCCCTGCTCTCTGGTGCTGCGATGGGTACTGATGGTGTTGATCACTGAAGGTGCCTATGACATTGAAGGGGTGGACCATGTGCTCGACGGCAACTTGCCAGCCCAATTGCTGCTTCACATAAAAACCCAACCTATATTACATCGAACGTTAGTTAGGTGCCTGGGGGATTTCCCTAACTCTTTTCAGCGGGCGTTCATGCCACTGCTTGCTGCACAGTACCCCGCGCGATCAGGGCGTCAATGGTGGCAACGCCGTAGCCATGCTCTAGGAGCAACTCGCGGGTGTGCTGGCCAAAGCGCGGCGGGGCGCTGTGCGCCCGGCCTGGTGTGCGCGACAGCTTGACCGGGATGCCGATGCCCGACATTCCCTCCACCTGCACCACCATGTCCCGGTGCTGGGTATGGGGGGCGGTCAGGACCTGAGGAACGGTTCTGACTGCGCCTGCGGGAATGCCGGCGGCCAGCAGTTCCTGGCACAGCCACTCGCCATCCACCTTCAGCAAATGCTCCTCGAGCAGAGCGCGCAGCGCATCGCGGTGCCGCAAACGGTCGGCGTTGGTGGCAAAACGCGGTTCCTTGGCCAGCTCGGGTCGGCCGAGGAACTCGCACAGCTTATTCCACTGTCCGTTGTTGCCGATCCCCAGGAATACCTCGCAGGTCTGGGTCGGGAACTTGTCGTAGGGCACGATGTTGGAATGCGCATTGCCGCTGAGCGTGGGTGTCTGGCCCGACTGCAGCCAGTTGGCGCTTTGCGGGTGCAGCAGCGACACGGCGGTGTCGTACAGCGTGGCCTCGACGAACTGCCCGCGCCCCGAATGCTGGCGTTCGATCACCGCCAGCAGCACGCCGATCACGGCCGACAGGCCGGTGGCGATGTCCACCACCGGGACGCCGACCCGCAGCGCTCCGGTGTCCGGCGTGCCGTTGACGCTCATCAGGCCGCCCAGCGCCTGCGCCACGGCGTCGTAGCCCGGCGCGCCGCCCAGCGGCCCATCGGCGCCAAAGCCGCTGACGCGGCAGTGGATCAGGCGCGGGAAGCGTTCGCGCAGCGTCTGATCATGGCCGATGCCCCAGCGCTCCAGCGTGCCAATCTTGAAATTCTCGAGCAGCACGTCGGCATCAGTCAGCATCTTCAGCACAATTTCGCGCCCCTCGGGCTTGGACAGGTCGATCACGATGTCGCGCTTGTTGCGGTTCAGGCCGTTGTAGTAGGCGGCGGTGCCGTCGTCGGCAAAGGGCGGACCCCAGGCGCGGGTCTCGTCGCCGGCGGGCGGCTCGACCTTGATGACGTGGGCGCCGTGGTCGGCCAGGATCTGGCCGCAGTAAGGCCCGCCGAGCACGCGCGACAGGTCGATCACCTTCAGACCGGCCAGGGCACCAAAGGCGGGCAGGGGAGCGCTGTTACCCATGGTGGCCTGTCAATAGGAGCGCGGCAGGCCCATCACATGCTCCGCGATGTAGTTCAACACCAGCTCGCGGTTCAACGGAGCCGTGCGCAGCAGCCGCACCAGACCGTACAAGTCGTAAATGCCGTATTCCTTGGTGAAACCGTTGCCGCCATGGGTCTGGATGGCCGCGTCAACGGCATGGATGCCGGCTTCGGCACCCGCGTACTTGGCGATGTTGGCAAACTCCCCGGCAGGCAGACCCTGGTCGAAGGCCCAGGCGGCCTTGAGCGCCATCAGCGAGGCCATCTCGATCTCGCTGCGGGCTATCGCGAGCGGGTGCTGAACGCCCTGGTAGGCGCCGATGGGGGTGTTGTTGAACACCTTGCGGTCGTTGGCGTAGGCCACCGCCTTCTTCAAGGCGAAGCGCCCGACACCGGTACACAAGCCAGAGAGGATGATGCGCTCGGGGTTGAGCGTGTCGAACAGGATGTTGAAGCCTTTGCCGACTTCGCCCAGCACATCGGCCTCGGTGAGCTCCACGTTGTCGAAGAACAGTTGCCATTGTGTTTCGGGCACCGGGAAGGCAACTTCAATCAGCGTCTTGCTGATGCCTTTTTTCTTCATGTCGACCATGAAGATGGTGAAGCCGTCGGTTTTCTTTTTCACGTCAGCGCGCGCTGTGGTGCGGGTCACGACCATGGCGTAGTCGGCGCAGTTGGCGTCGGTGATGAAGACCTTCTGGCCGTTGAGCTTGAAGCCGCCCTTGCCGTCGGACTTGGCGATGCTGGTGATCTCGATCGAGTTCGAGCCGGCGTTCGGTTCGGTGATGGCGAAGCAGAACTTGATGTCGCCGGTGCAGCCGCCCGGCAGAAAGCGGCGCTTCATGTCCTCGCTGGCGTGCTTGGCCAGCAGACCCATGGTCATGGTCGGTCCGACCACCAGGTTCAGCAGCGGAATGCCGTTGTTGGCCAGTCCCTCCATGAACAGCAGCATCTCGGTCATGCCCTGGCCGGCACCGCCATAGGCTTCGGGCACCATGATGCCGAGAAAACCGTCGTTGGTGATCTGCTCGTACAACTCGGTGGGGCGTTCGTTCTTGTTGGCGTAGCCGCGCCAGTAATTGTGGTCGAACTGCTTCGAGATACGGTCGCCGTACTCGTAGATCATCCGTTGTTCTTGGGTCAGCGCGAAATCCATGGGGTGTTCTCCTGTGTACTTGGGAAATTCAGGCTCCTTCCCCGAGAGGGAGAAGGAGCGAACTCAATCAGTTCTGGGCCGAGGGGAACTCGGGCGCGCGCTTCTCGCGCACCGAGGCCACGCCCTCCTTGGCGTCTTCGCCCAGGAAGCACAGCATTTCCATCGCCAGCGAGCTCTCGAAGATCGGGCGCGCCACGTTCATCCAGCCGTTGAGCGAGCGCTTGGTGAAGCGGATCGCCTGCTGGCTGCCATTGGCCAGTTTGTTGGCCACGGCCATGGCCTTGTTCATCAGCTCGGCGCGCGGCACGCACAGGCTGACCAGACCGATGCGCTCGGCTTCCTTGCCGTTCACGAACTCGGCCGTCATCAGGTAGTACTTGGCCTTGGCCATGCCGCACAGCAGCGGCCACAGAATGGCTGCGTGGTCGCCGGCGGCGACGCCGATCTTGACATGGCCGTCGGTAATCTTGGCCTCCTCGGCCATGATGCTGATGTCGGCCAGGAAGGCGACTGCCAGACCGGCACCGACGGCCACGCCGTTGATGGCCGAGATGATGGGCTTGTCGCAGGCCATCATGTTGTAGACCACGTCCGAAGCCTCGGTCATGGTGTTGGCGATTTCCTTCGGGTTGCCGACCATGCCGGCCACCCATTCCAGGTCGCCGCCGGCCGAGAAGGCCTGGTCGCCCGCGCCGGTGATGACCGCCACCTTGGTCTTGGCATCGTCAGTGACCACGCCCCAGATCTTGGTCAGCTCCCAGTGCAGCCGGCCATTGGTGGCATTCATGACCTCGGGGCGGTTGATGGTGATGACCAGCACGCCGTTGGGCTTGTGGTCGAACTTGAGGAATTGAAAGTCAGCGTAGTTCATGTTGAGGCTCCTTGAAAAAAATTGAAAACGAAAACGAAAATGAAAGGCAAAGGACGGTCAGCGCAGCTCGGCGCGTCCGTTGTTCAGCACGACGATGTCGCGTTCGACGGCGCGGGCGCGAAAGGAAACGACCTTGCCATCCACCCATAGCTCGGTGCGTATCGTTTCGCCGGGGTAAACGGGTGACGAAAAACGCACATCCAGCGACTGCAGGGCGCTCGGGTCGCCGCCGCAGACGCGCTGGGTGAGTGCCCAGCCGGCGATGCCGTAGGTGGCCAGGCCGTGCAGGATGGGCTGCTTGAAACCAGCGGCGCTTGCCACCGCGGGTTCGGCGTGCAGCGGGTTGTAGTCGCCCGAGAGGCGGTAGATCAGCGCGGCACGCGGCTGGGTGGCGAAATCGTCGCTGTGATCAGGCGCGCGCGTGGGCAGCTCATGCACGGTTTTGACCGGCCCGGCCGGGCCGCCAAAGCCACCGTCGGCGCGGCAGAAGGTGGTCGAGGTCAGCGTGGCCAGCAGTTCGCCGCTGGTGGCGTCCGTCACCGTGCGCTCGGTGTAGATCAGAGCCCCCTTGTCCGGCCCCTTGTCGATGATCTGGCTCACCCGCGTGCGCCCGATCACTTCACCCTCGGGCGGCACCGGCCGGTGCAGGCGCAAGCCCTGTTCGCCATGCACCAGCCGCACCCAGTCAACGCCGGTGGCCGGGTCCTTGAGCCACATGCCGGGATAGCCCAGCACCACCGGCAGAGTGGGCAGCGCCAGCAGGTTCTTTTCATAGACAAAGCGCAGCTCGGTCTCGTTGGTCGGGTCGGTGCCCAGGCCCACGCCCAATGCGTAGAGCATGGTGTCGCGCTGGGTGTAGCGATGGCGAACGTCCTCGAACGGCCATGCCATCAGTTTCTCGTAGTTGATCGCCATGGCAGATGACGTCAGACGGGATCCCAGGAGAACACGATGTTCGAGCTCTCCAGCGGATAGAAGTTCTGCTTCATGGCGGGCAACACGCGCTCGGCGATGGTCTCGGGTGTCCAGCCCTCGGCGGTGTGCATGCCGCGGATCGGGCGCGACTGGCTCATGAGGAAAATCTCGTTGCCGCGCACGGCGAAGATCTGGGCCGTGACGTCGGCTGCAGCATCGCTGGCCAGGAAGGTGGCCATGGGCGCAATCTGCTCGGTACCGAGTTTTTTCAGTTTTTCCACGCGTGCCTGTTGCTCGGGTGTGTCGGTGGGGATGGCGCCGATCATGCGGCTCCAGGCGAACGGCGAGATGCAGTTGGAACGCACGTTGTAGCGTTGCATGTCGCCGGCGATGTGGCGCGACATGGCCACGATGCCCAGCTTGGCAGCGGCGTAGTTGGCCTGGCCCAGGTTGCCGATCAGGCCGGACGTGGAAGTCATGTGCACATAGGCACCCGACTTCTGCGTCTTGAAGTGCGGGGCGGCGGCGCGCGAAGTGAAGAAGCTGCCGTTGAGGTGCACGTCGATGACGGCGCTCCACTCCTCGGGCGACATGTTGAAGAACAGGCGGTCGCGCAGGATGCCGGCGTTATTGACGACGATGTCGATGCGCCCGAAGGTGTCGGCCGCGCATTCGATGATGCGGTTGGCCGTGGGCCAGGTCGAGACGCTGTCGGTGCTGAGAACGGCCTGGCCGCCAGCGGCCTTGATCTCGTTGACCACCTGCTGGCCGTGGCTGGCGTCATTGCCTTCGCCGCCGACCGAGGCGCCGATGTCGTTGACCACCACCTTGGCGCCTTGCGCCGCCATCATCAGTGCGATGTCGCGGCCGATGCCCCGGCCCGCGCCGGTGACCACGGCGACTTTGTCTTGCAGCATGTTGCCCTTGCTCATGAAATGACTCCTGGTTGTTGATATGAAAAATCAGACGGTGGCGGCCGTGCCCAGCAGGGCCGTCACCTGGCTGGAAAGAACGCCGCCGTTGCCGTGGCACAGGGCGATCTCCGCATTCGGCACCTGGCGGTCGCCGGCCTCGGCGCGCAGTTGCTGCACGGCCTCGATCAGCAGGAACATGCCGTACATGCCCGGGTGACAGCACGACAGGCCGCCGCCATTGGTGTTGACCGGCAACGCGCCCCCCGGTGCGATGCGCCCGTTGCGCACGAAAGCGCCGCCTTCGCCCTTGGCGCAAAAGCCCAGGTCTTCGAGGAACAGCAGCGTGTTGATGGTGAAGGCGTCGTACAACTCCAGCACGTCCACGTCCTTCAGGGCCAGCCCGGCCATGGCGAAGGCGCGCGGCCCGGACTCGGCGGCGGCGGTGACCGTCAGGTCGGGCATGGAGCCGATCTGGCGGTGCCAGGTGGCCGCAGCCGCGCCGAGCACATAGACCGGCGGTTTGGGAAAGTCGCGCGCCCGCTCGCTGCGCACCAGCACCAGGGCGCCGCCGCCGTCGGTGACCAGGCAGCAATCGAGCACCGACAGCGGATCACTCACCAGCCGCGAAGCCAGCACCTGTTCGATGCTGAGCGGATCGCGCGCATGGGCCAGCGGATTGAGTTGCGCCCACTGGCGCGCCGCCACCGCGATGTGCGCCAGGTCCTCGCGCGTGGTGCCGTACTGGTGCATGTGGCGTGCTGCGGCCAGGGCGTAGCTGGAGATCGGGTAGCGCGGCTCGTAGGGCGCTTCGTACAAGGGCGTTTCGGCCATCGACTTGAGCTTGCCAAAGCCGGAGCCCTGGTTGCTGCCGTAGCAGATCAGCGCCACTTCGCACTGGCCGGTGTGCAGCGCCATGGCGGCGGTGAGAAGGTGGCCCACATAAGACGAGCCGCCGACCATGGTGGATTCGCAGAACTTGGGATGGATGCCCAGATATTCGGCCACCGATAGACCGGCGAGGAAGTGGTAGGCCGAGCCGGTGAACAGGCCATCGACATCGGACAGCTTCAAGCCGGCATCGGCCAGCGCGCCGTGCACCGCTTCGCCCAGAATTTCGAGCGCGCTGCGACCGGGGGCCATGGGCACGCCGCCCAGGCTGGCGCCCACGATGGCGGCCGCGCCGCGCAACGGAGATATGGCGCTCATGCTGTGGCGTCCTGTGGAATGAAGACCAGCAGCTTGCCCTTGGCCGGGTCGTCGATCACGCGGGCTTGCACCTTCATGCCGATGCGTACCTGCTCAGGCGCGATGCCATCGACGCGCGACATCAGCCGCGGCCCTTCGGCCAGGTCCACCAGTGCCACGTTGTAGTCGCCGCCGGCCTGTGGCTT
>Ga0208242_100309_pt1 | contig 43853 bp, 31 predicted proteins | sample SubbioAug_CSW13A_FD_184825 | JGI IMG/M metagenome (GOLD analysis project Ga0208242, IMG submission 184825) | Serpentinite rock and fluid subsurface biosphere microbial communities from McLaughlin Reserve, California, USA - CR12Aug_CSW13A (SPAdes) | ecosystem: Environmental > Terrestrial > Deep...
TACGTGCCGCGCATCTGGCAGGGGTACTGCAACTGATTTTGGCTATCGGCGTACTCGTCGAGGTGGTGCGACGCTTTGTTTTCGGTAGTGAGCCTGAATCGCTGATGATGATGGCGATCGCCTTCGTCGCGTTGATCGCCAATACCGGTTGCCTGCTGTTGATATCCAAGCACCGCGAAGGCGGCGCGCATATGAAGGCAAGCTGGATATTCTCGGCCAATGATGTGGTGATCAACATGGGCGTCATCGCCGCCGGTGCCTTGGTCGCCTGGACGGGGTCCAGCTACCCTGACCTGATTATCGGTACCATCGTGGGCCTGATCGTCCTCAACGGCGCTCGGCGCATCCTGGCGCTCAAGGGGTGAGGCTGCACGGTACGCAGCTATCGATGCCTGGGACACTTGATCGAAGTGGCTGTACAAGCGCGCTAGGCCTGAACGACAGCATATAGCGCGAAGGCTCGGAGCCAGCAAGGTAGCGTATCTAGGAATCAACCAAGGAAGGAAGATGATGGATAGTATCTGGCTGGTACTCGGCCTGGCGCTGTTGCCCGCCTTAGGCAATTTTAGTGGTGGGCTCGCTGCGGAGGCCTCCCGAACTACCGGGCGCCGTCTCAATTACGCCCTTCACGGCGCTGCCGGCCTCGTCATTGCGGTGGTGGCGGTTGAAATCATGCCGCGCGTGCTAGAGAACCTCTCAGCCTGGGTAATCGCCCTCGCTTTCGCGCTGGGCGGCATTGCTTACGTAGGTATCGAGAAGCTCGTTGAGAGTCTCCAGAAGCGACAAGGCCAGCAGGGAGAAGGCGGTCAGACGAGTGTCTGGATGATCTATATCGCCGTATCCATCGACCTGTTCAGCGATGGCCTCCTGATCGGGGCGGGGTCGGCGGTCTCACCGTCGGTCGCGATAATCCTGGCGGCGGGTCAGGTTCTCGCCGATGTTCCTGAGGGCTTTGCGACGATCGCCACCATGAAAGATAAAGGAATCCCTCGTAGCAAGCGGATACTGCTCTCTGCTTCCTTCGCGATTCCTGTGCTCTCGGCAGCCGTCTTTGCTTACTTCGTACTCAGGAACCAGCCGGAGGCATTTAAGCTAGCGGCACTGACGTTCACGGCAGGCCTTCTCACGGTCGCTGCCATCGAAGATATGGTCTCCGAGGCTCACGAGAGCGGTGACGATACGCACATCTCACCGCTGGCTTTCATAGGCGGCTTCGTCCTGTTCGTTCTGGTATCAGCGGGCTTGGAAGGGGTGGTATCGCAAAGCTAACGTACTGCTCCCCAACACAGCCACTGTCGTGCTGGCCGAATACGAAGCAGCTCCCAGCTTACGGCGCACCTAGTCGAGTCCAGAAACATTCACTTTGCCACCCTGGCCAGCCGGCCGAATGAATTGACGCAGCTTGATTAAGCGGAGCAAGAAAGCATGAGCCACAGGGTTGATCCTGGATTCGGAGGCGAGAGAGCATTGGGTGATAAGTGCGCGCTACCCTCTAGCCTATACACGGGCGTGCGCTATAAGCCGCTTCTGACAGGGGGGATGGCTCTACTTGCTGGAGGCGCCATGCCGCTTGCCTTTGCCCCTGTGGGCTGGGCATGGCTTGCGGTGATCGCTCTGGCAACATTTTTTGTCCTGACCGCGCAGTCTTCAAGGCGTCAGGCGCTGTGGTCGGCCTACCTCTTTGGCCTTGGCTACTTCGGCGTGGGTGTCTCCTGGGTCTTTATCAGCATTAGCCAGTACGGCAATGGCCCCGTGGTGGCGGTGTTAGTCACGGCGGCCTTTGTCTCGCTGCTCGCCCTCTTTCCATGGGGCGTCGCGTACCTCGTGCGCTGCCTGCGCCCTGAGATGGATGCAATGGCACTCTGGCTAGGGCTACCTGCGGCATGGGTGCTGAGTGAATGGATGCGCACCTGGTTCTTGACCGGCTTTCCCTGGCTCTTCATTGGCTACAGCCAGACCGACACCACACTTGCCACTATCGCTCCCGTCTTTGGCGTGCTTGGCGTGAGTTTACTGGTGGCACTTCTCGCTGGCGGGCTTGCCTGGGTTGTCCAGGGGCCAAGCCTGCGCCGTGCTGCGGTAGTCGGTGCCGTGTTAGTCGCTACCCTCGCCGGCTTGCAACTGCTGGATCGTGAATGGACGCAGCCAGCCGCTGACCCGATCGATGTCGTCCTCTTGCAAGGAAACATCGCGCAAGACAAGAAATGGGACCCGAGATACCGGGACATCACACTTGAGCGCTATCAGGCGCTTACCGCGCAGCATCTCGGAGCCGATATCGTGATCTGGCCAGAAGCGGCAATCCCGATGTGGCATGACCAGGCCAAAGCATATCTTGCTGAGCTTGAGGCGTTAGCCGATCAGGCAGGCACATCGTTAATGATTGGCGTCCCGGTACGCGAGGCGGAGGGCCGTACCTACAACGCCGTGGTAAGCCTCTCCGATCCCTCAGGCTTCTACTACAAACGCCACCTGGTGCCCTTCGGTGAATATGTTCCGTTTCGGGATCTTTTGGGGTCGGCCCTCGACGTGCTCGGGGCGCCCATGTCCGACTTCACACCGGGACGGGAAGCGCACGTCCTGAATGCAGCAGGGGTGCCCGTAGGGGCACTCATCTGCTACGAGGCGGTCTTTGGTGCCGAAGTCACTGAGCTTCTGCCCGAAGCGCAGTTACTGGTGAATGTCAGCAACGATGCCTGGTTCGGCAGCTCGCTCGGCCCCCTCCAGCATTTCCAGATGGCACGCATGCGTGCCATCGAAACCGGACGTGACCTTCTTCGAGCCACGAACACCGGTATCACAGCAGCCATCAATCATGAGGGCAAAGTGCTCAAGCGTGCTCCGCAGTTCGAAGTGGCCACCCTCAGCGCCGAAGTGACACCGCGAACTGGCGCGCCCCCTTATGTGCGCTGGCGGGATTGGCCTGTCCTTGGCCTGACCGCACTCGGACTCGGCCTGCTCCTGCTCCGTCGAATTCGTCGGCATCATCGGTTGGGTACATGACGCTTGTTATTTAGCAGCGAGCAAATTCTAGATTGGGTCAGGAGGAAGGGGATATGTCTACTTATGGCAGTCGGCTCGCAGAGAAAGCCCACGAGCCGGGAAAGGCGATGCGCTGGCTGTGGCTCTCGCTCCTGTTACTGTTTGTCGATCAGGCGAGCAAGTACCTTGCCAGCACCATGCTAGCGCATGGTGAAAGCGTGCCTGCCGCACCCTTCTTCAATTGGGTCCACCGCCACAATACGGGGGCGGCCTTCAGCTTTCTCGCGGATGTCGGCGGTTGGCAGCAGCCGCTTTTCATCGGACTGGCCCTGGTTATCTCGATATTACTGGTGTACTGGCTTTGGCGTTCACCACGCGTACTGAGTTATCGGCTCGCCCTCAGTGCGATCCTCGGCGGCGCGTTGGGCAATGTCGCAGATCGCTTGCGGTTAGGCTACGTAGAGGATTTTCTCGATTTTCACTATGCCCAGTGGCACTGGCCATCGTTCAACCTAGCGGACGTATGGATCTTCCTCGGTGTCGCCCTCTTTATTTGGGCGGAAATACGACATCAACCAGGCAGCCGCCGCCGCTGAATCGCCTAGCGTCTTCGCTATCGCATGCTTGACTTCCGGAATAGGCGCGTCCTGGGCCTTGATAAGGCGGCACGCCTTCATGAGCCAGCTGTACGTTCCTGATGCACGACTGCTGCCAAGGGCTCTGCTGCATCCTAACCAATCTGGAAGAGCGCACCCTGCTGGACCTGCTACCCGGTCGTCAGCAAGAGAGGGTGACAAGACGCCTCATGAGCATGGCCAACCGCCACCAGGTCGAGATCGTCAGCATGGACATGTGGAAGCCCTACCGCCGCGCCTTCCAGACGGTGCTGCCACAGGCCCGTATCGTGGTCGATAAGTTCCACGTCGTGCGCATGGCCAACGAGGCCTTAGAGAAGATCCGCAAAGGCCTAAGGAAGGAGTTGAAGCCCAATCAGCGCCGGACCCTCAAAGGTGACCGGAAAATCCTGCTGAAGCGCGCTCACGACGTTTCAGTGAGTTCAGCTAACTCCTCAAAGTAGCTCGACTGAATTTCTTGTGGCAGCGCCTTGAAATCGCGATGTTGCTGAATTTTTGCAATCAGGCGCTCCCTGAATAAGGAGCGTCCTACCTCCGTGTCGGGCATGTACTCACTGTGTTCTACTGACTTCACCTGTGCTCTCCCGCTTCCAGATTTCGAGCTTGTCCGCCCATGCCTGCATCATGTCTCGCCGCTCTTCGAGGTAGGTGGCATGGTTATAGGTGCGGCGTACCGAGTTGGGTTCCGCATGGGCAAGCTGCGCTTCGATGGCGTCGGCGCGATAGCCCATCTCATTCAGCCGGGTGCTGCCCGTGGTTCTGGTGCCGTGCGGGCTGTAAGTGCCGCTCCAGCCCAGCACCTTGAGCGCCTGCCGGATCGAATGCGCCGACATCGGCCTGCTGCGGTCATCCCTGCCGGGGAAGAGGTGCACCCGGTCACCGCTGATGGCGTGCAGGCGGCGCAGCATGTCTACGGCTTGCGTCGGCAGCGGCACCACATGCTCGCGGCGGGCTTTCATGCGCCGGGCTGGGATCGTCCAAAGCGCGGCATCGAGATCGAATTCAGCCCATTCCGCTTCTGCCGCTTCGCTGGGACGCGCCAGTGTCCACCACATCAACTGGATGCAGAAATTGACCTGATAGCCGCAACGGTGGTTGTCGAAGTCGTTGAGCAGCTTGCCGATCTGCGCGGTGGTCAGTGCCGTCTTGTGTTGCGTCTTGTTGGCGGGCAACGCCTTGCGGACGGGCCAGACGGGATCGTTGTCTGCCCGCAAGGTGGCGACGGCCAACTCGAAGATGCCGGACATGGTGCGCTTGGCTTCGGCTGCGACGGTCGGCGCACCGCGCTTCACGGTCTTGGTGAGGATGTCGAGAACGTGCGCGGGGGTGATGTCACGCACTGGTAGCTTGCCGATGCTGGGGAATACCACCCGCTCCAGCATGTCCAGGCGGCGTTTCTTGGTGATGTCTTCCCAGTCCCGCAGAGCCAGCCATTCTTTGGCGACCGTCTCAAAAGTATTGGCGGAATCCTGTTCGCGCTTGAGGCGCTCAAGCTGCCGATTCTGAACGGGATTGATGCCCTGCTTGACCAGCTTTCGCGCTTCCTCGCACTTGTCCCGCGCTTCGGCAAGGCTGACGGCGGGGTAGTCGCCCAGCGCGAACCACGACCCCTTGCCGCCCAGCTTGAAGCGGTAGCGCCAAGCCTTCACCCCATTGGGCTTCACTTCAAGGTAAAGGCCGCGAAGGTCATTCAGGCGGTAGAGCTGCTCCTTCGGTTTGGCAGCACGGCAGTGAGCATCTGTAAGCATGGTGTCACGGGGTCGGCAAGAAGGGGTGATGGATGGATCATATACACCTTATTTTGCTAGGTCTAATTTTCGTATACACCAGCGTAGTCACTTTCCGCGGGCAAGGTCGAGTAATCGTATGCAAGCCATAGAAACGAAAAGCCCCGGATTTGCCGGGGCTATAGCGTTGTTTCAGAGCTTCAAAGCAATCTTATGAAACCCTGAGAAATGGCCTGCTCGGCTCAGACGTTGAACAGGAAGTTCATCACGTCACCGTCCTTGACGACGTATTCCTTGCCTTCGGCGCGCATCTTGCCCGCGTCCTTGGCACCCTGCTCGCCCTTGTAGGCGATGTAGTCGTCGAACGCGATGGTCTGCGCGCGGATGAAGCCACGCTCGAAATCGCCGTGGATCACCCCGGCGGCCTGCGGGGCGGTATCGCCGATGTGGATCGTCCAGGCGCGCACCTCCTTCACGCCTGCGGTGAAGTAAGTCTGCAGGCCCAGCAGCTTGAAGCCGGCGCGGATCAGGCGGTTCAGGCCAGGCTCGTCCTGGCCCAGCTCTTTGAGGAATTCCAGGCGGTCGGCATCGTCCATCTCGGCGAGTTCGGCCTCGATCTTGGCGCAAATGGCCACCACCGGCGCGTTCTGCGCCGCGGCGTATTCGCGCAGGCGGTCGAGGAAAGGGTTGTTCTCGAAGCCATCCTCGGCCACGTTGCCCACGAACATCGCCGGCTTGGCGGTGATGAGGCAGAGCGGCTTCATCAGCACCTGTTCCTGGTCGCTCAGCGCCAGCGTGCGCACCGGTTTGCCCTCGTTCAGCACCGCCTGCACCTTGGTCAGCAGCGCCACCAGCGCGGCGGCCTCCTTGTCGTTGCCGCTCTTGGCGGCCTTGGTGTAGCGCTGCAGCGCCTTCTCCACCGTGCCCAGGTCGGCCAGGCACAGCTCGGTCTGGATCACCTCGATGTCGGCGATCGGGTCCACCTTGTTGGCCACATGGATCACGTTCGGGTCTTCAAAGCAGCGCACCACGTTGACGATCGCGTCGGTCTCGCGGATGTGGGCCAGGAACTGGTTACCCAGACCTTCGCCCTTGGACGCGCCCGCCACCAGGCCGGCAATGTCCACGAACTCCACAATGGCCGGCACCACGCGCTCGGGCTTCACCACCTCGGCGAGCTGCAGCAGGCGCGGGTCGGGCACCTCCACCACGCCCACGTTGGGCTCGATGGTGCAAAAGGGGTAATTCTCGGCCGCGATGCCCGCCTTGGTCAGGGCGTTGAACAGGGTGGATTTGCCGACGTTGGGCAGACCGACGATGCCACACTTCAGAGACATGGATATCCTTTGGAATCAAGCCCACGGGCGCTCCATGGCGCTGGGCAAATGGAGCCGATTGTAATGATCGCACCCGGCGCGCGCGCCCGTGCGGCCCCGCCGGCTCAGCCCAGGTCCAGCCGGTAGGCGTTGCGCCCGGCGGCTTTGGCCTGGTACATGGCCCGGTCGGCCCGGATCAGCAAGCTGTCCACAGGCTCGGGGTGCACGCCGAAGAGCGCCACCCCCACGCTGGCCGAGCAGTCGTACACCAGTCCGTCCAGCTGGTAAGGCTCACCCAGAGCGGCCAGCACCTTGCGCGCCACGGCTTCGGCCTTGGCCGTTGCCTCGCCCAGCTGGCCGTCGAGTTCCGACAACAACAGCACGAACTCGTCGCCCGCCAGCCGTGCAACGGTGTCCTCCTCGCGCACGCAGGCACTCAGGCGTCGGGCCACCTCGCACAGCAACCGGTCGCCCTGCTCGTGCCCGTGCTGGTCGTTGAGTTCTTTGAAATGGTCCAGATCGATGAAGAAGACGGCACTGCAACGCCGGTGCCGCAGGCTGGCGGCCTGGGTTTGCGCCAGCCGCTCCATCAGCATGCGCCGGTTGGGCAGCTGTGTGAGCGGGTCGTAGAACGCCAGCCGGCGGATCTCGGCCTCCTTCTGGGCACGCAACTGCTCCTTCTCCTCGCGCAGACGCGCCACCTGCAGGCGATGCCGTTGGTAGGCCCACACGCCGGCCACCCCCGCCCCGCTCAGCAGCAGCCACGCCACGGCCACGGTCATGGCCAACGTGGTCCAGCCCTTGAGCACGACCGCGGGCCGGCGCGACACGGCCACCACCATGGCGCCACGCAGGTGCAGCGATTCGGCGCGGATCGTGCGCTGCGCCATGAGGCCGTCTTCGTTCATCAGGGTGACATGGCCGCGCAGCACGGTCGCGTCTTGCCCGCTCGCCATGTGGCGCGCGAACAGGCCGCTGCGCTGGGACAGGTCGACCCCCACGGCGCCAGGCCTGTTGGGCTGTATGACCGTCAACACCCCGTTCTCGTGTGCCAGCGCCGTCCAGACGTCATCGTCGTACAGCACCGATGCCAGCAACACCTCGAAAAATCCGGTGCCAGCGACGCGGCCACGATGCGGTGCGTCTTGCCGTGTTCGTCATGCACCACGCGCACCAGCACCATGGTGAACAGGCCGAAAACCGTGCGAAACGGGCTTGACAGGTACAACTCATCGGGCGACAGCGACTGGGCCGCGACTTGCACGTACTCCCGCTCACTCAGGTCCTGGCCAATCAGGTCGGCCCGGGTACTGGCCAGCACCCGGCCAGCCGCGTCCAGCACCAACATGGTACGCACCCCGGGCATGGCCTCACTGAGTGCCTCCAGCTGCCGTGTCAGCGCCGCGGGGACGTCGGGTCGATGGCCGAGCCCCTTCAGGTCGTGTGCCACGGCCGCCAGCGCGGCGTTCACACCTTGGAGCTGGCGCTGCAGGTTGGCCTCGATGGTGCTTGCCTGCGCGGCCAGGCGGGCCTCTTCCACGCGCAGCAGGTGGGCCCGCATCAGCGCCAGGCTGACCGCCAACGCCATGCCCAGCATCGTCAAGGCAAGCAGCAAGCCCGCCCATTGGGCGCGGAGACCGAGAGGCTTGGCGAAAACGATCATGCGGCAGTCAGTAGTTTTGTCACTTTACACCAATATGAACTTCCTACAAATGACTGGAATGCACTCTAGTGCCTGACAGCAATACAAACCCTACAACTTGCCAACACGCCTACACCAGAGCACGAAGGGCCGTCGCAACGGGCCAACAGTTCGGATTGACACGCCACAGGAGGCTTATCAGTTCGGTCAAATTTATGTACACTCCAGTTAAATGCTGCAAACCTCTGCCGATCCCCAGCTCCATGGCCTGTCGCCCGACGTGGAGGCGGCTTACCGGGACGTGCGCGCACTGCTGGACCCGGCGGCCGCCGAAGCGTGGCCGGCCTTGCGCCGCCGCCTCGCCGCGCTGCTGCAGGAAGGCGCCCAGGCAAAGGATTTTCAGAAGCGGCTGGCCTTCATCGAAGCGGGGGTGCGCCTCACCCTCGAAGACCAGGAAGACGAGAGCCTGTTCGTGCTGGTGCAGATGCTGTCAGACCGCAGCTACGGCTACAGCGCCACCCATGCCCTCACCGCCGCAGCCATCTGCCTCATGATCGGCCCCCAGGCCCAGATCGGCGAGCCCGAGCTCAGCGCGCTGCTGCGCGCCGCGTTGACCATGAACATCGGCATGGCGACCCTGCACGACCAGTTGGCCCTGCAGACGCACACGGCCTCGGAGTCGCAGAAGGCGCAAATCCGCCGGCACCCCGACGCGGGGGTCGATGTACTGCGCCAGCTCGGTGTTGACGACCCGCTGTGGCTCAACCTGGTGGCCGAGCACCACGAGGCCCCCGACGGCAGCGGCTACCCGCTGGGCAAACGCGAACTGAGCCCGGTGCAGCAGCTGCTGCGCATGAGCGATGTCTTCATTGCCCGCATCAGCCCGCGCATCAGCCGGCGGGGCCTGTGGCCCAACGTGGCCGTGGGCAACCTTTACCTGGAAGCCCAGGCGCAGTCCAGCCCACTGGGCGCGATTTTTGCCAAGCACCTGGGCATGTACCCGCCAGGCACTTACGTGCGGCTCAAGAGCGAGGAGACCGCCGTGGTGGTGCGCCGCGGCGAACGCGTCAACACCCCGGTGGCCCTGGCCATCACCGACCCGGACGGTATGGCGCTGTCCACCCCGCGCAAGCGCGACACCCAACACCCCGGCTACAGCGTCAAGAGCCCGATATCGCCCGAAGACGTGAAGATCCGGCTCGACAAGGCCCGTTTGCTCAAGCGCATTTGAGCCAGGCCGTGCCACCCGCCTGTGGCCGGCTCACCACACGCCCCACACCCCTTCGCCGGCCATGCCTTCGTGCAGCATCTGGCCGTCGCCTTGCAGCACGATGGCGTTCATGCCGAACGTCACAGCCCCCATCAAACGTCGGTCCTGCCGGTAGGCTTGCAGGGCCTCACCCACCGCCATGCCGGTGTCGGCGGTGTCGGGGTCCACGTCGGGGATGGTGCAACGCGAGCACGGCTTCACCGGCCGCAGGCGCACCTCAGGCGCGGTGGCGTCGCCCCCCGGCACACGGGCCCGCAGGCAGATTTCGGCCAGCCGGTCTTCGTCGTGCGCCTGCAACCCGCCCAGCACAACGTTGGGCCGGAACCGCTCCACCCCCACCGGGCCGTGGCCGAGCAGGCCCAGGCGCCGGTTCAGGTCGTCGAGCGACGCCTGGGCCAGCACCAGCAGCGGAAAGCCGTCGCTGAACTGGTTGGGTGCCTCGGCACCACCGGTCCAGGCCACGGCCGACAGGCGCCGCACGTCGGGGTCGAAGCGCACCAGCCGCAAACGCCCCTGCACGCCCGAGCCCATCGGGTGGCCCAGGAAATCGGTGAACCACTGGGCCGCCACATCGCCCATGTCGTAGGCGTCGACCTCGTCGTCCCACACGCGCACCCGCCGCGGGGCCTCGGCCTGGTCCAGCGCCAGGTGCAACGAGAGCATGCCCGGCGCGCGCAGCTCCAGCTGCCCCAGCCGGAAGCGCGGGCGGATCAGCGCCATGCGCGGCAGTTCACGCTGGGTCACAAATTCCCCCGACTCGTCCACCACCATCCAGGTGCGGTCCCACTCCAGGCCGGTTTCCAGGAGCTCCACACTGCTCAGCCGCACGCCGGCGCAGCTTTTCACCGGGTAGGTCCAGAGCTGCTCAACGGTCAGCGGCAGGCGGGCGTCGTCGGGGGTTGCAGGGGGCATGGCATGTCACTCCGTGTCAGCGTCCGATTGTGCACGCCCTTGGGGCTTGCTTCTACAATTTGCCCATGACCAAACAGTACGACGTGGCCATACTCGGCGGTGGCGTGGTGGGACATGCCCTGGCGCTGCTGCTGGCCCGCGACCGGTTGCGTGTGGGCCTGGTGCGCCACGCAACGCCCCCCTCCTCGGCGCCGGACATCCGGGCTTACTCCTTGAATGCCGCCTCGCGTGCGCTGCTCGACACCTTGCGGGTCTGGCCGCCAGCACCGGCCGAAGGCCCCGCCAGCGTCACGCCGGTGCACAGCATCTGGGTGGCCGAGCCCCAGCCCGACGACCCGGCTTCGGCCCGGTTCGACGCCCCCCCTTTGCAGCCGCTGTCCTGGATCGTCGACGTGCCTGCGCTGGAGGCCACACTGGCCCAGGCCGTGGCGTTCCAGCCCGGCATCGACGTCCTGGCCGAGCGGCCGAAGGCGCACCTCACGGTGATCTGCGAAGGCAAGCGCAGCCGCAGCCGCGACCAGGCCGGCTTCGACTACGACGTCAAACCCTACCCGCAGACGGCGGTGGCGGCGCGCTTGCGCACCGAACGGCCTCACGGCGGCGTGGCCCGGCAGTGGTTCATCGAAGGCCACATCCTGGCGCTGCTGCCGCTCGAGGGCGAATCTGGGCACGCCGTGGCCCTGGTCTGGTCGGTGCCGCACGCGAAGGCCGCCGAGCTGCTGGCGCTGCCGCCCGAGGGGCTGGCCCGTGCCGTGACCGAGGCCTGCGACCACGCCCTGGGCGCCATGCAGACCGAAGGCCAGGCCGCCGGCTGGCCGCTGGAGCTGTCGCGCGCGCGGCGCTGGGTCCAGCCCGGGCTGGCCCTCGCCGGCGACGCGGCCCACGCCATGCACCCGCTGGCAGGCCAGGGCCTCAACGTCGGGCTGGCCGATGCCGCCGAGCTGGCCCGGGTGCTGCACGAACGCGAGTACTGGCGCCCGCTCGGCGACCTCAAGCTGCTGCGCCGGTACGAGCGGGCCCGGCAGGCCCACGTCAGCGCCCTGTCGTGGGCCACCGACAGCCTGTTCGGCCTGTTTGGCCACGACGACTCGCGCCTGCAGGTGCTGCGGCGCTGGGGCCTGCGTGGCTTCGACCGGCTGGCCTGGCTCAAACAATGGACCGCGCAGCAGGCCGCTGGCAACACCCGCCCGGTGGCCTGAGCCCCTCCCGGAACCAATCACCCCGCCGCCGAACCCAACCGGCCAACCGTTTCATTTTTCTGGCCCAACGGCCCCCTTCTGCCCTGGAACCCCCATGACCCTGACCACCCGACTGGTGCGCGCCTTCTCCCTCCTCTGCCTGCTGGCCGCCGGCACCGCCGCGCTGGCCAACGAAGCCGTGATCCGCAAAAACCTGGCCGAGCGCCTGCCCAACCTGCCCAAGATCGACGAGGTCAGCCCCACCCCCATGAAAGGGCTGTTCGAGGTGCGCATCAACCAGAGCGACATCCTCTACACCGACGCCGAGGGCAACTTCCTCATCCAGGGCGCCCTGATCGACACCAAGGCCCGCGCCAACCTGACCGAGCAACGCATCGACAAGCTCACCGCCATCGCCTTCAGCGACCTGCCGCTGAAGGACGCCTTCACCGTGGTGCGCGGCAACGGCAAGCGCAAGCTGGCCGTGTTCGAAGACCCCAACTGCAGCTTCTGCAAGCGCTTCGAGCGCGACCTGACCAAGCTCAACGACGTCACGGTTTACGTCTTCCTCTACCCCATCCTGGGCCAGGACTCGGTCACCAAGTCCCAGAACATCTGGTGCGCCAAGAACAAGGCCAAGGTCTGGGAAGACTGGATGCTGCGCAACGTCACCCCGCCGACGGCCAGCTGTGACACGGCAGCGCTGGAGCGCAACGTGGCCTTCGGCCAGAAGCACCGCATCACCGGCACGCCCACCACCTTCTTTGTGGACGGCAGCCGGGTGCCTGGCGCGGTGCCGCTGGACAAGATCGAAGAAGCGCTCGCCAACGCCAAATGAGCCGCAAGCGCCCGCGCCCCCCGGCCCTGCGGTACCGCGTGGCGGTGGCCGACCCGCACACCCACCTGTTCCAGCTCACGCTGCAGGTGGACCAGCCCGCCGCACGCCAGGGCTTGAGCCTGCCGGTCTGGATTCCGGGCAGCTACCTGGTGCGCGAGTTCGCGCAGCACCTGCAGGAGCTGCGCGCCGACGTGGACGGCCAACCCGCCGACGTGCGGCAAACGGCCAAAAACCGCTGGGAGGTGCGCTGCCCGGCCGGCACGCGCCACCTCACCGTGCAGTACGCGGTGTACGCCTTCGACGCGTCGGTGCGCACCGCCTACCTGGACGCGCTGCGCGCCTTCTTCAACCCCACCAGCCTGTGCCTGCGCGCCGAAGGGCGTGAGGACGAGCCGCACGGCCTCGAAGTGGCGCCCCCCACGCACACGGGCGGCTGGCGCGTCGCCACCGCACTGCCCGCGGCCCAGGTGGACACACAAGGCTTCGGCCACTACCTGGCCAGCGATTACGACGAACTCGCCGACAGCCCCTTCGAGGTCGGCGACTTCTGGAGCACCGAGTTTGACGTGCGCGGCGTGCCTCACCGCTTCGTCGTCAGCGGCGCGCCCCCGGCCTTTGACGGTGAGCGGCTGGTGCGCGACACCGCCCGCATCTGCGAGGCCCAGATGGCGCTGTGGCACGGCCCGGCGGGCCCCAAAGGCCGCGGCCGTCCGCCGTTCGACTGCTACCTGTTCCTGCTGCACACCACGCCCGACGGCTACGGCGGGCTGGAACACCGGCACTCCACCGCCCTCATCTGCCGCCACGCCGACCTGCCAGCACCCGCCAACGCCCAGGCCCTGCTCGGCGGGCCCGACCGCCTGAAGGCCGGCGACGGCTACACCACCCTGCTCGGCCTGATCAGCCACGAGTACTTCCACACCTGGAACGTCAAGCGCCTGCGCCCCAAGGCCTTCGCGCGCTACGACTACGACCGCGAAAACTACACCGACCTGCTCTGGTTCTTCGAAGGCTTCACCAGCTATTACGACGACCTGATGGTGCGGCGCGCCGGCCTGATCGACGACCAGACCTACCTGCAGTTGCTGCAAAAGACCGTCAACCAGGTGCTGCAGACGCCGGGGCGTCACGTGCAAAGCGCGGCCCAGGCCAGCCTGGACGCCTGGATCAAGTACTACCGCATCCAGGAAAACACGCCCAACGCCACGGTGAGCTACTACACCAAGGGTGCGCTGGTGGCGCTGTGCCTAGACCTGACGCTGCGCAGCGAAGGCCGCACCACGCTGGACGCGGTGATGCGCGCGCTGTACGAGCGCTGCGATGGCGGCCCGATGCAGGAAGCCGACTTGCTGGCGGTGCTCAAGCGCCTGGGCGGGCGAAAGTTCGACGCCGAGCTGCAGGCCTGGGCCCACGGCACGGGCGAGCTGCCGCTGGCCGAGCTGCTACCGCGCCACGGCGTGCAATGGCAATCCGAGCCCGCCCCACTGGCGCAGCGGCTGGGCCTGCGGGTGAGCGAATCGAACGGGCTGGTGCTGAAAAACGTGTTGCGCGGCTCGGTGGCCGAGGCCGCCGGCATGGCAGCGGGCGACGAATGGGTGGCCCTGGACGCCACGCCGCCCGGGGCCGTGAGCCCCTCCACGTGGCGGGTCAAGCAACTCGACGACGTGGCACTGTACGCCCGCGGTGCCACCTCGGTAGTGGCGTGGGTGGCACGGCAGGGTAGCATGCTGCGCTGCCCGCTGGCCTGGCCGGCCGAAGGCACCGCCGTGCGCCTGGCGTGGGCCACCCAGGGCAGCCAAGAAGCTGCCCCGGCGCCGCGCTGGCTGCAAGAGTGATCCGGCGGATCACTCCCCCTTGAACTGGGGCGCGCGCTTTTCCAGGAAGGCGTTGACGCCCTCGAAATAGTCGTGGGTGCGACCCAGGGCGGATTGCAGGTCGCGCTCCACGTCAAGGTGCTGGTCAAAGGAACGGGTACCCGCCTCGCGCAGCAGGGCTCGCGTGGCCACCAGCGCCTTGGTCGGCATCACGGCCAGGCGCTGCGCCAGGGCCACGGCCGCCTCCAGCGGGTCTTCGGCCACGTCCCACACCAGGCCCCATTCCTTGGCCTGCGCGGCGGGCAGCTTGTCACCCGTCATCGCCAGGGCCATGGCGCGGGCCAGCCCCAGGCGCTCCACCAGCAGCCAGCTGCCGCCGGCGTCCGGGATCAGGCCGATCTTGCTGAAGGCCTGCACGAAGCTGGCTGCCGGCGCCGCCACCGCGATGTCGCACGCCATGGCCAGGGAAGCACCCGCGCCCGCCGCCACGCCATTGACGGCGGCCAGCGTGGGCATGCGCAGGTTCATGAGCGCGCGCGCGGTGGGGTTGAAGTACCCGTCGATCACCGGGCCGGGGTTGGCCCGCTCCAGCAGCCCCTCGCCCGGCGTGAAGTCGAGCTCCGAAAGGTCCAGCCCGGCACAGAAGCCCCGGCCGGCGCCCGTCAGCACCAGCGCACGCACCGCCGGGTTGTCGCTGGCCCGCTGCAGCGCCGCCTGCAACGCCAGGTGCATGTCGCGGGTAAAGCTGTTGAGTGCCTGCGGGCGGTTGAGGGTGACCACGGCCACCGGGCCGCGTTCTTCGTACAGGATGGTGTCGGTGTCTGCCATGGTCGTCTCCGTGGGGCATGTGTGAATCGGTCAGCCCGAATCTTAACGAGGCCGCCCACGCACCCAAGTAGCCCCGGGCAAGGCACCACCCGACGCGGCAACATTTGCGCCCTGCGCGACCGGCACTGCACCCGACCTGCCGCTATAGTTGATGGTTGAATGTTCCACCCCCACAGAGCGAGACCCATGAGCCAAGCCCCCGAACTGATCCTGGTGCGCACCGAAGGCCGCGTCGGCATCGTGACGCTGAACCGCCCCAAACAACTCAACGCCCTGAACGACCAGCTGATGGACGAGCTGGGCGCCGCCCTCAAGGCCTTTGACAACGACGACGACATCGGCTGCATGATCGTCACCGGCAGCGAAAAGGCCTTTGCCGCCGGGGCCGACATCGGTGCAATGGCCACCTACAGCTTCGCCGACGTTTACAAAGGCGACTACATCACCCGCAACTGGGAAACGCTGCGCAGCATCCGCAAGCCGGTCATCGCCGCCGTCAGCGGCTTTGCACTGGGCGGCGGCTGCGAGCTGGCCATGATGTGCGACTTCATCATCGCGGCCGACAACGCCAAGTTCGGCCAGCCCGAGATCAAGCTGGGCGTGATCCCCGGTGCCGGCGGCACGCAGCGCCTGCCCCGCGCCGTGGGCAAGGCCAAGGCCATGGACCTGGCACTGACCGCCCGCATGATGGACGCCACCGAAGCCGAGCGCGCCGGGCTGGTCAGCCGCGTGGTGCCGCTGGACAAACTGATGGACGAGGCGCTGGGCGCCGCGCTCACCATTGCCGGCTTCTCGCAGCTCGCGGTGATGGCCGCCAAGGAGGCCGTGAACCGCGCCTTCGAAGGCCCGCTGGCCGACGGCATGATGTTCGAGCGCCGCCTGTTCCACGCGCTGTTTGCCACCGCCGACCAGAAAGAAGGCATGGCAGCCTTCGTGGAAAAGCGTGCGCCGAATTTCAAGCACGCTTGATCAAGCGGGATTTTTCCCGCTATAATTCAAGGCTCTGGCTCCTTAGCTCAGCCGGTTAGAGCGACGGAATCATAATCCGCAGGTCCCCTGTTCGAATCAGGGAGGAGCCACCAGCACATTCAAGCATTCAGCCCGACCCACAAGGTCGGGCTTTTTGTTTTGGCACGACGCCCAGTCCAGTGGGCGCCTCACGCTAAGCTTCTGCCCGACCAAGCCCCGCACTCCCCGCCAGCTCGCGCTCCAGCAGTGTGGCGACCTGCTTGCGCAGCTGCTGGTTTTCGGCGGTCAGTTGTTTGACCTGCTGGCGCAGGCGCTGCAGTTCGTCGGCCTCGGCGGTATCGGGCGCAGGTTCACCGCCGGCCACGGCGCCGGGCTCAACAGGGTCGCCGGCAACCGGCACCGATTCACGGTGCTTGCGCTTCGCCTCGCGCACCCGTTTGGCGGCCTGCTTCAGCCCCTGCACCCCCTCGCTGGCGGCCTCCTTCTGTTCGTCGGCCGGCAAAGTGGCCACCGCCGCCGCCGCGTTCAGCGACAACCCCCCGGTCTTGACGGCACTTACCACCTCGGGCGTGGCCTGCTTGTGGATTTTTTCGATCATCACCACCTGGCTGCTCGACAGGCGGGCCGCGCGGGCAATGTCCTCCCGGCTCTTGAGCGGGCGGGTCAGCGCCGCAATCGCCGGCGTGGGCTCACCCTCCCAGGGCAGCACCTCGGCCGGCGGCTGGCCCTCATCCTCCGCCACAACCTGCTCAGCCGACTGGGCGAGGAACGCCGCCCGCCGTTGGTCGATGATCTCGCGTTTGCGCAAGGCCAGCACGCCGCGCTGGAAATCCGACACGCTGCGGCGGCCCAGGTGCTGGTCGATCATCCACAGGTGCACGTCCTCGATGGTTTTGAACCACTGGCTTTGCACGGTCTGGAACGGCAGGCCATGCTTGGTACAGATCTCGTAGCGGTTGTGGCCATCCACCAACAGGTCGCCCCACAGCACCAAGGCATCGCGACAGCCTTCTGTCAACAGGCTGCGCTCCAGGGCGTCGTATTCGTCGGGGGTGAGGGGGTCGATGTAGGCTTTGAGGTCGGGATCGACAACGATGTTCATGTCAGGCAGGGCGAAAACGGCAAAAGGGGCTGCATTGTAGGCAAGCCCGCGGCCGCCTTCAGGCGGCGCAGTTCGCACCAGTCTGGGCATGGCGCTGCAACCACGCGGGTACCGCGGCGCGGGCGCAGCGCTGCAGGCCACACAACACCTCATGCCCCGCATCGGGCAGGCCGTGCCGCTCGGTCAGATCGGCCTGGATGCGGCCCAGCAGGGCCGCGGTGACTTGCGCATCCGACAGCGCCCGGTGGGCCCGCCCCTCGCGCGGCAGGCGCAGGTGGTCGGCCAGGGTGCCGAGCTTGTGATTGGGTGCCTGCGGGTACAGACGGCGGGCCAACAGGACCGTACAGGCAAACGGCTGGGCGTGGCCCAACCCCAGGTGGGCCAATTCGGCCTGCCAGAACTTGCGGTCGAAGGAGGCGTTGTGCGCCACCAGCGGCACATCGCCCACGAAACGAGCCGCCTCGGCCATCACATCGGACACGGCGGGGGCCGTGCGCACCATGGCGTTGGTGATGCCGGTGAGCTGACTGATGAAACCCGGGATGTACCGACCTGGGTTCATCAGGCTCTGATACTGGTCCACCACACGGCCATGCTCGGTCATCACAATGGCGACCTCGGTCGGCCGGTCGCCTTCGGCAGGCGACATGCCGGTGGTTTCAAAGTCGATGACAGCGATGCGGCTCATGGTGGATTCTAGACAGCGGTGAACGCAACGCCCCCAGGCGAGTGGTTGCCTAAATTTTCAGCAACCCCGAAAAAACCATCCAAGTCAAAGACTTAGCCCACCTTCCAGGTGCTTATCCACAGCCCTACCCACGGCGACTGGGGACGGCGAGCGCAGCCTTCGATCACGAGTCTCGGCGCCTGCGAGGCGAACACTGCCACGGTCTCCGCCAAGCCAAACCAGCGAGACAGAGCAGCGTTATCGTGCTTGCGACGTGTGTGCAGTGTGCAAATACGACAGCACAAAAAAACACCGTAGAAACAAAATGCTTCTACGGTGTGTGTATGGTGGCGGAGTACGGAACCGAACCCGCGTCCGCAATCCGAGCCAGATAGTAACGCATTGGCCTTGAGGGCGTGGATTCAACGATTTGGCCGTTATTTTCTTCACCCGGCCTCTGGTCTAGTTCGACGTCATGTGGGAAAATTGGCAACTCTTGGCAATCCCTATTCATCATCGGCAAAGGCGAGACGATGGCAGACCCGGAAGGTGAAATCCTGACCCTAGACGAGGTGGCAGCCTACTTGAAGGCTGGCAAGCGCACCGTCTACCGCCTCGCGGCCGAAGGCAAGCTTCCCGCTTTCAAGCTCGGCGGCACGTGGCGCTTCCGCCGCAGCGACCTAGATGAGTGGATTGCCGCCAATCTGACCAACAAGGATTCGGGGGCAAGCGAATGATGGAACTGATCGACAACATCAGCAGGTTGCTTGGCGACGATCTCAAGCAGACCCTCCGGCCAGGAGCGCGCCTGAAGGTCGCGGCCTCGTGCTTTTCGATGTACGCCTTCGAGGCGCTGAAAGCCGAGCTGGAAAAGATTGACGAGTTGGACTTCATCTTCACCTCGCCCACCTTTGTTGCCAACGAGGTCACCGACAAGATTCGCAAAGAGCGAAAGGAATTCCACATCCCCAAGCTCGACCGTGAGCGCAGCCTCTACGGCAGCGAGTTTGAAATCCAACTGCGCAACAAGCTGACCCAACGGGCGGTGGCCAAGGAGTGCGCAGAGTGGATACGGCGCAAGGCCAAATTCAAGAGCAACCGCACTAAAGCGCCGATGCAGCAGTTCGCCTGCGTACAGGCTGGTGGTACCGACACGGCTTACATGCCCCTGCACGGGTTCACGGCTGTCGATCTCGGGTATCAGCAAGGCAATGCGGTATCCAACCTCGTCAACAAGATGGACGAGGCACCCTTTGCTGCCACGTACCTGAGCCTGTTCGATCAGATCTGGAATGACCCCGAAAAGCTGGAGGACGTGACAGCGCAGATTTGCGAGCACATCGCCTCGGTCTACCAAGAGAACTCACCCGAGAGCATCTACTTCCTGATGCTCTACAACATCTTCAACGAGTTCTTAGACGACATCGACGAAGACGTCCTGCCCAACGACCGCACCGGCTACCAGGACACCCTGATCTGGAACAAGCTCTTCAACTACCAGAAGGATGCTGCCACCGGGATCATCAACAAGCTGGAAACCTACAGCGGTTGCATCCTTGCCGACAGCGTCGGCTTGGGCAAGACCTTCACCGCACTGGCCGTCATCAAGTATTACGAGCTGCGCAACCGGTCAGTGCTGGTGCTCTGCCCCAAGAAGCTGGCGGATAACTGGCTGAACTACAACCGCAACCTCAAGACCAACATCTTCGCTCGCGACCGGTTCAACTACGACGTCCTCTGCCACACGGATCTGTCCCGCACCAGCGGCGAGTCCTTCGGTACGCCGCTGAACCGGATCAACTGGGGCAACTACGACCTCGTCGTCATCGATGAGTCGCACAACTTCCGCAACAACGACGCCTACAAGGATAAGGAAACCCGCTACCAGAAGCTGATGCGCAAGGTGATCCAAGAAGGGGTCAAGACCAAGGTGCTGATGTTGTCGGCCACGCCAGTCAACAACCGCTTTACTGACTTGCGCAACCAACTGGCCCTGGCCTACGAAGGCAACTCCGAAAACCTCACAAAAAAGTTGCGCACGGACAGAAGCGTTGAGGAGATTTTCCGAGGCGCACAAGCAGCCTTCAATGCCTGGTCGAAGCTCCCCCCGGAAGAACGTACCGCGCGTGCGATCCTCGACTCACTGGACTTCGACTTCTTCGAGCTGCTCGACAGCGTCACCATCGCACGCTCGCGTAAGCACATCCAGACCTTCTACGACACCAAGGACATCGGTCAATTTCCGGATCGCCGCAAACCGCTGTCGTTTCACTGCCCGTTGACGGAGCGGTCGGACGTGTTGGGCTTCAACGAAATTTTCGAGCAACTCTCACTGCTCAAGCTGGCCGTGTATGCGCCCATCAGCTACATCCTGCCCAGCCGTCTGAAGAAGTACGAGGAGATCTACGACACCAAGGTAGGCGGCAAGGGCACGCTGCGCCAAGCCGACCGCGAAAAGAGCCTGCAGGCCCTGATGACGGTCAACCTGCTAAAACGGCTTGAAAGTTCGGTGCAGTCGTTCCGGCTAACGCTGCAATCGCTGCGGGCCAACAACGAAGCCACCCTCGCAAAGATCGCCGCGTTCAACCAATCCGGCGGCGCGGTCACTGTGGGGGACCTCACGGAAGTGCTGGAAGGGCTGGATGCAGAGGACGATGAGCTGCCAATGCCTGGCGACGAGGGCGGCGAGATCGGCAGCAAGATCAAGATCAGCCTCGCCGACATGGACTTACCGTCCTGGGAGCACGAACTGAAGGTGGACTTACAGGTCATCGATGCCTTGCTGGCTTCGATGAACAAGATCACGCCGCAGGACGACGCCAAGTTGCAGCACCTCAAAGCGCAACTGCTCGGCAAGATTGCAAACCCAATCAACCCCGGCAACAGGAAGGTACTGATCTTCACAGCCTTTGCTGACACAGCTGATTACCTGTACGCCAACCTTGCGCCGGAGCTGCTGGCCACGCTCGCCATCCACACGGCCAAGGTCACCGGAAAGGGGGCGCCGCAGTCCACCATCAAGAGCAAAACTCAGAAGCGCAGCTATGACTTCCAGGAGCTGCTCACCCTGTTCTCCCCTCGCTCTAAAGAGAAGGCGGTGGTACTGCCGGACGAGCCGCACGAGGTGGATCTGCTGATCGGCACCGATTGCATCTCCGAAGGCCAGAACCTGCAGGACTGCGACTACCTGATCAACTACGACATCCACTGGAACCCAGTACGCATCATCCAGCGCTTTGGCCGGGTAGATCGCATTGGCTCGCCCAACAGCAGCATCCAGCTAGTCAACTACTGGCCCGACATTTCGCTCGACGAGTACATCAACCTCAAGGAGCGCGTCGAGAGCCGAATGATGATCGCCGACGTCACCGCGACGGGTGACGACAACGTGCTGTCTGCGCAGGCCAACGACGTGTCGTACCGCAAGGAGCAACTGCGTCGCCTGCAGGAGGAAGTCATCGAGCTGGAGGATTTGAAGACCGGTGTCTCGATCACCGACCTGGGCCTCAACGACTTCCGCATGGATTTGCTCAACTACGTCAAAGCCCACGGCGAACTGAGCAATGTGCCTAACGGGATGCACGCAGTGGTTCCCGCTAGACCCGAGATGGGCCTACGACCGGGCGCGATCTTCACGCTGCGCAATCGTAATGCTGGGATCAGCCTCAACCAGCACAACCGCCTGCACCCGTACTACCTCGTCTACATCAACCGCGAGGGAGAGGTCATTCATGACCACACCGAGGTTAAGCGCCTACTCGATCTGGTGCGTACCTGCTGCAAGGGCCAGGACAAACCCATCGTCGACGTGTGCCAGCGCTTCAATCAGGAAACGGCAGATGGCCGCCGGATGCAGCCTTACTCTGATCTGTTGGGCAAGTCCATCCGTTCGATGATCGAGGTAAAGGAAGAAAAGGATTTGGACAGCCTGTTCAGCGGTGGCAAGACCACGGCACTGACAGACACCATCTCCGGCCTGGACGACTTCGAACTCATCAGCTTCCTCGTGATTCAGGAGGCTGGATGAGTCAAGGAGCGACCACACAAAAACCAGCGCTGATCGCCTACCCCAAACAAGCTGCTTTCGGACGCGTTCTGCCCAAGAACAAAATCTATGAGCACAGCGGGGCCAACACCCGGCTGAAGGAACTGTTCGTCGAGCAGGTCGAGCAGATCGTCTGGCAGTACAAGCTCGCCCCGGAGACGATCAACCTGCCTGCGCGGCCCGGTGTGCCGGAAATCCAGGTCTTCAGCATCCAGCTCAAGTCCACCGAGCTGCACGAAGACGTGCTCCGCTGCATTGATGGCGCGGTGCAGTTCCCTATCCTGTTTGAACTGAACCAAGGCCAGGGCGATCAGGCGAAAACGCAGGTAGCGGCAGCTTACAAGCGCCCGAGCGAAGCCGACGCCAGTCGCTGGGTGCTGTCCAGCTACTTCACCGGCGACTGGATGCCAGCAGCAACTGCCCGCACGGCTATGCCGCTGGCCCTCGACATGGCCCACCTGTACTCCGTTCTGCTGCAAGGCCTGTTGCCGTTGTCAGCGCGTCCGCAGGAACCGCTGGCCGGATGGGTAGCGCGCGTCGAGCTGGCCTCAGCCAAACGCCGTGAGGTCGAGAAGACCCAGGCGAGGCTGGCCAAGGAAAAGCAATTCAACCGCAAGGTCGAGATCAACGCAATCTTGCGGCAACTGAAATCCGAACTTGAACAATTGAGCTGCTGAACACCGATACCGGAAGCACAGCGACCAGAGGAAAGAACATGGACAAAATGAAAATGCACTCGCCCAATCTCACGCAAGACAACATTGCCCGCATCGCTGAGCTATTTCCGGGCTGCGTGACCGAAGCCAAGGGGGATGACGGCAGCGTGAAGCTGGCGGTGGATTTTGACCAGTTGCGCCAGGAGCTGGCCGATTCGATTGTCGAAGGGCCGCAGGAACGCTACCACCTGAACTGGCCCGGCAAGCGCGAGGCCTTGCTGACTGCCAATGCGCCGATTGCCAAGACGCTGCGGCCTTGTCGGGCAGAGAGTGTGGACTTCGATACGACGAAAAACCTGTTCATCGAAGGCGACAACCTTGACGCGCTCAAGCTGCTGCAGGAAACCTACCTCGGCAAGGTGAAGATGATCTACATCGACCCACCGTACAACACTGGGAATGACTTTATTTATGAGGACGATTTTTCCGAAACCGCAGAGGATTTTCTAAGGAGGTCCAACCAGAAGGATGACAAGGGCAATCGGCTGATCGCTAACCCCGAAACCAATGGCCGGTTCCATTCGGACTGGCTGTCGATGATTTATCCACGTATGAAGCTTGCCAGGACCCTTCTCGCAGATGATGGCCTGCTCTTCATCAGCATCGGAGAGCAGGAGGTCGACAACCTGCTGCGGCTGACCAAGGAGGTCTTCGGCGAAGAAAACTTTGTCACGACCTTCCTGCGCCAGCGCAAGAAAAAGCCGTCGTTCCTGCACGCCAATGTCGGCTCGATGTTCGAGTACGTGGTTTGCGTAGCGCGGAACCGAGCCTTCGCCCCACCCTTCTCGGTCGATGTCACAACCGTCGGGAAAAAGTATCCGGTTAACAACGCCGGCAACTCGTTGGGGACGCTCGTCTTTCCTGCGGGGGCCGTACAGTTCGTGCAAAAAAATGCTGTCTACGAACCTCAAGACATGAGTGAGGGAAACATCGTAACTCGGCTGCTCGACAAGGTCGTCGTAGCCGATCACCGCAACGTCGATGCTTTTCGGCTGGAGGGCGAATTCAGATACAGCCAGAGCCGGCTCGACGAGATCGTTCGAGCTGGCGAGGTAATCACGATTTCAAAGGCGCCGTTCAGGCCTAACCACGTCAAGGCAGGAGGTGAGGTCAAGAAAATGCACAACCTCCTGACACCGGAAACGTATCAAGCCGGCACAAACGAAGATGCAACTGCGGAGCTGGAAAGCCTTTTTGGAGCGCCCCTGTTCGACAACCCTAAGCCCTCGAGCCTCATCCGGGTGCTGTGTCGCGCTGTCACCTACGATGATCCGGATGCATTGGTTATGGATTTCTTCTGTGGCTCGGGTTCGACCGCAGATGCTGTAATACAGTTGAACGCCGAAGACGGCGGCAACCGCAGGTTCATCATGGTCCAGCTACCCGAGCCGTGCGAGACGAACTCGGACGCTTCCAAGGCCGGTTATCACACCATCGCTGAGATCAGCAAAGAACGCATTCGCCGCGCCGGCAAGCGGGCCCTGGAAAGACAGTGCCATGAAGATTGGAGCAAGGACGTTGGCTTTCGTGTGCTCAAGATTGATACGTCGAATATGGCCGACGTCTACTATGAACCCGACGCTCTAGACAAAGCCAACCTCGATCTTCTCGTCGAAAACTTCAAACCCGACCGCACGCCCGAGGACTTGCTGTTTCAGGTGATGCTGGACTGGGGAGTGGATCTATCCCTGTCCATCGAGAAGAAAGTCGTGCAGGGCAAGGACGTGCACTTCGTTGACGGTGACGTGCTGGCCTGCTGCTTCGACGCCGATGGTGGCGTCGACGAATCTTTCATCAAGGAACTGGCGACCTACAGACCACTGCGCTTTGTCTGCCGCGATGGCGGCCTTCAAAACAGTGCTGTAAGAATTAACATCGAGCAGATCTTCAGGCTGCTGTCGCCGGGAACGGAGATCAAGGTACTGTGAGCCAAATCATTAAGACACCGGCGGCCTTGTCGCAGGCAGCACCGACTATGCGGACTGCCGCATGGGCGATTACCGACTTTCTCTCTGCTGTCGAGCAAGTGTGCGCGGCGGACAAGCAATCCCTTCAGCTGAGGATGTACTTCTATGCGGCTACCGAATCAGGATGGAAGCGGATTCGTAAGAGCATCCTTAACTGGCGCAAATCACACGAAACCCGAGTCGTAACGGCTTATATCGGAACGGACCACGCACTGACGGATGCTGCGGCTCTCGAGGCCATGCAGGGCGAAGGAGTCGAAGTCCGTCTAATGCGCCACTACAGAGGCACTTTCCACCCCAAGGTCATTTGGTTCGTCGGAAACCCTGGTAGCACCATCCTAGCCGGGAGCAACAACCTGACCGAGGATGGGCTGCGTAATAACATCGAGTTCGCAACTGTCACGACGCTGCCCCAAGTCGATGCCAATCTGCAAACGTGGCACGACGAAATCCACAAGGCTAGCGAACCCGCCACGGCAGCACTAATCAAGACCTATGCGAAGGAGAAAGAGAAGTACGGCCAGCGACGGGCGACCTCCGGCCAGGGTGGCGAATTCACTTGGTCGAAGCGGACAAGCGGCGCTTCAGTAAAGAAACCTAAAGCTAAGGTCAGTGCGGCTGTTGGGCCTGGCGGCCCTGGGTTGATCCTTGAAGTTATGCCCCGGGAGACCAGCGAGGAGGGGCGCCAGGTCCAGATACCTTTGGCGGTCGCGCGGAAATTCTTCGGGCTGGGCAATACGGTCGGAGGCAGCATCAACCTCGAACTGAATAACTCTGACACTCAGGAATCGCGCACACTCGTTTTCACGCTCAACCGCAACTCTACCGCTCGCCTATCGATCCGCGAGCTTGAATACAGCAGCCGACCTTGCGTTCTCATCTTTACCAAGCGGGGACGTGGGAAGTTCGACTTCGAAATCGTCCGTCGCGCTATCGATCCCAGTCGATTTGACGCCTTGATTGCCGAATGCAAACAGACGCCACCGGATCGGCGTTGGAAACTGTGATCCGCTTGCCGCAGGAAAGACTATGAAGCTGAAGTTCAAGACCCAAGCCTATCAGACCCTCGCCGTGCATGCAGTGGTGGACTGCTTCAAGGGGCAGCCCCCGGCTTCCATCGAAGCCATGAGTTATCGCGTCGACCCGGGTAAAGCCAAAACCGGGATGGACAGCCTTTTTTCCGAGGCTGGCTTCAAGAACGCCGACCTTTCGCTGCCCGATGCGGCCCTGCTCGCCAACATCCACGACGTGCAACGCGCGCAGAATCTGCCGCTATCGGACGTGCTGGTCAAGACCAAGGTGGCCAAGGTCAATCTCGACATCGAGATGGAAACTGGTACCGGTAAGACCTACTGCTACATCAAAACCATTTTCGAGTTGAACAAGCAATACGGCTGGAGCAAGTTCATCATCGTGGTGCCCAGCATCGCCATCCGTGAAGGTGTGGCCAAGTCACTGGAGATCACGGCCGAGCACTTTTTGGAGACCTATCACAAGAAGGCACGCTTCTTCATCTACAACTCCAAGCAGTTGCACCACCTTGAGAGCTTCTCGTCGGACGCGGGGATCAATGTGATGGTGATCAACGTGCAGGCATTCGCCGCACGAGGAGCCGATAATCGCCGCATTTATGACGTGCTGGATGACTTCCAGTCGCGCAAGCCCATTGACGTGATCAGCGCCAACCGACCCATCCTCATCCTAGATGAGCCGCAGAAGATGGAGGGCGCGGCGACGCTGAAGTCGCTAGAGGAGTTCAAGGCGCTGATGGTGTTGCGCTACTCGGCCACCCACAAGACCACCCACAATAAGATTCACCGCCTCGATGCGCTGGACGCCTACAACCAGAAACTGGTGAAAAAAATTGCCGTGCGCGGCATCGCGGTCAAGGGGTTGGCGGGAACGGCGGGCTATCTGTACCTGCAATCCATCGAGATATCGAGCAAGAAGCCGCCAGAGGCTCGCGTGGAGTTCGAGCAGAAGCTGGCGGGCGGGAACATCAAACGGGTGGTGAGGAAGCTCTCCAAAGGCGACAACTTGTTCGACCTGTCGAACGGGCTTGATCAGTATCGGGATGGCTTTGTCGTGGCCGATATCAACGCAAACTCCGACACCCTGACCTACACCAACGGCGTTGAACTCACCGTCGGGGATGCGACTGGTGATGTGACCGAGGCCGCGCTGCGCCGCATACAGATCCGAGAGGCCATTAAGGCGCACTTCGACAAGGAGCAGGCGCTTTTTCAGCAAGGGGTGAAGGTGCTCACGCTCTTCTTCATCGACGAAGTGGTCAAGTACCGCGACTACTCGCAGCCCGACGAAAAAGGCGAGTACGCCCGCATCTTCGAGGAGGAGTACCAACTCTACCTCAACGAGGTGCTGGATTTTGATGAAACGCCTTACATCAAGTACCTAAAAGGCATTTCTGCCGAAAAGACTCACAGCGGCTATTTCTCCATTGACAAGAAGAGCAAACGACTGGCCGACCCCACGGTCGCAGCGCGTGGCGAAAACGCGGGGCTTTCGGACGACGTGGACGCTTACGACCTGATCTTGAAGGACAAGGAGCGGTTGCTGTCGTTTGCCGAGCCCGTACGCTTCATTTTTTCGCACTCTGCCCTGCGCGAAGGCTGGGACAACCCGAACGTGTTCGTCATCTGCGCGCTCAAGCACAGTGACAGCACGATTTCACGCCGTCAGGAGGTGGGGCGTGGCTTGCGGCTGTCCGTCAACCAAAGTGGTGACCGGATGGATCACCCGGCCACGGTACACGACGTGAACGTGCTGACTGTGGTGGCCAGCGAGAGCTACAAGGACTTCGTCGCGGCGCTGCAGAAAGACATCAGCGAGTCGCTGTCGGCGCGACCCAAGGTTGCGAACGAGGACTATTTCACCGGCAAGGTGCTCAAGACGCCGACCGGGGACGTGCAGGTCACCCCGCAATTGGCAAAGCAGATCTACCGCTATCTGGTCAAGAACGACTACACCGACGATGCGGATGGGATCGCGTGCGCGTATCACGATGCCAAGAAAGCTGGCACGCTGGCCGATCTGCCGCCAGAGCTGAAGCCGCACGCTGAGCAGGTGTTCCAACTCATCGACAGCGTCTTCAGCGCCAGCCAATTGCCCGACATTGGCGACGACCGCAAACCCAAGAAGAACCCTCTCAACGCCAACTTCGACAAGCAGGAGTTCAAGGCGCTGTGGAATCGCATCAACCGCAAGGCGGCCTACAGCGTCGATTTCGATTCGGACGAGCTGGTGCAGAAGGCGGTCACGGAGCTGGACGCCGCCCTGCGCGTGACCCCGCTGCAATACACCATCCAGCATGGTGAGCAGGCTTCCGCCGTCACCTACGACGGCATCAAGGGCGGCAATGCCTTTGAGTTGAAGGCCACGGAAACCGAAACCAACCGCAACTCGATCCACTCGGCGGTCAAGTACGACCTTGTCGGCAAGCTGGCCGAAGGCACGCAACTGACCCGGCGGACGGTGGCGGAAATCCTCAAGGGCATCAACGTCGCAGTCTTTGCGCAGTTCAAGACCAACCCAGAGAGCTTCATCGCCGAGGCCACGCGGCTGATCAACGAGCAGAAGGCCACGGTCATCATCGAGCATCTGGCCTACGATCCGGTCGAGGATAAGTTCGACCTCGATATCTTCACCGCCGGGCAGACCAAGCAGGACTTCAGCAACGCGGTCAAGACGCCCAAGCACCACATCTACGACTTCGTGCTGCCGGATTCCGGATCGAAGCCGGAGCGCGACTTTGCCGAGGCGCTGGAGGCCAGCGTCGAAGTTGTCGTGTACGCCAAGTTGCCACGAGGTTTTCTGATTCCAACGCCGGTTGGCGACTACAACCCCGACTGGGCCATTTCGTTCAAGGAAGGCGCGGTAAAGCACATCTACTTCGTGGCGGAAACCAAGGGATCAATGTCCTCGATGGATCTGCGCGAGATTGAGAAAACCAAGATCAAATGCGCCCGCAAGTTCTTCGATGAGATGAACCGCCGTTTCGCCCCGGAGAACGTCAAATACGACGTGGTGGACAGCTTCGGGAAATTAATGGAAGTGGTGAAGTAGTCCACACGGTAAAAGCAACATCGGGGGAGAACTTCATGCAGCCGTTTTCAATCACGCTATTCGCCACTTCCGGTGACCCAGAGGGAATTCGCCACCTCGACAAGTCGAACTGGTCGGGCTACGGGGTCGTCTTCAATAAGGAGCTTTTCCATCTGTTGAAGCAGGAGCCAGGCTTCTCGCAGGCTGGTATCTACGTCCTCGTCGGGAATGCCGCCGAAGAGACGATCTACATCGGCGAGGCCGACCCCGTCGGTGACCGGCTGAAGAACCACGTCTCGAACAAGGAAGGTTGGGTGTGGGGCGACATCTTTCTGGCATGGACGGATTTCGGCTTCGAAGCTAAAATTCCTTGCGGTGCCCACCTTACTTGCACACGAGTAAAAACAGGCGATCTGTTCCGTCATTGCAAACCTCTCTTTGAGCCTCGTCGTCGGGGACTTAAACGTGTGCGCCTGACCCGTATTCGACGTGGCACTCAGGAAAGGTTGATCATGACGATCAAAGAACTCGCGTACAGCACGCAACAACACCTCCAGACGTCTACCGGCGCCCAGTTCAAACGGGCTCATATTTACGAGTTGTTGGCGGCATCATTTGGCTTCAACTCCTATGCGGCGCTCACCTCGGAGGCTGTTTTCACCAAGGACTCGCTGACCAGTCGTCGCATATCAAAATACGTCGATCACGTGAAGGATCGTTGCCTGGAAATCGGCTACGACACGAACACCGCAGACGTGGTGGCTGCGTCACTTCCACAGTTACTGACTGAGCAGGAGATTGGCGTCATCAGGATTCCCGATCTGGTCGCCCACCTTCGCTATGAGCCAGGGCATGAAGACTGGAACGAGGACGAAGAGGAAGATGACTGGGAGCTCGTGGAAGACGAACGGCTGGCGGTTACCGACGCCCTCATTTCACCACTCCTCATTGATGGACTCACCAACGCGGCAGCCAAAGGTAACGCGACCGCCCACTTTGCATTGGCGCTGATCCACGCCGACGACGACATCGACGACGTAGAGACCGGCAGTGACTACTGGTACCAGCAGGCGCAAAGCGGCCGTGTACTCGCGGGTGTCGAGAAAGAGTGGGCGGACAGCCATGAAGCCAGACTGAACCGCGAGCAGCTATTCGCACGACACCTGAAGGAAGCCGCCAGACTTGGCTGCCCCGAAGCGCTACTGGAATTGGCCGATCGTTTTGACGACCCTGCGTTTTTCGAGCAGGCCACCAGTGACGTCAATGCAGACCCCGCCTGGGTGGCAGAGATCGCCGAACGACTGGGCAGGCGCGAAGACTCGAAGAAGTGGCTGACTGAGGCGGCCAAATGCGGTGACACCGAAGCCATGCGCCAGCTGATTGAAGAGTTTGACCATGGTGATCTGGTTCGTTGTTGGACATGGCTCTACCTCGCAGAAATGCTTGGTAGCGATCTGACCAAGGACGACTACCACGCTATCCACGAAGATGGGTCCCCTTACGACGATGACGTCGGTGGCCCCATCTTTGCAGACGGCCGCGATGGTGTCAGGCTTGAACCGATTAGTGCAGATCAACAGGCAACTGCACGGCAAAACGCAGCGGAGATGTTCCGTGTGATCAGGGACGACGAGTAGTAGCAACGCCTGGGGTCGGTGGGTGACGAATTACTCGCCTACCAATCTGTAAAACAAACCAGTCGATTCGACAACTCGTAACCCATTGATCTTTATAGGGGGTAGGTCATGACCATTGCGGACTTCGGGCAAAAACACAAAGTCCCGCCCGCAGAGAGAAAGGGCCAATAGAGAGAGAACCGGGCGCCGAACCTGCCTAGCGGTGGCGAAGGCGAAGTCCGCAAGACTCCGAAGGAACCCGCGAGAACACGCGGGAGTTGGCGCAAACAGGCAATAAAAAACCCCAACCGAGAGTGGTTGGGGTTTGAAATTTGGTGGCCTGGGGCGGAATCGAACCACCGACACGCGGATTTTCAATCCGCTGCTCTACCAACTGAGCTACCGGGCCAAGACCTCAACTATAACACAGATTTCAGGGGGCTCCGCGCTTGGAGCGGGAAAGATCCACCCCGAGTTGCTTGAGCTTGCGGTACAGGTGGGTGCGCTCCAGCCCGGTCTTCTCGGCCACGCGCGTCATCGAGCCGTTTTCCTTCGCCAGATGGAATTCGAAGTAAGCCTTCTCGAACGCGTCACGGGCCTCGCGCAGCGGCACGTCCAAGTCGAACGGCTGCACCGACGTTTCACTGTCGAGCACCGGCACAACCCGCGTCGGGTCTGGCAAGCCGGCCAGTGCCGGCACGGGCTCGCCGCTGCCCAAGGCGGGCGGCTTGGCCACCACAGGGGCCGGGCGGACCGCCGCGCGGTTCAAGCCCTTTTCCACCGCCTGCAGCAGCTTTTGCAGCGTGATCGGCTTTTCCAGAAACGCCATCGCCCCGATGCGGGTGGCCTCGACGGCGGTGTCGATGGTCGCGTGCCCGCTCATCATGATCACCGGCATGGTCAGCAACCCGGCCGACGACCATTCCTTGAGCAGGCTGACGCCGTCGGTGTCGGGCATCCAGATGTCCAGCAGCACCAGATCGGGCCGGTAGCTGGAACGCACTTCGCGCGCACGGGCCGCGTTTTCGGCCAGCTCGACGGCGTGCCCTTCGTCGTTCAGGATTTCGAACAGCAGGTCTCGAATGCCGAGTTCGTCGTCAACCACCAATATGTTTGCCATGACGTGCCGGTGTGCGTGTGTGCAATGCTCAAGACTGTTGCGAATTTGCAACCCTGAATGATAGCGAGACTTGCGCGCCGCGCACGGCGTCGCCCTCGAGGCGGTGCGCGATCTCGACCCGCCCGCCGTGTTCGTCCATGATTTTCTTGACCACGGCCAGCCCCAGACCGGTGCCTTTGGCCTTGGTGGTGACATAGGGCTCGAAGGCGCGCTGGAGGATGGCCTCGGCAAAGCCCGGCCCGCGGTCCAGCACCAGCAGCCGCACCCAGCGGCCACTTTCAGACCGGCGGGTGCGCAGCACCACCGGCCCCGCACCTGCGGGGGTGGCGTCTTGCGCATTCTGGACCAGGTTGTGCACGACCTGGCGAACCTGTTGCGGATCGGCCAGCACGTCGGGGCAGCCCGGCTCCAGCTCCAGCACCAGGGGCACATCGCCCGCGTCGTAGAGCGAAGCAATGTCCTGCAGCAAGGCATTGAGTGGCACCGCCTGCAGCTGCGCCGCCGGCAGTCGGGCGTAGTCGCGGAACTCGTTGACCAGGCGCTTCATTGCATCGACCTGGTCGACGATGGTCTTGACCGACTTGTTGAGCACCGCCAGCTCCGGCCCCTCCAGCTTGGGCGCCAGCTTCATGGCCAGCCGTTCGGCCGAGAGCTGGATCGGCGTGAGGGGGTTCTTGATCTCGTGGGCCAGCCGCCGCGCCACCTCGCCCCAGGCCTGGGCGCGCTGCGCGGAAATGATGTCGGAGACGTCGTCGAACACCAGCAGCCAGTCCCCGTTGGGAAGCAGAGCACCGCGGGCAATCAGGGTGACTCCGCGCGCTGCGTCGCCGTGCCCGGCTTCGGTGGCGTGCAACTCGAACGACTGTTGCCAGTGGCCGCCGTCGGGCTGGGCCTGGTCGGACAGGAAGCGGTCGAACTGCTCGCGCACCCAGGCCCCGAAGGTGGCCAGCGCCGGCACCGCCGTGAGCGGCTCGCCAATGTGGGCCGCCAGCGGGGCGCGCAACACCCGGGTGGCCCCCGGGTTGGCGCTGAGCACGTGCAGGCCGTTGTCCATCACCACCACACCGGCGGTCAGGTTGTCGAGCAGGGTTTGCAGGCTGGCGCGGGCGGCGTCCACCTGCCCGATGCTGTGCTGCACCGCCTGGCGCGCCTCGGCCAGCTCCTGCGTCATGTGGGCAAAGGTGCGGGTCAGGCCCGCCAGCTCGTCACGCGCTGGCAACGAGACCTTGGGAGTGAGGTCGCCCTTGGCGACGTCGCGCATGCCTTCGGCCAGCACCAGCAAGGGCCGCACCAGCTGGTTGCCCAGCAGTACCGCCAGCAGCACCGCGCCGAACACCGACAGGAACAGCGCCAGCGTCAGGGTGCCGATGTACATGCTGCGCAGCCCGCCGCGCGCCAGGGCGCGCTCCTGGTATTCCCGGTTGGCCAGCTGCACCGCCAGTGCATCGGCCACCAGCGCTGCCGGCAAAGGGGCCGTCACCTGCAGGAAACGCACTTCACTGCTCAGGCCGAAGCTGGCTGGCGACACCAGCGCCACCACCTGGACCCGGGGCAGTGCCGCAGCGGGCAGGCGCAGCACCTGCCCGGGGTCGGCCAGCGCCTCCAGTTCTTCCAACCCTTCAATCCACGCCAGCGAGCGTTCGCTGCGCACCTGGCGCAACACGCTGGCAGAGGGCCGGTCGGGCGCCAGGCGAAACCGCGACTCACCGGCGCTGGCCAGCGCCTGGCCGGAGGCGCTCCACAACACGGCATCCGACGCGAGCAGCTGCTCGCGCAGGCGCTCGAGCGCAAGCGCGGCCTGTACGTCCGTCACGCCCGCGAGGTTGCTGGCCGCCGCACGGGTCTTGCCCGCCAGGTCGTTGCTCAGGGTGTCGAGCGTGGTCCGCCCCAGGCTCAAGCCGGCCGCCAGGGCACTCTCCACCCGGGCGTCGAACCAGGTCTCGATGGAACGCGACACGAACTGGTACGACACGGTGTAGATGAGCAACCCGGGCAGGAACCCCACCAGGGCAAAGATGGCCGCCAACTTGATGAGCAGTCGGCTGCCGAAACGCTTGCGGCGCAACCGCACCGCCAGCCGCACCACAAGCCACAACAGCACCAGCCCCAGCACCGTGGCCACACCGACGTTGAGCCACAGCAGGCTGGCGTAGTCGCGGCCCTGAAAGGTCCGGTGGTCGGTGGCCAGCGCCAGCAGGAAGAACAGCACCAGCGCCATGCCGCCCATGAACACCAGCGCCAGGCCAACCAGCCAGCGCCGGCCCGACGGGCTCATGGGCAGGGATGCGTTGCTCATTCAGCGCCTTGACCTGCAGACTCCACAGGTGGTGTGCGTTCGGGCGGCACGGCCAGTACCTGCCGGAAAACCGGGGGGGCATCGGCCGTCGATCCGGCGCCAATCTGGAACGGCCTGGGCAGCAGGCCGGCGTCCAGGCGGAACTGCACCTCCAGTTTGTCGGCGCCGTCGTCCAGGTCGCTCGGGTTGGCCACGCGCCAGCGCGTCACCCGGCGCACCGCCGCCAGGGCGTCGTCGAGCGTGTCCAGGTTCTGGTGCAGGGCATTGGTCAGCCCTGTCTCGCTCATCGGACCGCTCCCCAGGCTGACCCGCCAGCGACGGGTCAAGGGCTGGTACACCACCCGGACGGTGCGGACGGTCTGGGCCAGCCGCTGGTCGGTCCAGTACCAGCGGCTGCGCCGCAATTCGGCCTGCCAGACGAAGTGCACGGGCACGCCGCGGTGCAGCGCGTCCTCCAGGGCCGGGGGCAAATCCAGCGGCGCACGGGCCGACAGGTAGAGCCCGTCGCTGGTGCGCTCCAGGGTCAGTGCCGGCGCCTCGGCGGCACGGGCCACCAAGGCGAAACACGACGCCAGGGCCAAGGCCCACCACAAGACCCAGAGGCGCCAGAAGTGCCAGGCGCGCGCGGCCGCACCAGCCACCAGGCGCTCAGGGCCGGGGCTTGCTCCACAGGGCGTAATAGAAACCGTCGAATCCACAGGCGGCATTGTCGTGCATGTCGGCCCCCGGGGCCTCCCCGAGCGCTGCCATCCCCGGGTAGAGGTGGCCCGGCGCAGGCAACCTCTCGGCATCGGGGTGCCGGCGGGCAAACGCTTCCATCTGCCCTTCGCCCTCGGCTCGGAACACCGAGCAGGTGCAGTACAGCAGGCGGCCGCCGGGTTTGAGCAAGGGCCACAGGGCGTCCAGCAAGCGCCGTTGCGCCTGCACCAGTTGCTCGACATCGGTGGGCCGGCGCAGCCAGCGCACGTCGGGGTGGCGACGCACGATGCCCGAGGCGGTGCAGGGTGCGTCGAGCAGGATGGCGTCGAAGGGTTGGCCATCCCACCAGTCGGCAGTCGCCCCGGCGTCGGCCACTACCACCTGGGCCGTCTGCCCCAGCCGCGCCAGGTTGTCGCGGATGCGCCCGGCCCGGACCGGGTCCACCTCCAGCGCCCAGACCTGCGGCGCTCCACGCTCCAGCAGGTGGGCCGTCTTGCCCCCCGGGGCGGCACAGGCATCGAGCACCCGGGCCGAGGGCGACCAGGCCATGCCGTCGAGCAGCAGGGGCGCGGCGAGCTGGGCCGCCCCGTCCTGTACCGATACCCAGCCCTCGTCCCAGCCGGGCAACTCGTGCACCGGGCGGGCATGGTCCAGCACCACGCCGTCGTCCATCAGCGGCTGGGCGCCCCAGCCCAGGCCGTGCAGCCGCTGCAAGTAGCTGTCACGGTCGGTCCGCAGGCGGTTGACGCGCAACACCATCGGGGCGGCACGCTGGCTGGCCTGGAGCAAGGCTTGCCAGTGCTGGGGGTGGTCGCGCCGCACCCGCTGCACCCACCAGAACGGGTGATTCCAGCGGGCCTCGGCGTCTTGTCGGGCCTGTGCCAGCAGGGTGTCTTGCTCGCGCAGGAAGCGGCGCAGGCACGCGTTGACGAAACCGGCCGCCCCACCCCGCGCCTTCAGCAACCCCAGGGCCTGCACGGCCTGGTCCACCACGGTGTGGGGGGCGTAGGCCGTGGCACCGCCTTCGGCATCTGGCAACAACAAGGTAAGGGCCAGGCCCAGCAAGGCGGCCACCGGTGGTGCCGGCGGGCGGTCGGCCAGCAGGCGGGTCAACACCTGCGCCTCGCCCCAATGGCGCAGCGCGTGGAACGCCAGGGCCTGCACGCCGGGGCGCAGGCGGCCGGGCACGGCGGCCAGGGCGTCGGTCAGGGAGCGGCCTTGCAGCACGGCTCCCACCGCGCGCGACGCCTGGGCCAGTTGCTCGGCCAGAGGGGGCGCAAAATTGTCCATTCAATCCTTCAACACAAAACTGGGCACGGCGGGCACACGGCCTGCAGGCACCGGCAGGGCCGGGTCGCGCCCGTCGTTGGGGGCAAGCGGGGGCATGCGCCCGCCGTACACCCGGGCAATGCGCTGCTCCAGCGGCGGGTGGGCGTCCAGCCAACGCGCCAGCCGCCCTGTCTCGCCCGACACCAGCAGCATGTGCTGCACAGAGGGCTGCCGCAGTTGCTGCGCCACCTGGCCACGCTGCCACTGACCGGCCACCTTGCGCAACACCCGCCCCAGCCCCTCGCGCTGGCGCGTCCACTGCACGGCACGGGCATCGGCCAGGAATTCGCGTTGGCGGGACACCGCCGCCTGCAGGGCATGCCCTGCCAGCCAGCCCAGCCAACCGACCGCCATGATCGCCACCCCCAGCACGAAGCCGATGTGGCGACGGCCATGGTCGTCGGGCTGCATCAGGCTTTGGCCGAGCCGGTAGATCATCTCGAGTCCGAACACCATGCCAGCCAGCCGCATGTTCAGCCGCGTGTCGCCCTCGCGGAGGTGGCTCAACTCATGGGCGACCATGCCTTGGAGTTCCTCTCGGGTGAGCGATTCGAGTGCACCCTGGGTCACGGCCACCACGGCATCGGCCGGGTGCCAGCCGGTGGCAAAGGCGTTGATCGCCGCTTCACGCGGCAACACCATGGCCTGCGGGGGGCGCATACCGGCCGCGATGGCCAGCTCCTGCACCACCTGCGCGTAGCGCCGCTCGTCGTCGCTCGACGCTGGCCGCACCTCGCGGGCACCCAGCCGGCGCGCCAGGGCTTCACCGCCCTGGCTCAGCTGCGAGGCCTCGACCCACCAGCCCCCGAACACGAACAGTAAGGTCACGCCCGAGTTGACCGAGAAGAAATGCCGGGGGTAGTCGAGACCTCCCCCCACCGTGACCTGCCAGGCCAGCGCGAGCACGCCGTTGATCGCCAGCAACAGCAGGGCCAGCATGACGGCAAACCACCACAACAGGCGGCGCGTCTGGCCCCGCGCATCGCGCTGGAACTGGAAAAAGCGCATCGACCGTCAGAGCTGCACCCGAGGCGCGGCGCGTTCGGCCTCGCTGGCCGTGGCGGCCAGCATGTCCAGTGGCACGAAACCACACAGGCGCGCCACGAGCACCGTGGGAAAGTGGAGGGCCACGTCGTTGTACTCGAGCACGGCGTCGTTGTACGCCTGGCGCGCAAAACCCACGCGGTTTTCGGTGTGGGTGAGCTCTTCGTGCAGGTCACGCAAGGACTGGTCGGCCTTCAGTTCGGGGTAGCTCTCCACCACCGCAAACAGCCGTCCCAGGGCACCGCCCAGCAGCTGCTCGGCCCCCGCCAAGGCGCCCAGCGCACCCGCATTCAACGGGTTGGCGGCAACGCCCTGCTCGGCCTGGCGCGCCTGGTTGCGCGCGGCGATCACGGCTTCCAGGGTCTGCGCTTCGTGCGCCACATAGCGGCGCGCCACTTCCACCAGGTTGGGGATGAGGTCGTAGCGGCGCTTGAGCTGCACGTCGATCTGGCCGAATCCGTTCGCCACCTGGTTGCGCAACCGCACCAGCCGGTTGTACGCCGCCACCGACCAGAGCCCCACGACCGCCAACACGGCCAGCACCACCCACGCGACCCACGACATGCCTGCTCCTTGATTCACAACGCATCCACCCCGGACCGTTGGCGACACTGTAACCCAGCAGGCACAAAAACGCCCCGGCGGGCAGTACCCGGCGGGGCGATGTAGTAACACCTCACAGGGCACCGCCTACCGGCAGTGCCCCGTGCGAGCTCACTCGGCGTGAGCGTCGCCGGCTTCGGCCTGGTCGGCCGCCAGCGCGGCCGCATCGGCCTCGGCAATGGCGCGGCGCTCTTCCTCGTCCATGCGCTCCTTGGCGCGGCGGGCGTCGTGGAAGGCCATGCCGGTACCGGCCGGGATCAGGCGACCCACGATCACGTTTTCCTTCAGGCCGCGCAGCTCGTCCTTCTTGCCCATGATCGCGGCTTCGGTGAGCACGCGGGTGGTTTCCTGGAACGAAGCGGCGGAAATGAACGAATCCGTGGACAGCGACGCCTTGGTGATGCCCAGCAGGATGTTGCTGTAGGTGGCCGGCGTCTTGCCCTCGGCACGCAACGCGTCGTTGGTGTTGAGGATCTCGGAGCGCTCGACCTGCTCACCAGCGATGTAGCTGGAGTCGCCCGGGTTTTCGACCACGACACGGCGCAGCATCTGGCGAACGATCACCTCGATGTGCTTGTCGTTGATCTTCACACCCTGCAGTCGGTAGACGTCCTGCACCTCGTCAACGATGTAGCGCGACAGCTCTTCGATGCCCAGCAGACGCAGGATGTCCTGCGGATCGGCCGGACCGTCGACGATGCTCTCGCCCTTGTTGACCACCTGACCTTCGTGCACCAGGATGTTCTTTTCCTTGGGCACCAGTTCTTCCCACACCTTGCCATCCGGGTCGGTGATCTGCAGGCGGACCTTGCCCTTGGTTTCCTTGCCGAAGGACACGGTGCCGGTGATCTCGGCCAGGATGCCCTTGTCCTTGGGCGAACGGGCTTCGAACAGCTCGGCCACACGCGGCAGACCGCCGGTGATGTCGCGTGTCTTCTGGCCTTCGACCGGGATGCGGGCCAGCACTTCGCCGGGGCCCACGTCCTGGCCGTCGCGCACCTGGATCAGCGCGCCGACCTGGAAGCCGATGGTCACCGAGTGGTCGGTGCCCGGGATCTTCACTTCCTGGCCGTTGGCGTCGATCAGCTTGACCTGCGGGCGCACCACCTTGGTGGAGCCACGGCGCTTGGGGTCGATCACCACCAGGGTGCTCAGGCCGGTCACGTCGTCGACCTGCTTGGCCACCGTCAGGCCCTCTTCCACGTTCTCGAACTTCACCGTACCGGCGAATTCGGTGATGATGGGTCGGGTCAGCGGGTCCCAGTTGGCCAGGATGGTGCCGGCCTTGATGGTCTGGTCGGGCTTGATCGCCAGCGTGGCACCGTAAGGCACCTTGTGGCGCTCGCGCTCGCGGCCGTGTTCGTCGGAGATGATGATCTCGCCGGAACGCGCGATCACCACCAGTTCGCCCTTGGTGTTGGAGACGTAGCGCATCGTGGCGTTGAAGCCGATGATGCCGTTGGACTTGGCTTCCACGCTGGAGGCCACCGCCGCACGGGACGCCGCACCACCGATGTGGAAGGTACGCATCGTCAGCTGCGTGCCGGGCTCGCCGATGGACTGCGCCGCGATCACGCCGACGGCTTCGCCCACGTTCACCAGGCCGCCACGGCCCAGGTCGCGGCCGTAGCACTTGGCGCACAGGCCGTAGCGGGTCTCGCAGGTCAGCGCGGTGCGCACGCGCACCTCGTCCACGCCCACCGAGTCGATCAGGTCGCAGGCATCTTCGTCCAGGATCACGCCGGCCGGGATGATGACTTCCTGGTTCTCGGGGTTGAGCACCTCTTCGGCCGTGGTGCGGCCCAGGATGCGCTCGCGCAGTGATTCGATCACCTCGCCACCCTCGACGATGGCGCGCATCAGCGTGCCATTGGAAGTGCCGCAATCGTCTTCGGTCACCACCAGGTCCTGGGTCACGTCCACCAGACGGCGGGTCAGGTAACCGGAGTTCGCGGTCTTCAGCGCCGTGTCGGCCAGGCCCTTACGGGCACCGTGCGTGGAGATGAAGTACTGCAACACGTTGAGGCCTTCACGGAAGTTCGCCGTGATGGGGGTCTCGATGATGGAGCCGTCGGGCTTGGCCATCAGGCCGCGCATGCCCGCGAGCTGACGGATCTGGGCGGCAGAGCCCCGCGCACCCGAGTCGGCCATCATGTAGATCGAGTTGAAGGATTCCTGGTCGACTTCCTTGCCCGAACGGTCGATGGTCTTTTCCTTCTTCAGGTGGTCCATCATGACCTTGGAGATGTCGTCGCCGGCCTTGCCCCAGATGTCCACCACCTTGTTGTAGCGTTCGCCCGCGGTCACCAGACCGGAGGCGTACTGCTGGGCAATTTCCTTCACCTCGGCTTCGGCGCGTTCGATGATGGTGTGCTTCTCGGCCGGCACCAGCATGTCGTCCACCGCGATCGAGATACCGGCCTTGGTCGCCAGGCGGAAGCCGTTTTGCAGCAGCTTGTCGGCGAACACCACGGTTTCCTTCAGGCCGCACTTGCGGAAGGCCGCGTTGATCAGCTTGGAGATTTCCTTCTTCTTGAGCGCCTTGTTCAGGTTCTCGAACGGCAGGCCCTTGGGCAGGATCTCGCTGAGCAGCGCACGGCCCACGGTCGTGTCCACCAGCTTGGTGGAGGGCACGAACTCGCCGCTGTCCTTGTCCTTGGTCCACTCCGTCAGGCGCACGCTGATCTTGGCGGTCAACTCGACCACGCCGGCGTCCAGGGCGCGCTGCACCTCCATCACGTCGGCAAAGACCATGCCTTCGCCCTTGCCGTTGATGCGCTCGCGGGTGGTGTAGTACAGGCCCAGCACCACGTCCTGCGACGGCACGATCGACGGTTCACCGTTGGCCGGGAACAGCACGTTGTTGGAGGCCAGCATCAGGGTGCGAGCTTCCATCTGCGCTTCCACCGACAGCGGCACGTGCACGGCCATCTGGTCGCCGTCGAAGTCGGCGTTGAAGGCGGAACACACCAGCGGGTGCAGCTGGATGGCCTTGCCTTCGATCAGGATGGGCTCGAACGCCTGGATGCCCAGGCGGTGCAGCGTGGGGGCGCGGTTCAGCAGCACCGGGTGCTCCTTGATGACATCTTCCAGGATGTCCCACACCACGGGCGTGCCGGCTTCCACTTCCTTCTTCGCCGCCTTGATGGTGGTGGCGATGCCCATGTTCTCCAGCTTGGCGAAGATGAAGGGCTTGAACAGCTCCAGCGCCATCAGCTTGGGCAGGCCGCACTGGTGCAGCTTGAGGGTCGGGCCCACGGTGATGACGGAACGGCCGGAGTAGTCGACGCGCTTGCCCAGCAGGTTCTGGCGGAAACGACCGCTCTTGCCCTTGATCATGTCGGCCAGCGACTTGAGCGCGCGCTTGTTGGCCCCCGTCATGGCCTTGCCACGGCGGCCGTTGTCCAGCAGGCTGTCCACGGCTTCCTGCAGCATCCGCTTTTCGTTGCGCGCGATGATTTCGGGCGCCTTCAGCTCCAGCAGACGGCGCAGGCGGCTGTTGCGGTTGATGACGCGGCGGTACAGGTCGTTCAGATCGGAGGTGGCGAAACGGCCGCCGTCCAGCGGCACCAGCGGACGCAAGTCCGGCGGCAGCACAGGCAGCACTTCCAGGATCATCCACTCGGGCTTGATGCCGGACTTCTTGAACGCCTCCAGCACCTTGAGGCGCTTGGCGTTCTTCTTGACCTTCAGTTCGGAGCCGGTCAGATCGTTGCGCAGCTTTTCGATCTCGGTGTCGAGGTCGATGCTTTCCAGCAGCTCCTTGATGCCCTCGGCGCCCATCTTGGCGACGAACTCATCGCCGTATTCCTTGACCTTGGCGTCGTAGTCGTCTTCCGACATGATGCTGAACTTCTTCAGCGGGGTCATGCCGGGGTCCACCACCACGTAGGCTTCGAAGTACAGCACGCGTTCGATGTCGCGCAGCGTCATGTCGAGCACCAGGCCCAGACGCGACGGCAGCGACTTCAGGAACCAGATGTGCGCGCAGGGCGCGGCCAGGTCGATGTGGCCCATGCGCTCACGGCGCACCTTGGTCTGGGTCACTTCCACGCCGCACTTCTCGCAGATCACGCCGCGGTGCTTCAGGCGCTTGTACTTGCCGCACAGGCACTCGTAGTCCTTGATGGGGCCGAAGATCTTGGCGCAGAACAGGCCGTCGCGCTCGGGCTTGAACGTGCGGTAGTTGATGGTCTCGGGCTTCTTGACTTCACCGAAGGACCAGGAACGGATCTTCTCCGGCGAGGCCAGACCGATGCGGATGGCATCGAAATGCTCGTCGGGCGTGAACTGCTTGAACAGGTCGAGCAAGGATTTCATGTGTCGCTTTCCTTTACTTCAGTGAATCAGGAACGTTCCAGCTCGATGTCGATACCGAGCGAGCGGATTTCCTTGACCAGCACGTTGAACGACTCGGGCATGCCGGCGTCGATGGCGTGCTCGCCCTTGACGATGCTCTCGTACACCTTGGTGCGGCCCTGCACGTCGTCGGACTTGACGGTGAGCATTTCCTGCAGGATGTAGGAAGCACCGTAGGCTTCCAGTGCCCACACTTCCATCTCACCGAAGCGCTGACCACCGAACTGCGCCTTACCACCCAGCGGCTGCTGCGTGACCAGCGAGTACGGGCCGGTGGAGCGGGCGTGCATCTTGTCGTCAACCAGGTGGTGCAGCTTCAGGTAGTGCATGTAACCCACGGTGGTGACGCGTTCAAAGGCGTCGCCGGTGCGGCCGTCGTACAACTGCGCCTGGGTGCGGGTCGCGGTCAGGCCCTTGGCCTTGGCGATGTCGTCCGGGTAGGCCAGCATCAGCATGTCGCGGATCTCGTCTTCCGAAGCGCCGTCGAACACCGGCGAGGCAAACGGCACGCCCTTGGTCAGCTCCTGCGCCATGGCCACCACTTCCTGGTCGCTCAGGTCTTCCAGGTTTTCCTTGCGGCCGGCGCGGTTGTAGATCTGATCCAGGAAGCCACGGATCTCGGCGGCCGCAGCCTGACGCTGCAGCATGTCGCCGATGCGCTGGCCCAGGCCCTTGCCGGCCCAGCCCAGGTGCACTTCCAGCACCTGACCGATGTTCATGCGCGACGGCACGCCCAGCGGGTTCAGCACGATGTCCACCGGGGTGCCATCGGCCATGTAGGGCATGTCTTCCACCGGGGTGATCTTGGAGACCACACCCTTGTTGCCGTGGCGGCCGGCCATCTTGTCGCCGGGCTGCAGGCGGCGCTTGACGGCGAGGTAGACCTTCACCATCTTCAGCACGCCGGCGGGCAGCTCGTCGCCCTGGGTCAGCTTCTTGCGCTTTTCTTCAAACGCCAGGTCGAAGCTGTGGCGGGTCTGCTCCATGGAGTTCTTGATGGACTCCAGCTGGGCGGCCACCGTTTCGTCCGCCGGACGGATGTCGAACCAGTGGTACTTCTCCACCTCGGCCAGGTAGGCCTTGTCGATGGTCGTGCCCTTGGCCAGCTTCTTCGGGCCACCGTTGGCGACCTTGCCGATCAGCAGCTTCTCGATACGGTCGTAGGCGTCGGCCTCGACGATGCGCAGCTGGTCGTTCAGGTCCAGGCGGAAGCGCTTGAGCTCGTCGTCGATGATCTGCTGGGCGCGCTTGTCGCGCTGGATGCCTTCACGGGTGAAGACCTGGACGTCGATCACGGTGCCCTGCGAACCCTGGTCCACGCGCAGCGAGGTGTCCTTCACGTCGGAGGCCTTCTCGCCGAAGATCGCGCGCAGCAGCTTTTCTTCCGGCGTCAGCGTGGTCTCGCCCTTGGGCGTGACCTTGCCCACCAGCACATCGCCCGGCTGCACTTCGGCACCCACGTAGATGATGCCGGACTCGTCCAGGCGGTTGAGCTGCTGCTCGGCCAGGTTCGGGATGTCGCGGGTGATTTCCTCGGGGCCCAGCTTGGTGTCGCGCGCCATCACCACCAGTTCCTCGATGTGGATGGAGGTGTAGCGGTCTTCGGCGACCACGCGCTCGGAAATGAGGATGGAGTCCTCGAAGTTGTAGCCGTTCCAGGGCATGAAGGCGATCAGCATGTTCTGGCCGATCGAGATCTCGCCCAGGTCGGTGGATGCGCCGTCGGCGATCACCGCCCCCTTGTGGATCTGCTCGCCCTTCTTGACGATGGGGCGCTGGTGGATGTTGGTGTTCTGGTTGGAACGCTGGTACTTGATCAGGTTGTAGATGTCCACACCCACTTCACCGGCCACGGCCTCGTCGTCGTTCACACGGATCACGATGCGGGTCGCGTCCACGTAATCGACCACGCCGCCGCGCTTGGCGGTGACCACGGTGCCGGAGTCGATCGCGGCCACGCGCTCGATGCCGGTGCCCACCATGGGCTTTTCCGGACGCAGCACGGGCACGGCCTGGCGCGACATGTTGGCGCCCATCAGCGCGCGGTTCGCGTCGTCGTGCTCCAGGAAGGGCACCAGCGAAGCCGCCACCGACACGATCTGCGCCGGCGACACGTC
>Ga0208242_100310_pt1 | contig 43800 bp, 46 predicted proteins | sample SubbioAug_CSW13A_FD_184825 | JGI IMG/M metagenome (GOLD analysis project Ga0208242, IMG submission 184825) | Serpentinite rock and fluid subsurface biosphere microbial communities from McLaughlin Reserve, California, USA - CR12Aug_CSW13A (SPAdes) | ecosystem: Environmental > Terrestrial > Deep...
TCTCGGTCTGGGTGCCATCGGCCAACTGCACCGTGGTGCGCCGGCCTCCGATGCGGCTGTGCAGCGCCAAGGGCATGACGAGCTCGAGGCCATATCGAGCCACCAACCAAGCGCCCCCGAGCAGGTTTTGCGTTTCCATGGCCGATTATGCGCAAAAAGGTGCTTGGGTGCTCAAAAATCTGTTTGCAGGCTGATTGTTGATCAAAAAAATTCATTCGCAGTGTGCGCAACCACGCACCTTCGCGCCAAGGCAGGCGGCCGCAGCCAGTGTTGGAGCAGGCTAGGTTTGAATCTGTCCCCAAATTAATCTGTGACATATCTTGAAAGGATAAATTAGGGTCTGACCCCATTTGTTGTGCTTGCCAAAGCCCGCGCTTTGCCCTATGCTCGCTCCCAGTCATTAACCGCTTAGGAGTTTGCCGTGTCGCTTAGCCTTGAAATCGACCAGTTGCGCCAGTACGGCCTGTACGACCCCGCGCACGAGCACGACGCCTGTGGCGTGGGCTTTGTGGCCCACATCAAGGGGCAAAAAAGCCACACCGTGGTGCAGCAGGGCTTGCAGATCCTGGCCAACCTCGACCACCGCGGTGCCGTGGGCGCCGACGAGCTCATGGGCGACGGCGCCGGCATTCTGCTGCAACTGCCCGACGCCCTGTACCGCGCCGAACTGGCCGCGCAGGGCTGTAGCCTGCCGCCGCCGGGTGAGTACGGCGTGGGCATGGTCTTTCTGCCCAAAGAACACGCCAGCCGCTTGGCGTGTGAGCAAGAGCTGGAGCGCGCCATCCGCGCCGAAGGCCAGGTGCTGCTGGGCTGGCGCGACGTGCCGGTGAACCGCGCCATGCCGATGTCGCCCACGGTGCGCCAGACCGAGCCCGTGATCCGCCAGGTGTTCATCGGCCGCGGCACCGACGTGATCGTGCAAGACGCGCTCGAGCGCAAGCTCTACGTGATCCGCAAAACCGCCAGCGCGCACATCCAGGCGCTGGGCCTCAAGCACGGCAAAGAGTATTACGTGCCCAGCATGAGCAGCCGCACCGTGGTCTATAAGGGCCTGCTGCTGGCCAACCAGGTGGGCGACTACTACCTCGACCTGCAAGACCCGCGCTGCACCTCGGCGCTGGCGCTGGTGCATCAGCGCTTTTCGACCAACACCTTCCCCGAGTGGCCGCTGGCGCACCCCTACCGCTACGTGGCGCACAACGGCGAGATCAACACCGTCAAGGGCAACTTTAACTGGATGCGCGCGCGCGAGGGCGTGATGAGCTCGCCGGTGCTGGGCGCCGACCTGAACAAGCTCTATCCGATCAGCTTTGCCGGCCAGTCCGACACCGCCACCTTCGACAACTGCCTCGAGCTGCTGACCATGGCCGGCTACCCGCTGGCGCAGGCGGTGATGATGATGATCCCCGAGCCTTGGGAGCAGCACGGCCAGATGGACGCGCGCCGGCGCGCCTTCTACGAGTACCACGCCGCCATGCTCGAGCCGTGGGACGGCCCGGCCTCGATCGTCTTTACCGACGGGCGTCAGATCGGCGCCACGCTGGACCGCAACGGGCTGCGGCCCTCGCGCTACTGCGTCACCGACGACGACTTTGTGATTATGGGCTCGGAGTCGGGCGTGCTGCCCATCCCCGAGAGCCGCATCGTGCGCAAATGGCGCTTGCAGCCGGGCAAGATGTTCCTGATCGACCTCGAGCAGGGCCGCCTGATCGACGACGAAGAACTCAAAGCCAACTTGGCCTACAGCAAGCCCTATCAGCAGTGGATCGAAAACCTGCGCGTGCGCCTCGACGACGTGACGCAGCCAGTAGCCGGTGCCGCCGAGGGTGGCGAGGTGCGCCTTGCCGAGTCGGCCCGGGCAGCGCTCGACCGCACCGACGCCGCGTTGCTCGACTGCCAGCAGGCCTTTGGCATGACGCAAGAGGACATCAAGTTCCTGATGGCGCCGATGGCGCTCAACGCCGAAGAGGGCATCGGCTCCATGGGCAACGACAGCCCGCTGGCGGTGCTCTCGAGCAAGAACAAGCCGCTCTACCACTACTTCAAGCAGCTGTTTGCGCAAGTCACGAACCCGCCGATCGACCCGATCCGCGAAGCGATCGTGATGTCGCTGGTGAGCTTCATCGGCCCCAAGCCCAACCTGCTCGACATCAACCAGGTGAACCCGCCGCTGCGGCTCGAAGTCAGCCAGCCGATTTTGAACCCGGCCGACATGGCCAAGCTGCGCGGCATCGAGCGCCGCACCGGTGGCAAGTTCAAGAGCAGCACGATCGACATCTGCTACCCCGTGGCTTGGGGCAAGGAGGGGGTGGAGGCCAAACTGGCTTCGCTGTGCGCCGAGGCGGTGGACGCGATCAAGGGCGGCAGCAACATCCTGATCCTGAGCGACCGCGCCGTGAGCGCGCAGCAGCTGCCCATTCCGGCGCTGCTGGCGTTGTCGGCGGTGCACCAGCACCTGGTGCGCACGGGGCTGCGCACCAGCGCCGGGCTGGTGGTGGAAACCGGCTCGGCGCGCGAGGTGCACCACTTTGCGCTGCTGGCCGGCTACGGCGCCGAGGCCGTGCACCCGTGGCTGGCGATGCAAACGCTCGAGGCGATCCACCACGAGCTCAGCGGCGATCTGTCGGCCGACAAAGCCATCACCAACTACGTCAAGGCGATCGGCAAGGGCCTGTCGAAGATCATGTCCAAAATGGGCGTGAGCACCTACATGAGCTACTGCGGCGCGCAGCTGTTCGAGGCCATCGGCCTGAGCAGCGCCACGGTGGACAAGTACTTCAGCGGCACACCCAGCCGCGTCGAGGGCATCGGGGTGTTCGAGATCGCCGAAGAGGCCATCCGCACCCACCGCGCCGCCTTTGGCACCGACCCGCTGCTGGCGCAGATGCTCGATGCCGGCGGCGAATACGCTTGGCGCGCGCGCGGCGAAGAGCACATGTGGACGCCCGACGCCATCGCCAAGCTGCAACACGCCACCCGCGCCAACAACTTTTCCAGCTACAAAGACTACGCCCAGATCATCAACGACCAGACCCGGCGCCACCTGACGCTGCGCGGGCTGTTCGAGTTCCGCGTCGATCCGGCGCGCGCCATCGCCATCGACGAAGTGGAGCCGGCGCGCGAGATTGTCAAGCGCTTTGCCACCGGCGCCATGTCGCTGGGCTCGATCAGCACCGAGGCCCACGCCACGCTGGCGGTGGCCATGAACCGCATCGGCGGCAAGAGCAACACCGGCGAGGGCGGCGAAGACCCAGCGCGTTACCGCGCCGAACTCAAGGGCAGCGCGATCGGCAGCGGCCAGACGTTGGCTTCGGTGATCGGTGCCGACAAGGTGGAGGCGCACCTGCCGCTGCAACCGGGCGACAGCCTGCGCTCGCGCATCAAGCAGGTGGCCTCGGGGCGCTTTGGCGTCACGGCCGAATACCTGGTGAGCGCGGACCAAATCCAGATCAAGATGGCCCAAGGCGCCAAGCCGGGCGAGGGCGGGCAGTTGCCGGGCACCAAGGTCTCGGACTACATCGGCTTTTTGCGCCACTCGGTGCCGGGCGTGGGGCTGATCAGCCCGCCGCCGCACCACGACATCTACTCCATCGAAGACCTGGCGCAGCTCATCCACGACCTGAAAAACGTCAACCCGCGCGCCGACGTCTCGGTCAAGCTGGTGTCGGAAGTGGGCGTGGGCACCATCGCCGCCGGGGTGGCCAAGGCCAAGGCCGACCACGTGGTGATCGCTGGCCACGACGGCGGCACCGGGGCCTCGCCTTGGTCGTCGATCAAGCACGCCGGCAGCCCGTGGGAGATCGGGCTGGCAGAAACCCAGCAGACCTTGGTGCTCAACCGCTTGCGCGGGCGCATCCGGGTGCAGGTCGATGGCCAGATCAAGACCGGCCGCGACGTGGTGGTGGGCGCCTTGCTGGGGGCGGATGAGTTTGGCTTTGCCACCGCGCCGCTGGTGGTCGAGGGCTGCATCATGATGCGCAAATGCCACCTCAACACCTGCCCGGTGGGCGTGGCCACCCAAGACCCGCTGCTGCGCGCCAAGTTTGCCGGCCAGCCCGAGCACGTGGTGAACTACTTCTTCTTCGTGGCCGAGGAGGTGCGCCAGATCATGGCCCAGCTGGGCGTGCGCCGCTTCGACGATCTGGTGGGCCGCGCCGATCTGCTCGACACCCGGCGCGGGCTCGAGCACTGGAAGGTGCAGGGGCTGGATTTTTCGCGCCTGTTTTACCAGCCGCCGCTGCCCGCTGCGGTGCCGCGCCGGCACACCAGCACCCAAGACCACGGCTTGGGGCAGGCGCTGGATGTGCGCCTGATCGAAAAATCGCGCCCAGCGATCGAGCGCGGCGAGCGCGTGCAGTTCATCGAATCGGCGCGCAACGTCAACCGCACCGTGGGCGCCATGCTCTCGGGCGCGGTCACGCGCGTGCACCCCGAGGGCCTGCCTGACGACAGCATCCGCATCCAGCTCGAGGGCACGGGCGGGCAGTCGTTTGGCGCCTTTTTGTGCCGTGGCATCACGCTGTATCTGATCGGTGACGCCAACGACTACACCGGCAAGGGCCTCTCGGGCGGGCGCATCGTGGTGCGCCCGAGCATCGAGTTTCGTGGCGACGCCGGGCGCAACATCATCGTCGGCAACACCGTGCTTTACGGCGCCACCAGCGGCGAGGCGTTTTTGCGCGGCGTGGCCGGCGAGCGCTTTGCGGTGCGGCTCTCGGGCGCCACGGCGGTGGTCGAGGGCACCGGCGACCACGGCTGCGAATACATGACCGGCGGCACCGTGGTGGTGCTGGGCGCAACCGGGCGCAACTTTGCCGCCGGCATGAGCGGCGGCGTGGCCTATGTGCTCGATGAAGACGGCCAGTTTGCCCAGCGCTGCAACACCGCCATGGTGCGGCTCGACAAAGTGCTGCCAGCGGCCGAGCAAGAGGCCGCGGGCCAGCGCGGCATCTGGCACCGCGGCCAGACCGACGAGGCGCAACTGCGCGCCCTGATCGAAGCGCACTTGCGCTGGACCGGTTCGGCCAAGGCGCGCCAGATTCTGGACCACTGGGCCGACAGCCGCAGCCGCTTCGTCAAGGTCATGCCGACCGAGTATCAGCGCGCTTTGGGCGAGCTGCACGCGCGCGCTCAGGCCGCTGCCAGCGCCGCCCCAGCCGCCTTGGCCCCAGCAGCCACGGCCTGAGCCTGCTGCCCCACTCCAACCTAGTTTAGCGAGCACCGCATCATGGGAAAAATCACCGGCTTCATGGAGTTCGAGCGCCTCGAGGAAGGCTACCAGCCGGTAGCCGAGCGCCTGAAAACCCACCGCGAGTTCGTCATCGCGCTCGACGACGCGCAGGCCCAGCGCCAAGCCGCGCGCTGCATGGACTGCGGCACGCCGTTTTGCAACCACGGCTGCCCGGTCAACAACGTCATCCCCGATTTCAACGATCTGGTCTATCGCGCCGACTGGCAAAACGCCAGCGCGGTGCTGCACAGCACCAACAACTTCCCCGAGTTCACTGGCCGCATCTGCCCGGCGCCGTGCGAGTCGGCCTGCACGCTCTACATCAACGACGACGCGGTGGGCATCAAGTCGATCGAGCACGCGATCATCGACCGCGCCTGGGAGCAGGGCTGGGTGCAGCCGCAGCCAGCGGCACAGGCCACGGGCAAAAAGGTGGCCGTGGTCGGCTCGGGCCCGGCTGGCTTGGCGGCGGCGCAGCAGCTGGCGCGCGCCGGGCACGCGGTCACGGTGTATGAGAAAAACGAGCGCGTGGGCGGCCTGCTGCGCTACGGCATCCCCGACTTCAAGCTCGAAAAATCGCACATCGAGCGCCGCGTGGCGCAGCTGCAGGCCGAAGGGGTGGAGTTCCAGACCGGCGTGCTGGTGGGGGCTATGCCCACCGAAGGCGCCGGGGCCAAGGTGCTCAACGAGGCCAAGCGCAGCCTCGCCGCGGCGCAGTTGCAGGCCGACTACGACGCCGTGCTGCTGTGCGGCGGCAGCGAGCAAAGCCGCGACCTGCCGGTGCCGGGGCGCGAGCTCGACGGCGTGCATTTTGCGATGGAGTTTTTGCCGCAGCAAAACAAGGTCAACGCCGGCGACAAGCTGAAAAAGCAGATCCGCGCCGACGGCAAGCACGTGATCGTGATCGGCGGCGGCGACACCGGCTCCGACTGCGTCGGCACCAGCCGGCGCCACGGCGCTGCCAGCGTGACCCAGTTTGAGCTGCTGCCCATGCCGCCCGAGCAAGAAGACCGCAACCTGACTTGGCCCTACTGGCCGATCAAGCTGCGCACCAGCTCCAGCCACCTCGAGGGCTGCGAGCGCGCCTTTGCCATTTCGACCAAGGCCTTCACCGGCAGCAAAGGCAAGCTCACCGGCCTGACCACGGTGCAAGTGGCGCTGCAAGGCGGCAAGCTGGTCGAAATCCCGGGCACCGAGCAGCAGCACAAGGCCGATCTGGTGCTGCTGGCCATGGGCTTTACGCACCCACTGGCCAGCGTGCTCGAGGCCTTTGGGGTGGACAAAGACGCGCGCGGCAACGCCCGCGCCCACACCGAGGCCAGCGGCGGCTACGCCACCAACGTGCCCAAGGTGTTTGCCGCCGGCGACATGCGCCGCGGCCAGTCGCTGGTGGTGTGGGCCATCCGCGAAGGCCGGCAAGCGGCGCGGGCGGTGGACGAGTTCCTGATCGGGCGTTCGGACTTGCCACGCTGAGCCTATCAGCCCCAGGCGGGTTGGGAGCGCGGGCTTTCCCTTATGATCGCTCCACTCCCTCTATATGAACCCCACCGCCCCACCCCCTCTGGTCGAGCTGCAGCACGTGCGCTTTGGCTACGGACCGCGCCCGATTCTCGACGGCCTGTCGCTGACGGTGCCGCGTGGCCGCGTCACGGCGGTGCTGGGCGCCTCGGGTGGCGGCAAAACCACGGTGTTGCGCCTGATCGGCGGCCAGCAGCGGGCGCAGTCGGGGCAGGTGCGCTTTGACGGCTTGGATGTCGGCGCGCTCGACCTGGCCGGCCTGTATGCGGTGCGCCGGCGCATGGGCATGTTGTTCCAGTTCGGGGCCTTGTTCACCGACCTGAATGTTTTTGACAACGTCGCGTTCCCGCTGCGCGAACAAACGACTTTGTCTGAGGGGCTGATCCGCGACATCGTGCTCATGAAGCTCGACGCCGTGGGTTTGCGCGGCGCGCGCGACCTGCTGCTGTCTGAAATCTCGGGCGGCATGGCACGCCGCGTGGCGCTGGCGCGCGCGATCGCGCTCGACCCCGAGCTGGTGCTCTACGACGAGCCCTTTGCCGGGCTGGACCCGATCTCGCTGGGCACCATCGCGCGCCTGATTCGCCAGCTCAACGACGCCATGGGCCTGACCAGCATCCTGGTGTCGCACGATGTGCACGAAACCTTGGCCATTGCCGACCACGTGGTGGTGCTGGCCCATGGCCGTGTGGCCGAGCAGGGCAGCCCACAGCAGGTGCGCGAAAGCACCGACCCCTTGGTGCACCAGTTCATCCACGCCGAGCCCGAGGGGCCGGTGCATTTTCACTACCCGGCGGCCTCGGTGGCCGACGATTACGGCTTGGGTACGCCCCCAGCTCGCTCCTCCCGTTCCTCCCGCCCTGCCGACGGAGGCCGCCGGTGACGCAAAAAACGCTCTCGCACATCGGTTTTGCGGTGCGCCAGTGGCTCGCCAGCCTAGGCTTTGGCGCGCGCTTGCTGCTGCGCCTCTTCGTGCTGCTGCCGGCGGTGCTGCGCCGCTACCCCTTGCTGCGCGACCAAATCCACTTTTTGGGCAACTACTCGCTGGCCATCATCGGTGTCTCGGGCCTGTTCGTGGGCTTTGTGCTGGCGCTGCAGGGCTACTACATCCTGAACCAGTTTGGCTCCACCGAGGTGCTGGGCTTGCTGGTGGCCTTGAGCCTGATCCGCGAACTCGGGCCGGTGATCGGGGCGTTGTTGTTTGCGGGCCGTGCGGGCACCTCGCTCACGGCCGAAATCGGCCTCATGAAAGCCGGCGAACAACTGAGCGCCATGGAGATGATGGCGGTGGACCCGATCGCGCGCATTCTGGCGCCGCGTTTCTGGGCCGGTGTGATCGTGCTGCCGGTGCTCGTCACCGTGTTTAGCGCCGTCGGCATCTTGGGCGGCTGGTTGGTGGGCGTGCATCTGCTGGGTGTCGATGCTTCGGCTTATTGGGGCCAGATGCAGGCCGGGGTCGATGTCTGGAGCGACGTGGGCAACAGCCTCGTCAAGGGGCTGGTGTTTGGCATCGCGGTGACGTTCATCGCGCTGCTGCAGGGCTATCTGGCCACGCCCACGCCCGAAGGGGTGGCGCGCGCCACCACGCGCACCGTGGTCATGGCCTCGCTGGCGGTGCTGGGGCTGGACTTTGTCCTGACGGCGCTGATGTTTGGAGTGTGAGGGGAAAACGCATATGCAAAGCTCGGTCAAAGATGTGTGGGTGGGCCTGTTCGTGCTGCTGGGGGCGCTGGCGTTGCTGTTTTTGTCGCTGCAGGCGGCCAACTTGTTGCAGATCAATTGGCAGCCCACCTACCAGGTGACGGCGCGCTTTGACAACATCGGCGGCCTGCGCGCCGGGGCCACGGTGCGCAGCGCCGGGGTGCCTGTCGGGCGGGTGCAGGCCATCACCTTCAACGACCAGACTTTTCAGGCCGACGTCACGCTGGTGCTTCAAAAGCGCTATGCTTTTCCCAGCGACAGCTCGTTTCAAATCCTGACCAGCGGCCTGCTGGGCGAGCAGTACGTGGGCATCGTGCCCGGCGGCGCCGACGAAAACCTGGCCGATGGGGCCACGGTCACGTTGACGCAGTCGGCGATCGTGCTCGAAAACCTGATCGGACAGTTTTTGTTCAACCGCGCGGCCGATTCCGGTGCCGACGGTGCCGCTGCCAGCCAGTGAGCGCGCAGCGATGGGGTGGGATGGATAAAGCATCAATGGAGGGATCGAAAAAATGAACCGTTTACAGGGCGTGAAAAATGTGCAGGGCGTGCAGATTGCGCATGGTGCCGCACACCCCCCGCCGCGCGCCGGGTGGCTGGGCCTAGGCTGCGCAACCTTGGCGCTGATGGTCTTGAGCGGCTGCGCCACCGGCCCCGACGCCAACCCCCAAGACCCGCTGGAGCCGCTCAACCGCCAGGTGCAGCAGTTCAACGACGCCGTGGACCGCACCATCGCGCGCCCCATCGCCGTCGCCTACCGCGACACCGTGCCCTCGCCGCTGCGCACCGGGGTCAACAACTTTTTCAACAACCTGCGCGACGTTTGGTCGTTCGTCAACGCCAGTCTGCAGGCGCGGCCGCAAGAGGCGGTGGAAAACTTCACGCGGGTCAAGATCAACACTTTCTTTGGCTTTGGCGGCGTGCTCGACATCGCCACCGAGGCTGGGGTCGAGCGCACCCCGCTTGATTTTGGCCACACCTTGGGGCGCTGGGGCGTGCCGCCTGGGCCCTATCTGGTGCTGCCGCTGCTGGGGCCCTCCACCGTGCGCGACACCGTGGGCCGGGTGGTGGACCAAAACGCCGACCCGATCGGCACCGTGGAGCCCAGCGCCGACCGCGGTGCACTCACGGTGTTGCGCCTGACCGACAACCGCGCCGACCTGTTGCCCGCCACCGACATGGTGGACCGCATCGCGCTGGACCGCTACAGCTTCATCCGCGATGCGTTTTTGCAACGCCGTGCGGCGCAAATCCGCACCGATGAGTTCCCCGATGAGGAGGAGCCCGCGCCCGAATCAGCTCCCGCTCCCGCCCCCACTTCGGTGCCGGCACAGTAAGCGATGCAAGCAAATGCAACATCTGCGCCCTGAAACCGGCCGGACCGGCTTGGGCGCTGCACAATACCCGTCATGAAACACGACCTGCCACCACTCACTCTGCCCGCGGCCTCGCGCCGCGCTGCGCTCTACGCCCTTGGTGCCCTTGGAACCCTCGGGGTGGTGGGCGCTGCCCTGCTGGCGCCTGCCCGGGTGGCGGCGCAAACCCTCGAGGCTCCCGATGCGCTCATCATGCGCGTGGGCCTCGAGGTGCTGCGCCAGATCCAAGCCGACCCGGTGTTGCGCGGTGGCGACATCGACCGCATCATGGCGCTGGTGGATGGCCAGCTGATGCCGCACGTCAACTTTCGCCGCATGACCGCCTCGGCCGTGGGGCGCTTCTGGCGCCAGGCCACACCCGAGCAGCGCACCCGGTTGCAAGACGAGTTCAAACTGTTGCTGGTGCGCACCTACTCGGGTGCCCTCAGCCACGTGACCGACCAAACGCTGGTGCTGCGCCCCAGCCGCTTCACCCCGCAAGACACCGAGGTGGTGGTGCGCACCGAGCTGCGCGGGCGCAGCGAACCGATCCAGATCGACTACCGGCTCGAGCGCACCCCGCAGGGCTGGAAGGTATTTGACTTCAACGTCATGGGCATCTGGCTGGTGGACACCTACCGCAACCAGTTCACCACCGAGATCAACGCCCGCGGCATCGACGGCCTGATCGCGGCGCTGACCGAGCGCAACCGCGCCGGTGCGGCGGCGGCGCGCACCTGAGCCCCCCACGCGACCATGCCCATGAGCACGGCCCCCAGTGCAGTCTTGGCCGCGCCCCGCAGCCTGCCCGACTTGCCGCAGCGCCTGACGCACGAGCAGGCCGATGCCTACGTGCAGCGCTGTCTGGCGGTGATGGAGTCAGGCGGCGCTGTCCCTGTGTCCCCAGCCACCGCCGTTTCGCCCGCGCCAGCCCAGACTGCCGCCGCCCTCTGGTCGCTCGATGCCGCTGCCTTGCAGCACTTCGATTCGTCGGCGCTGGCGGCGCTGCTGGCGGTGGCGCGCTTGCTGCAGGCGCGGGGCGGCCGCCTGCAGGTGTTGCACATGCCGCTGCGCCTGCGCGAACTGGCGGCCCTTTACGGCGTGAGCGAACTGCTGGCCGCTTAAGGCTATAAAATGGCCGGTTTAGCTGCGCCACCTCATGCCCCTTAGCTCTGCCACTGCCGCCGTATCGTTTCAGCAGGTCTCGAAGCGCTACCGCAGCGCCGGCGCCGAGCTGCAGGCGCTCGACGGCGTGAGCTTTGACATCGAGCCGGGCGAGTTTTTTGGCCTGCTCGGCCCCAACGGCGCCGGCAAAACCACCCTCATCAGCATCTTGGCCGGTTTGGCGCACGCCAGCAGCGGCCGCGTGACCGTGCTCGGTGCCGACGTGGCCAGCGACTACGCCACCGCGCGCCGGCGCCTGGGCGTGGTGCCGCAAGAGCTGGTGTTTGACCCCTTTTTTACGGTGCGCGAGGCGCTGCGCTTTCAGTCGGGCTACTTCGGCATCCGCGGCAACGAAGGCTGGATCGACGAGCTGCTGGCCGGCTTGGGGTTGGCCGACAAGGCCAACGCCAACATGCGCCAGCTCTCGGGCGGCATGAAGCGGCGCGTGCTGGTGGCGCAGGCGCTGGTGCACCGCCCGCCGGTGATCGTGCTCGACGAGCCCACCGCCGGCGTCGATGTCGAGCTGCGCCAAACGCTGTGGCAGTTCATCTCTGGGCTCAACCGCCAAGGCAGCACGGTGTTGCTCACCACCCACTACCTCGAAGAAGCCGAGGCGCTGTGCGGGCGCATCGCCATGCTCAAAGACGGGCGGGTGCTGGCGCTGGAGCGCACCTCGGTGCTGCTCAAGCGCGCCAGCAGCGCCAAGGTGCTGCGCTTCAAAACCGACCAAGCCTTGCCGCCGGCGCTGGCGGCGCAGGCGCGGGTGACCGGGCGCGTGGTGCAGTTGCCGGTGCCCGACGCGGCTGCGCTCGAGCGCACCTTGGCCGAGTTGCGCCTGGCCGGCCTGCAGATCGACGACCTCGAAATCAGCCAAGCCGACCTCGAAGACGTGTTCCTCGAGCTGATGCGTGCGGGGGTGGCGTCATGAGCGGCTGGCAGACCCTGTTTTACAAAGAGGTGCTGCGCTTCTGGAAAGTGGGCTTTCAGACCGTGGCGGCGCCGGTGGTCACGGCGCTGTTGTATCTGCTGATCTTTGGCCACGTGCTGCAAGACCGCGTGCAGATGTTTGAGGGCGTGCTCTACACCAGCTTTTTGCTGCCAGGTCTGATCATGATGAGCGTGTTGCAAAACGCCTTTGCCAACAGCTCGTCGAGCCTGATCCAAAGCAAGGTCATGGGCAACTTGGTGTTCGTGCTGCTCACGCCGCTGTCGCACTGGGCCTGGTTCGTGGCCTACGTGGGCTCGTCGATCGTGCGCGGGCTGGCGGTGGGCGTGTGCGTCTGGCTGGTCACGGTCTGGTTTGTGGGCTTGTACATCGCTTATCCGCTCTGGATTCTGGTGTTTGCCGTGCTCGGGGCCGGGCTGCTCGGGGCTTTGGGCGTGATCGCCGGGCTGTGGGCCGACAAGTTCGACCAGATGGCGGCGTTTCAGAACTTCCTCATCCTTCCGGCCACGTTTTTGAGCGGTGTGTTTTACTCGATCCACTCGCTGCCGCCGTTTTGGCAGTTCGTCAGCCACCTGAACCCGTTTTTCTACATGATCGACGGCTTTCGCTATGGCTTCCTCGGCCAGGGTGACGTCTCGCCGTGGCTGTCGCTGGCGGTGCTCGGCGTTGCCTGGGTGCTGGTCGGCGGGCTGGCGCTGCATCTGCTCAAATCAGGCTATAAGCTGCGGCACTGACGCGCCGGCGCCCGTACTTCGTTATCCTATCGACGGCCGCATTTTTTGGTCCATTCCCCAAGAATTCCGCCCCAAAGCATTCAGCCCCCAGCATTCCACACCAGGCACCCGAAACCATGACCGCGCAAGAACTGCAAACCCTCATCGCCGCCCACCTCGACTGCCTGCACCTCGAGGTCAATGGCGACGGCCGCCACTGGTACGCCGTGGTGGTTTCGCCCGCCTTCGAGGGCAAGCGCCTGATCGCGCGCCACCAGATGGTCTATGCCGCGATGGGCGAGCGCATCCGGCGCGACGAGGTGCACGCGCTGTCGATGCAGACGCACACCCCGGCCGAATGGTCGGCGCGCCAAGCCAGCCCGGCTTAATCGACTGCGCGCGGCCAGCCCCACCCAGGCGCTCCCCCAACCCTCCACCGCCCACCCCCACCCATGGACAAACTGCGCATTCAAGGCGGCCAGCGCCTGCACGGCGAGGCGCCGATCTCGGGCGCCAAAAACGCCGCACTGCCCGAGCTCTGCGCCACCTTGCTCACCCACGATCCCGTGACGCTGCGCAACGTGCCGCGGCTGCGCGACGTGGCCACCATGCGCCGCCTGCTCGAGCACATGGGCGTGCAGGTGCAGACCCACGGCGAGCGCGGCGGCATCACGCTGCAAGCCGGCGCGGCACTCGAGCCGCTGGCCCCCTACGAGCTGGTCAAGACCATGCGCGCCTCGGTGCTGGTGCTTGGGCCGCTGCTGGCGCGGCTGGGGCGGGCGCGGGTGTCGCTGCCGGGCGGCTGCGCCATCGGTTCGCGCCCGGTGGATCAGCACATCAAGGGCTTGCAGGCCATGGGGGCGCAGATCGCCGTCGAGCACGGTTATCTGGTGGCGCAGCTGGCGCCGGGGCAGAGCCGGCTGCGCGGCGCGCGCATCGCCACCGACATGATCACCGTCACCGGCACCGAAAACTTCCTCATGGCCGCCACCCTGGCCGAGGGCGAAACCGTGCTCGAAAACGCCGCCCAAGAGCCCGAAGTCACCGATCTGGCCGAGCTGCTGATCGCCATGGGGGCGCAGATCGAGGGCCACGGCAGCAGCCGCATCCGCATCCAGGGCGTCGAGCGCCTGCACGGGGCCGAGCACGCGGTGGTGGCCGACCGCATCGAGGCCGGCACCTTTTTGTGCGCCGTGGCCGCTTGCGGCGGTGCCGTGCACCTGCGCCACGCCCGCGGCGAGCACCTCGAGGCGCTGATCGAAAAGCTGCGCGAGGCCGGGGTGTCGGTGCAAGCCAGCGCCGACGGCTTGCAGGTGCAGTCGCCCGGCGCGGCGCTGCTGCGCGCGCAGAGCTTTCGCACCACCGAATACCCGGGCTTCCCGACCGATATGCAGGCCCAGTTCATGGCCCTCAACGCCGTGGCGCAGGGCAGCAGCAGCGTCACCGAAACCATTTTCGAGAACCGCTTCATGCATGTGCACGAGTTGCAGCGGCTCGGGGCCAAAATCCGCATCGACGGCCGGCTGGCGCTGATCGAAGGGCTGGGCGGCAGCGGCGCGCACCTGTCGGGCGCCACCGTCATGGCCACCGACTTGCGAGCCTCCGCCAGCTTGGTCATCGCCGGGCTGGTGGCCGAGGGCGAAACCGTGGTCGATCGCATCTACCACCTAGACCGCGGCTACGATCAGATGGAGCTCAAACTGCGCGCCCTGGGCGCCCAAATCGAGAGGATCGCATGAGTGCCGACCGCATCACGCTGGCCCTGTCCAAAGGCCGCATCTACGACGAAACCCTGCCGCTGCTGCAAGCCGCCGGCATCGAGGTGCTGGAGCACCCCGAGCGCTCGCGCAAGCTGATCCTGCCAACCAACCACCCGGCGCTGAATGTGGTGCTGGTGCGCGCCTCCGACGTGCCCACCTACGTGCAGTACGGCGGCGCCGACTTGGGCGTGTGCGGCAAAGACACGCTGCTCGAACACGAGGCCGAGTGGGGCGGGGCGGCCAACGTCGGGCTGTATCAGCCGCTCGATCTGCAGATCGCGCGCTGCCGCATGAGCGTGGCGGTGCGCGCCGATTTCGACTACGTGCGCGCCGTGCGCCAAGGCGCGCGCATCCGCGTGGCCACCAAATACGTGGCGATCGCGCGCGAGTTTTTTGCCAGCAAAGGCGTGCACGTCGATCTGATCAAGCTCTACGGCAGCATGGAGCTCGCCCCCCTGACCGGGCTCGCCGACGCCATCGTCGATCTGGTCTCGACCGGCAACACGCTCAAGGCCAACCAACTGATCGAGGTCGAGCGCATCATGGACATTTCCTCGCGCCTGGTGGTCAACCAGGGAGCGATCAAGGTCAAGCGCGCGCTGCTGCGGCCGCTGCTCGATGCCTTTGCGCAGGCGGCGCCGCAAGCGCAAGCCGCCCAGTCCGCTGGGGCCGCCCCGACGCAGGGGGCGCTGGCATGATGAACACGCCCGCTGCACCTGCTGCAAACACCACCCCTTTGCAAGCGCGCCCGCTGCGCCTGAGCACGCAGCAGCCCGATTTCGAGGCCCAGTTCGCCCAGCGCCTGCACTGGTCGGCCGAGGCCGACGCCGCCATCGAGCAGCGCGTGCATGAAATTGTGGCCGACGTGCGCGCCCGCGGCGACGCCGCCGTGCTCGACTGCACGCGCCGCTTCGACCGCCTGCACGCCCCGAGCATGGCGGCGCTGGAGTTGCAGCCCGCAGAACTGCAAGCCGCCTTTGAGCAACTCCCCGCCGCCCAGCGCGAGGCGCTGCTGCAAGCCGCCGCGCGCGTGCGCCGCTACCACGAGGCCCAGCTGCGGGCCTGCGGCCAGAGCTGGAGCTACCGCGACGCCGACGGCAGCCTGCTCGGGCAAAAGGTCACGCCGCTGGAGCGCGTGGGCATCTACGTGCCCGGCGGGCGCGCTGCGTACCCGTCCTCGGTGCTGATGAACGCCATCCCGGCCCAAGTGGCGGGGGTGGCCGAGATCGTGATGGTGGTGCCCACGCCCGACGGCACCAAAAACCCGCTGGTGCTGGCCGCCGCCCACGTGGCCGGGGTCACGCGCGCCTTCACCATCGGTGGCGCGCAGGCGGTGGCGGCGCTGGCCTATGGCACCCAGAGCATCCCTAGGGTGGACAAGATCACCGGCCCCGGCAACGCCTACGTGGCCAGCGCCAAAAAGCATGTGTTCGGCCAAGTGGGCATCGACATGATCGCCGGCCCGAGCGAGATTCTGGTGCTGGCCGACGGCAGCACGCCGCCCGACTGGGTGGCCATGGACCTGTTCAGCCAGGCCGAGCACGATGAGCTGGCGCAGTCGATCCTGCTCAGCCCTGACGCGGCTTATCTGGACGCGGTGCAGGCGGCGATCGATCGCCTGCTGCCCGAGATGCCGCGCGCCGCCATCATCGCCGCCAGCCTCAACGGCCGCGGCGCCCTGATCCAGACCCGCAACCTCGAAGAAGCCTGCGCCCTCAGCAACCGCATCGCGCCCGAGCACCTCGAGCTCGCCTGCCGCGAGCCGCAGCGCTGGGAGCCGCTGCTGCTGCACGCCGGTGCCATTTTCATGGGCGCCTACACCAGCGAAAGCCTAGGCGACTACTGCGCCGGCCCCAACCACGTGCTGCCCACGGCCGGCACGGCGCGCTTTTCCAGCCCGCTCGGGGTTTATGATTTTCAGAAACGCAGCAGCCTGATCGAGGTCAGCGCCGCCGGCGCGCAGACGCTGGGCCGCATCGCCAGCGTGCTGGCGCACGGCGAGGGCCTGCAGGCGCACGCGCGCGCGGCTGAGATGCGGCTGCAGGGCTAGCTCTGACTGGGCGTGGCATCCATCCTGGTGGGCGTGGAGTTCAGCAGCGCCCAGCGCCAAGTGCACCGGCTCGAAGTCCAAACCTTGGCGCCGTGATCAGGGCGCTGCAGGGCGCTACAGCCAGCCGCGCTGGCGCGCTTCCTTGCCCACGACCCGGCACAAAAAACGCAAGCGCTCGCGCTGCGCCGCATCGGGCCTCACAGCAGCACCCCTTGGCTGCGCGCGATCTGGTGGATCGGCAGCTGCTTGAGGCCGGGGGCGTCGATCAGCACATCGACCTTGCGCCCGTGCAGCGCGCGCGACACGCGCCCGGCCAGTTGCGCCGCCAGCAAGGCCGGGTTGGCGGGCAGGCTGGGCAGCTCGAGCAACAAATCCACGTCGCCGCCGCGCAAGTCATCGTGCAGGCGCGAGCCGTACAGACGCACCCTAGCCTGTGCACCCGCCAGCTCAAGGGCCTGGGCGCGGATGAGGTGGGCGTGCTCGGCAGACAGGCGCATGGTGCGGTGCTTTCAAGCTCAGGTGGGTTGCACCGCCACCCGCTCCACCACCTCGGTCAGCGCCGCCACCAGCGCCGCGCACTGCTCGGGCGTGCCCACGGTGATGCGCAAAAAGGCGTCGATGCGCGGCGCGGCAAAGTGGCGCACCAGCACCGCGCGCTGGCGCAGTGCGGCGGCCAAATCGGCGCCGCGGTGCGCTGGGTGGCGCGCAAACACAAAATTGGCCGCCGACGGCAGCACCTCAAAGCCCAGCGCCTCGAGCTGATCATTCAGCCAGGCGCGGGTGTCGATCACGCGCTGGCAGTTGGCGCCAAAGTGGGCCTCGTCGGCCACCGATGCCAGCGCGCCGGCCAGCGCCAGCCGCCCCAGCGGGTAGGAGTTGAAGCTGTTTTTCACCCGCTCCAGCGCCTCGATCAGCGGCGCTTGGCCCAGCGCGTAGCCCACGCGCAGGCCGGCCAAGGCGCGGCTCTTGGAGAAGGTCTGCACCACCAGCAGGTTCGGGTATTTGGGCACCAGCTCGGCGGCGCTCTGGCCGCCGAAGTCGATGTAGGCTTCGTCCACCAGCACCACCGCGTCCGGGTTGCCGGCCACGATGCGCTCCACCCCATCGAGCGCCAGCAGCCGGCCCGTGGGGGCGTTGGGGTTGGCAAAGATGATGGCGCCGGCGCGCTCACCGCCAGGGTGCGGCAGGTAGTCGTCGGGGGCTAGGCTGAAGTCGGGGCGCAGCGCGATGGTGCACGCGCTCAGGCCATAGAGGCGGCAATAGACCGGGTAAAAGCTGTAGCTGATGTCGGGCAGCCACAGCGGCCGCTCGTGCTTGAGCAGCGCCATGAAGGCGTGCGCCAGCACCTCATCCGAGCCGTTGCCCACAAACACCTGCTCGGGCAGCAGGCCGTGGCGCTGCGCCAGCGCGGCCTTGAGCGCGGCGGCGTTGGGGTCGGGGTACAGGCGCAGGCCCTCGTCGGCGGCGGCGCGCATGGCCGCCAGCGCCAGCGGCGAAGGCCCGTAGGGGTGTTCGTTGGTGTTGAGCTTGACCAGATTGGCGATCTGGGGCTGTTCGCCCGGCACGTAGGGGGTCAGGCCGTGCACCACGGCGCTCCAGTAGCGGCTCATCGGGGGGGTGGGGCAGAGGTGTAGTGGGGCTGGAATGGTATCATGGCAGTCGGGATTTCCCCCTTTGCTCCCGTTTTACCACCGCCGTGCAACCCTCCGAAACCAGCAGCCCCATGCGGCAAGCCGACGTCACCCGCCAGACCCTCGAGACGCAGATCCGCGTCGCCCTCAACCTCGACGGCAGCGGCGTGGCCAGCTTGCGCAGCGGCATCGGCTTTCTGGACCACATGCTCGAGCAAATCGCGCGCCACGGCCTGATCGACCTGAGCGTGGAGTGCGTAGGCGATTTGCACATCGACGGCCACCACACCGTCGAAGACATCGGCATCACCATCGGCCAGGCGCTGGCACGCGCCGTGGGCGACAAGCGCGGCATCCGCCGCTACGGCCACGCCTACGTGCCGCTCGACGAAGCCCTGAGCCGCGTGGTGGTCGATTTTTCGGGCCGCCCGGGCCTGCACATGGACGTGCGCTTCACCGCCTCGCGCTTGGGCGAGCTCGACACCCAGCTGGTGTACGAATTTTTTCAGGGGCTGGTGAACCACGCCGGCATCACGCTGCACATCGACAACCTCAAAGGCATGAACGCGCACCACCAGTGCGAGACCATTTTCAAGGCCTTTGCCCGCGCCCTGCGCGCCGCGCTCGAGCCCGACCCGCGCGCGCCGGCCGCCATGCCCTCGACCAAAGGCTGCCTATGAGCCCGGCTGCCGCCGTCGCGCTGGCGCCGTCTGTGGGCCAGCCGCACAAACACCCAAGCCATCCCCAGCCATGAAGCCGCAAACCGTGGCCGTGGTCGATTACGGCATGGGCAACCTGCGCTCGGTGGCGCAAGCGCTGCGCGCCGCAGCGCGCACGCTCGAAGCGCCGTTCGAGGTCGTGGTCACCGGCAGCGCGCCGGTGCTGCGCGAGGCCGACCGCGTGGTGCTGCCCGGCCAAGGGGCCATGCCCGACTGCATGGCCGAGCTCGAGCGCAGCGGCCTGCTGCCGGCGCTGCAGCACGCCGCCGCACACAAGCCGCTGTTTGGCGTCTGCGTGGGGATGCAGATGCTGCTCGACCACTCCGAAGAGGGCGACACCCCCTGCCTGGGCCTGATCCCCGGCCAAGTGCGCCGCTTCAGGCTCGATGGCCAGCAGCACCCCGACGGCAGCCGCATCAAGGTGCCGCAAATGGGCTGGAACCAGGTCTGGCAAGGCCCCGTGGGCGCAACCCAGCCGCAACCCCACCCGCTGTGGCACGGCATCCCAGACGGCAGCCACTACTACTTCGTGCACAGCTTCTACGCCCAGCCCGCCAACCCGGCGCACGGCGTGGGCCGTACCGACTACGGCGGCCCCTTCGTCAGCGCCTTGGCGCGCGACAACCTCTTTGGCACCCAGTTCCACCCCGAAAAAAGCGCCGACCAAGGGCTGGCCCTGTACCGCAACTTTTTGCGCTGGGTGCCCTGAACGCGCCGCGCTGCCCCCAATTTCAAGACCAGCCCAGCAAGCGCCAGCCACCAGCCGCCCGCCCGCATCAAGCCCTCATCTTCTACTCAAACCCCTCAGCCACCAGCCCCCCGCCATGTTGCTCATCCCCGCCATCGACCTCAAAGACGGACAATGCGTGCGCCTCAAACAAGGCGACATGGAGCAGTCCACCGTGTTTGGTGACGACCCCGCCGCCATGGCGCGCCACTGGGTGGGCTTGGGCGCGCGCCGGGTGCACTTGGTGGACCTCAACGGCGCCTTTGCCGGCAAGCCCAAAAACGAGGCCGCCATCCGCAGCATCTTGGCCGAGCTCCGCGACGAAGTCGATGTGCAGCTCGGCGGCGGCATCCGCGATCTCGACACCATCGAGCGCTACCTCGACGCCGGGCTGCGCTACGTCATCATCGGCACCGCAGCGGTCAAAAATCCCGGCTTTTTGCACGACGCCTGCAGCGCCTTTGGCGGCCACATCATCGTCGGGCTCGACGCGCGCGACGGCAAAGTGGCCACCGACGGCTGGAGCAAACTCACCGGGCACGACGTCGTCGATCTGGGCAAAAAATTCCAAGACTACGGCGTCGAATCCATCATCTACACCGACATCGGGCGCGACGGCATGCTCAGCGGCATCAACATCGAAGCCACCGTGCGCCTGGCGCAAGCGCTCACCATTCCCGTGATCGCCTCGGGCGGCTTGGCGGGCCTAGACGACATCGAGCGCCTGTGCGCGGTGCAAGACGAAGGCGTGCAGGGCGTGATCTGCGGGCGCTCGATCTACAGCGGCGACCTCGACTTTGCCGCGGCGCAGCGGCTGGCCGACGCCTACCCACGCTAAAAGCGGCCCTGCCCTATGCTCGCCAAACGCATCATCCCCTGCCTCGACGTCACCGGCGGGCGCGTGGTCAAGGGCGTCAACTTCGTCGAACTGCGCGACGCCGGCGACCCGGTCCAAATCGCCGCGCGCTACAACGAGCAGGGTGCCGACGAACTCACCTTCCTCGACATCACCGCCAGCAGCGACGGCCGCGACCTGATCCTGCCGATCATCGAAGCCGTGGCGGCGCAGGTGTTCATCCCGCTCACCGTGGGCGGCGGCGTGCGCAGCGTGGCCGACGTGCGCCGCCTGCTCAACGCCGGGGCCGATAAGGTCAGCTTCAACTCGGCCGCCATCGCCGAGCCCGAGCTCATCGCCCAAGCCAGCGGCCGCTACGGCGCGCAGTGCATCGTGGTGGCCATCGACGCCAAGCGCCGCAGCGCCGCCGAACAGCAGCGCCCCGGCCCCGACGGCGCCCCCCTAGGCCCCGGCTGGGACGTGTACAGCCATGGCGGGCGGCGCAACACCGGGCTCGACGCGCTCGCTTGGGCGCAGCGCATGGCCGATCTGGGCGCAGGCGAGATTTTGCTCACCAGCATGGACCGCGACGGCACCCAGGCCGGCTTCGACCTCGAGCTCACCCGCGCCGTGAGCGCCGCCGTGCCCGTGCCCCTGATCGCATCGGGCGGCGTGGGCACGCTGCAACACCTGGCCGACGGGGTGCAACAAGGCGGCGCCGACGCCGTGCTCGCCGCCAGCATCTTCCATTACGGCCACTACACCGTGGCCCAAGCCAAGCAGTTCATGGCCGCTCAGGGCATAGCGGTGCGGCTGTAACCGGGCTGGGCGCAGCGTCCTCATACACCTGCTCCAGCGTCAGCTCTAGGTCCACGCTCTGCAGCTGCACCGTTTGGCCGGGGCCGCAGGGGTGCAGCACCCACAGGCCGGCGTCGTTGCGCCTGAACACATCGACGCTGGGGTGCTCGGGGTCGATCAACACATATTCGCGCAGGCTGTTTAAGCTGCGGTAAAAAGCAAACTTGAGCCCACGGTCGTAGGCGGCGGTGCTGGGCGAGAGCACCTCTATCACCAGCAGCGGCTCGGCCTTGGCGTCGCTGCGCGCGGCGTCGGCACCCGAGCAGGTCACGAACACATCGGGGTACACATAGGCGTCGGCCGCCGCGATCTGCAGCTTCATGTCCGATATGTAGGTGCGGCACGGGCTGGCGCGCAGGTGCTGCTTGAGCGCCGCCGCCACGTTCAGGCTGATGGTCACATGCGCGTCGCTGGCGCCGGCCATGGCAAACACCTCGCCGCGCACAAACTCGTGCTTGAGCGGCTGCTCGCGCTCCCACAGCAGGTAGTCGGCGCCGGTGAAGGGGGTTTTTTCCAGTGCACTCATGGGTGCATTGTGCGCCAAAGCGGGGGGTTTGTGTGCCATCAAGCGTGGCCTGCACTCGATTTTTAGGTGGTTCCGGTGCCGGTGCCGGTGGCGCTGGCACTGTACCCCCAGCGCCGGGGCTCAAAGCCGCTCGGTGTGGTGAGCTCGAACATTTCGTCGTGGATGCGCGCGGTGTACAAGCCGGCGGCTTGGGCCGCTTGCTCCACTTCGGGCTGCCAATCGACGCCGGCCAAAATGCCTAGGCGCGCTTTGCCCGCCAGCTCGGGCAACATCAGCGGCAGGGTTTCGATCTGCTCTAGCAGTTGCTCGATGGCCTCGGGGCGCACGCGGCTTTTCACTTCGACCAGCACCACGCTGTTAACGTCGCCGTTGGCCCAAGCCAGCACATCGTATTCTTGCTCGCGCCCCAAGCGGCGCACGCGGTGCCGGGGCGAGATGTTTTCCATGCCAAAGCGATCGGTGAGCAGCCGCTCCATCGAGGGCAGCGCCATGCCCTCGGTGAAGTAGCCAAACTTGTCGCCCAAACCGGCGATCTGCTGCCCGAGTTGATCGAGCCGGCGCCCGGTTTGCTTCATGCGCTCGTCGGTGTCTTTCATGCGCTCGTCGGTGTCTTTCATGCGCATGTCGGTTTCCCTCATGCGCATGTCGGTCTCGGCCGACTGCTGCGCCAGCGCGCGCAACATGGCGCGCAGATCGTCCCAACTGGTGTGTTCGGTTTCGGTTGACATGCGCTTGGCCTCCGCAAAAATTAACGTCTTTCATTCTAGCGCTGCGAAAGAAAATCGTGGTCTCTGATATCAAGCGTGGTCTGCCCCTGATGGCACTCGGTTAAGCCGTTGAGTTCATATACCGCGCTGCTCCCTCTATGCATGAGCAGCGCCCACATCGACACCCAGCACCTCGCCGGTGCTCCAGGTGGTGCGCAGCCGGTAGGGCTCAAGGGCGGCCACCGCCTGCGGCTTGGGGTAAAAATAGGTGCACATGGCCGCAGTGTAGGGCAATGGTTGCTCTATGGCAAGGAGCCTGATTCACCCACGAAAAATCATAAAACACCACCCGGTGTAAAGCTCGCAGTCTTCCCAAGCCACCGCCGCTGTCAGCGCCGGCAAAAAACCTGCCACTCCTGACCGTGCGCCCTACTGGGCTTCACAAATCGGGCGCACGCGGGCCAAAGTGGCATCGAGCACGGCCACGGCGGCCACCGCCCGGTTGAGCCAAGCGGCCTTGATGGCGTCGTCTTGGGGGTAATCGTGTGCCAGCTGGTTGCGGATGGCGCGCAGCTGTGCCCAATCGTGCGCGTGCTCGATCAGGCCCAGTTTTTCGAGCCGGTTCAATTTGTCGATCATGGGCCGGTCTTCGAGCGCTTCTTGCAGCACATCGAGCACCGCCGGGAGCAGGCGTGCGCCCATGGTGTCTTGCAATTTGGTGAAGCGCAGCAAAAACTGATCCCAGTCTTGCACCGCTTCGTCATCGTATAAGGCCAACTGGGCTGCGGTCACGGGCAGCAGCGGCCGCAGGGCGGTTAGGGCGTGTTCGAGGTGGTGCCGGTGGCGCAGGCACTGTTGCCAAGCGTCGTTCAGGCGCAAGCGCGCAGCGTCGCTCACAGCAGTTGGCCTTGAGAGCGTGCGCGCTCAAATATTGGAGCACGGTTCGTGCGGCCGGGGTAGTCGATCAGCAGGTCGATTTTTTGTTCGCCCAACTGCGCGTAGGCATCCGCCAGAAACCGGCTGTGCGCCGCCACGATCTGCGCCGGGTCGCGCAGCTCGGTTTCGAGCAGCAAGTCGATGTCGCCGCCGCGCTGGCGGTCGTCGAGGCGCGAGCCAAACAGCCGCACCTGCACGCTGGCACCAAAACAGGCGCGCGCGCTGTCCAGCAGAACCCGGCGTTGTTCAGGGCTTAGGCGCATGGGGGTTATCGTGGCAGGGCAGCGAAGGGTCGCGTGCTCATTCTACAATTTTCGGTACAAGCTCCGATTTTTTGTCTGCCCAACGCGCCAGCCTCGCGCATGGCAGCAATGGTGGTTTCGTTCGGCACCAGGGCCCGGTGTGCTCAATCCTGCGCATGCAAGTCCGTCATCAGTGCCTCGACGCTATCGAAGCTCTTGAGGTTACCGGCGCGAGCCTCGCGCATGGCTGCAATGGTGGTTTCGTTCGGCACCAGCGGCTCGAACGGCAAGGCCTTCTCGCGGGCGACGCGGGTCAGCATGATGCGCAATGCATCGGACACGGTCAGGCCCATCGCCGCCAGCACAGTCGATGCCTCTTCCTTGATGTGCTCGTCGATACGGGCACGAACCACAGCGTTTGCAGACATGGGAAAATCCTCTTAATCAGTGGGCTACATTGTAGCCCAATACTGCGTGATGCGCAGTCTAGGAAAGCACAGTCACCAGAAACTGCTTTTGCCACTGACGAAAAAATCGTGCGCGGCCCCCTGACTTTTTACTGCCCCCCGATTTTCTCCTTCGGAGATCGTCTTAGAATGAAAGTTTAACAAATTCATTAAAAGCTGCATCCATGTCACTCACCGCCCGCGATGTGGTACCGATGAGCGAAGCCCGTGCGCGCCTGACCGATCTGTCCGAAGAAGTGGTCCGCAGCGCCGAGAAGCTGCTGACCAAGAACGGGGCCGCTTACGTGGCGCTGGTCGATGCCAAGAAGCTCGACTACTACCATGCCCTCGAAGCAGAGCATGCCAGTTGGGTGCTGCTGGGCGAGGCCGAGGCCGGGCTGCGCCAGTGGCTGGCCGGCGAACGCGTGGGCACCGACGAGCTGCTCAAGGCCTTGTCCTGATCCATGGCGTCGCCTGAAGCCGCCCGGCAGCCGGTCCGGGTAGGGGCCAACCCACGGTTTCTGGAGCATCTCGACGCCGCCCAGCGCCTAGCGGCCCAGGCGGGTCTGCCGCAGCTGCGCGAGTACGTGGTTGAGCAGCACATCGTGCTCTACGCCCATCCGAGTGCCGAGGTCGCGCTGCTGGCGCTCAAGCACCAAAAGCAGTTGTACTACCCGGTGTAAAGCGCTTACCAGCAGAACCTCCGTGTGGCAGAGGCTGGGGCGCTGGGCGTGGTGAGCTCAAACATCTCGTCGTGGATGCGCGCGTCGGTGTCTTTCATGCCTGCGCTGGTTTCTTGCCCCGCTAGGCGCAGCTCGCGGATTTGGCGGTCGGTCTCGGCCGACTGCTGCGCCAGGGCGCGCAGCATGGCGCGCAGATCGTCCCAGCTGGTGTGTTCGGTGTCGGTTGACATGCGCTTGGCCCCCGCAAAAATTAACGTCTTCTATTCTAGCGCCGCGAAAGAAAATCGTGGTCTCTGACTGCACGACAGCCATCAGTCCGGCGCGAGCCGCGCGCATGGCGGGAAAAATCGAAGGCGACGTGGCGCTGTGATGCAGCGTCACGGCTGGAGCCTGCTCTTTCACGCTGGCTTGATCGCGCAACTGCGCAAGCTCGACGCCGCTGCGGCGCGCGCCCAGGCGCTAGACCCTGCGGGGTTCGAGTCCAACGCCAACGTCAAACTGCTCGGCGCCCTGTCGGCGCTGATTCTTGAAGCGGTGCCCAGCGACCCGAGCCGCGACGAATACCGGCAGGGCAACACCTTGGGGCCGGCGTTTCGCCACTGGCGGCGGGCCAAGATCGGGCGGCGCTTTCGCTTGTTCTTTCGCTTCGACTCCAAGGCACGCATCATCATCTACGCTTGGGTCAACGATGCGCACAGCCTGCGCACAGCCGGTGCCCAGACCGACCCTTACGTGATCTTCCATAAAATGCTCCAGTCCGGGCAGCCACCCACCGACTGGGATGCCCTGCTGGCGGCCAGCCAGACCGACTGGAAACCGTAGGACCTCCTCGTCTTGAGCAAAAATCGTGCTCTGACCACGATTTTGGCGCGGGCCACTGACGCGGGCTAGAAGAACAGCTCGGAGTGAGTCCCGCTGCGAACGAAAACCACCAAGCCATTCTTGCCCGAGTCGTCGAGCGTGTAGATCAGCAGGAAGTCGCCGCCGATGTGGCACTCACGATGGCCTGCCCAATCACCCGTGAGCGCGTGGTCGAGCCACTCGGGCGGCAGCGGCCCGTCGTTGGCTTTGCGAAGCGAGCACTGCGGCTCTTGATGATCTCGTTGGCCTCGGCGATGGCGACGCGGCTGGTGGCGTTGGGCGCCTTGAGCGCGAACGGCAGCTCCTGGTCGGCGACTACACGGGTCAGAAACACCCGAATCGCATCCGAGACGGTCAGGCCCATCGAGGCCAGCGTCTCTGCAGCCTGCGCCTTAATGTTCTCATCCACGCGAACGTGAATCATAGTGGTGGTAGCAGCCATGATGGCCTCCTATTTTGACGGTCTGAGATACATTGTATCGCATCGGCTTCGTTGCACAGAAAATCCAGAACAGAAAATCGTGGTCAGACCACGGTATTGGTACATGTTGCACGAATACCGCACGGTGTTGCTGCGCCCGCGTCTGCGCAGCGCCCACGGCCTAGGCCCCGAGCAGATCGACGACTTGCTGACCGAGATCGTTGCCAACGCCATCTGGCGCGATCCGGCTGCGTTTGCAGCCTCAGAGGCCGCGCCCGACCCCGGGGATCAGCACCTATGGGTACGGGGGAATCGTGCCCTGAGCACGATTTTGCCTCGACACCTACGCGGTCGCCCGGCGTGGCCGGCCACCCTTGCGGCCGTTCTCGCGGGCGGCCGTGATCTTGGCCTTGGTGCGGGCTTTGCCGCCGGCGGCGCCGAGCTGTGCTGCCATCCAGCGCTTAGAGCCAAACACGCCTTGCAGCAGCGCCGGCACATACACATCGGCATCGAGCTTGGGCCAGTGCAGGCCCAGCCCCGTGGGGCTGATTTCAATCTCGGCCAAGTCAGCGGGGGCGGCATGGGCCAGCCCTTCGGCCAAGCGCACAGGGAACGCCACCTGCAGGCCGCTATCGAGTCCGACAACCACCCGCGCCGTGCGCCGGTCGTAGCGGGCCGTGAGCGCGTAGCCCGCTTGGCGCGTTGCGGCGGCGCGGGCTTGGGCTTGGGCAAGTTCGGCTTCAGTAACGGCCATGAATATCGCTCCAGTGCAGGCATAGGGCCGCCAAGTGCGCGGCCAGGTCATCAAGGATGCGGCCGACAGTTTGTAGGCCGAACCCGCTGCTTTCTCGCAGTGTCGGCGGCCCGTCGGGGCAATGTAGGACGAAAACGGCTTCGCCACCTGCCCCTGTCACGTGAACATGCGCGGGGCGGTGATCGTTTGGGTAGATGACGACGCGCAGGCCATCGAGACGCAGGACAGTGGGCATGGCCTTACTCTACCAAAACCCAAGCGCTTAGGAAAGATGCAAAGGTGCAAAATCGTGGTCAGACTACGATTCCCCGGCGCGGATCGGGGCCCTTCGTCTGTTGCAGCCGCGCCACACTTGAGCGAAAAACCGCGCCCAAACGCGCCGCGCGGCCCCGCTTTCTGGTGCAATAGAGCCCAGCCCCCAGTGCATCACCGGGGGTCGGCCAGGCAGCTTCGCCGCCACGGGCCCCATCCGTTTAACTTTGGAGCACTTTTCAATGAAAAAGACCCTGATTGCCCTGGCCGCTCTGGCCGCCGCCGGCGCCACCTTGGCCCAATCCAGCGTGACCATCTATGGTCGTTTGGATTTGGGTATGAACCAGATCACCACCACCACAGGCACACCTGCTGGCGTTCAAACTACCACAGTTGACGACTTCTCGCTCGCTGGCGCACAAGACAGGTCCACTGGCAGCCGCTTGGGCTTCCGCGGCACCGAAGACCTCGGCGGCGGTCTGCGCGCTGGCTTTCAATACGAAATCGGTATCAACGCTGACCGCGATGGCAATTCCGGTGCCGGGCAAACCCGCTTGGCCAACCTGAGCCTGAGCGGCGGCTTTGGTACCGTGGTTGTCGGCACTTTCCTGAACGCCTTCGACACCGCGCGTGGCTTCATGCCCGACACCGAGGGCGTACCGGGCGGTAATTTTTCCCAGTTCGGGCTCTCGCGCACCTTGGGCGCTGACATTTCGCAGTTCGACGGTCGCAGCCAAAACGCCATTGCCTACGTGTCGCCAGCCTTCAACGGCTTCACCGCCTCAGTGGGCATGGTGCGCGAAGATACCCTCGGGCAAGATGCAAACGGTTTCATCATCGGGTTGGGTTTCAACCAAGGCCCGGTGCGTGCGCAGTTTGCGTTTGGTGACATGAATGTCGACACCACTGCTGGTATCAATGTCGTTGATCTGCGCAACTGGGCACTGGGTGCAAGCTACAACTTCGGCCCAGCAGTGGTCAGCTTCGTCTACGAAGACACCCGCAATTCCCGTGGCACTGGCATCACCGATGCCCATTCTTGGGAGATCGGTGCCCGCTTCCCCATGGGCGCCTTTGCTCCCTACGTGACGTTTGGTCAAGGTGAACTCGTGACCGGCGTTGGTGCTGACCGTGTGGTCAACGACACCAAGTCTTGGCAGATCGGCACCACCTACAACCTGAGCGCACGCACTTGGGTTTACGCTGCCATCGGGGAAAGCCAGCGTGACCATACCAACGGCGCCCTTCGCACCAGAAATGACGGCTACGCCATCGGCCTCGTCCACACCTTCTGATCCCGCTGGGCTGCGGCTCGCTCAGTTGCTGCCTCCGCGCAGCACCTAGTCAGCCCCAGCCCACGGCACCAAGCGCCGGCTCTGCCTACCCGCAGCGCCAGCGCTTAAAAGCCAGATCAAAAGCGTGCCAAACCCCCAGCGCCTTCGGGCCTTGGGGGTTTTTTGCGTGGGTGTGGGTGCATAAAGCGCAGCCACCCCGCGCCCATGCGTCCACGCTTGCTCCAAGCCCTCGCGCCACCAAGGCCTGGGCTGGGCTGGGCCGGGGTTCGTCTTCGCAGGCGTAGAAATTCTCGGTCTGAATCCGATAGCACACACGTGTATATCTCAAACCGCGATATACTCACCCATGAAAATCATCAGCAACAGCGCCCTGCGGGCCTTCGCTGCCGAGCATCCACAGGCCCAAGCCCCCTTGCAGGGATGGCGGCGGGTGATTGAAAAAAACCGCTTTGCCAACTGGGCCGAACTCAAAGCGGCCTTCAATGCGGTGGACAAGGTGGGCGCGCTGGCGGTATTTGACATCGGCGGCAACAAGTACCGCCTGATCGCTTACATCCGCTTCGAAAAGCAGATTGTGTACATCAAGGCGGTGCTGACCCACCGGGATTACGACCAAGGAGCCTGGAAATCATGAATGCCCCCATCGACGTGAAACAACTGCTCCCTGTCTGGGAGCAGTTCCGCGCGGCCACGGACATCGCCCCCATCCGCGACGAAGCACACTGCGCGCGCATGACCGACATGCTCGAAGCCCTGCTGGATGAAACCCAAGGCGATGAAGCCCATCCCGCCATGGGCTTGGTGGATATCGTGGGTGAGCTGATCGCCGACTACGAGGCCGCACAGCACCCTCTGCCACAGACCACCGGCGTGCAGGCCCTCAAGTTTCTGATGGAGCAGCACGGCCTCAAGCAGAGCGACCTGCCCGAAATTGGCAGCCAAGGTGTGGTCTCGGAAATCCTGAGGGGCAAGCGCGATCTCAACATGCGCCAAGTGCGCGCCCTCAGCGCGCGGTTCCAAGTTTCGCCTGCGAGCTTTGTGTAGAACCCGAAATCGGGGTCACCCCATCATGGCACTCGGTTAAGCCAAAAACATGCGAATCGGAGTCAAGTACCGATTTGCGCGGGGGCTGTGGCGCTGGGGGCGGTTGGCCGATTTTTGGCCGCGCAGCGGACGGTATGAGGCCGACTGCCCCCAGCGCCACAGCCCCTCCCCCCTACGGAATCCCCCATGTCATAATGCTTGTCGCCGCTATAGAACCCGGCTGCTCCTGACTTCAAAGTCATGAACTTTGGTGGTAGCAGGCTGTTTGGGTCTTGTTGCGCTGGCCCTCAGGAATGCTTTATTGGGCTGCGAGCTTTTTCCTTGGTTGTTCTGTTGATTTCCAACTCCAAAGCCTCCAGCCGTTTAGCGCTCGCCTTGATCGTCAGTCATACGCTGCCGTGCCTTGTTCGTAGCGGCGCAGGGCATCGATCATCCAGGCTGGCATCGAGGCCTTGGCGCTGCGCAATGCCTCGAACTCAAGCTTCGGCAGCTTGGCGGCGATGCGCTCAAAAGTGGCCGGCGTGACTTGCCCACGTCCGAGGTACCAAAGCGCGGCCAACGCTTGGCCCGCTGGCCGCCCGGCCAGTGCGAGCTTGCGCGCCGCGACGTGCTGCAGCCGCACCTGCAGCTTGCCCATGCGCACGGTGTGTGACGCGCCGGTGGTGCAAAACACGGGCTGCGCTGGCACCTGCGTGCTGAATCCCAAACGACGAGCAGCCTCGGCCCCGTGCACCTCGATGGTTGCGCCCTCAGTGGCAGCAATAGTCTGCGCCACTGCCTCTGGCGTAGGCATGGTTTTCAAGCCAAAACGGCTGGTTCTGGGCGCGGTGTAGAGTCCACGGCCCAGGCGCTCGACGAACCCAGCCTTGGTCAGGCGCATCAGGGCCTGATCAATGGATGCGCGCGAACCCAACCCTGCAAACAAGGCTGGGGTAAAAGGTGCTCCAGCAGGCTGGGCAGCGATGCGCTCGCGGATGGCTTGTGATGTGCTCATGTCGGCCTCATTGTCAGATACTTTACCAGAAAATCTAACAGCGTGCACGGTGCAAACAGCGTGCATGGGGTTCGGTAAAAAATCGGGGTCAGGCCATCATGGCACTCGGTTAAGCCAATATTCGCTCCGGCCCAGCCCAGCTCCGGCCAGCCAGCCATCCAGCACCAAGCGCAAAAGCCATCCCACCCGAAGGAAATGTCGGTGTCAAGCCAAGATTGCTGATCAAACAGCCGTGACCTTGCCCAAGTCGGCAAAGTTGGAAATCTTGACTGCGCCGTCGGGAAAGCGCGCCACCACCTCCAGCTCGCCGCCCATGGCCTCGATGTGGCTGCGCAGCGTAGAGATGTACATATCAGTGCGCTTTTCGATCTTGGCCACTGCGGGTTGCTGGACGTGCAGTACCTCGGCCAGCATCTTTTGCGACAACCCGCGCGCCTGCCGCAGTTCGTTGAGCGGCATTTCTGCCAGCATGGCCTGCGCCTTGGCTTGGACGCGAGCGCGCGCTTCGGACGTCATCTGTGCGCGCAAATCAGCAAATTTGTTAGCCATTGATCAGCCCTTCCTTTCGCAGTTCATCCAAGTGTTCATCGTACAGTCGGTCAGCCACGGGGATATTGACCTCGTACCAGCGTTCGTCAGCGGTTTTGTCGCCACCGATCAGCAAAAACTGCACCGAAGCTGCCAGGGAGACCTGCTCGGCCTCGGTTAAGGTGTTCCACCAGCGGCCGAACTCATCGGTGTATTCGATATCCCAAGTCATGCGCCGAGTATGCCTCGGATGGAATATGTCGTCAAGTGGGAAGCTGCGGACAGACCAAGATTTTCCGGCCCCAGCCCTAGCTGGCCAGCCCCCTCGGCAGAGTTGAGCACATACCATCGTGATCAGCGATTTGTGCGATTTGGCGACGCGCGCTATACTTGTATAAATTCATCCAAAGGAGCATGAAGCATGCTTGCCATCCGACTACCCGCTGAGGTGGAAAGCCGCCTTGAAGCGCTGGCGCGAGCCACCGGCCGCACCAAGACCTTCTACGCCCGCGAGGCCATCCTTGAGCACCTAGACGACCTCGAAGATTTGTACTTGGCCGAGCAACGCCTGATCGATATTCGCTCAGGCAAAACCCAGACCGTGCCTCTCGAAGAAGTGATGAAGCGCTATGGCATGGAAGGTTGAACTCGACCCCGCCGCCGAGCGCGAGCTTTGCAGAATCGACCCGCAGGTAGCGCGGCGCATCCTTGTTTTTTGCATGGGCGTGTCGCCCATCTCGACGACCCCCCCAGCATCTTCGTGCCTTGGGGGTTTTTTGCGTCTGCGTGGGCGCTCAAAGCGCAGCCACTGCGCGTCCATGCATCCCGCCCGCGCCGCCAGTCCAGCCAGACCACGACCCTCGTGCGGCCGGCTCACTGCAGCAAAGCCGCCCCGGCCAGCAGGCTGAAGTGCATAAGATGTTGCAATGCAGCATAATGGCCTCATGACCCAAGCCCCAAGCCCCACCAAACCCCTGCCCATCGACCTCGCCTTGCAAGGCGGAGGTTCCCACGGCGCCTTCACTTGGGGCGTGCTGGATCGGCTGCTGCAAGACGAAACCCTAGAAATCGCCGCCATCAGCGGCACCAGCGCCGGGGCCATGAACGCGGTGGCGCTGGCCGCCGGGCTGATGGAGGGCGGGCGCGAGGGCGCGCGCAAAACCCTGCGCGCCTTCTGGACCCAGGTGGGGGCGCAATCGCCCTTTGCGCTGCTGCAGCCGGCCATGGGTGGCATCAACGCGTGGACGGCGCGCCTGCCCGGCGTGCAAGCCTGGCTGCAGGCCAGCCAAGAGTCGATGCGCTGGTGGAGCAAGGCCATCGGCCAGCCGTTTTCGCCTTATCAGTTCAACCCGCTCGACCTCAATCCGCTGCGCAGCATTTTGGAGCGCACGGTCGATTTCGAGCGCGTGCGCGCTTGCACCAAAACGCGCTTGTTTATTGCCGCCACGCACGTGCACACCGGCGCCTTGCGCGTGTTTCGCCAGCACGAGCTCAGCGCCCAGGTGGCGCTGGCCTCGGCTTGCTTGCCCACGCTGTTTCAGGCCGTGGAGATCGACGGCGAAGCCTATTGGGACGGCGGCTACGCCGGTAACCCCTCGCTCATGCCGCTGATCGACGAGAGCCCGGCCGACGACTTGCTGCTGGTGCAGATCAACCCGATGCTGCGCAGCCAGGTGCCGCAGAAGGTGGCCGACATCATGGATCGGGTCAACGAGATCACCTTCAACGCCAGCCTGCTCAAAGAGCTGCGCACGATCCAGCTGCTGAAAAACCTGATCGAGCAAGACGGCCCGGCGGCCTCGCACCCCGGGCGCGACCCGCTCATGGCGCGCATCGCCGCGCTGCGCACGCACCGCATCGACGGCGGCGCGGCGCTGGTCGAACTGGGGGCGGCGTCTAAAGTGCGCACCGACCCGCCCTTCTTGCTCGATCTGTATGCGCGTGGCCACAGCGTCGCCGACGCCTGGCTGCAAGCCCACCGCGCCGACATGGGGCAGCGCGCCACGCTCGATTTGCGCCGCGAGTGTGGGCTGGTGGGTGACTGCGACACGCTCTGAAAGGGCGGAGCGCCAAGCTGCCACAGAGCGCAACTTGGGCACTGTTTGAGCGCCCGCTGCGGCCTCAATGCCCGCCGGTGGCGCGGTACAGGGCGACCCGGTTTTGCAGCAGGGCAAAGCGCAGCTGCACCAGTTGCTGTTCGGCGGCAAAGGCGCTGCGCTGGGCATCGAGCAGTTCCAGTTGGCTGGCGCTGCCCAGCGCCAGCAGCCGCGCGCTCAAGTGGGCGCGCTGGCTTTCGGCCTGCCACAAAGCCTGTTGCGCGGTGTATTCGGCCTGCATAAAAGTTTGGCTGGCGAGCGCGTCGCGCACCTCCTTGAATGCGCTTTGTATGGCCTGCTCGTACTGCAGCAGGGCGATGTCGCGCTCGGCCTGCGATGCCGCCAAGCGCGCCCGGTTGGCGCCGTAATCGAACAGCGGCAGCAGGGCTTGCGGGGCCAGCGTCCAGCCCCAACTGCCGCTGGCAAACAGGCCAGCCAGTTCGGTGCTGGCGCTGCCGAGCTGGGCGGTGAGCGCGATGCGCGGAAAGAACGCCGCGCGCGCCGCCCCGATCTGCGCTTGGGCGGCAGCGAGCCGGTTTTCGGCGGCGCGCACATCGGGGCGCTGCAGCAGCACCTCGGAGGGCAGGCCGACGGCCACCGGCTGCAGCAGCGCCAGCGTTTGCTTGCCGTTGGCGCTGCGGGTGTCGCTGGGCAAGGGCGCCGGCGTGCTGGTGCTGGGGTCGTGCAGCGGCCCCGCCAACTGCTGCAACTGGTGCAAGGCCAACTGCAGCTGGCGCTGCTGGCGCGCTTGCGCCACCCGCGCGGCTTGCACCAGCGCCTCGCTGTGCTGGCGCTGCAGGGCCGAGGCGGTGCCGTGTTGCAAGCGCAGCTGCACCAGGCGCAAGCTGGCCTCGTGGTTGGCCAAGGTGCGCTGCGACACCTCGAGCAAGGCGTGTGCGCTTTGCACCTCCAGCCATGCCGCCACCACCCCAGACACCAAGCTCACGCGCACCCAGCGCTCGGCTTCGGCTGATGCCAGGTACTGCGCCCGCGCGGCCTCCGATAGGCTTTGCAGCCGGCCAAAAAAGTCGATTTCCCAGCTGGAAACCAGCAGCCCGGCGCGGTACAGGTTGCCCGTGGCGCTGTCGCCGCCTGTGCGTTGGGCGTCGGCGGCGGCGGCCAGCGTGGGGCCTTGGGCGGCACGGCGCTGCTGCCATTGGGCTTGCAGTTGCGCCATTTGGCGCTGGGCGATGCGGGCATCGAGGTTGTGCTCCAACGCTTGCTGGATGAGGGCGCGCAGTTCGGGGTGCTGCACCCAATCGACCCAGGGCAGGGGGGCGCTGGGGAGCGTGGCGGCGCTTGCGCTTGGTTCGGCCGTGGCCCAGTCGGGTGGCAAGGGCAGGTCGGGGCGCTGGTGCGGTTGCAATGGCGCGCACGCGCCTAGGGCCAGCGGCAGCGCCAAGGCCAGCGCCAAGCGGGTGCTGTGCAAGCGGGGGGTGTAAATATTGGAGGTTTTATTCATGGCTTGCTCCTAGGCTGGTGGCGCGGTTTGGCCCGCCAGCGCGGGGTTCACCTAGGGTGCGCACCAGCACATAAAACAGCGGCACCAGCAGCACGCCTAGCACCACGGCGCTGACCATGCCACCGACCAAGGCGGTGCCGATGACCTGCTGGCTCAAGGCACCGGCGCCGCTGGCCAGCATCAGGGGCGTGACACCGGCGATGAACGCTGTCGAGACCATGACGATGGCGCGCAGGCGCAGGCGAGCCGCCAGCAGCGCAGCTTCCATGGCGCTGCGGCCTTGGGTTTGCAGGGTTTTGGCAAATTCGACGATCAAAATCGCGTTCTTGGTCGACAAGCCGACGATCGTCACCATGGCGATCTGAAAATAAATGTCGGCCTCGAACCCGCGCCACAGCAGCGCCAGCAGCAAGCCGACTGCCCCCAGCGGAACCACCAGCAGCACCGCCAGCGGCAGTTTCCAGCTGCCGTACAAAGCCGCTAAGCACAAGTACACGGCCAGCAGCACAAAACCCAGCACTACCAAGAATTGCGCCCCGGCGCGCTCTTCTTCGAGTGACTGGCCGGTCCACTCAAAACCAAAACCGGGCGGCAACTGCTGCGCCAAGCGCGCCATTTCGGCCATGGCTGCGCCGCTGCTCATGCCCTCTGCGGCTTGGCCGTTGATGCGCATGGCCGGAAATCCGTTGTAGCGCACCGTTTGTGTGGGCCCTTGCACCCAGCGCGTGCTGGCAAAGCTCGACAGCGGCACAGCCTGCCCGAGGCGATTGGGCACGGTCAGGCGCAACACGTCGTCAGGCGTCATGCGCGCTGGCGCGTCGGCCATGATGATGACGCGCTGCAGCCGCCCTTGGTTGGGAAAATCGTTCACGTAGGCCGAGCCCAGCGCCAGGCCCAGAGTTTGCCCGATTTGCTCAAAGCCCACCCCCAGCGCGGCAGCGCGTTCGCGGTCGATGTCCACCTGCAACTGCGGTGCCGGCTCGAGCCCGTCGGGGAACACCTGCGCCAACACCGGGCTTTGCGCGGCCAGCCCGAGCAGCTGGTTGCGTGCCGCCAGCAAGGCCTCGTGGCCCATGCCGCTGCGGTCTTGCAAGCGAAAGCTAAAGCCCGAGGCGCTGCCCAGCTCCGGGATGGGCGGCGGGCTGAGCGGAAAAATCACCGCGTCGCGTACGCCCGACAAAGCCATGAAGGCGCGCCCGGCCAGTGCCTGCGCACTGCTTTCGGGTGCGCTGCGCTCGCTCCAGTCGGTCAGGGTCACGAAGGCCAGCGCAGCGTTTTGCCCTTGGCCCGAGAAGCTAAAGCCCAGCACGCCCACCATGCTCTCGACCTCGGGCTGCGCGAGCATGAACTGCTCCACTTGTTGCATCACCGCCTGGGTGCGCTCTTTGGAGGCCCCGGGCGGCAGCTGCACATTCACCAGCAGCGAGCCTTGGTCTTCGTTGGGCAGAAACGACGCCGGCAGGCGTTGGTAGGCCAGCAGCGCCACCGCGATCAGCAGCGCGTAGACGAGCATGGTGCGCCCGGGACGGCGCAAAATCCAGCCGAGTGCGACCAAATAGCGCTGCGTGCCGGCGTCAAAGCGCCGATTGAAAGCGCCAAAAAACCCGCGCTGCGCGCCGTGTTGCGGCAGCGCCTGCTTGAGCACCAGGGTGCACAGCGCCGGGGCCAGGGTGAGGGCCAGAAAGGTGGACAAGCTCACCGACAGCGCCAGCACCACGGCAAACTGGCGCAAGATGTTGCCCATGGCGCCATCGAAAAACGCCAGCGGCACGAACACCGACAACAGCACCGCCGTGGTGCCGATGATGGCACCCGAGATCTGCTTCATGGCCTTGATCGCGGCCTGGCGCGCGGCCAGCCCTTCTTCGCGCATCAGGCGCTCCACGTTTTCGACCACCACGATCGAGTCGTCCACCACGATGCCGATCACCAGCACCATGGCAAACAAGGTCAGCACGTTGATCGAGTAGCCCAGCGCCAGCAGCCCGGTCATGGCTCCCAGCAGCGTGATCGGCACCACGATGGCCGGAATCAGGGTGTAGCGCCAGCTCTGCAAAAACAGAAAGATCACCGCCACCACCAGCAGCAGCGCCAGCGCCAAGGTGAGCACCACTTGCTGCACCGACAGCGCGATGAAGCGCGAGGTGTCGTAGGGGATGGTCCACTGGATGCCCGCGCCCAAGTGCGGTTCGAGCCGGGCGAGCTCGGCGCGCACCGCTTGGGCGGTGGCCAGCGCGTTGCCATCGGCGGCGAGCTGGATGCCGATGCCCAAGGCCGGCTGGCCGTTGAGGCGAGCGCTGGTGGCGTAGAGCTGGCCCCCGAGTTCGACCCGGGCCACATCGCGCAGGCGCACGGTGGAGCCGTCGGGGTTGGCGCGCAGCAGCAGGTTTTCAAATGCGGCCACGCTGCTCAGTTGGCCATCCACGCGCACGGTGGCCACCATGCTCTGCCCGGCCACGCTCGGCAGCGCCCCGATTTCGCCCGCCGCCACCTGCAGGTTTTGGCTGCGGATGGCGCTGAGCACGTCGGCGCTGCTCAGGCCCAGGCTTTGCAGCCGCACCGGGTCGAACCAGACCCGCAGCGCCTGCTCGGAGCCAAACAGCAGCACCCGGCCCACGCCGGGCACGCGCTGCAGCGCGGGCACCACGGTGCGCGCCGCTTGGTCGCCCAGCGCGTACAGGTCGGGCTGCGCATCGCTGCTGGTGAGCATCATGAAGAGCAAAAAGTTGTTGCTCACCTCCTCGACGCGCACGCCTTGCTGCACCACGCTGGCGGGCAGGCGCGGCAAGACGCGGTTGAGGCGGTTTTGCACATCCACCTGCGCCATGCGCACGTCGCTGCCTTGCTCAAAGCTTAAGGTCAGGCTGCCGCTGCCGTCGGCTTGGGCCACCGACTCCATGTACATCAGGCCGGGCGAGCCGTGCATTTCGCGCTCGATGATGGCCAGCACGCTGTCTTCGAGCGTCTGCGCCGAAGCGCCCGGAAAGGCGGTGGCGATCTGGATCGCCGGCGGGGCCACCGCCGGGTACTGCTGGATCGGCAGTTGGGTCAGCGACAACGCGCCCGTGGCGGCGATGAAGAGCGCGATCACCCACGCAAAAATGGGGCGGTCTATAAAAAAACGCGACATATGCGGCCCTGTGCTTTAGCGTGAGGTGGCTGGCGCTGCCGGAGCCTGCCAGGGCACTGGGCGCACCGTGGCACCAGGGGCTGCGCGCTGAAAGCCTTCGACGAGCACGCGCTCGCCGCTGGCCAGGCCAGAGAGCACCAGCACCTGCCCGCGCTCCGTAGGCCCTACTTGCACCGGGCGCATAGCCACTTGGTCGGACGCATCGACGATCAAAACGTGTGCCCCAGCGGGGCCGTGCTGCAGCGCTTGCAGCGGCAGCGCCACCGCCGCCGCTTGGGTTTGTGCCAGCCGCACGCGCACAAACAGGCCCGGCATGAGCAGGCCGTCTGGGTTGGGCACCACGGCGCGCAGCGTCACTTGGCCGCTGCTGGGGTCTGCATTGAGGTCGGTAAACAGCAGGCGCCCGGGGTGCGGGTGCAGGCTGCCGTCTTCGAGCACCAGCGTTACCTGGGCGGCTGCGGCGCTGGCGCGCTGCTGCTGGCCGCCTTGCAAGGCGCGCTGAAGCGCCAGCACCTCGGTGGCGCTGCGGGTGAAGTTGACGTAGAGCGAGTCGGTCTGCTGAATCAGCGCCATGGGGGTGGCGTCGCCTTGGCCCACCAGCGCCCCTTCGCTCACCAGGGCGCGGCCCACGCGGCCCGCGATCGGGGCCGTTACGTCGGCATGGCTGCGCTGGATGCGCGCCGTTTGCACGGCAGCCTGGGCTTGCTCGAGCTCGGCTTGGGCCAGCTTGAGCCCGATTTCGGCGTTGACCAACTCTTGCTGGCTGATGGCTTGCTCGGCCGCCAGCGGGCGGTTGCGCTCCAGCACCGACCGCGCTTGGCTGAGCTGGGCTTCGGCCCGGCTCTGCTGGGCGCGGGCGCTGGCTAGGGCGGCGTCGGCGCTCGAGGGGTCGATGCGAAACAGCACCTGGCCGGCGCGCACTTGGCTGCCTTCGGTGAACAGCCGCTGCTGCACGATGCCGCTGGTGCGGGCCCGCACCTGGGCCGTGCGCTGCGCTTCGAGGCGCCCGGGCAATTCGACTGTCAGCGCCGTGGCGGCACTTTGCACCTCGATCACCGCCACTTCGGGTGCGGGCGGTGCGGCGGCGGCCCCGGGCGCAGAGGCGGTTTCGCTGCAGCCCGACAGGGCCAAGCCGAGCAGCCCCAGCAGCCCCAGCGCCAGCCAGCGCGCAGTGGGTGTCGAGGTGGGGGTGGGGAAAAAAGGGCGCGCCGGTGCACGCAAGCGGTGGGTGGAGGCGGGCATGGGGATGGGGTGAACGGGTGTAAACAAGGGAAAGCCAATGCGACAGCGCCGTAATATACATCCAAACATGTACGTATGTATGTGAAAATCGCCCGACCTCGGCTAAAATAGCCGCCACACCGCCGCCAGACATGCCCCGCAAAACCAAAGCCGAAGCCGAACTCACCCGCCAGCGCTTGCTCGACGCGGCCGAGCTGCTGTTTCTCGAGCGCGGCGTGTCGCGCACCCCGCTGCACGAGATCGCGGCGGCGGCCGGTGCCACCCGGGGGGCGATTTACTGGCACTTCAAAGACAAGGCCGAGCTCTTCAACGCCATGATGGAGCGCGCCACGCTGCCGCTGGAGCAGGCCTTTGCCGACCTCGACCGGCAAGGGGTGGACGCGCTGCTGCGCTTGCGCGACCTGTATGCGGCCCTGTTGGGCGCCCTGAGCGCGACGGTGCACGATGCGCGCACACAGCGCGTGTTTGCCATTGCCACCCTGAAGATCGAGTTCGTTTCCGAGCTCGCTGCGGTGTTTGAGCGCCGCCGCGAGTGCCTGCAGCAGGCCGTTGCGCAGACGCAGCAGGTGCTGGAGGCGGTGTGCGCCGCCACCGGACGCGCCCTGCCCATGCCCGCCGATCAGGCCGCCGAAGCCCTGTTTGTGGTGTTCGACGGGCTGATATCCAACTGGCTGATCGACCGCAGCCGCTTCGATTTGCAGCAATTGGGAGAGCAGACGCTGCGCGTGTTTTTCCGCGGCCTTGGGCTCGACGATTTGCTCAGCCCTTGAGCAACTTGAACACGGCGGTGCTGGCGCGCCAGTTGGGGGCCCAGCGCAGTTCGCGCCCCTCGTGCAGGCCAAAGCAGTCGCTCACATGCAACCCCAAGCGCTGCGCCAGCACCTCGAAGTCGGTGTAGGTGCCGACACGGATGTTGGGCGTGTCGTACCACTGGTAGGGCAGGCGTTTGGTCACTGGCATGCGGCCTTGCAGCACGCGCAGGCGGTTGGGCCAGTGGGCAAAGTTGGGAAAGGCGACGATGGCGGCGCGGCCCACGCGCGCGGTCTCGCGCAGCATGACTTCGGTGTTGCGCAGGTGTTGCAGGGTGTCGATCTGCAGCACCAGGTCGAAGCTGTCGTCTTCGAACATCGCCAGCCCGTCTTCGAGGTTGAGCTGCAGCACGTTGATGCCGCGGCGCAGGCACAGCTGCACCTTGGCGTCGTCGATCTCGACGCCGTAGCCGCTGCAACCCCGGTGCTGGCGCAGGTGCGCGAGCAAGGCGCCGTCGCCACAGCCCAGATCGAGCACGCGCGCCCCCGTGGGCACCAGGCGGGCGATGGATTCCAGCAGCAGGCGGTCGCTCATGGGGTGGCCCGCCCGCTGTGTTGCCCCAGCCCGGCCCCCGCCAGCCCCAGGGTGGGGGCGATTTGCTGCTCGAAGTAGCTGCGCACGGCGGCGTGGTAGCGCGGGTCGTCGAGCAAAAAGGCGTCGTGGCCGTGCGGCGCGTCGATCTCGGCGTAGCTCACGTCGCGCTTGTTGTCCAGCAGCGCCTTGACGATCTCGCGCGAGCGCGCCGGGGCAAAGCGCCAGTCGGTGCTGAAGCTGATGAGCAAAAAACGCGCCTCGGTGCGCGCCAGTGCCGCGCTCAAGTGCCCGTCGTAGTCGCGCGCCGGGTCGAAATAGTCGAGCGCCCGGGTGATGAGCAGGTAGGTGTTGGCGTCGAAGTAGTCGCTGAACTTGTTGCCTTGGTGGCGCAGGTAGCTCTCGATCTGGAACTCGACCTCTTGCGTGCTGTAGCGGTAGGCCAGGCGCTCGAGCGCATCGAGCGTGGCGGGGTCGGGGGCGTCGGTGGAGTCTGAGGGTTTGGAGGCGCCGGCGGCATGGGTGAGATCGGCCAAGGCCTGCAGGCGGCGGCCAAACTTCTCGTTCATCACATCGTCGCTCAGGTAGGTGATGTGGCCGATCATGCGCGCGATGCGCAAGCCCCGGCGCGGCTTGGTGCCGTGGCGCAGGTAGTGGCCGCTGTGGAAGTCGGGGTCGGTGACGATGGCGCGCCGCGCCACTTCGTTGAACGCGATGTTTTCGGCCGTGAGGTTGGGCGCGCTGGCCACCACCACCGCATGGCGCACGCGCCGTGGGTATTGCAGCGTCCACGACAGCGCCTGCATGCCGCCCAAGCTGCCGCCGATCACGGCCGCGAGTTGCTCGATGCCCAGCGCGTCGAGCAAGCGCGCTTGGGCATTGACCCAATCCTCGACCGTGACCACCGGGAAGTCGGCGCCCCAAGGCTGACCGGTGGCCGGATTCAGGTGCGTGGGCCCGGTGCTGCCAAAGCAGGAGCCTAGGTTGTTGACGCCGATGACGAACCAGCGCTCGGTGTCGATGGGCTTGCCGGGGCCGATGAGGTTGTCCCACCAGCCTTCGCTTTTGGGAATGGGGGCGCCGTTGGCGTCGGCGTGGCGGCCGGCCACGTGGTGGCTGGCGTTGAGGGCGTGACACACCAGCACGGCGTTGGAGCGCGCGGCGTTGAGCTGGCCATAGCATTCATAGACCAGATCGAAGGCGGGCAGCACGGCGCCGCTGCTCAAAGGCAGCGCCTGACTGAAGTGCAGCGTTTGCGGGGTGGCGATCACGGTCTGTAGAAATGCGCTGGCAAAGGAGTCCCCAAAGGGAAAAAGCTTGGCGCGCAGTATAGGGGATGGGTGGCGGCTGTTGTGGCTTCGCAACGAAAGCGGGGCGCCAGCCACCCAAACTGCGCTCGATGATTAGGGCTTTCCCGATTTTGAAGCCTTTGGGCCAAAATGTCTTGGTCTTTTGTAGCAGGAGGCGCATAATCTGGCCTCGCAGAGCACCCACGGGTGGGCTGCGCTTTCCAGGTGATCGGTTTTTTCGCGTGCCACTGCAGCCAGCCAAGTGCTATCTTCGTGCCAACGGGGTGCCAATCGCTATTGTTTTTTTTGTGTTTTCAGGAGTCCCGGTTCAATGGGCAACAAACTGTACGTCGGCAATCTTCCCTACACGGTGCGCGACGAAGATTTGCAAAAGGCTTTTGGCGAGTTCGGCCAAGTAAGCAGCGCTAAAGTCATGATGGAGCGCGACACCGGTCGCTCCAAAGGCTTTGGTTTCGTAGAAATGGGCAGCGATTCTGACGCCCAATCGGCGATCGAAGGCATGAACGGCCAGTCGCTCGGTGGCCGCAGCTTGGTGGTCAATGAAGCGCGTCCGATGGAGTCGCGTCCACCCCGCAGCGGTGGCGGCGGCTTTGGCGGCGGCGGTGGTGGTGGTGGTTACGGCGGTGGTGGTGGCGGCGGTGGTCGTCGCGAAGGCGGCGGTGGCGAAGGCCAGTTCCGCAGCCCCTACGGCGGCGGTGGTCGTCGCGAAGGCGGCGGCGGCGGTGGCCGCGGCTACTGATCACCCACCCCTGATCGCTAAAACCGCAGCAACTGGTCGCTCGCGACCAGCCTGAGCGTTTTATCAACCCCGCAAGCCTGCTTGGTTTGCGGGGTTTCGTTTTTTTAGCCTAAATCCGGCAGTTACCCCGTAGCCGCAAGCGCTTGAGTCGGCTTTGGTGGCCCGATGGCGGGTGCGATGCGCTCGCCGATGTAGCGCAGCAGGCAGCCCCAGCGATCCAGATGTAGATCAGCGCACAGGAGCGCGCCACGGTCTGGCAGCGCTTGAGGTCCTGCGTCGTAAAGCCACCCAGTCCCCACTGGTTCTTCAACTCATCAAAGGCGTTCTCAGCATCGGCCCGGTCACGGTAGAGTTGGGCGATAGATTCCAGCGGGTAGTCCACATAGCAAGGTGGATCGGAAACGGCGCGACGAAGGCTGACTCGATCAGGTTAAGCCTTGGCCCGGAAACACCAGCCACCCCGCCAGTCCCGCCGCGAGGATCACGACGACGACGTTGAGCTTGTTCTTCCAGAAATAAAGGAATGCCAGGGCCGCGGCGAAGATCGATATGCCCGCCGTCATGGCCACCGCCCCGATCGGCCCCCCCGCCGCATAGCCGACGAACGTGGCGAAGATGATGAGCGGTGCCGGCAGCACACCGGACAGCGCCAGGCCGTCCAGGAACTGCCCATCGGTCAGCCACCCGCGCCCGACGGCGTCGTCGCGAATGAACGGAATCGCTGTGTAGGCACCACCGAAGGTGAGCAAGCCGGCCTTCAGGCCCGCCGCGAAGATGAGCAGCACCGAGGCTTGGCCCTGAACGACCGTTTCCACCAGCTTCGCTGTCGGCGCAGTCCACAGAGCCACGGCCGTGGCCAGCGCCACCGCTGCCAGCGTCACGAGCAGTGCTAAGGCCCGATGCTTGAGCACGAGCAGGGCGTACACAAGGCCACCCGCCGGCAGGGTGATCCAGAAGTCGACACCACCCATGGCTGCCAGCGCGCAAGCGATGGCAATGGCCCACAACCAGCGATCGAGCAGGATGTGCTCGCCGATGCGGTGCACGGCGCGCACGATCAGGGAGATCACGGCCGCCTGCATGCCAAGGAACGCAGCGCCCAGCGCGGTGCCTGCGATGTCAATCTGGAAGTACAACCAGGACAGCGCGAACATCAGCAAGAACCCCGGCAGCATGAACCCGAGTCCCGCCAGTACGCCCCCCAGCCGCCCCTTTGCTCGGACGCCCAAATGAACGCACAATTCGTGGGCTTCGGGTCCGGGCAGCACCTGCATCACCGCAAGCAGCTTGTTGAAGCGTTCGCTGGAGATCCAGCGTTCCTCGTCCACGAGCTCGCTGCGCAACATGCCGATCTGAGCCACCGGCCCGCCCCATGCGAGCAAGCCGAACTTGAGGAAGCGCACGAAGAGCTGCAGGTAGCTCATCGCTGGAGGGACGGCTTCAGTCGTGGCATCCGTCTCAGTTATCCATTCCGCGAACGCGGCACCCGCGACGCATGAAACCGGTGTGTAATTGAGGGGCGGCGTCCGGCACAGAGGTCGGTTCGTACTTGGTGCTTCGAGCTCGTTTCTCAGTTGGACCCGC
>Ga0208242_100311_pt1 | contig 43606 bp, 36 predicted proteins | sample SubbioAug_CSW13A_FD_184825 | JGI IMG/M metagenome (GOLD analysis project Ga0208242, IMG submission 184825) | Serpentinite rock and fluid subsurface biosphere microbial communities from McLaughlin Reserve, California, USA - CR12Aug_CSW13A (SPAdes) | ecosystem: Environmental > Terrestrial > Deep...
TTACCGTCGCATCTTCTCGCGGTTCGAAAAGCTCGATTCGATGTTCCTGGGCTTTCTCAGCTTCGTGCTGGTGGCCGACGGCCTTCGTGGTTTGTGTTAACAGGCCCTAATCACTAAGCATGAAGATTTCCATGGCATACAAAAGCTTTCCTGTCGATGATCAATGTCATCAGACCTTGTGAACGCCCATTCCACGCCGCCAGGCGCCGTCCCGAGCGATCTGGCACCCACTGTTCCTGAAAGAGGAGGCAACGCCTTGCTGGACAGCACCGATGAACTCAATGACCTGACCTCCTGGTTGCTGATCCTGGAGAAAGTCGTCGAGCAAAGCGCCAACATGGTGGTGATCACCGACGCTGAGCAGCGCATCAGGTGGGTGAACCAGACCTATACCCAAGTGACAGGATGGTCGCTGGAAGAAGTGCAAGGCAGACGTGCTGGGGAGGTGCTGCGCGGACCACTGACCGACAGGTGGGTCAGCAAACAACTGAGCAACCAGCTGCGACAGGGACGATCTGTCTCTGGTGCCGAGATGGTCAACTACCGCAAGAACGGGGAGCCCTATACCGTTTTGCTGAACATAGAACCCATCCGCGATGGAGAGGGTCAGGTGATGGCCTATTTTTCCATCCAGAGCGATATCAGCGAAAAACGGGCGCTCGAGAGTGCCAACATCCAGCTGCAGCATCACCTGCAGGTCGCTCAGCGTCTGGCACGGCTCGGACGTGTCGAATTCAACGCCGAAACGAAGTCGATGAAATGGTCGAGCGAGGTGTATTCGATTCTGGAGCTGCCCGAGGAAGGAACACCCAAGACTTTCCGGGATCTGCTCAGATTCGTCTGCCCCGAGGCACAACAGGAACTGCAATTGCGCTTGCAGCGTGTCATGCAAACGGGAGCCGAGTTCGACCACGAACTGCCGATCACAACCCACCTCGGTCAGCGACGCTGGGTTCGCTGCCGAGGTGTCCCTGAAAGGCACAGCTCCGGCATCCGTTCTCCAGGCACCTGGACCGTCCAGGATGTCACGGTCTACAGGGAGCTGCTCGAGCAGAAACGCCTGACCAACGAGAAACTGCAGGCCATGGTCGAGGAACGGACCCGCCACATTGAGGAGGCCAACCACTCGCTTGAGGCATTCTCACATGCCCTTTCCCACGACCTGAAGAAGCCGATTCGGCACATGGTCAGCTACGCCCAGATCGTGCAGGAAGCTCTGGCCTCGGAAGACATAGCGGCTGCGAGAGCCTATTGCCACAAGATTGTGGATGCGGGCATGCGCATGCAGTCCCTGATAGACGGCATGCTGGAGTTTTCACGCATGGGACGCAGAGGCATCAGCCCTGCCTGGGTTGCGATGTCACAACTGGCCAAGGACTGCCTGGGTGATGTTGCAGCGTCCTTTCACAGTCGGCCATTTTGTGTGACCGGACTGGAATCCCTGCCGGAGGTCTGGGCAGACCCCGTATTGCTGCGGGAAGTCTGGGCCAACCTGATCGACAACGCATTCAAATACAGCATTGGCCAGACATTGACCAGGCTGGATTTCGCTTGCGAGAGCACGGAGGTTGACTGGACGCTCTCATTGCGGGACAACGGCTGCGGATTCAACAACTCGATGCACTCGCACATCTTCCAGATGTTCGGGCGTGCCAATCCGGATGCAGCCATCGCTGGCGACGGGATTGGCTTGGCCTTGTGCCAGCGGATCGTGCAGGCACATGGAGGACGCATCTGGGCGGAGTCTCAACCTGGTGAGGGTTCGACCTTCTACGTCTGTCTGCCACGCAGGACGACCGGATCCAATTTCGGAGATCTCTGATCGAACTTGGGTCCAGCGTTCTGTCAGCGCGCTGCCCACCACACCGCCAGCGCATCCACCGTCTCGCGCACGTCATGCACCCGCACGACGGAGGCGCCGCGTTCGACCGCCAGAAGGGCCGCCGCCACGCTGGCGCTGACACGGTCCTGCGGCTGCTCACGCCCTGTTGCTGCGCCCAGTGACGACTTGCGTGACCAGCCCGCCAGCACCGGATATCCCAGATCAAGCAATTCACGTTGGCGCGTCAACAGGCTGAAATTCTGCTCAACCGTCTTGCCGAAACCGATGCCCGGGTCCACCGTGATGCGTGTGGCTGCCACACCTCGCGCTTGGAGCTCCCCTGCCCGCTCACGCAGAAAGTCCATCACTGGCAACACCACATCACCGGCCATGGGGGCCACCTGCATGGTCTGTGGATCACGGTGCATGTGCATGAGGCAGACGCCACAGCTCGGGTGAGCTGCCACCACATCCAGGGCATGGCCCCGTCGCAGGGCCCAGATGTCATTGATGATGTCGGCGCCGAGATCCAGGACGGCCTGCATCACTTCAGGCTTGTAGGTGTCAACCGATACCGGCACGCCCAGACTGAGTGCCTCGCGCACCACCGGAATCACCCGCGACAGTTCGTCGTCCAGTGAGACGGCCGGACTGCCCGGTCGCGTCGACTCACCACCAATGTCCAGGATGTCGGCGCCGTCGCGCAGCAGTTGTTCGCAGTGACTCAGCGCAGAACTTTGGCTGTCGAATCGACCACCATCGGAGAACGAGTCGGGTGTCACATTGACGATGCCCATCACCTTGGGCCGGGACAAGTCGATCTCGAAGCGGGACGTGGTCCAGATCATGCCGAGGAGCCTTTATCTGAAAAAAAGCGAACGGGGCCCGAAGGCCCCGTCCTGGGTCTGACAGATACCTGGTTTGACTCAGGCCGCCGTTGGCGCCGGGTCGGTGTTGACAGCAGGTGTCCCGCCGCTGCCACCGTCACCGCCACCGACCGGGTTGCGCGGCGTCCAGTCTTTCGGTGGACGGGGCGGCTTGCCGGCCATGATGTCGTCGATCTGCTCGGCATCGATGGTTTCCCATTCCAGCAGGGCCTTGGCCATGGCGTGCATCTTGTCGCTGTGCTCCTCGATCAGATCGCGGGCCAGCTTGTATTGTTCATCGATGATGCGACGCACCTCGGCATCGACCTTCTGCATGGTCTGTTCGCTCATGTGCGTGGTCTTGGTGACCGAGCGGCCCAGAAACACTTCACCTTCGTTTTCGGCGTAGACCATGGGGCCCAAGGCGTCGGTCATGCCGTAGCGCATGACCATATCGCGGGCAATCTGGGTCGCACGCTCGAAGTCGTTGCTGGCGCCGGTGGTCATCTGGTTCATGAACACCTCTTCCGCAATGCGACCACCAAACAGCATGCTGATCTGGTTCAGCATGAACTCCTTGTCGTAGCTGTAACGGTCACTTTCGGGCAGGCTCATGGTGACACCCAGGGCGCGACCGCGCGGAATGATGGTGACCTTGTGCACCGGGTCGCACTTGGGCAACAGCTTGCCGATCAGGGCGTGCCCCGCCTCGTGGTAGGCGGTGTTGCGACGCTCTGCCTCGGGCATGACCATGCTCTTGCGCTCCGGGCCCATGAAGATCTTGTCCTTGGCCTTTTCGAAGTCCTGCATCTCGACCAGGCGGGCGTTGCGACGCGCGGCCATCAGGGCGGCTTCGTTGCAGAGGTTGGCCAGGTCGGCGCCGCTCATGCCAGGTGTGCCACGGGCGATGATGGAGGGGTTGACATCGGTGCCCAGCGGGATCTTGCGCATGTGCACGTTGAGGATCTGCTCGCGACCACGGATGTCAGGCAGTGTCACGTAGACCTGACGGTCGAAACGTCCAGGACGCAGCAGAGCGGCATCCAGAATGTCCGGTCGGTTGGTGGCCGCGATGACGATCACGCCCAGGTTGGTTTCAAACCCGTCCATCTCCACCAGCATCTGGTTGAGCGTCTGTTCACGCTCGTCGTTACCGCCTCCCAGGCCAGCACCACGCTGGCGGCCAACGGCGTCGATTTCGTCGATGAAGATGATGCAGGGTGCGTTCTTCTTGGCGTTCTCGAACATATCGCGCACCCGGGCGGCGCCGACACCGACGAACATTTCCACGAAGTCGGAGCCCGAGATGCTGAAGAAAGGCACCTTGGCTTCACCCGCGATCGACTTGGCCAGCAGGGTCTTGCCGGTGCCAGGCGGGCCAACCAGCAAGAGGCCACGGGGAATGCGACCACCCAGCTTCTGGAACTTGGACGGGTCTTTCAGGAAGTCGACGACCTCTTTGACCTCTTCCTTGGCTTCGTCGCAGCCGGCCACGTCGGCGAAGGTCACCGTGTTGTTGTTCTCGTCGAGCATGCGCGCCTTGCTCTTGCCGAAGCTGAAGGCACCACCTTTGCCTCCACCCTGCATCTGGCGCATGAAATAGATCCAGACGCCAATCAGCAGCAGCATGGGGCCCCAGCTGACCAGCAGGGTCATGAGCAGCGAACCTTCTTCGCGGGGGCGAACGTCGAACTTGACGTTGTTGTTGATCAGGTCACCGACCAGGCCGCGATCCAGGAAGGTCGCTGTGGTGCGAACGCGACGGTCGTCCTGGGTGAGCGCCACGATTTCGGTGCCGCTGGGGCTTTCCTGGATGGTGGCCGTACGGATGTTGCCGGCCTTGACCATGTCCAGGAACTCGGAGTATCCGACCGTGCCGGCGCTGGCAACGGCTCGCCCGTCGAACTGCTTGAAAACGGTGAAAAGCACCATGGCGATGACCATCCACACGGCGATTTTCGAGAACCACTGGTTGTTCAACTGCAGCTCCTGGCTAGAACAAGGGGGAAAACTGGCATATCAGAGCCATTTTAGGACTTTCAAGAGCCCCTGACGCCACAATATGGCAAGGCTATGTCAATGAAGGGGATAGCTGAAATTCCCACTCAACGTCATTTCAGACCCAGTCCGACCAGAAAGGTTTCCGATGACTTGTCCCTTGACGCCTTGGGTTTGAATGTCTTGACGGTACGAAAGGTCCGACGGAACAACCCCACGAGTGGGTCATATGCACCGCCGTGGAACAGCTTTACGACGAGGGCGCCATCGGGGCGCAGGTGACGAACGGCAAAGTCCACCGCCAGTTCGACCAGATCCGTGATGCGGGCCGCATCGGCACTGGCAATGCCTGACAGATTGGGCGCCATGTCCGACACCACCAGGTCGAGTTGCGCCATGCCCCTGCTGGTCAACGCATCCTCCAGGGCCTGCAGGACCTCGGGTTCGCGAAAATCCCCTTGAATGAACTGCACCCCTTCCACAGGCTCCATCGGAAGCAGATCCAGTGCAATCACCTGCCCTTGCAGCAGCCCGGTGGCCGGATCGGTTCCCAGGCGACGTCGAAGGTACTGGGTCCAGGCACCTGGTGTGCTGCCCAGGTCGACAATGGCCTGCCCCGGATGCACCAGCCCCAGGGATTCGTCAATTTCCTTGAGCTTGTAGGCCGCGCGTGCGCGGTAGCCCTCTTTCTGCGCAAGGCGCACGTAGGGGTCATTGACATGCTGGTTGAGCCAGGCCTTGTCGACCTTCTTGGACTGTGTCCTGACTTTGATGCCCATGTGTGCGAAGTTGCAGTCCCCGGGCGCGAATGTGCCCGGTCAACGATAATTGTCCCATGCCCCAGATCACACTCACACCGGCCCAGCGCAAGATCCACCGCGCCGAGGCCCACCATCTCGATCCCGTCGTCATGATTGGTGCCGACGGCCTGACCCCTGCTGTGCGCAAGGAGGTCGATGCCGCCCTCAAGGCCCATGGGCTGATCAAGGTTCGCGTGCTCAGCGACGACCGACAGGCACGCGAGGCCATGCTGCAGACCCTGGCTGACGAGCTGGATGCTGCGCCTATCCAGCACATCGGCAAGCTGCTGGTGCTCTGGCGACCGGTACCCGAGAAGGCTCGGCCGGTCGACGAAGACCGAAAGCCAGGCCCTCGCGATGTCAAGGTGCTCAAGTTCAGCAAGCGTGGTGGACAGCGGCCGGAAGTCAAGGTGGTGCGGGTGCTGGGCAACCAGCGACTGACCCCGGGAGGTCAGGTCAAACGCGCCAAGGTGCTGAAAAAAAGCATCAAGAAATCGGTGTGAACCAGCCCTGGCACCCCAGGCTTGAACTTGCACCGCCCCGACCCATCTGAGCATTCATGAACGACCTAGCGCTGCCCCGACTGGACAACCCCCTGCTGGACCTGGCCGATCTGCCCAGATTCGATGCCATCACGCCCCAGGCGATCGCGCCGGCAATGGATCAACTTCTGGCCAACGCCAGCGAGGCGCTGGAAGCGGTGTGTGCTGATGACTTTCCGGCCGAATGGCATGCCATGGCCAGCCGCCTCGACGTGGAGACCGAGCGATTGGGTCGTGCCTGGGGAGCGGTCAGCCACCTCAACAGCGTGGCCGACACGCCTGAATTGCGAGCAGCGTACAACGCCGCTCTACCCAAGGTCACCGAGTTCTGGACCCGCCTGGGGGCCGACGAACGCCTCTACGCCAAGTACAAGGCCATGGACACCGCGCGGCTGACCACAGAGCAACGCCAGGCCCATCACAACGCCATGCGGGGATTCGTGCTTGGTGGTGCCGAGCTCAAAGGCGAGGCCAAGGCTCGCTTTGCAGCCATTCAGGAGCGGCAGGCCGAGTTGGGACAGAAATTCAGCGAAAACGCGCTGGACGCCACCGATGCGTTCGTGCTGTACGTATCGCACGACGAACTGGACGGCGTGCCTGAAGATGTCCTCCAGGCCACGGCCGCTGCCGCCAGCGCCGACGGCAAACAAGGACACAAGCTGACATTGAAAATGCCGTGCTACCTGCCGGTGATGCAGTTCGCCCGCAACTCAGGCGTGCGCCAGCAAATGTACAGGGCCTATGTCACCCGGGCGAGCAGCCAGGCCGAGGGCGAGGCGGTGAAATACGACAACGCGGCCACCATGACCGAGTTGCTGTCGCTCAAGCACGAAGAAGCACGTCTGCTCGGACACCGGCATTTCGCCGATGTGTCGCTGGTGCCCAAGATGGCCGATTCGCCGGAGCAGGTGATTGCCTTCCTGCGTGATCTGGCGTCCAAGGCCCGGCCCTTTGCCGAAAGGGATCTGGCGGACATGCGGGCGTTTGCCGCCACCGAGCTGGGCTTGGCCGATCCGCAGCCCTGGGACTGGTCGTTCATTGGGGAGCGGCTCAAGGAAGCCCGCTACGCGTTCAGCGAGCAGGAGGTCAAACCGTATTTCACCGCACCCAAGGTGCTGGCCGGGCTGTTCCAGATCGTCGAGACCCTGTTTGAAGTGGCGATTCGTGCTGACCGCGCACCCGTCTGGCATCCGCGAGTCGAGTTCTACCGCATTGAGCGCAGCACGCCGCAAGGTCCGCAGCTCGTAGGCCAGTTCTACCTTGACCCTGGAGCCCGCAAAGGCAAGCGCGGTGGTGCCTGGATGGACGACGTCCGCGGTCGCTGGATGCGGCCCGACAACGGACAGCTGCAGACGCCCGTTGCCCACCTGGTGTGCAACTTTGCCGAAGGGGTGGAAGTGGACGGCGTTCGCAAGCCGGCGCTGCTGACCCACGACGACGTGATCACCCTGTTCCACGAATTCGGGCATGGACTGCATCACATGCTCACCCAGGTCAACGAGCGCGATGTGGCCGGCATCAGTGGTGTTGAGTGGGATGCGGTGGAGCTGCCGAGCCAGTTCATGGAGAACTTCTGCTGGGAATGGGATGTGCTCAGGCACATGACTGCCCATGTCGATACCGGCGAACCGCTGCCCCGCACCCTGTTCGACAAGATGCTGGCGGCCCGCAATTTCCAGAGTGGCCTCCAGACCTTGAGGCAGGTCGAGTTCGCCCTTTTTGACATGCTGCTGCACAGCCAGCCTGAAGCTGTGGCCAGCGAGGAGGCCCTTCTGTCCTTGCAGCGCCAGGTCCGCGAAGAGGTGGCGGTCATCATGCCGCCGCATTACAGCCGCACCTCCCACACATTCAGCCACATTTTTGCGGGCGGCTACTCGGCCGGGTACTACAGCTACAAGTGGGCCGAGGTGTTGTCGGCCGACGCCTATGCTGCCTTTGAGGAAGCCGGGCAGCGCACTGGTCGGGGACCACTGGATGTGGAAACCGGCCGGCGCTATCGTCAATCCATTCTGGAGGCTGGCGGCAGTCGGCCTGCAATGGAGTCATTCAAGGCATTCCGTGGCCGTGAACCCTCCATCGACGCCCTGCTGCGCCACCAGGGTATGGCCTGACCAAGCCGCGCCCGCCTGAGTCACTGACCGGAGACGCCTCATGCACGCCACCTTCGCCCACGTTCGCCGCATGGCACCCCATCTCCTGGCCGTTGCCGGCCTGATTGCCCTGCCTGCCTTTGGCCAGGGGGTCTACCGCATAGTGGGTCCCAACGGGCGTGTCACCTACTCTGACCAACCGCCTCCGGCGAACACACAGGCTCGCCCCGTGACTGGCGCTGGCACTCCGGCCGCCGCCAGTCCGACAGCGGCGCTCCCGTTTGCGCTGCGCCAGACTTCAAGCCGCTACCCGGTCACCCTCTACACCAGCGCCGAATGCAACCCTTGCAGGTCCGGTATGGCCTATCTTGAACGGCGTGGCATTCCCTTCACAGAAAGGACCGTGGAAACCAACGCGGACATCCAGGCACTGCAGCGCCTCAGCGGGATGACTTCGCTACCTTTGCTGACGGTGGGCAATCAGCAACTTCGCGGCTTCTCTGAGGCTGAGTGGAAGCAATACCTAGACGCTGCGGGCTACCCCGCCCAGTCCGAACTGCCGACCGGGTACCGACGTCCTGCGGCAGCTCCGCTGGTGGCCGAGACCGAAGCGCAGCCCTCCAGAGCGCCCTCCCCTCAACGGCAAGCAGCCGAGTCTTCCCCTGCTCCAGCGAATACCGAGCCGGCGTCACCGCCGGTGACGCCGCCTGCGGGCATCCGTTTCTGAACCAGCTCAGAAGTTGAGCGTCTGCACACCACTGGAGGTGCCCAGGAGGCAGACCTGGGCCTTCTGGTGGGCGAAGACACCCACAGTGACCACGCCTGGCCACTGGTTGACCTCAGACTCGAAGCCGAGCGGGTCGGTGATCTGCAGGCCGGTCACATCGAGGATGTGTTGCCCGTTGTCGGTCACCAGCGGTGCACCATCCTTGAGTCGCACCCTGGCCTGTCCGCCCAGGCGGCCGAACTGGCGTTGAAGGCGGGCAACGGCCATGGGAATGACCTCCACCGGCAACGGAAACGCGCCCAGCGTGCGCACCAGCTTGGATTCGTCGGCAATGCACACGAAGCGCCGTGACTGGGCTGCCACGATCTTCTCGCGCGTCAGGGCTGCGCCGCCGCCCTTGACCATGTAGCCATTGGCATCGATTTCGTCTGCTCCGTCGATATAGACCCCCAGTTCCTCGACCTCTGAGGCCTCCAGCACCGGGATGCCGAGCGCTCGCAGGCGCGCGGTAGAGGCTTCGGAGCTGGACACGGTGCCCGCAATCCGGTCCTTCATGGCCGCCAGTGCGTCGATGAACTTGTTGACGGTGGAACCGGTTCCCACGCCCACCATGTCGCCGGGCGTGACGTATTGAAGGGCGGCCTGGCCGACCAGGGCTTTGAGCTCGTCTTGGGTCATTTGAGACAATCAGGGTTTACTCGAACCCAAGCATTATCCCGTCAATGTCATTGCTGCCTTACACCCTCGCCCGCCCATTCCTGTTTGGCATGGACCCGGAAACTGCCCATGAGCGAACCTTGCAGACGCTGGCCAGGGTGCAGAACACGCCCCTGACCTGTCTGTATGCCGAGCCTCGCGTGAGCGACCCCGTCACTGTGGCAGGCCTGCAGTTTCCCAATCGGGTGGGGCTGGCTGCCGGACTGGACAAGAACGCCCACTGCATCGATGGTCTGGCGGCCATGGGGTTTGGTTTCATCGAGGTGGGCACGGTGACACCCAAGGCGCAGCCGGGCAATCCCCGGCCACGCATGTTCCGGTTGCCTCAGGCCCATGCCCTGATCAACCGGCTGGGGTTCAACAACGAGGGGCTTGATGCGTTTGTGGCCAATGTGCAGCGCGCCCGTTGCCGTCAGGCGCCGGTCGACGGCGGTCTGCGCCTGGGTCTGAACATCGGCAAGAACGCCAGCACACCGATCGAACGGGCAACGGAGGATTACCTGACCTGCCTGGAAGGGGTCTATCCACACGCGGACTATGTCACGGTCAACATCTCCAGCCCCAATACGCAGAGCCTGCGCAGCCTCCAATCGGACCAGGCCCTTGACGCCCTGCTGGGCGCCGTGGCCGAGCGGCGGGAGCAACTGGCACAGCGCAGCGGCCGCCGCATTCCTGTCTTCCTGAAGATAGCCCCTGACCTGGACGAGGCCCAGATTGGCGTGATCGCGGCTACCTTGCTGCGCTACGGCACGGATGGCCATGGAGAACCCGACAACAGTCTGGGCGTGATCGCCACCAACACGACGCTGTCCCGGGAGTCGGTCATAGGCATGCCCCATGCCGAAGAAGCGGGCGGGCTTTCGGGCTCACCCGTGCTGGAGTCCAGTAACCGGGTGATCCGGGCTTTGCGGGCGGCGTTGGGGCCGAAGTTTCCGATCGTGGGCGTGGGCGGCGTGCTCAGTGGCGACGACGCGATCAGCAAGATGGAGGCTGGTGCCGACCTCGTGCAGATCTACACCGGACTGATCTACCGCGGGCCTGCCCTGGTCAGGGAAGCCGCAGCGGCCATCCAGAGGCGATATGGTCGCGCCTGAGGCAGACCCTGATCAGATGCGAACGGATGTGCCAGAGTAGGTGATGCGGCATCCGCCGGAGTAGAACTCGGTCTGCTCAACCGTGTAAAGGGCCGGGTTGGCGGTGTGACGGTAGAACAGGCGGCCTTCGGGATCGGGGCGGCCTTCGGCGTTCGAGAAGGCGACGAAGCCCTTGTTGTCGACCTCGACGGCCCCCTGGTATGCAATGTTGTCGCGTTCGACCAGCACATTGCGGTCGACCTGGGTGATCACGTGAATCTGGGACAAGGCGCCAGCGGGGGCGCCGCCACAGTTGTTGAAAGCCAGGTTGAGCGACACCCGGTAGCTGCCCACGTAGGAGGGAGTGATCGGGTCGTCTTCTTTGTGACCACCTCCGCAGGCGCTGAGCAGTGCAGCCGTACCCACGACGATCAGGGACCCAGTAACTGAACGGCGACGCAGATTGCCTCCCATCATCCTCACTCCTGTGCTAGTGCAAGTCTAAGAACAGCGCCATTCTAGGTTGAATCAACCTTCAGGCAAGCATTTGGCGCACGTCTTCGGCAATCGAGAGACAACTGGTCAATCCAGGCGACTCGATGGCGAACAGATTGACCAGCCCCGCGATACCGTGCTCCTGTGGCCCCTGCAGGCAGAAGTCTGCCGCCGGCTCTTCGGGGCCGTTGATCTTGGGCCGGATTCCGGCGTAGCCGGGTTGCAACGCGCCACTTGGCAACGCCGGCCAATACTGGCGCACTTCGCTTTCAAACAGGGGCGCCCGTCCCGCATCAACCACCAGGTCATCGGCCGATTCAACCCACTGCACGTCCGGGCCGAACCGGGCCTGTCCGCCCAGATCGAGCGTGAGGTGGATGCCAAGACCGGCCAGGTGCGCCTGCGGGTTGGGGGCCGGATAAATCAGGTGCGAGAACGGGGCGCGTCCGCTGAGGGTGAAATAATTGCCCTTGGCAAACCGGGGCCTGGGTACGTGACGGGGGGCCAAGCCCTCAGTGGCAGCGCCCAGGGCACAGGCGTACAGGCCAGCCGAGTTGACAACGGCGCGGGCCCGCAGCAGCAGTCCGTCGGCCATGCACACATCCAGCCCGCCCTCATGGCTCTTGATGCGCTTGACCTCGCTGTGACAGGCCACGCTGCCACCCGCATGTTCCAGATCGCCCTGCAGGGCGAGCATCAGGCCGTGGCTGTCGAGAATGCCGGTCGACGGTGAAAGCACTGCGCCCAGGCATTCGAGGGCGGGCTCAAGGGCGCGCGCGTGTTCTCCGTCGATCTGCCGAAGGTCGGTCACGCCATTGGCCTCTGCACGCCGCATGATGCCGGGAAGACCGGCCAACTGCCCCGGGGTGTTGGCCACGATCAACTTGCCACTGCGCCGGTGTGCGATGCCCCGGTCCTGCAGATAGCGGTAGAGCCATTGGCGTCCACGAACACAGTGTCTGGCCTTCAGCGATCCCGGAGGGTAGTAGATGCCGGCATGGATCACCTCGCTGTTGCGTGAACTGGTCCCGCTGCCGATTTGGGCCTCGCGTTCGAGCACCAGCACCTCGCGACCGGCCAGCGCCAAGGCCCGCGCTACCGCGAGCCCGACCACGCCAGCGCCGACCACCACCACATCCACTTGCTCCATGCGTGAGAACTCCTTTCGGCCCGGAGGGCCACTCATTGAGCGTGATTGTCGCGCCCGTCAGACGCTCGTGGCCTAAAATGGTGCGTTTGTCCAACCCGTCCCCAGCCCCATCATGTCCCTCTTTTCTGACGTTGAAATGGCCCCCCGCGACCCGATCCTGGGTCTGAATGAGCAGTTTGCTGCCGACACCAACCCCAACAAGGTCAATCTGGGCGTTGGTGTGTACTTTGATGACAACGGCAAGCTGCCGCTGCTGCAGTGCGTTCAGGCGGCCGAAAAGGCCATGATGGACAAACCGACCGCGCGGGGCTACCTGCCCATCGACGGCATTGCGGCCTACGACAACGCGGTCAAGGGTCTGGTCTTTGGTACTGACAGCGAGCCGGTGCAAAGCGGCCGCGTGGCTACCGTGCAGGCCATCGGCGGCACCGGTGGTCTGAAGATTGGCGCCGATTTCCTCAAGCGCATCAGCCCTGCTGCCAAGGTGCTGATCTCTGACCCCAGCTGGGAAAACCACCGCGCACTGTTCCAGAATGCCGGCTTCCAGGTCGACACCTACGCCTACTACGACGCGGCCAAGCGTGGTGTGGACTTCGATGGCATGCTGGCCAGCCTGAATGCAGCGGCAGCAGGCACCATCGTCGTCCTGCACGCCTGCTGCCACAACCCCACCGGCTATGACATCACCCCTGAGCAGTGGGACCAGGTGGTGGCCGTGGTCAAGGCCAAGGGCCTGACGGCGTTCCTCGACATGGCCTACCAGGGCTTCGGGCACGGTATCGCCGAAGACGGGGCGGTGATCCAGAAGTTTGTGGCTGCCGGACTGAGCTTCTTCGTTTCAACCAGCTTCTCCAAGAGTTTCAGCCTGTATGGTGAGCGTGTAGGGGCTCTTTCCGTGCTGTGCGAAAGCAAGGAAGAAGCCTCTCGGGTTCTGTCGCAGCTGAAGATCGTCATCCGCACCAATTACTCCAACCCGCCCACCCATGGTGGCGCGGTGGTTGCGGCGGTCCTGAACAACCCGGAACTGCGTGCGCTCTGGGAAAAGGAGCTGGGCGAGATGCGTGTGCGCATCAAGGCCATGCGCCAGAAGCTGGTGGACGGCCTGAAAGCGGCTGGCGTTCAGCAGGACATGGGTTTCATTACGCAGCAGATCGGCATGTTCAGCTACTCAGGGCTGACCAAGGACCAGATGGTGCGCCTGCGTACCGAGTTCGGGGTCTACGGCACCGACACGGGCCGGATGTGCGTGGCGGCACTGAACAGCAAGAACATCGATCACGTCTGCCAGTCCATCGCCAAGGTGGTCTGATCAGGTACTGGAGCCGCCCGCACCGCCGGGCGGCCAGCAGTTGACTCAGCGCCAGACGACCGATCGCATGGCGATGGAAGCGCCCTGAAAGGCTTCATTGAAGAAGCTGGCGTAGGCGGACTCACCCGCCGCCCCGGCCGCATACAGCAGCGGCGCGTAGTGTTCCCAACTGGGATGCGCCAGGCGGCCCACAGCCGATGAACCAGGCAGATCGGCCAGTCCGTTCACATCGTGGCGTGTGATGCAGTCTGCCACCTCAGCGTCAAAGGCCATGGCCCAGTCGTAGGCCTGGTCAGGGGTGGCATCCCGGTGCATGGCACGCAAGTTGTGAACCGTGTTGCCACTGGCAACGATCAGGATGCCCATTGAGCGCAGACCGGCCAGCTGGCGGCCCAGCGCGAGGTGTTCGGACATCGGACACCCCATGTCGATGCTCAGCTGGATGACAGGTATGTCTGCCTTGGGAAACATGGGTTGCAGGACCGACCAGGCACCGTGGTCCAGTCCCCAATGCCCCCCGTCCAGCCCCAGGGGCTGCCCGTCAGAGGGCTGGGTCAGGGCTTCTGCGAGTTCGCGGGCCAGTTCAGGGTCGCCCGGCGCCGGGTACTGGACATCAAAGAGTGCCTGGGGAAATCCACCAAAGTCATGAATGGTGCGTGGAGATGCCATGCCGGTCAGCCACCATCCCCGGGTCACCCAGTGGGCCGAGATGCACAGGATGGCACGGGGACGGGAATCTGCCTCCGCCAGCAGGTCTTCGCCCAGGGCGGACCACGCGCGCCGGAACGCGTTGTCCTCGATCGCGTTCATGGGACTGCCATGGCCGATGAACAGGACCGGCTGGCGCTCGGGAGACGGGATCTGGTGGTTCATGGATGGTGTCGGCAGCTGGCACAAAGTTGAGGTCGCGTGATGGTGGCCTGGCAACAGCCATGGGCAAACTTTCACCAAGGTGACAACTGCCCTTGAATATTAGGTGTTTTCACTCGAGCGGACCGCTGCACTTCCTGATACCATTATGCTGCACTGCAACATAACCAGTTGGTCCAACATGCTCTACCAGATTTACGAAACCCAGCGCTCCATCATGGAGCCCTTCGCCGACCTGGCTGAAGTGGCGGCCAAGCTGTACAGCAACACCAACCTGCCTTTCGGACAGACACCTCTGGCCCAGCGCATCTCCGCCGCCTATGACCTGATCCACCGTCTCGGCAAAGATTACGAAAAACCCGAGTTCGGTATCCGCACCGTGAAAGTCGACAATGTCGATGTAGCCATTTTCGAGCGGGTTGAAATCGACAAGCCGTTCTGTGAATTGCGCCGCTTCAAACGCTTCACGGATGACGGAGCCACCCTGTCCAAGCTCAAGGGACAGCCGGTGGTGCTGATCGTGGCCCCACTGTCTGGGCACTATGCCACCCTGTTGCGCGACACGGTGCGCACCATGCTCAGTGACCACAAGGTCTACATCACCGACTGGAAAAATGCCCGTCTGGTGCCGCTGTCCGAGGGTGAATTCCACCTGGATGACTACGTCAATTACGTGCAGGAGTTCATTCGCTATCTGCAACAGACCTATGGCAACTGCCATGTGATGAGCGTGTGTCAGCCAACCGTGCCGGTGCTGGCCGCAGTTTCATTGATGGCCTCGCGCGGGGAAACCACCCCCCTGTCCATGACCATGATGGGCGGACCCATCGACGCCCGGCATTCCCCCACGGCGGTCAATGACCTGGCGGTTCAACGCAGCCACAGCTGGTTCGAGAACAATGTGATCTACCGGGTGCCACACAGCTTCCCGGGAGCGGGTCGCCGTGTGTATCCGGGCTTCCTGCAGCACGCCGGCTTCATAGCCATGAATCCGGACCGGCATGCCACCAGCCACTACGACTACTTCCAGGACCTGATCAAGGGCGACATGTCGAGTGCGGAGAGCCACCGCAAGTTCTACGACGAGTACAACGCGGTGCTCGACATGGATGCCGACTACTACCTGGAGACCATTGAGACCGTGTTCCAGGAGTTCAAGCTGGTCTATGGCACGTGGGACGTTCGCAACCCCAAGGGTAAACTCGAACGGGTTCGCCCCCAGGACATCACCAACACCGCCTTGCTGACCGTTGAAGGCGAACTGGACGACATCTCGGGCTGCGGCCAGACCGCAGCAGCGCATGGTCTGTGTTCAGGCATCCCGCAGAAACACCAGATGCACTACGAGGCCAAGGGCGCGGGCCACTATGGCATCTTCAGCGGACGCCGCTGGCGCGAGATGGTGTACCCGGTGGTCAAGAGCTTCATCCTGGCCCATCAGACAGGTGCCTCCGTGTCGGGTACGCCCGCCCAGGCAGTCGCAGCAGACAAGCCTGCCCGATCGAGCAAGCGCGCCCAGGCAGCTGCCAAGGCCCCGGCCAAGGCCGCGACCAGACCCGCCGGCAAGCGCACGAGCACGTCTGCTGCCTGAGCATTCACGCTGCGAGAATCGTCTGGCGGCTATAGTCCCGCCATGAACGAACTTGCGCGCCGCATCGACGCGGCTCTGCCCCAGACGCAGTGCACCCGCTGCGGCTATCCAGACTGCGCTGCCTATGCCGAAGCGGTTGCGAGCTCGGACGCCGCCATCAATCGCTGTCCGCCCGGTGGGGCCGAGGGGGTGGTTCGACTGTCCGCAATCACCGGTCGCCCCGCGCAGGCCCTTGATCCCGATTGCGGCGTGGAGGGTCCGCTGACTGTCGCAGTCATTGACGAGAGCTGGTGTATCGGCTGCACCCTGTGTATCAAGGCCTGTCCGACCGACGCCATCGTCGGTACGCACAAACGCATGCACACGGTGATCGAGCCCTATTGCACCGGCTGCGAGTTGTGCATTCCGGTGTGCCCGGTCGACTGCATCTCGCTGGAGGTGGTCAGTGATGAGCGGACCGGATGGGATGCGTGGAGCCCACGGCAGGCTGAACTGGCACGCAGCCGGTACGAGTCCCGCAAGCTGCGACAGGTGCGTGAACAGCGCGAACACGAGGAGCGGCTGGAGGCCAAAGCCCGGATGAAGCTGGCCGACCTGGCGTCGCACTCGCTGCACACCGATCCGGCCACGCTGGACCGCAAGCGTGCCGTGATCGAGGCAGCCCTGGCGCGGGCCAGGGCACGCAAGGCCGAGGACGCGGGCGGCTGACTGCCAGGTGTCCTCGAGATCCGATCAGGTGTTGGCCAGCACGGCCGACTTGTAGACTCCGCAGCCCACATACAGATCGTCGACTTGGGTCACATACGACATCTTGGTCTGGACCTTGCCAGTCAACGGGTTGACGATGTCGTACTCGACCCAGCCGGGCTGGTTCTCCGCCTGCAAGATGATGGACTGCAGCAAAGCCTCGCCGTCGACACCCGGAATGTCCTGAACCCGGGAACCAATCTTCTCCGGCTTGCCGCCAAATGCGCGGTAGACGCCACTGCGGTCCAGCGCAAAGATGTACATGTCGCGGTCGTAAAAGCCATTGGACGGCTGGGTCAGGACCTGCGCAAACCCCTCTTTGCCGGTGGCCGACCGCTTCTCGACCGCTCTGCGCACCAGCAGCATGGCTTCTTCTGCCGTGCCTTGCTGCAGCTGGAAGCTTGAGACGGCCTGCGCCAGGTGCGCCGCCCTGTGCTCCAGCAGATCGGCCTGCTCCACGGCCCGCTCCACCATCTGGGCGTTGCGCTGTGTGATCTCGTCGAGTTGCCGCACAGCCGAGGAAATCTCGCTCAGGGCGTTGCTCTGCTCGGCGCTCGCGGAAGAGATCAGCGACATGTTGCTCGCCACCGTTCGCACGCCACCAACGATCTGCTCGATGTTGCCCCCGACAGCCCGGATCTGCTTGGCGCTGGTCTCGACCTGTCGGGTGGACGTCTCGATCAGCTGACGGATTTCTTTGGCGGAGGCCGCCGAACGCTGGGCCAGCGACCGCACTTCAGCAGCGACAACGGCAAACCCCCTGCCCTGTTCACCCGCGCGTGCTGCCTCGACGGCAGCGTTGAGCGCCAGGATGTTGGTCTGGAAGGCCAGGCTGTCGATCACCCCGATGATGTCCGACATCTGCTGTGCACTGCGCTGGATCAGCTCCACCGACGCCACGGCGTCGACCATCGATCGGGCGCCGGCATCGGCCACATCGCGAACCTTGGCGGCCTGCCGGTCGGAGTCACCGGCCGTGGTGGCGTTCTGCTGCACGGTGCCCGAAAGCTCCTGCACACTGGCCGCGGTCTGTTCCAGGTTGGCAGCCTGCTGTTCGGTCCGGTCGGCCAGGTCCCGGTTGCCTGTGGCCAGATTCTTGCCGGCAAATGCCACCAGTGCCGAGTTGCTGCGCACCTCGGCCACCATGCCCGACAGGTTGTTGTTGACGCTCTGCAGCAGCCGGGTCAATTCGGCCAGCTCATCGCGGCCGCGCACGGTGGCCTGAACGCGGAGGTTGCCAGCAGCGGTCTGCCGCATGACGTCGATGGCATGACGAAAATCGATCACAAAACTGAAATAGAACGAGGCCACGAAGTAGGCGAGCAGGGAGATGCCGATCAGCGCAGACGCGAGGGTGGTCATCAGCAGGTTGCGGTCTTTCTGGGCACGGCTGTCCAGCAGCGACTCGAGCCTTGTGCGAACAGCCTGTTCAAACCCGATGATTTCCTCGATGGCTCGGGTGCCTGCCTCGAAGTACGCCTGGGGGGGCATGGAGCCCGGTTCCCGCAAGGCCCTTGAAGCGGCGTCCAGATAGGACTGCACGGCGCGGGCTGCTTCCTCGCCCTTGAGGTCACTCTGTCCATACCGGGCAGCAAAGCTCAACTGGTGCAGCACGTCGCTGGTGCGGCTGCTGGCCTCACCAACCAGCAGCTGGATGCGTGCCAGTGCCTGTTCGTCGGGGGTCTGCCTTGCAAGCTCACCTGCACCTGCTCCACGTATCTGTGCCACCAGTTCGGCCCAGTTGAGCGAATGGCTCACCAGCAGATCCATGAGGAAGTAGGTGTCCGGTTCGGGATCAAACAGGAGGTAGGATCGCTCGCCGACGGTGTAGACCATGCGACGCAGGTCGGTGATCAGCTCGGTATGGCGCGCAAACGACTCGTTGGCCGACGATCGCTCCAGAGACGCCAGCGCGCGCACACGTCCTTGCAGGGCCGCCCAGTCGCTGTCGAGCCTGAAGTCCGAGCGGCGGCTCAGGGATTGTGTGACCGCCTGGGTGGCCGTCTCCAGTTCGCTGCGGGTGCGCTCCAGCAGCGGTCGGGCTGCCGCATCACCGGCGAGCAGCATGTTGGTCTGGCCGCGGTGCCTCTGCACAGCACGAATCGTGCTGCCCAGCTCCCCGATCAGGCTGGAGCCGGCCCGCTCGGCTTCGGTGATCGCGATACTGGCGTTCAGACGCTGCACCAGGACAATGGAGATCAGGGTCAGGGGCAGCAACAGCACAAAGGCAAGCACGCCCAGTTTGACGGGCAGGCGAAGCGAGCGCATCAACTGCACGCCCGGCCTGAGAGGCTTGAAGATGGTCATGGGCTCGTGTCTCTCGTCTCGTGTCGGTTGGAAGCAGAGCGTTAGCGGTTGTCGTCCTTATCGGCTGGATCCGGGCTGGCTGAAGGCCGGGTTTTCACCCGGCAGCGTGATCAATGCACGGATGGGATGCCCGACTGCCGAGATTCGAAGTGTCTGAACAGCTGGACAGCCATCAGACGCAAGCCTTCGTCGGCGAGGTTGTGCGCATCGGACAACTGCTGCAAGGCATATCGCCGATCGCAGGTCATCAGGGCACGGCTGACGCACATGCCGTGTGACGCCATACGCAGGGCAAAGGCTTCCAGCAAGGCCGGCGGCCAGGGCATGGCCAGCTGTCGCTCGCGCCAGGTCTTGGGTCGGGCCGCCCACTGGCTGTCCCCTGTGGCCAACAGGCCGTCGGCCAGAAGGGCTTTGGTTTCCGGAGCGGGCGCGTTGATCTTGGATGGGGCCATGGCGAACTCCTGCTGGATGGGGCGGGGTGCTTGAAGCGTACGTACGAATGCTGTCTTCAATGCCCGGAAAAGCGGGCAAATCACCGCCTTTGCGTTGGTTTGACTGCGTGCGCGTGCACAATCTGTGCATGGATGCACCCACCCGCCTGAAGAAACTCACCGTTCACCCGCCAGGTGCCCCTACCTCCGACCACCCCCGACCTGAACGGCTGATTCAGGGCAATCCGCTTCGCGAGACCTGGAATCTGGTCGATGAAAATCTGGCTGCTGGCCAGGTGTACTGCGGTGTCTGGCGGTGTGAGCCAGGCCACTGGCGCATTGCCATGGGCCCAACCGAGCGGGAGCTGTTCACCGTCCTGACAGGGCGTTGCAGGGTGCACGACGCACTTGGCGGTTTCGAGGAAGCCGGGCCAGGTGAGGGCATCTACATTCCGCCCGGATTCGAGGGGGCATTCGAGGTGCTGGAGACCCTGACGAAAACCTACATGATCTGCGAGTGAATACCTCGCATCCACCAACAAAACGGCCCCGCCCGGCGTGCGCCTGGCGGGGCCTGTCTCCTCGGCTCTCGTCTTTTGGCGTCAGCAGGGCTGGTTGGCCAGCCTGGCAAATGCGGTGACCACTTCGGGGGGCGCCTGTACCAGTTCGATCAGCACGCCCTCCCCTCCGATGGGAAACTCTTCGTTGCCCTTGGGATGCAGGAAGGTGATGTCGAATCCGGCGGCACCTTTGCGGATACCACCCGGCGCAAACCGGACACCGTTGGCACTGAGCCACTGCACGGCCAGCGGCAGGTCATCGATCCACAGGCCGACGTGGTTGAGCGGTGTGGTGTGGACGGCCGGCTTCTTCTCGGGATCCATGGGCTGCATCAGATCCACCTCGACCTTGAACGGGCCGCTGCCGATGGCGCAGATGTCTTCGTCCACGTTCTCGCGCTCGCTCTGGAAGGTGCCTGTCTTCTCCAGACCCAGCATGTCCACCCACAGGGTCTGAAGGCGCAGCTTGTCAGGACCGCCAATGGCGATCTGCTGTACGCCAAGGACTTTGAAGGGGCGTGGTGTGCCCCGAAGATCCGGCGTCGGGCCGCTCATTTCTCGAACTCCACAATCGCCTGATCGACCACCAGTGACTCGCCCTTGGACGCGAGCACCTTGGCTACCACGCCATCGGCCGCGGCGAACAGCACGTTCTCCATCTTCATGGCCTCAATGACGGCCACGCGCTCGCCGGCCTGCACCCTCTGGCCTGGCTGCACGGCCACATCCACCAGCAGCCCCGGCATCGGCGAAAGCACATATTTGCTCATGTCCGGAGGTGCCTTGAAGGGCATGAGCTTGTGCAGGTCGGCCATGCGCGGCGAGACCACCATGGTCTCCAGCTTGGTGCCGTTGTGCTGAACCACCAGGGCCAGCGGGTTCTTGGCCGAGCCGCGCTCCATCTGTGCGGTAAAGGGCTGGCCGTTGCTCTCGCCGGTGATGGCAATGTCGTTAAGCCGCGAGGGCGAGCTGATCTTGAAGCGCTTCTCGCCGACCTGCACGGAGGCATAACCGGTCTCACCCACGAACTCGTCCACATGCACGTCGGTGTAACGGTGCTGACCATCGGGCGAGAGACCAATGACCGTGTAGTCCTGTCCGACCTTGACACCGTAACCGGGCAACTGGCCCGAGATGCCGGTGGCTCGCTCGCGGCTCTTGCGGCGCACAAAGGCGGCCAACGCGACCAGAAAATCCGGGTCATCGTGCGGCACGTCCTCGGCGCGGAAACCGTCGGCGTAGTGGTGGGCGATGAAACCGGTGTTGAAGTTGCCCGACACAAAGTCGGGGTGGGCCAGCAAGGCGGCCTGGAACGGGATGTTGCTGTTGATGCCCCGGATCACAAAACCATTGAGCGCTTCACGCATCTTCGCGATGGCGTCGTTGCGGTCCTTGCCGTGCACGATGAGCTTGGCGATCATCGAGTCGTAGTACATCGGAATCTCGCCTCCCTCGAAGACACCGGTGTCCACCCGCACGCCGTACTTGTGGCCGATATCGGCCTGCCACATGGACTCGGTGGGCGTCGTGAAGCGCACCAGTCGGCCGGTCGAAGGCAGGAAGTTGCGGAACGGGTCCTCGGCGTTGATGCGGCACTCGATGGCCCAGCCGTCGCGCTTGACGTCGGCCTGGGTGATGGACAGCTTCTCGCCGGCGGCCACGCGGATCATCTGCTCGACCAGGTCCAGGCCGGTGATGCACTCGGTGACCGGGTGCTCCACCTGCAGGCGCGTGTTCATTTCGAGGAAGTAGAAGTCCTGGTCCTTGCCGACCACGAATTCCACCGTCCCGGCGCTCTGGTACTTCACCGCCTTGGCCAGGGCCACGGCCTGCTCGCCCATGGCCTTGCGGGTGGCGTCGCTGATGAAGGGAGACGGCGCCTCTTCGATCACCTTCTGGTGGCGGCGCTGGATCGAGCATTCACGCTCGTTCAGGTAGATCACGTTGCCGTGGCTGTCGCCCAGGATCTGGATTTCGATGTGGCGCGGTTGTTCGACAAACTTCTCAATGAAGATGCGGTCGTCACCGAAGCTGTTGCGGGCCTCGTTCTGGCAGGCGGTGAAGCCTTCCAGAGCCTCTTTGTCGTTGAAGGCCACACGCAGGCCCTTGCCGCCGCCACCGGCCGAAGCCTTGATCATCACCGGGTAGCCGATGCCCTTGGCGATCTCCACCGCGCGCTCGGCTGAGGGGATGGGATCGTTGTAACCAGGGATGGTGTTGACCTTGGCTTCGTTGGCCAGCTTCTTGGAGGCGATCTTGTCGCCCATGGCCGCGATGGAGTGGGCCTTGGGGCCGATGAAGACAATGCCTTCCTTCTCGCAGCGCTCGGCAAAGGCCTCGTTCTCCGACAGGAAGCCATAGCCGGGATGGATGGCCTGTGCGCCGGTCTGCTTGGCCGCGGCGATGATCTTGTCGGCCACCAGGTAGGACTCGCGCGAAGGCGCCGGGCCCAGCAGCACGGCCTCGTCGGCCAGGCGCACGTGGCGCGCTTCCTTGTCGGCCTCGGAGTAGACGGCGACGGTGGAAATGCCCATCTTGCGGGCGGTGGCAATGACGCGGCAGGCGATTTCTCCGCGGTTCGCGATCAGGATTTTCTTGAACATGTTGTTTTCTCCTCGGGCGATCAGAGGGGGATGTTCCCGTGCTTGCGCCACGGGTTTTCGATCTTCTTGTCTTTCAACATGACAAGGCTGCGGCAGATGCGCTTGCGGGTCTCGGACGGCAGGATCACGTCGTCGATGAAGCCGCGTGCGCCGGCCACGAAGGGGTTGGCGAAGCGGGTCTTGTACTCGGCCTCGCGCTCGGCCAGCTTGGCCGGATCCTTCTTCTCTTCGCGGAAGATGATCTCCACCGCTCCCTTGGCGCCCATCACCGCAATCTCCGCGTTGGGCCAGGCGAAATTGACGTCACCGCGCAGGTGCTTGGAGGCCATCACGTCGTAGGCGCCGCCGTAAGCCTTGCGCGTGATGACGGTGATCTTGGGCACGGTGCACTCGGCATAGGCGTAGAGCAGCTTGGCGCCGTGCTTGATGATGCCGCCGAACTCCTGCGACGTCCCGGGCATGAAGCCGGGCACGTCCACGAAGGTGATGACCGGGATGTTGAAGGCATCGCAGAAGCGCACGAAACGCGCAGCCTTGATGGAGCTCTTGATGTCCAGGCAGCCGGCCAGCACCAGCGGCTGGTTGGCCACGATGCCCACCGTCTGTCCGTCCATGCGGGCGAATCCGACGATGATGTTCTTGGCATAGTCGGGCTGGATCTCGAAGAAATCGCCGTCATCGACCGTCTTGAGGATCAGCTCCTTCATGTCGTAGGGCTTGTTCGGGTTGTCCGGCACCAGCGTGTCAAGGCTGGTGTCCATGCGGTCGATCGGGTCGCCGCTGGGACGCACCGGCGCCTTTTCCCGGTTGTTGAGCGGCAGGTAGTTGTAGAGGCGCCGCAGCATCAGCAGCGCTTCGACGTCGTTCTCGAACGCCCCGTCGGCCACGCCACTCTTTGTGTTGTGTGTCACAGCACCGCCCAGTTCTTCGGCGGTCACTTCCTCGTGCGTCACGGTCTTGACCACCTCGGGGCCGGTCACGAACATGTAGGAGCTGTCCTTGACCATAAAGATGAAGTCGGTCATGGCCGGCGAATACACCGCGCCGCCGGCCGATGGCCCCATGATCATGCTGATCTGGGGGATCACGCCGCTGGCCATCACGTTGCGCTGGAACACCTCGGCGTAGCCACCGAGGGAGGCCACGCCCTCCTGGATGCGGGCGCCGCCCGAGTCATTGAGGCCGATCACCGGAGCGCCCACCTTCATGGCCTGGTCCATGATCTTGCAGATCTTCTCGGCGTGCGCTTCCGACAGGGCGCCACCGAAGACGGTGAAGTCCTGACTGAAGACGAACACCAGACGGCCGTTGATCATGCCGTAGCCGGTCACAACGCCATCACCCGGGATCTTCTGGTCCTGCATGCCGAAATCCACACAGCGGTGCTCGACAAACATGTCCCATTCTTCGAAGGTGCCCTCATCGAGCAACACCTCCAGGCGTTCGCGTGCCGTCAGCTTGCCTTTGCCGTGCTGAGCGTCGATGCGCTTTTGCCCGCCGCCCAGACGCGCCGCAGCGCGCTTCTTTTCGAGTTGTTCGAGGATTTCGTGCATGGTGGTCTCCAGTGAAAACGGTGGTCGGGCGTGACACCCGGTCAATCAAAGAGTTCGAGCAGCTGCCGGGCGGCAGTGGACGCGGCCAGCTGCCCACCCTGCACCTGCTGCGTCAGAAGGTCCAGCGCCTCGCGAACCCGGGGGTGCTCGCGAAAGCGCTGCTTGAGGCCGGCATCGATGCGCTCCCACATCCATGCGCGGGCCTGATGCTGGCGACGTGCCGCCAGACGCCCGTTGGCGGTCTGCAGGCGCTTGAATTCGCTCACTGCGGTCCAGAACGCGTCCACGCCCTGGCCATGCAGTGCGCTGATCTGGATCACCTGCGGGTGCCAGATCCGCTGGTCGTGATGCATGTGGTCGGGGTTCCCGTGCAGCCCCAGCAGACGCAATGACGACATGATCTGTGCCCGCGCACGGGTGGCGGCGTCGGGGTCGATGTCGGCCTTGTTGATGACGACCAGATCGGCCAGCTCCATCACGCCCTTCTTGATCGCCTGCAGATCGTCGCCAGCATTGGGCAGCTGCAGCAGGCAGAACATGTCGGTCATGCCATGCACCGCGGTTTCGCTTTGCCCCACGCCCACGGTTTCGACGATCACCACGTCGTAGCCTGCGGCCTCGCAGACCAGCATGGCTTCGCGGGTCTTCTCGGCCACGCCGCCCAGCGTCCCGCTGCTCGGGCTGGGGCGGATGTAGGCCCTCTCCTGGACAGACAGGTGCTCCATGCGCGTTTTGTCGCCCAGGATGGAACCACCCGAGACGGACGAAGACGGATCAACCGCCAGCACCGCCACGCGGTGACCCTGCCCGATCAGGTACAAGCCCAGCGCCTCGATGAAGGTGCTCTTGCCGACGCCAGGCACACCGCTGATGCCCAGTCGGAATGCTCCGCCGGTGTGAGGAAGCAAACTGGTCAGCAGCGCATCGGCCTGCAGGCGGTGATCTGCGCGCGTGGACTCCAGCAGCGTGATGGCCTTGGCCATGGCGCGTCGCTGCACGGGCCCGTCGCCCGTGACAATGCCGGCCAGGATCTGATCTGGGCTCACAAGGGCGTCCGTTGGTCAGGCAGCGCCCACGGCTTTCCGGATCTGCTCCAGCACGTCTTTGGCGCTGGCCGGTATCGGCGTGCCGGGACCGTACACGCCCTTGACGCCAGCCTCGTACAGGTAGTCGTAGTCCTGGCGCGGGATCACGCCGCCCACGAACACCACAATGTCATCGGCGCCCTGCTTCTTCAACTCGGCGATGATGGCCGGCACCAGGGTCTTGTGGCCGGCCGCCAGGGTGCTCACGCCCACAGCATGAACATCGTTCTCGATGGCCTGACGGGCGCATTCCTCAGGGGTCTGGAACAGCGGCCCCATGTCCACGTCAAAGCCCAGATCGGCAAATGCCGTGGCCACCACCTTGGCCCCCCGGTCGTGGCCGTCCTGCCCCAGCTTTGCGATCATCACGCGTGGCCGGCGGCCCTGTTGATCGGCAAACCGGGCAATTTCTGCCTTGAGCTGTTCCCAGCCTTCGGCACTGTCATAAGCGGCTGCGTACACCCCGGTCACCTTCTGTGTGTCGGCGCGGTGGCGCCCGTAGACCTTCTCCAGCGCATCGGACACCTCTCCCACCGTGGCACGCAGCCGTATGGCCTTGATGCTCAGATCCAGCAGGTTGCCCTGGCCGGTCTCGGCGGCGGCGGTCAACGCATCCAGCGCAGACTGCACGGCAACACCGTCGCGGCTGGACTTGATGGCGTTCAGGCGGGCGATCTGACCATCGCGCACCTTCACATTGTCCACTTCGAGGATGTCGACCGGGTCTTCCTTGGCCAGCTTGTACTTGTTGACGCCGACAATCACGTCTTTGCCGGAGTCGATGCGTGCCTGCTTTTCGGCGGCACTGGCCTCAATCTTGAGCTTGGCCCAGCCGCTGTCGACCGCGCGCGTCATGCCACCCATGGCCTCGACTTCTTCGATGATGGCCCACGCCTTGTCGGCCATCTCCTGGGTCAGGCTCTCCATCATGAAACTGCCGGCCCATGGGTCGACCACGTTGGTGATGTGGGTCTCTTCCTGGATGATGAGCTGGGTGTTGCGGGCGATGCGGGCACTGAATTCGGTGGGTAGCGCAATCGCCTCGTCAAAGCTGTTGGTGTGCAGCGACTGCGTGCCGCCAAACACGGCCGCCATGGCCTCGATGGTGGTACGCACCACGTTGTTGTAGGGGTCCTGCTCGGTCAGGCTCCAGCCTGAGGTCTGGCAGTGGGTCCGCAACATCAGGCTCTTGGGGTTCCGGGCGCCAAAGCCCTTCATGATGCGCGTCCACAGCAGGCGCGCGGCCCGCATCTTGGCAATCTCCAGGTAGAAGTTCATGCCGATCGCCCAGAAGAAACTCAGGCGGCCGGCGAACTCGTCCACATCCAGGCCCTTGGCCAGCGCGGTCTTCACATACTCTTTGCCATCGGCCAGGGTGAAGGCCAGTTCAAGGGCCTGGTTGGCACCGGCTTCTTGCATGTGGTAGCCCGAGATCGAGATCGAGTTGAACTTCGGCATGTTCCTGGCCGTGTACTCGATGATGTCGCCGATGATCTTCATCGACGGCTCGGGCGGGTAGATGTAGGTGTTGCGGACCATGAACTCCTTGAGGATGTCGTTCTGGATGGTCCCGGACAGTTTGTCCTGGCTCACGCCCTGCTCTTCGGCCGCCACCACGTAGCCGGCCAGCACCGGCAGAACGGCGCCGTTCATGGTCATGGACACCGACACCTTGTCCAGCGGAATGCCGTCGAACAGGATCTTCATGTCCTCGACGCTGTCGATGGCCACGCCGGCCTTGCCCACGTCGCCGGTGACGCGCGGATGGTCGCTGTCGTAGCCGCGGTGTGTGGCCAGGTCGAAGGCCACCGACACCCCCTGTCCGCCTGCGGCCAGCGCCTTGCGGTAGAAGGCGTTGGATTCTTCGGCGGTCGAGAAACCTGCGTATTGACGGATGGTCCAGGGGCGAACCGCATACATGGTGGCCTGCGGGCCGCGAATAAAGGGCTCCAGACCCGGCAGGGTGTTGGTGTAGGGCAGCTCGGCCGTGTCCTGGGCCGTGTACAGCGGCTTGACGGTGATGCCCTCCGGCGTGATCCAGTTGAGCGCATCCAGATTGCCACCGGGAGCGGACTTCTGGGCCGCCCTGGTCCAGGCTTCAAGGCTGGCTGGGGTGAATTCGGGCTGGTTCTGATTCATGGTGGGATTCTTGGCAAAGAGGGGCAGCGCGGTCCGGGCATTCGCCGACATCCAGCAGGCATGTCATTGGGCGATCGGCCCGGATTCTACGTCATTCATAATTATTGATGCAAAATATTCTTTCGGCCTTACAATCCGCCCACTGTCACACGATTGGCCCTGCCCCACAAGCCTGATGTCTGCCGTCTCCCTAGCCCCCCGCGCCCTGTACGAAGAAGTGGCCGAACTGCTGCGCCAGCGTATCTTCCGGCGCGAGCTCGAGCCCGGCAGCTGGATTGACGAACTCAAGATCGCCGAGGAATACGGCATCAGCCGCACGCCGCTGCGCGAAGCACTGAAAGTGCTGGCCGCTGAAGGGCTGGTGACCATGAAAGTGCGCCGCGGCGCCTATGTGACCGAAGTGTCCGAGAAAGACTTGGCTGACGTCTACCACCTGCTGTCGCTGCTGGAGTCTGACGCCGCCGGCGTGGTGGCCGACCGGGCAACCGAGAGCCAGCGGGCCGAGCTCAAGGCGCTGCATCAGGAACTGGAAGGCGCCCTGTCCGACCGGGACCGCTTTTTTGCCATCAACGAGGCGTTTCACTTGCGCCTGCTGGAGATCGCCGACAACCGATGGCGTCTGCAGATGGTGACCGACCTGCGCAAGGTCATGAAGCTCAACCGCCACAGCTCCCTGTTCAAGTCTGGCCGAATTGAAGAGTCGCTGGCTGAACACCGTGCCGTCATGGCCGCACTGAATGCCCGCGACGGTGCACTGGCCGTGCAACGCATGCGGGAACACTTCCGCAACGGACTGGAAGCGGCGACCTGATTGCGGAACCGGGCATCTGGCGACCGGCGTCCGGCAGACTGGTAAATTCCTGCCGACACGACCTGTTTCCAGGTCGACCCGTTCCAGGAAGCCCTGCCCATGTCGTCCCTGTCTTCATTCGCCCAAGCGGGCATCCTCGACTCCATTCCACCGCATGCCCGCTACCTGACCTGCCAGTTGCGCGTGGGCGCCGACCCCCGAACCGTTTTACGCCGCCTGGCCAGCCAGGCCGACGGACTGGGTACCGTGGTCGGACTGGGCCCTTCACTGGTTGGTGAACTGGATGTGCAGATTCCGGGTCTGCGAAGCTTCAGAGGCATTGATGGCGCCCGCATCAAGCTGCCAGCCACTCCGGCTGACCTGTGGCTGTGGTTGCGCGGAGACGACCGGGGCCAGTTGCTGATCCGCAGCCGGCATCTGGAGACGCTGATCGCGCCGGCATTTGATGTTCAGCAGATCACCGACGCCTTCAACCACAATCAGGGGCGGGACCTGACCGGCTACGAGGACGGCACCGAAAACCCGCAAGGAGATGACGCACCTGACGTGGCGTTGCTGCCGGCATCGGCCGGTTCCCATCTGGCCGGCAGCAGCTTTGTGGCGGTGCAACGGTGGCGCCACCACATGAGCCGTTTCGAGGCGATGTCACGCCACCAGCAGGACCACACCATCGGACGGGATCGGGACACCAACGAAGAGCTGGAGGATGCTCCCGAATCGGCGCACGTCAAGCGCACCGCACAGGAGAGCTTCGACCCGGAAGCCTTTGTCTTGCGACGCTCCATGCCTTGGGCGGAGGGCAACGAAGGGGGTCTGGTGTTCACCGCCTTCGGACACAGCTTTGACGGTTTCGAGGCCCAGCTGCGCCGGATGGCCGGCGCCGAGGACGGACTGACCGACGCCCTCTTCAGCTTCACCGAGCCTGAAACCGGCGCCTACTATTGGTGTCCGCCCGTCCAGGACGGCCTGATCGACCTGGGTGCCCTCGGCCTGTAAGCGTGCACGCCGGCGGCATCCCGCCCTGCTCAGCGCCAGAAGCCGTCCAGACGTTCATGGAAGGCCTTGCTGTCTTCAAAATAGGGCAAGGCACCGCCTTGCACCCGGTGAAACTGCCAGCCGGGCCGATCCTCGAATTCACTCCGTCTCTCGTAATCGGTGAAGTCACCTCGTGTGGGCATGGAAACCCAGACCGGCAGGTCCAGCTGGCGGTACAGCTCGGGCACGTCGGCGCTGAACAGCGCGCCCGAGACAAAGCGCAGCGGCGCATGCCGTGCGCCGGGCTGACGGGTGGTGGCAACCGCATATCGCCAGAGCGCTTCATCGATTTCCGGCCGACCGAAAGTGCGTCGAAGGAAGTAACGTATGACCCCTGGTCGCGTCAATTGCCGGAAAATGCGTTCACCCCACACCGAGCTTCGCAGCCAGCGATCAAGCCAGGGGATCACCCGCGTGGTTCCGGGCGGTCCGTGCGGTCGCCGCTTCGCTGAAAAACCGGTGGGACTGACCATGGCCAGTCGCCGGATGTGCAGTGGCCTGGCCTGTGCGGCACGGGCAGCAAATTCACAGGCCAGGGATACCGCCAGCACGTCCACCTGGTGCTCACCCGACTCGGCACACAGATCGGCCAGCACCGCAGACACGGCATCGGTCATCAGCTGGGGGGAGTAAGCAATGTCGGGCCGATCGGACAGTCCAAATCCCGGCAGGTCCATGGCCCAGACCGTCCGCTGGGCTTTTGCATGCTCGAAAAGTGGCACGACCTCGGCCGATGAGGCCGCTGCGTTGACGCTGTGAACCAGCAGCAGTGGCGGCAACTCCGGGTCGTTGCAGCCACTCTGGTACACGGCCACCCGACCGACCGCGAGGTTCAACAGCCGCACAGGAGCGTCAAGTGCTGACGGCAGAGCCGTTTTGTTCAAGCGACCGCCCTCGCCTGCATCATGGTCATGCCAGCGATGCCTGGACAGGCTCGGACACGGACGGTCCCTCTTCACCTTCGCTGCCCTCATGGGCCCCCACATGCTGTTGGGCCATGGCCCACACCTCGCGCGGTGGCAGCGGTTTTAGCCTGTGGTCGCTCCAGACCTGGCGCCAGCGACGTGCGCCGCGCAAGCCATGACGCAGGCCCAGCATGTGGCGGGCAATGGCGTACCAGGGGCAGCCGTCTTCGGCGTGGGCCCGCTCCATGTAGTCCACCATGGCCAGTTCGACCTGTTCGCGTGTGGGCAGATCGAGAGGGTCACCGAAGAAGCGGTGATCCCACTCGCTCATCATCCACGGGTGATGGTAGGCAGCACGGCCCAACATCACGCCGTCGACGTGCGTCAGGTGTTCAGGAATCTGGTCCGTCTCGGTAATACCACCGTTGACGACGATGACCAGATCAGGAAAGTCGACCCGCAACCGGTAGGCCAATTCGTAGCGCAGCGGGGGAATCTCCCGGTTCTCCTTCGGGCTCAGGCCCTGCAGCCAGGCATTGCGCGCATGCACGATGAAAACCTGGCACCCGGCCTCGCTGACCTGACCGACGAAGTCGCGCACGAATCCGTAGCTTTCCTCTCGGTCGATGCCAATGCGGTGCTTGACCGTCACCGGTATGGACACCGCATCGCGCATGGCCTTGACGCCGTCCGCCACCAGCGCCGGCTCGGCCATCAGGCACGCGCCGAAGGCGCCGCGTTGCACCCGCTCACTCGGGCAGCCGCAATTGAGGTTGATTTCGTCGTAGCCCCACTGTTCACCCAGGCGGGCGGCGTGGGCCAGATCGCCCGGCTCGCTGCCCCCCAGCTGCAGGGCCACCGGGTGCTCCTCGGCATTGAACCGCAGGTGGCGCTGAACATCGCCGTGCGTCAAGGCACCTGTGGTCACCATCTCGGTGTAGAGCAAGGTCCGACGGGTCAGCAACCGGTGGAAGAAACGGCAATGACGATCGGTCCAGTCCATCATGGGCGCGACGGACAGACGCCAGTGGTGCGGATCGGGTCTCTGGGATTCGGACATCCCCACATTATCCGGGCACCCACCGTGGCGTGCTGCCGACGGCTGGCGGCGGGACGCCGTGGGCTGCCCGCTACACGCTGATTCCGGGTTTGGTTCTATAGTCTGGGTGTAACAAGAAGAAGGAACAGGGATGACTCGGCACCAGCAGCTGTTGGGCATGGCCTTGCTGTTCATTGCCGGTATGACAGGGTTGGGTATCTGGGCAGTGCTGTCACCCGGCCCCGATGCCGACCTGTCACAACCGGCGCACTGGAACAGCATGAGGGTCGGCTATGCGATAGAGGCTCCGTTTGCGTTTGTCGATGACCGGGGCGAGGTCACGGGCGAAGCGCCCGAAGTGTTCCGCGCCGTGGCTGGACGTCTGGGGATCCGGGATATCGACTGGATCCGGCTGGACTTCGCCAGCCTTCTGCCCGAGTTGCAGGTCGGTCGCGTGGATGCGGTGGTTTCCGGCCTGTATGTGACCACCGAGCGCCAGCGTCAGGCAGCGTTTTCCCGCCCGACAGCCCGCATCCGGACCGCGCTGGTACACCGGTCGAACGACATCCGTCTGCCTTCGCAGGCGCAGCAGCTGGACGCTGCCCTCGAGGGTGACACCGGACTGCGTTGGGCCGCGATCAATGCCTCTTTCGAGGAAGCCAGGTTGCTCGAACAGGGAATGACGGAAGACAGGCTGCAACGCGTGCAGGATGTCTTCACCGCTTTGGGTGCCCTGCGCGACGGTTCCGTGGATATGTTTGTCATCTCGGAGCTCACGGCGCGGCACCATGACGGAGCACTCAGGGAGCACGGGTTGGTGTACCGCACACTCGAAGCCGAGCCTGCCGGACGCCCTGCCTTCGCCTTTCGCCACGGCGACGAGGCCTTGAGGCAGGCCATTGACGCCGAATTGGCCCGCTTTCTGGGCAGTGCCGAACACCTGGACCTGGTGAATCGCTTCGGTCTGGCGCGCCAGGAGCTCGTGCCATGAACAGGGAAGACTCGGTACCTTCTGCCGGCGCCAGCCTGAACCGTCTGGCGCTGTGGCCGTTCCGCCTGGCTGTACTGTCGCTGCTGGTCTTCGGCGTCGTGATGATCGTCATCCAGGTGGCGAGGGCCGAACTGGCGGACCGATCCCTCCGGGCGGGCGTTGCACCCCTGAAGGAACTGGCGCACGTGCAACGACACGCGTCCCGCTCGCTGCTGCTGGCGCGGCATGCCGACCCGCGGATTCAGGGCAGCTGTCTGCAGGCAGCCCCCCCTGCCCAGTGCGAAGTGGTGCAGCTGCTGCGCAACATCGAGGCCGCTTCAGCCCGGTTGCTGAACCAGCGTGGAGGCGCAACCGGACTGCCGAGGTCGGCCCGCCTGCCCGATGCCATGGCCGACGATGTCCGCTGGCTGGCCCAGGCATCGGCCAGCGCCCGTGAGGCACTGGGCAGTTCGGCACAAGCGCTGCCCGAACAATGGCTCGATCTGCAAGAAACGTTGCAGGGTATTGTCAACCGCGCCTCGGGACTTGAACAGGCCCTGCTGCGACAGATGCAGGCCGATCAACGCACGACACGCTGGCTCGATGCAGCGGCCATTGTCACGGTTGGACTGCTGATGGGCCTGTCGGTCTACCTGTTGTTCTGGTTGTGGGGCCGGGTGGTCGAGGCTTTTGCACAGCTCAGAAGCAGCCAGGCCCGGCTGAAAGCCTATGCCAGCGCAGTGCCCGACATTGCCTATGTGATTGACGAAGACGGACGGGTGATCGAGCGCCTGGGCAATGATCCGGACGAATTTCCACCGCCGATCCCGGTCGGCGAGCGGGTGACCGAACACAGGCCGGTTGAAATCGCGCAGGCCTATCTCAGCACGATTCAACGGGCACTCGACAGCGGCCAGATCGAGTCGATGGAAACGATGCTTCAAGACCCCAGCGGAGGCCAGCGCTGGTTCGAGTCAAGGGTGGCCCGGATCGACACGCCTTTGCCCCAGGTCGTGGACTCGCGGCCCAACCGGCAGGTGATCTGGCTTTCGAGGGAAGTGACCCGACGCCATCTGGCCGAACTCGCGCTGCGCGAGACCAACGAAGGTCTGGAGGCCCGGGTGGCCGAACGGACCCAGGCGCTCAACCTGGCCGTGGAAGAGCTTCGCCGCTTCAACTACACCGTCTCGCACGACCTCAGAGCGCCACTGAGGGCCGTGGAAGCCTATCTGGCACTGGCGATGGAAGAGGCCGGGAGCAGTCTGGGTCCGGATGCCAGGGAGCTGCTTGAGCGGGCCCGCAAATCGGCCAGGGAGCTTTCGAGCATGGTCGAGAGCCTGCGCAACCTGTCGCGCATCGGTGACCTGCCGATTCAGGCCACACGGGTGGATCTCAGCGCCATGGCCGGCGAATTGTGCGAGGCATTCGAGATCGATCGGGGACTGGACCGGTTGACGTGCCAGGTTGAAGCGGGCATGAGCGCCTGGGCGGACGAGCACCTGATTCGCAGCCTGATGCAGAACCTCATCAGCAACGCGGTGAAGTACAGCGCGGGTCGCCAGCCGGCCCGGATCGAGGTGGGAACGGTCCAGGAGCCAGAGGGCACGGTGTTCTTTGTCAGGGACAACGGTGCCGGCTTCGACATGGCCCGGGCAGGCCAGCTCTTCCAGCCGTTCTCCCGACTGCACTCGCCCCAGGCGTTCCCGGGTGATGGCATCGGCCTGGCCACGGTGCGCCGCATCGTGCAGCGGCATGGTGGCCGCATATGGGCAGAAGGGTGCCCTGACGCAGGGGCATGCTTTTACTTCACCCTGCCGGGCGTTCCGCCCGAGAGGGAGGCTCAGGCTCCCCACCCAAAAAACCGCTCTTGACCCGCAGCTCAGCAACGGGCGGTCAGACGGGCCACGTTGACCAGCACCTTGACTTCACCTGGTGGCAAACCTGCCTGAACTGCCCAGGCCGGATCCGATGTATCTCGAAGCACCGGCTCTCCCAGCGGCAAGCCGTGGCGACCCGTGAGAACCATCACTTTGGGTTCGTTGGCCTTCAGGCCGCGGCGCACCACAATGCCGCACTCGCCGTGGGTCAGGCGCACATAGCTTCCAGGCGGGAAGAAGCCGATGGATTTCACAAACAGCGCCCCCAGACGGTCGGGTGCCCGCCCGAAGCCGAGGTAGAGCTGCCGGGCCAGCTCCTGTGCTGGCATGGAGCCACGGCTTTCCCTCGGACTGATGCAGGCCACATAGGTATCGGCCAGCTGCAGCAGCCGATGCTCGGCGCCGTCCACCCGGCTTCCGGCCGGATAACCTGTGCCATCGCTGCGCTCATGGTGCTGCTCCACCAGGCGCAGCCAGACCGGATCGGTCACGCCCAGTGCGCGGAGCATGGCGGCGCTGCGCAACGGGTGCTCGCGGATCAGGCGCCGTTGTGCCGCAGTCAGCGCCCCAGCCTGGCGGGCGAGTTCGTCATGGGCGCGTGTCATGCCCAGGTTCATGGTCAGGGCCGACAGTGCCAGTTGCTGTTGTGACCCGCACGCCAGGTCCGCAGCCCGCGCCACCAGCTGGCACAGGCCGGCGCACAGCAAGGCATGCGTGGTGCTGTAGGACAGGCGGGTGTCGAACAGGAACTGGACGAGCACCACCAGGCTGTTGTCCGGCTGCTGCTGCCACAGCTGTGCTCCTGCAGTCTGCACCCGCAGCAGACGTTCAATGAATTGGTTGGCCTCACTGCCTTGGTGCAACAGCGTGCCCAGGGTGGCGTGCAGGTCGGCCCACGCTTCCGAGACAGGCAGCTGCTGGTCGCGGCCCTGGGGATCGGATTCGACGGTCAGGGCATTGAGCTTGGCAATCTCGCTCAAAGACTCGTTGTTACGCACCAGTCGATCCAGTGCGGTGGTGTATCCGTAGCTGACGGCCTGCCAGTCGCTGGCCAGCACACCCGGTGTGTGCAGCATGATCTGGTCGCGGTGCCGCGCGGACGTGATGGTTTCACCCTTGCGCAGCAACAGCACGCCCTTGGGGTCCCAGATATTGACCGGGACCGGCTGGTTCAGGACGAGCGCATCCGCTGGCAACAACTGGTACATGGCGCGACTGTATCGGTTGACCGTCTGCCTGAAGACCCGAAAACCGCCAGAAAACTGGCGCAAAAAACCCCGCCGCAGCGGGGTTCGGAGCTGATCACCCGAAGGGTCAGCCCATGTGCAGGCCGCCGTTGACCGAGAAATCGGCACCGGTGGCGTAACCGCCCTCTTCACTCGCCAGCCAGGCGATGATGGATGCGATTTCGCTGGGCTTGCCCAGGCGCTTGACAGGCACGGTGGCCACAATCTTCTCCAGCACGTCGGGCCGGATGGCGTTGACCATATCGGTGCCAATGTAGCCCGGACTCACAGTGTTGACCGTCACACCCTTGGTGGCCAATTCCTGCGCCAGGGCCATGGAAAAGCCGTGCATGCCGGCCTTGGCGGCCGAGTAGTTCGTTTGGCCAGCCTGGCCTTTTTCACCGTTGACCGAGCTGATGTTGATGATGCGGCCCCAGCCCTTTTCCACCATGTCGGGCACGACCTGCTTGGTCACGTTGAACATGGAGTCCAGGTTGGTGCTCATCACCGCGTCCCAGTCTTCCCTGGACATCTTCAGGAACATCCGATCCTTGGTGATGCCGGCGTTGTTCACCAGCACGTCGATCACGCCGTGCTCGGCCTTGGCCTTGGTGAAGGCTTCAACGGTGGAGTTCCAGTCGGCCACGTTGCCCACGGAGGCATAGAAGGTGTAGCCCAGGGCTTTCTGCTCGTCCAGCCACTTGTTGAAGTCGCGGGTCGGGCCACAGCCGGCAATGACCTTGAAACCTTCCTTGTGCAGACGCTGGCAAATGGCGGTTCCGATACCGCCCATGCCGCCGGTGACGTATGCGACTTTCTGACTCATTGTGATGCTCCTCTAGGTGGTGGCTTGCGCCATGAAAAAATGGGGTGTTCAGGCGCGCTCAACGGCAAGGGAAACGCCCATGCCGCCGCCGATGCACAGGGCCGCCAGGCCCTTCCTGGCTCCGCTGCGCTGCATCTCGTGCAGCAGCGTCACCAGGATGCGGCAGCCGGAAGCGCCAATCGGGTGGCCGATGGCAATGGCGCCACCGTTGACGTTGACTTTGGCCGGATCGATGTCCAGGGCCTGGTTGACGGCACAGGCCTGGGCGGCGAAGGCTTCGTTGAGTTCGAACAGGTCGACATCGGAAGCCTTCCAGCCGGCGCGGGCCAGCGCCTTTTGCGAAGCTGGCACCGGGCCCATGCCCATGGTGGCCGGGTCCAGGCCACTGGTGCCGAAAGCGGCGATGCGCGCCAGCGGTTTCAGCCCCAGTGCGGCCGCCTTCTTCGCGCTCATGACCATCACGGCGGCGGCGCCGTCGTTGATGCCCGAGGCATTGCCGGCGGTGACCGTGCCCGCCTTGTCGAAAGCGGGACGCAAGCCGGCCAGCGCTTCGGCGTTCGTCTTCTTGTTGATGAACTCGTCGGTGTTGAACACCAGCGGGTCACCCTTGCGCTGCGGAATCACCACATCGACGATCTCATCCTTGAACTTTCCGGCGTCCTGCGCGGCAGAGGCCTTTTGCTGGCTGCCCAGCGCCAGCGCGTCCTGCATCTCGCGGGTGATGCCGTGCGCCTTGGCCACGTTCTCGGCCGTGATACCCATGTGGTACTGGTTGTAGACGTCCCATAGGCCGTCGACGATCATGGTGTCGACCATCTTCCAGTCGCCCATGCGCTGGCCGTCGCGGCTGCCGTTGAGCACGTGCGGGCTGGCGCTCATGTTCTCCTGACCACCGGCGATCACGATTTCGCTGTCGCCCCAGGCCACGGCCTGGGCCGCCAGCATCACGGCCTTGAGGCCCGAGCCGCAGACGGCGTTGATGGTCAGCGCCGGGGTCTCCTTGGCCAGACCGGCTTTCATCATGGCCTGGCGGGCCGGGTTCTGGCCCACACCCGCGGCGAGGACCTGGCCCATGATGACCTCACCGATTGCGTCAGCGGGCAGGCCGCTGCGGGCCAGCAGACCCTTGATGACGATGCTGCCCAGTTCGGTGGCGGGGGTCTTGGCCAGCGAGCCTCCGAACTTGCCCACAGCGGTGCGTGCGGCCGAAACGATGACGATGTCTTCCATGTGAGGTCTCCTCGGGTTTCAAAGAAAAATTCAGGCCTTGGCTTTGACGTATCGGCCCGGTGCCGGTTCAATCACGGCGAACTGCTTGCCCTTCCCGTAGGTTTTGGGAGCGGCAATCTGCTTGCCGGCATGGGTCTTGAGCCATTCGGACCAGTCGGTCCACCAGCTGCCAGGGTGCTCGGTGGCGCTGTCAATCCAGTCGTTGACGTCGGCCGGGAACTGGGTGGTCGAGCCGATCCAGTGGCTGCGCTTGCCCTTGCTGGCCGGGTTGATCACGCCGGCGATGTGACCTGAAGCACCCATGACGAAGCGCTTCTTGCCCGGGAACAGCTGCGTGCTGGCATAAGCGCCGCCGATGGGCACAATGTGGTCCTCGCGCGAGCCGTAGATGTACACCGGCAGCTTGACCTTGCGGAAATCCACCTTCTGGCCGCAGACCGTGGTCTTGCCCGGCTTGACCAGGTTGTTCTCCAGGTACATGTTGCGCAGGTACCAGGCGTAATAAGGTCCGGGCAGGTTGGTGCTGTCGCTGTTCCAGTACAGCAGGTCGAACGGCGGCGGCGTCTCGCCCTTGAGGTAGTTGCCCACGACGTAGTTCCAGACCAGGTCGTTCGGGCGCAGGAAGCTGAAGGTGGTGGCCAGGTCACGGCCGGGCATGAGGCCCCCCTGGGCGAACTGCATTTCGCGGTACTGGACAAAGTTCTCATCGATGAACACGTCCAGGATGCCGGTGTCGGTGAAATCCAGCAGGGTGGTCAGGAAGGTGGCGCTCTGCACCGGCTCCTCGCCCCGTGCGGCCAGCACCGCGAGGGCCGTCCCCAGCATGGTGCCGCCCACACAGAAACCCAGGGCGTTGATCTTGGTAGCGCCCGTGATGTCCTGCGTGACGCCTATGGCCTTGATGACCGCGTCCTCAATGTAATTGTCCCAGGTCTTGTGCGCCAGCGACTCGTCGGGGTTGCGCCAGCTCACCACGAAGGTGCGGTGGCCCTGCTCGACCGCGTAGCGGATGAAGGAGTTCTCGGGCTGCAGGTCGAGGATGTAGAACTTGTTGATGCACGGTGGCACCAGCAGAAAGGGCCGTTCGTAGACCTTGGCCGTGAGGGGCTTGTACTCGATCAGCTGGAACAGCTCGTTCTCGAACACCACGGCGCCTTCAGTGGTGGCAACGTTCTTGCCAACCTCGAACACGCTCTCGTCGGTCATGGAGACATGACCCTGCTTGAGGTCGTGCAGCAGGTTGGCCACCCCCTTGGCAATGCTCTCGCCCTGGGTCTCGATGGCCTTCTTCTGCGCTTCTGCGTTGAAGGCCAGGAAGTTGCTGGGTGCACTGGCGTCAATCCACTGCTGGACAGCAAACCGGACCCGCGCGCGGGTTTTGGCATCGCCCTGCACCGCCTCGGCCATGGCCATCAACGTCCGGGCGTTGAGCAGATAGACCGCTGCCGCATAGGCCGCCACCGGGTTGCTGTCCCAGGCGTCGGAAGCAAACCGGCGATCGCCCTTGGGCCTGACGTGCAAGCCCTGGTTCCAGACCTCCACCGCTTCCTTGAGGTAGTTGTTCTGGATTTCGAGCCAGCGGGCAGGATCGATGCTGACTTTGTGCCCCGCGGCTTTCTGGAAGATCTGTGAGATGTCCATCTGCCCCGGCACACCCGTGGGCATCTGCATGCCCAGCGGATGGTTCATGGCCCCCTGCGGCATGAGAGCGGCAAAAGCGGCCATGGGGTTGGATGGATCAAAGCCCGCGACACCCTGCGCCATGGATGGCATGTTCTGCAGGGCCTGGGTCCATTGGTTCACGAACTGTTGCTGGAACTGCTGCGCTGACGCCATCCAGTCGTTGTCGGGCGCTTTTTCGCTTGCCATGTCTGTCTCCTGAGGTATTGCCTGGGGCTTATTATGGGTGAACCGTGAGGCAAACCCGGGTTTTCCCTAGTATCTGCCGACTCGCTTCCAGCAAGCTGACGGTATCTGCGTTTGTCGGTCCTTTCACCTGTCGAGGAAAGTTCGTGTATCTGGTCGTCATTGCCTGGATGTATGTGGTGCTCATGATGGCTGTGGCCGAGGCGACGAATGCCAATGGCACCGTCCTTGGGGCCATTGTGACCTTTTTTCTTTACGGTTTGATGCCGCTGGCACTGGTGGTTTACCTGATGGGCACGCCACAACGACGGCGGCGCATCAAGGCCCGCGAGGCCGAGGAACAGGCTGCGGCACTGGCCGCCAGGCAAGCTGCCTCAGCGCAACCAGACACAGGCGGCCATGCGGCCGCTGGCACCGAGGACTCGGGCGTCGCGCCGGTGCGAAAAGAAGCGTGACGACTGGCTGACCGTGCACCATCGGGCACTGCCGTCATTGCCAGCCACCACACCGATACCCAGCGCCTGAAGCCGACGCCGGCAAAGCCAGGCCAGATCGGCCAGGTACTTGCCCTGACCGAGAGGGCGAAAACCCTGACCGGCGTCGCCGTCCGTGGAGGTGAAAGCCTGCCGGACGTCGTCTCCGACTTCGAAGGCCTCGGGCCCGATGCAAGGCCCCAGCCAGGCGACGATGTCATCCGGAGTGCAGATGCCGGATGAACCGGCGCTGGTCGGAGCATGCAGCAGGGCGTTGACGGCCGCTTCGACAACACCTGCGGCCAGCCCCCGCCATCCGGCATGGGCTGCCGCCACCGCCCTGCCCTGGCGGTCGGCCAGCAGCACAGGGAGGCAGTCCGCCACCATCACCGTGCAGGCCACACCCGGCGAGGTGCTGATGCAGGCGTCGGCCACGACGCCATCGGACGGGTGTTCGTCGAGCAGCGCCACCTCAGTGCCATGGACCTGGCTCATGAACACGGGATTGGAGGCAATGGCGCTGGCCAGTCGTTGTCGATTGACCGCCACGGCAGACGCATCGTCGCCCACGTGATCGCCGAGATTGAAGCTGTCAAACGGGGGCAACGAGACGCCGCCCTGGCGGGTGGTGAACACGGCGCCGACCCGATCACTGGCTGGCCAGTCGGGTGTGATCCAGTCGGCTGGCAGGCCCCAGTTCGGATTCATCAATCCTCGGCGTCCGGACAGGCCGAGGGCTGGGCTTGCTGGAAGGCAGGCAAGGCCATGGCGGCATCAAAGGCGGCCATCGTGCGCGGCAGTCCATCGAGCGGTGTGTCGAATCGACGGGCATTGAAGATCTGCGGCACAAGGCAACAGTCGGCCAGGGTCGGTGTTTCGCCAAAGCAATAGGTCGAGGGGGGCAACTGGACCAGCTGCCTTTCGAAGGCCTCCAGACCGGTGCGGACCCAGTGGCGGTACCAGGTGTTCTTGGCTTCTTCGTCCACCTTGAGAACACCGCTGAGGTACTTCAGCACCCTCAGATTGTTGATGGGGTGAATCTCACAGGCCACAGTTTGTGCCAGCGCGCGAACCCGCGCCCGGGACAGGGGATCCGCGGGCAGCAGCCTCGGCTCGGGCTGGGTCTCGTCCAGGTACTCGATGATCGCCATTGATTGCGACAGGCGCGTGCCGTCGGGCAGCTCCAGCAAGGGCACCAGTCCATCGGTGGCGATACCCGTGTAGCCCGGCTTCCGGTGCTCACCTTTGGCCAGGTGCACTGGCAGGTATTCGTAGGTGATGCCCTTGAGCGCAAGGGCAATACGCACGCGGAAGGACGCGGAGGAACGGAAGTAGTTGTACAGCTTCATGCCATAAGCATATACCCTGCCGGCAAAGGCTGTACGACAATGGTCTGAGGCTTCGGTTCGTCTGCTTTGACCAGCAGCGCAGCAGTGCCCGGCGCCAGATCCATGAACCGCTCAGACCCCATTCACCCTGCACACGGCTGGAGCGAGACCAGCCTGTTCGAGCTGGTGCTGCGCGCGCAGAAGGACCTGTATCCGGAAGGTCAGGACCAGCGCCAAGGCGTGGACCTGTCTTCCACGCTCGACCGGGATTTGGGGTTTGACAGCCTGGGACGCATGGAGTTGCTGCTGCGGATCGAGGCAGCCACCGGGCTGGCATTGCCTGAGAACACGCTGGAGACAGCCGAGACGGTTGGCGACCTTTGGCAGGCCGTGCAACGCGGCGCCGTGCGCGCGGCGGACGGGGAACGGGCACAAGATGCGCCGGCCACTGCGGTCGGCACGGGTTTGCCTGCGCTGCCGGATGGCGCTGTTGATGAGGCCCGCACGCTGCTGGAGGTCCTCGACGCCCACGTGGCGCTGCATCCGGACCAGGTACAGATCGTCTGCCTGGCCGACGAAGCGCAGATCCCGATCAGCTACCGGCGCCTGCAGCAGGCCTCGGCCGAACTGGCCGCAGGACTTCAGCGTGCGGGCCTCAGACCCGGACAGACAGTGGCCATCATGCTGCCAACGTCCCCCGCCTACTTTTTCACCTATCTGGGCATCCTGCGGGCTGGCGGCATTCCGGTGCCGATCTACCCGCCATCGCGGCCGTCGCAACTGGAAGACCATGTGCGCCGCCACACCGGCATCCTGTCGAACGCACAGGCTGCCATGCTGGTGAGCGTGCCGGAGGCGATGAAGGTGGCGCGCCTGCTTCAGGCCCGGGTACCGGGCCTGCACGCCGTTCACACACCGGAAGACCTGATGGACTCAGGTCGGGGACAAACCCCGGAACCTGTATCGGTCACGGCAGAGAGCGTGGCCTTCATCCAGTACACATCGGGGAGCACCGGGCAGCCCAAGGGTGTGACGCTGACACATGCCAACTTGCTGGCAAACATCCGCGCCATGGCCAAGGCCATCGAGGCCACAACGGAGGATGTGTTTGTCAGCTGGCTGCCGCTGTACCACGACATGGGCCTGATCGGTGCCTGGCTGGGCAGCTTCACCGTGGGCTTCCGGCTGGTGGTGATGTCGCCGCTCGCCTTCCTGGGGCGACCCCGGCGCTGGCTGGAGACCATTTCACGCCATGGTGGCACGCTGTCGGCCGGACCCAACTTCGCCTACGAGCTGTGCCTCAGCCGCATTGACGACCATGCCCTGCAAGGCCTGGACCTGCGCCGCTGGCGCCTGGCATTCAACGGGGCCGAGGCGGTGAGCCCGGAGACGGTGACCCGATTCGGCCAACGGTTTGCGGCATGTGGCTTGCAGTCCACCGCCATGACGCCGGTATATGGCCTGGCTGAATCGTCGGTAGGACTGCTGTTTCCGCCCATGCGAAGAGGCCCGCGCATCGACAGCATCGACCGGAACATATTCGAGGCCGAACGGCGGGCGGTTCCTGTTGCCGGCCCTGTGGCCCTGCGCTTCGTGGCCTGCGGGCGGGCGCTGCCCGGACATGAGATCCGCATCGTGGATGAAGCCGGCATTCCGGTGCCCGATCGCGTCGAAGGCCGGCTGGAGTTCCGGGGACCGTCGGCCACCGCCGGGTACTGGCGGGCCCCCGAATTGACCGCCCGCCTGTTCACCGACGACGAAGGCCTTTGGCTGGACAGCGGCGATCGGGCCTATCAGGTCGAAGGAGAGGTCTTCGTGACCGGGCGGGTCAAGGACATCGTGATCCGGGGCGGGCGCAACTTGTACCCCCAGGAGATCGAGGAAGCGGTCGGAGAGGTGCCGGGGGTGCGCAAGGGGTGTGTGGCGGTGTTTGGCCGGGCTGACGACAAAACCGGGACGGAGCGCCTGGTGGTGATGGCCGAGGTCAGCCCCAGGGGTCAAAGGGACAACGCCCGCTTGCGCGATGCAGTGGCCCAGGCGGTGATGTCGTCCATCGGTGAGCCGGCCGACGAGATCCTGCTGGTGCCACCCCACACGGTGCTCAAGACGTCAAGCGGCAAGGTGCGCCGCTCGGCCTGCCGAGCCCTGGTCGAACAAGGGGGCCTTGCCACCAGGTCGGACAGTGTCAACGCCCAGTGGTTGCGCCTGGCCGGTGGCGCAGCGGCATTGCGCCTTGGCCAGGCCTGGCGGGGCATCTCGGCTTGCCTGTTCGGCTTGCGCGCCCAGGTCCTGTTCTGGCTGATGGCGCCTGTCGTATGGCTGGTGTCCGTGCTGACACCCGACCCGACCACGGCCTGGCGTTTCTGCCACCGGTCGGCGCGCCTGCTGTTGCGGCTGACGGGCCTGACTCTGGACGTGCGGGGGCTGCAGCACTTGCCGGTGGATGGGCGCGGCGTGCTGGTTTGCAACCACGCCAGCTACCTGGACGGGTTGGTGCTGGTGGCGGCGCTCGGAAAGCCGTGCACATTTGTGGCCAAGCGGGAAC